>OFML01000069.1_pt1 | contig 113849 bp, 109 predicted proteins | sample 1541831 | NCBI WGS metagenome assembly OFML01 (sample SAMN04209237, study PRJEB22552) | human gut metagenome | biome: gut; material: feces | host: Homo sapiens | place: USA: Oklahoma | reverse complement strand
CATGCAGGACATATTCAACTTTGATACATTGAGACAATATCATATTTGAATCAGAGATGAAATAAAAAAGTCGGATAAGATTGAATGATATCAAAAAATAATGTATAATAAAAAATGATATAACTTTAAATAAGTTGTATAAGGAGGTGCATTTATGCAAATGGAAAAAGTTGGAAAAGTTGTACTTTCTTTAGGGATGATTTTATCATTATTAGCAGCCTATAATGTTAAAAATAATATTAAAGCTGAAGAAAGTGATACAAATACAATTGAAGAAAACAAGAACGGTCCTCAACAGAACCGTTATTATACAATCATTGATGAAAATGGACAGGTTATTGTTGAAGAATATGAAAGTGAAGATGATGAACCAAAAACTTTAGAATCCAATGATTATAAAGTTGTTAAGACAAGAGGTAATGAAACTTATGATGTAAAAACATATGATACTTATGAAGAAGCTAAAAAAAATGTAGATAAATTAAAAATGTATCGTAGTCCTGGTGAATATGATATTGAAGCAATTGCTGATACAAAAGATATTCAATATGGTGTCGCAAGAATTGTCGGTTACGTCAAGTATAAAGAATATGATGGTACTGGTAAAGGACGTAGTGGTTATACTCATGGAACATCAGCAAATGATGCAGCTTATATTTCTACAAGCAGTGATGGAAAAACAGTGAGAGTTAAACAAGCTGGAGTTTATATGGATATTCCTGCTTCAAGTGTCAAAGTGAGTGAATATACGAGTAACTCACAAGTAAGTTATTATTATGGGAAAGATGGCAATTTTTATCATTATTATTATACAGGAAGCTATGGGAGTAAATCAAAATTATCTGGAACTAGAGTAGGATATACGCCAAGTTATTTAAAGAATCAAACAAAATATTATAGTTATGATGGACATTATTTTTATAGTGATTACATATCAATGTTGAAAGATTATCAAACAGGTGTTAATTATCATAATCGTGCAATTAATGCATCCCAACCATATTATAACTATTATCAATATTTATCTTTTAGAGCAACAACACATTTTAGTGCTGCGAACTTTAATCAATTGATTGATAATGCAATTAAGAATTATGATAATGTAGATGATACTACAAAACTAAAAAATCAAGGACAAGCTTTATTAAATGCTCAAACTAAAAATGGAATCAATGCATCATTAATGCTAGGTGTAACGATTAATGAAAGTGCTTGGGGAATGAGTTATTATGCAAAAGATAGAAATAATTTATTTGGAATAGGGGCAGTTGATTCTAATCCAGATAAAGCCATACGTTTTGATTCAGTGGAAGAATGTTTTAAATATTTTTCATATAATACAATTTCATCTGGTTATTTGAATGGTATGGATTGGCGATATAGAGGCCCTCATTTAGGAGATAAGCTAAGTGGAATAAACGTACAATATGCTTCTGATCCATACTGGGGAGAGAAAGCTGCTTCTTTTAGTTATACTTTAAATGATAATAACAGCAATAAGGATTATCAAAAATATGATATAGCTATTTCTAAAAAAGGAGAATTAGATTTCTATAAAGACGAAGCTACAAAAACAAAGATTTATGATTCAACATCTACAAGTACTGTTAATTATTATGTTTATGAGGGACCAGCAACGATTATTGGAACTTCATCAAATAGTTATAAAGTTTTATCTGATACTGTTCTAAATGCTAAGAGAACTGGTCAAAATGCAAAAGGTTATTTTGATATAGATAGAGACTATGTTTACATAAAGAAAGCTGATGTCAATTTAAGAGGTGCAATTCATTCAAATTCACCTGATCCAACACCTACTTATAAAAAAGGTGATGTAAATATGGATGGAAAAATTACTACAAGTGACTTATTAAAACTCGAAAAAAGTATTGTATATCCAAATACTAATAAATTAAATAATACACAAATAGTTTTGGCAGATGTGAATAATGATGGAAAAGTAGATTCTAGAGATTTGTTAAAATTGGAAAAACATTTATTATATGGTACGGCATTATAAGAATAAAGGAGATTTTATGAAAAAAATTATATATATATTTATTTTAACTGCGTCATTTCTTCTTAATACAACGAATATAATGGCTGCTTCGTTAACAGCGAGTCTTTCTAGTAATAAATCTACTGTTACAGTAGGAAGTAGTGTTAAAATAACTGCAAAAGTTTCAGGAAGTAAGATTTATATAGTACAAGGAAATGTATCATCAAATAATCCATCTGTCTTATCTGGTGGGGGAACAATTTATAGAAAAGCTGATTTAGGAAGTGAGCCTAATGGTTTTTCGAGTACCAGTAAAACTTTTACATTTACTGCACAAAAAGTTGGGACAGCAACTATATCTATTTCAGATACAGGAATCGGGCTAACAGTAAATGATAGTCCATTAAGTTTTAGTGGTAAATCAATTGTGATTAATGTTGTTGAAAAAAATGATAGCTCTACAACAAATAATCAGAATTCAAACAGTAATACAAATACTAATAACAATAACAATTCAAATTCTTCTAATAGTGATTCATCAAAAAAAGAAGAAAATAAATCAAATGATAACAAGTTATCATCTTTGACGATTTCTAAAGGAACATTATCTCCTAAGTTTTCAGCAAATACAACTTCATATAAAGTTGATTTGACAAGTGATATAGAAACTGTTGATATTGCTGCTAAAGCGAATGATAGCAAAGCAAAAGTAACTGGTACAGGAAAAAAAGATCTTGTGATTGGCAGTCAAACTTATTCTGTGACTGTTGTTTCAGAAAGTGGTATAAAAAAAGTTTATTCTATTACTTTTAATGTAACAGAAAAACCAACAGTGTTTACTCAATTTGGTGATCAGAAATTAGGAATTTTAAAAGATGTAGCAAAAATTGAAGTGCCAGAGGGTTATAAGGAAACAACAGTAACTCTTGAAGGCGAAGAAATTCGTGGATGGAAAAATGATAAAACAGGATTAACTTTAGTTTATTTAGCAGATGAAAGTGGTCATAAAAGTTTTTATATTTATAGTGATGGAAAAGTTGCTAATAAATATGAATTGATAACTATAGCTGGTAAAAAATATACCCTTTTAGATATTCCATCAGATATGAAGGAACAAGAAGGATTGAAAGCTGATAAAGTAAAGATTGGTGATATGGAATTAGATGGCTGGTCTTATGAAGATAAAAATCATGCAAATTATGCGGTTGTTTATTTGATGAATGAGGCAGGAGAAAAGAATTTATATTCATACGAAAAAACTGAAGGAACATTACAAAAATATGTTGTAAGTGAAGAAAAGAAAGCAAATAATACTTTAACTTATGTTTTAGCTGGAACGACTGCTCTCTTTGCTTTGTCTACTTTAGGTGTATATATGATGTATACGAATTTTAAAAAGAAATCTATTGCGACAATTAAAGATTATTATGATAGAAAAAATCAAGGCTAATAAACCTTGATTTTTTAATACATTATGAAGTAGCATTTTTTTAATTAAAAAGTTTCATCTTCTTCAATATGCATCAGTTCATATTCTTTAAGAGTTAAAATGATATCATCATATATTTTTTTATCTAAATAGTTTTGTAAATCATCGATACTGACAAATTGATAGTCAGTATGTTCATGAGAAATTGTGACATGATCATTTGTTGGAATTGTTAAAAAACCAATGCCAACAGTTTGATAATCAGGACGAATAGCTGTAAATGTATAAACTGGCTTAATGATTTTAATATCAAGGTTTGTTTCTTCTTTTAATTCTCTAATTAATGCTTCGTGTGGTGTTTCTCCATATTCTAAACCACCACCAGGTAATTCCCAATACCCCAAACCATCACTAGAAGGGCGAATTCTTTTTAAGATAAGTATTTTGTGATGATAAACGACAATTGCTTTCACAGTAATATGAAATCTGATATTTTCCATTATAATTAATCCTCCATTTAATTTAATCATAGCACTTTTTTATAAAAAAGTATCGTTTTATTAAAATTTTTGATATAATAGTTTACGGGGTGATTTTATGATCGATTTTTTAGAAGAAGTTTATAAAAGAAAAGACGATATCATTGCTGATATTGAGAAGCTTTGTCGCATACCTTCAGTTTTAGATGAAGCAACTGCGAATGAAGGACAACCATTTGGTGCAGCGTGTAAAGAAGCATTAGATGCAATGTTGGAAATTGGTGAAAGAGATGGCTTTGTCTGCGAAAATGTTGACGGATATGCTGGTCATATTGATATTGGTGATGAAGAAGCTGCTTTTGGGATACTAGGTCATTTGGATGTAGTGCCATGTAATAAAGAGGGGTGGAATACTGATCCTTATGAAGTGACAATAAAAAATGGAAAACTCTATGGTCGTGGAGTTGCAGATGATAAAGGTCCTTTAATTGCGGGATATTATGCTGCTAAAATTATTCATGAACTAGATTTACCAGTGAAAATGAAAACAAGAATTATTTTTGGATGTAATGAAGAAAATGGTTCTAAGTGTATGAAATATTATTTTGCTAAGAAACCTTATCCAGCTATGGGATTTACCCCTGATGCTGAGTTCCCAGTTGTTTATGGTGAAAAAGCTGGGGTCAATTTTCAAATAACTGGGGAAATTGAAAGAGGTAATATTATAGGAATTTATTCTGGTACAAGATCAAATATTGTTCCAGAAGTTTGTGAAGTTTATATTGAAGGAAATTATAAGCAATATAAAGATTCTTTCCATCAATATTTAGCTACACATCATTTAAAAGGTTCTGTTGAAGAAGAAGGAAACCATACTAAATTAACTTTAGTCGGTAAGTCTGCACATGCTTCAACACCTGAACAAGGAATAAATGCTACAACAGCAATGTGTCATTATTTAATCACAGTAAGTGAAAATAAACTTGTTCAATTTATTGATGAATGTTTCTATCAAGATCATTATGGTGAAAAGTTAGGAATTGCTTATACTGGTTTGATGGGGCCTTTAACTGTGAATTTAGGTGTTTTAAATTATAAAAATGGTCATGTTTCAATGATTGTAGATATGCGTGTTCCTCATGAAGTCAATGATGAACAATTAACAAAACCAATTCAAGCACATCTTGATGGATATGGTTTATTAGAATCACATGAATTAGGAAAGGCATTATATATTGATCCACAAAGTGATTTGGTTCAATCATTACATAGTGCTTATGTTGAATTTACTGGAGATCATACGCATCAACCACAAGCTATTGGTGGTGGAACTTATGCCAAATCAATGCCAAACTGTGTTGCTTTTGGAGTGGAATTTCCAGGTACTGACAACAAAATTCATCAAAACAATGAAGAAATCGCAATTGAAGATTTATTAAAAGCTACTGCAATTTATGCGAAAGCTATTTATAATTTAATAAAGAAATAGGGAAACTCCCTATTTCTTTATTGCCTAATGAAATTATTTTGTGCTATAATATAAAAGCAATATGCGGACGTGGTGGAATGGTAGACACGCCATCTTGAGGGGGTGGTAGACGTATGTCTGTGTGAGTTCAAATCTCATCGTCCGCACCATTTTTTATTAAAATGAAAATTATATTGATTTAATCAGAATAAAATGTGATTTTATGAACTGTTTTTGAGTGGTTCGTATATAAATTTATGATTAAAGTGACATCAGAGTGATTGTAATATTGATTATGATCATTTTTTATTTAGAAGATATTTGTTGAATATTTAAAAAAGATGAAATACTTTATGGTTATTAAAATTTATTTTTGAAAGAATATACATTTTGTGTGAAGGCATTATCATCTCAATTATTGATTATTTTACTTTTTTATGCTATACTTTTAACGAAAATAAATGGTATCCAATTAAAACAAGATGTAATTTGGTAAAAAGTAATTGTTGGGACTATTTATATAAATGATGCAGCTGTGGTGGAACTGGTAGACACGCTATCTTCAGGCGGTAGTGGATTTATCCATGTGAGTTCGAGTCTCATCAGCTGTACCAAATGAATGCAACATTGTGAAACAATGTTTTTTTTTGGAGGAAAATATGAATACTGAAATTATTAAAACAATGGCTAATGAATTAGCTATTAGTGAAAAACAAATTGAAAATGTATTATCTTTATTAGAAGAAGGTGCAACTGTTCCTTTTATTGCTCGTTATCGTAAAGAGAAAACTGGTGGATTGAATGAAGATCAAATTCGTGAAATTTCTAAGGTTTATGAATATCAGGTGAATCTTCAACAAAGAAAAGAAGATGTTATTCGTTTAATTGATGAAAAAGGTTTATTAACAGAAGAATTAAAGAATAATATTTTAAAGGCACAAAAATTAAGTGAAGTGGAAGATTATTATCGTCCATTTAAAGAAAAGAAGAAAACCAAAGCTTCTATTGCTAAGGCAAAAGGCTTAGAACCATTTGCCTTAAGTATCTTAAAATTACCAAGAGAATTTCATTTAGAATTAGAAGCTCAAAAATATTTGACAGAAGAAGTTTTAACAATAGAAGATGCTATTCAAGGAGCCAAAGATATTATTGCTGAACAAATCAGTGATGAAGCACGTTATCGTAAATATACCAAAGATATGATTTATAAAACTGGTTTAATGACAACGCATGTGAAAAAGAAAAATCCTGATGAAGATGGAGTTTATCAAATGTATTATGAGTATCAGGAAAAAGTTCAATATATAGCTTCACATCGTATCTTAGCTATTAATCGTGCAGAAAAAGAAAAAGTATTAACAGTTGCTATTGAAATTGATCAAGAGCGTTTTATGACATATATTTATAATGGTGTTATGCGTAAAAGAGAATCAACATTAAGTGAATTGATTATGGAATGTGTAAAAGATGCATTTAAGCGTTTGATTTTTCCTTCAGTTGAAAGAGAAGTGAGAAGTGAATTAACTGAAAAAGCTCAAGAACAAGCTTTAAAAGTCTTTTCTATTAACTTAGAAAAACTCTTATTACAAGCACCACTTAAAGATCGTTATGTTTTAGGTGTGGATCCTGCATTTAGAACAGGTTGTAAACTAGCAGCTATTGATCCAACTGGTAAAGTCTTAGATATTAATAAAGTTTTTATTACTTTACCAAAAGCTGATTATAGTAAAGATGAAAAGGTTCTTTTATCAATGATTCAAAAGTATAAAATTGAAATCATTGCGATTGGAAATGGAACAGCAAGTCGTGAAACAGAAAGCTTTATTGCTGAGTTTATTAAGAAATATCAATTAAATGTTCAATATGTGATTGTTTCAGAAGCAGGAGCAAGTGTTTATTCAGCAAGTGGGATTGCAAAAGAAGAATTCCCAACATATCAAGTAGAAGAAAGATCAGCAGTTTCGATTGCTCGTCGTTTACAAGATCCGTTAGCAGAACTTGTTAAAATTGAACCTAAGGCGATTTCTGTAGGACAATATCAACATGATATGAATCAAAAGAAATTAACCGAACAATTAGACTTCGTAGTAGAAAAAGTAGTCAATCAAGTCGGGGTTAATATCAATACTGCTTCTCCATCACTTCTGCAATATGTTTCTGGTTTATCAATGTCATTAGCAAAAAATATTGTTAAATATCGTGAAGAAAATGGAAAATTTACATCAAGAGAACAAATTAAAAATGTTAGTAAACTTGGTGATAAGACATATGAATTATCAGTTGGGTTCTTAAGAATCTTAGCTGGTCAAGAAAAATTTGACGAAACAAGCATTCACCCAGATAATTATCAAGATGCTTCACGTTTACTTCAATATCTTCATTTAACTAAAGAAGATATTGGAACATCATCGGCAAAAGAACAAATTAAAAAATTAAATCGTGAACAAGCGCAAATTGAATTAGGTTTAGACGAATATCTTTTCAATGATTTATTAGATGCTTTTGTCTCACCACATCGTTCACCACGTGATGAATATAATGCCCCAATTTTAAGACAAGATGTTTTAAAGATTGATGATTTAAAAGTTGGTATGAAATTACAAGGGGTTGTTAGAAATGTTGTTGATTTTGGAGCCTTTGTTGATATTGGTTTAAAGAATGATGGTTTGGTCCATATCTCTAAAATGGCTCATCATAAAGTACAACATGCTTTAGATGTTTGTAATGTTGGAGATATTGTGGATGTTTATGTTTATGAAATTGATCTAAAGCGAAAAAGAGTTGCTTTATCAATGATTGAAAATGCTTAAGGAGAATCGTTATGGAATTGATCTATTATCCAAAATGTAGTACATGTATGAAAGCTTTAAAACATTTAGAATCAAAGAACTTATCATTTGAAAAACGTCATATTGTTGAACAAACTCCAACTGCTCAAGAATTTCAACATTGGATTGAACAATATGGACAGGGAATAAAACCTTTCTTTAATACTTCAGGTCAAGTTTATCGGGCAATGAATCTTAAAGATAAAATAAATGATCTATCAGTAGAAGAAGCTAGTCAGCTGCTCTCATCCAATGGAATGTTAGTGAAAAGACCATTACTGATTTTAGATGATCAAATTATTATTGGTTATAAACAAGAACTCTATGAGAAATTATAGAGTTCTTTTGTATTTCATAGGGAGAATAATGCAACTAAACGATATTCGATAGTAAAAAATATAAGATATGTTATACTGCAAAAAGAGGGGTGGGAAATTATGAAAATTATTATTGAAGAATCTGATGATTATCAAGAAAATGAAATCCTGATTAAATGTCAAAATCAAAATGATGAAGAAATTCAAAGAATCATACAAAATATCCAATCTTTACAAACATCACTTATTTGTAAAAAAGAAAAAGCTTATCTACGTATTTATTTAGAAAACATTTTATATATTGAATCCATTGATGAAAAAACATTTCTTTATACAATAGATGATGTCTATGAAGCTTCACAAAAGCTCTATGAATTAGAACAAAATCTTCAATCACAAGGATTTTTAAGAATTAGTAAATCATGTATTTTAAATCTTGAATATTTACAACATGTACGAGCTTTATTTAATGGAAAGTATGAAGCAACATTAACTAACAATGAAAAATTAACTATTAATAGAAGTTATGTACCAGCTTTTAAGAAAGCTTTTGGCTTATAGGAGGGTTTTATGAAAATATTAAAATATATTCTTTTAGTGACATGCTTTTCTTTTACATTGGTTACTCTTTGCAATGCAGGTTTGATAGGTTTATCAATGAGTCATCTCTCGTTTACACCAATCTATATTTTTGAAATCTTTATTGTCTGTTTGATTATTGCTATTTTCATTGTCATTGGAGCACAATGGAAGATAGTGAGAAAGTATTCATTTCTTTATAATTATTTTGTTGTTTTGTTGGTTGCTTTATTTGGGGTATGGATAAGTTTTGATAATATTTATTGGATGAATTTGCTTGTTGAAGTTGTTTTTTTAACAATTATTTATCTAGGCGTTTGTGGCATGATTTATGTGATTGATTATAAAGATGCTAAGACAATTAATAAAATCATTGAAGAACGAAAGAAAAGAAAGTAAAAGTTGCTGGTTTGCAACTTGAAGGTGGTAGTAGGAAACTTGATGGAAGGATATGATAAAGATGAGGAGGAAGTCTTATGAAAAATGTAATTGAAATTAATCATTTAACGAAATGTTATGGGGATGTAAAAGCTTTAGATGATTTTCATTTAGAAGTGAAAGAAGGAGAAATATTAGGTTTGTTAGGGCCTAATGGAAGTGGGAAATCAACGTGTATTCATACGATTTTATCGTTGTTGTCATTTGATGAAGGGGATATTCGTATTTTTAATCAAGAAATGTCACCCTCGGCTTATTCGATTAAAGCAAAGATTGGGGTGGTTTTTCAAGATGTTGCAGTTTTTGATGAACTTAATGTTGTGGAAAATATTGATTATTTTTGTGGGTTATATATCAAAGATAAAAAAATTAGACAACAATATATCAAAGAAGCAATTGAATTGGTAGGATTAGAGGAATTTAAAAAGTTCAAACCAAAACAATTAAGTGGGGGTTTGTTAAGACGATTAAATATTGCTTGTGGGATTGCTCATAAACCATCTTTAATATTTTTAGATGAACCTACTGTTGCAGTTGATCCCCAAAGTCGTAATCATATCTTAGAAGGTATTAAAAAATTAAATGAGCAGGGGGCAACGATTGTTTATACAACACATTATATGGAAGAAGTTGAACAGCTTTGTCATGAAATAGTGATTATGGATAAGGGACGTGTCATTGCAAGAGGGACGAATGATGAATTGAAAAATAAGATAAGTCTAGGTGAAAAGATTACCATCGTCTTAAATCAAAAAGAGGAAGAACTCATTTCACTTTTAAAAGCAGATCAACAGGTGATAAGTATTCAAAAAGAAAATCTTACTTTGCATATTGCTTATCAAGGAAAAGGAAATCATTTAGCTGATTTGATAGATGTTTTAAGGGAAAGCAACATTCAATATCAGACTTTGTTTAGTGAAAGACCAACTTTAAATGATGTCTTTTTAGAATTGACAGGAAAGCAGTTAAGAGATTAGTATGCAGATTTTTAAGTATCAGTTAAAACTTCTCGTTAGAGATCGCTCCATGCTTTTTTGGACAATTTTATTTCCCTTAATTTTAGCAACATTTTTTAATTTAGCTTTTGCTAAATTAAGTCGTACAGAAAGTTTTGAAGTCAGTCATGTTGCAATTGTTGAAGAAAAAGTTAATCTTAGCTTCAAAACTGTATTGAATGCTTTATCCCAAGGGGATGAGCCTATTTTATCAGTACAATATACATCTATTCAACAGGCTAAAGACCTTTTAAAAAATAATGATATTGATGGTTATATTCTTGTAAATGATGAACTTAAGTTAATCATTCGGGATAATGGAATTTCACAGACCATTCTTCAAAGTGTTATGGATAATTACCAACATAAAGAAAAAACTATGCAGTCAATTTCATTACTTAAACCACAAGCTATTAAAGATATTGTTGTTCAACAAAATCAAGATTATTTTAAAAGTCAAAAGCTTTCTTCATTAGATGTAACAGTGATTTATTTTTATACTTTGATTGGAATGACTTGCTTATATGGTGGTTTTTGGGGATTAAAAATAACCAATTTCACAGAAGCTAATTTATCACGTCAGGCAACACGTTTACAAATTGCTCCTACATCAAAATTAAAAGCAAGTTTAACAGGTGATTTGGCAGCTTTTATTTGTCAATATATTGCGATTGTGATTCTCTTGCTGTATTTGTATTTTGGCTTAGGGATAGGCTTTGGGAAACAAATTGGATATATTTTATTGATGAGTGCAATTGGTAGTTATGTAGGAATTGTTATAGGTCATTTGATTGGACGTTTATTTCATTGTCAAGAAAACACCAAAACAACAATATTAAGTTCATTTTCATTATTTTGTTCTTTCTTATCAGGAATGATGGTTGTTGATTTAAAATATCTTATTCAAGAATATGTTCCTATCTTAGCTTATATCAATCCAGTCAATTTAATAACTGATGGTTTATATGCTTTATATTATTATCCAACATATGAACGCTTTTTCTTGAATCTAACAATCCTTTGCTTCATTGGCTTTATTTTAACGGTTTTCAATATTCTTATTGCAAGGAGGAAAGTTTATGACAGTCTTTAAAAACTATTTTAAAATTGCAAAATCTTTCCTTCCAACAATTTTAATTTATACACTTATTTTTATGAGCATTACAACAATTACTTCCACCAGTGGTGCTAACCAGCAAGACTATCAGGCAAGTCGCAGTAAAGTAGCTTTCATTAATCATGATTGCTCATCGCCATTGTTAGACAGTTTTCAAAATTATCTTGAAGATCATGCTGATTTCGTCAAATTAAACGATACACAAGATGAACTTTTAGATGCACTGTTTTTTAGAAAAGTTGATTTTATTATGATTGTCCCAGCACATTTTACAGTAGATTTTTTAAAAGGCAAAGATGTTCATATTGAAACCATGGATGTTCCAGATTCCTATTCATCCATCTATGCTAAAAACCTATTTAACGAATTTTTCAATACTGCCCATTTATATTTACAAGCCGATATTGATGAAAAAGTTATGTTACAACAGATTGAAAGTGATTTACAAAGTCATGTTGATGTAGAACTGACAAATCAATCCTCTAATCATCAATTATCCCAGGTAAAACAATTTTACAATTTTGCAAATTACACATTACTAGCCATTATCATTTCAGTCATGTCAATGATTATGCTTTCCTTTCACAATGAAAACATTCAATTACGTCATTTATCTTCAGCTTTATCTTATCGACAAATCAATATTCAATTACTTTTAGGCAATATTGTTTTTACTCTAGCAATTTGGCTATTATATGTCATGATTAGTTTTATACTTTATCATCAAACAATGTTTTCAATCACTGGCTTACTCTTTATGGTTAATTCTCTAATCTTTTCAATCTTTATTCTCATTTTTGCTTTCTTTATTACAACCTTAACAAATAATCGGGAAATCGTTGGGATGGTTTCTACAGTCTTTAGTTTAGGAAGCAGTTTTATTGCAGGCGCTTTTGTTCCTCAAGAATTATTATCGTCTTTTGTTTTATCAATAGCTCAATTCACACCATCTTATTGGTTTATTTCAAATAACAATTTGATTGCTCAAATAAGTGAATACAATTTATCTTCATTACAACCAATATTCTTACAAATGGGCGTTATTCTAGCTTTTGCTTTCTTATTTTATATTTTATTACAAATTGTTTTTTATCTGAAATTAAAACGTTAAAGTTCAAGAGTTATCTTTTGAACTTTTTGATTATGTAAATAAATATTTCCAATTTGTTTTTTTTCGGTTATACTTAAGATAAGATGTAAAGGAGTTGGAAAGATGAAGGATATAGAAAACGTTATCGGGGAAATCAAAAAAGCGGTCATTGGGAAGGATGAAGTGATTGAAAAAATAATGATGACTTTATTAGCGAGAGGTCATGTTTTATTAGAGGATATTCCTGGAGTTGGGAAAACAAATTTAGCTTTGGCTTTATCTAAAAGTATGAGCTTGGATTATCATCGTATTCAATTGACAACGGATGTGTTACCTAGCGATATTGTTGGTTTTACAATGTATAATCCACAAAAAAATTGCTTTGAATACAAAGAAGGTATTGCTTTTTGTCATTTGTTATTGGCTGATGAAATCAATCGTACTTCAAGTAAAACCCAAGCTGCTTTATTAGAGCTAATGGAAGAAGGAAGAATGAGTGTTGATGGCACAACTTATGAATTACCTCAACCTTTTTTTGTCATAGCGACCCAAAACCCATTTGGTTCAGCAGGAACCCAATTGTTACCAGATTCACAATTAGATCGTTTTATGGTTCGTTTAAGTTTAGGTTATCCTAGCATTGTTGATGAAGTTGAAATTATGAAAACCCGTCAATTAAATAATCCATTAGAAAGTATTGAAGCAATCTTATCACCAGAAACAATGTGTGAATATCAAAAACAAGTGGATCAAGTTTTTATGAGTGATGAAATTTATTATTATATTGTAGCAATTGTTGATGCTTCTCGTCATCATGAATTGGTTGAACAAGGAGCAAGTCCTCGTGGTTCTTTAGCTTTAATGAAATTAGCTAAGGCATGTGCTTTTATGCATGGTAGAGATTATGTGATTCCTGGTGATGTTAAAGAGGTGGCACCAATGACATTGGCGCATCGTTTGATTTTAAATTATGATGCCAAAATGAAAGAAATGAATGCTTTGTCAATTGTTGAGGATATTCTTTTAAAGCTTAAAGAACCAGGAATACAATGATGTATAAGGGATTAATTCGATACATATTGATTGTTGTTTTTCTTTATGTTTTATGGAGTATTGTTTTAGGTTATTTTTCATTTCTTTTGTTTATTTTAGCGTTATTGTTATTTGTGTTTTCATGGCTTGTCAGTTTAACAAGTATGAAACATACAACTGTATCTATTGATATTGAACATCATATTTTAGAACGTCAACAATCATTTTATTTATCTTTTTTAAGACAAGATCAAAGTCGTTTTCGTTGTGGTCAGATTATTATTGATTATCATATTGAAGATTGTTTAGGACAAAGTGTTTATCAATCACGACTAACTCTATATGATGACATTTCTATGGATCGAATTGATTTTAAACATAGTGGCTGTTATTGGGTGATGATTGATAAAATCTATTGTTTTGATATTTTACAATGTTTATTTAAGAAAAATATTTGTTCATGTCATGAACAAATCTATGTTTTTCCTAAGATGATCCCTTTACAGATTAATTTATCTCAAATTGCTAGTTTTCATCAAGAATCACAAGAATACTCACCTTATCATAAAGGGGATGATTATTCTGAATTATTTGATTTACGTAGTTATCATGAAGGGGATTCATTGAAACATATTCATTGGAAAGCATCATTAAAGAAAAATGAATTGTTTGTTAAAGAAGGAAGTCAACCGATAATTAAAAAACTTCTTTTAACTGTTGATTTAAATCAAAATGCTTCCTACAATGATAAAAGTTTAGATACATTTTATTCATTATGTTTAAATTTATTACATAGACAAACACCATTTGAAATCATTTGTCCACAAACCTATCATCAGCCAGCAAAAGAATTAATAAGCAATGTTTCTCATCTTCAAACATGTTTAAAAAGGATTCTTAAAACACCAAACTTTTCTTATCAAGATGTTTATCAAAAAATGAATGGGATGAGTCTTTATGTGGTTAAGGGTGATAAGATTGAGGTGATTGAGCAATGAGATTATTAAAAGAAAAATTAAATATTGGTTTTGATTTTTTAGCTTTGATATTAGGAATCATAGGTCTTGTTGGTGGATTATTTCATGCGCTTTATTTTCCTTATCGGGTTATAGGTATTCTTTTGTTTTGTATTTATGGTTGCGGATTACTTTATTTTTCTCAAAATAATAATATTCATTATCGAAGATTAATGAGTATTGTATGTATTAGTGGGGTTGTTTTTATATTCATTCTATTTTCTAATGAAAGTCAAAATATTTTAAGATTACTTAAAGATGTTATTAGGTATGATTATTTTTTGAAATTTGATGAATTATTTAAGCAAGGAAAGATTGATAATGTCTTATTATCACTTGCTTTCATGTCTATTATTGGCATTCCATTGACTCATTTGATAGTTTCATTTTTTTATCAAATAAGAGGAAAGATTTTGAAAATGATTTTCTTTATTATATGTTTTGTATTTCCAATTCTTATCCATCATCAATTAGAAATCTATACAAGTTATTGTTTTTTAGTGTTTTTGATTTATATTTTTATATTTCATTATTGTTTAAAATATCAAAAACAAGTCTTTTCTTTAAAATGCCTTGTTTTATCTTTAGTGACAATCTTTTTAGTTGGTTCTCATTATTTCTTAGAGCCTAATCCAATTTTTAAACAGGGAACATCAACCGTTTTAACGAATATTACTAACTGGTTTGATCATCCTTATTTAGATGATGTCTTTGGTAATCATAATATCACAGGTATGAGTTCTTCGATTAGTGGTAGTCTACCAAATAATGATATTACTTTAGATAAAAGTATTGCCTTAACAGTTGAATCAAAGGCCTCCTTTACAGGTTATTTACGGGGGTATTCTCTTGCCCATTATCAAAATAATAAATGGCATGCTGTTAATGAGAATTATGATGATTTTGATTCTGGAAGTCTTGTAGGAAAAGCTTTAGATGAATATCATGTGATTTCTTCACTTGAAGTTTCAATTGAAACAATGAAACCGACCAGATATCAATTTGTCCCTTATTTCTCTTATAAAACATTAGATATGAAAGATGACTCTTATTATCCTAGTGATAATCAAAAGATATCTATAGCCAATATCGATATTGAAAATTGGGATATTTATGATGGTTTAAATAGTCCTATAGGTTTACAAAAATACAATGAATATGTCAAAGATGAATATTTAGATGTTCCAGATAATTTGAAAGATGAATTAACTCATTTGATTGAAGAAAAAACTTCAACAATGGGATTGAATATTAATGAATTACAAAATTATTATACACCTATTCAAAGAGCAAACATTATTAAAAAAATTTTAGATAAACAAGCTGTTTATAGCTTAAAAACTGGAAAATTACCAAATGATAAAGATTTTATTGAATATTTTCTTTTTGAAAATAAAAAAGGAAGCTGTACCCACTTTGCTTCTTCAGGAGCAATGTTGTTAAGATGTTTGGATGTGCCAACACGTTATGTGAGTGGGTATATTATTAAATCGTCAGATTTTGAAAATGGGAAAGCAGAAGTTTCGAATACGCGTTCACATGCTTGGATTGAAATATATGTTGAAGATTTGGGTTGGATTCCTGTTGAAATGACACCAGCTTCTTCAATTCGTTCACAAGGAACAATCCTTGATAATCTGGTGGAAAATAATCAGCCAGCTACGGATAACCAACCAACTCAGAATCCTCAAACCAATCAACCGACAAATCAAGATCAAAATAATGATATACAAGACAGCCAACAAGTTGTAGAAAAAGAAAATCCATTGATTGAATTTTTCAATGAAAATAGTCAAATCATCTATACTGTTGGAATTGTAGTCATTTTACTTGCTGGTTATCGATTAATAACAACACATCTATTGAAACTGAGATTAAAACGTCGTCATAACAATGAAAAGATTATTCTTTATTACAAACAGATGAAGAAGTTTAAACATTCATATGTGAAAGTGTATGATGATGCACTCTCTTTAGCAAATAAAGCAAAATTCTCACAACATCAAATAGATGATTTAGAAGTTGAAAAAATGGCAGAACTCTATCAAAGATATGTAAAAGAAACATATCAAAGTTTACCATTCTATTTAAAATTCTTATATAAATATATTTATGGGTATATTTAAGAATCAATTGTTTTTATAACTCTTTAAAATTCGATATTATCTGATTTTTTAAGGCATGAGTTATAGCACCAATAAAGCTAATTTAAAAAGGAAAAATCAATTCGTGATGAAAAGATTTTTCCTTTTTGTTATTGAGAATATTATAAGCTGTAATAAGTTACTCTTGAAAGTTAACTCATTACAGCTTTTTTTAGTCATTCTTTAAATGATTGATATTGGCATATTGAGGAATACCATTTTCATAAGAAATTGTGACTTCACCTTGAATAAGTGGGAATAAATAATCATAAAGTTCTTGAGTGATGTCATTATGTGCTTCATTAATCCAATGAATTGGAATACGCTGTTCAAGATTAGCAATTGAAGATACATCTTTGCTATCACAGCTAATTTCATAAGGGTAATTGTTAACACGGTTAAAGACCATCATAACTCCTGTTTTACCAGCCATTGATGTTTCAACTGCACAACGTCCAATTTCAAATGATTCATCTAAGTCAACTTGTGAAGCAATATGCATAGCACATCTTTGTAAAACATTTAATTCAATACTTCTTACTTTACATTTAAATTCTTGATAAACCATTGTTTCTAAGACTTTCCCTGTCCCTGAGTGAAGAATATGTCCAAAGGCATCACGTTTTGCATATTTAGAATCTGAGTCAAGGAATTCTCCGTTTTCATCTCTGATTCCTTCACTTACAGCAATAATGACACTTCTTTTTTTCTTAAATACTTCACGGATATCATTTAAGAAGCTTTCTTTGTTGAAAGGAACTTCTGGTAAATAAATCAAATCAGGGGCTTCGTTATATTGAGTTCTTGCAAGGGCACTAGCGGCTGTTAACCAACCAGCATTTCTTCCCATGATTTCAACAATTGTAACGGCATTTAATTTATAGATAGAACTATCATAGGCGATTTCTAACATGGATGTCGCAACATATTTTGCTGCAGAACCAAATCCTGGCGTATGGTCAGTTCCCATTAAGTCATTATCAATTGTTTTAGGAATTCCAATGAAACGAATAGGGGATTGAATTGTTGCAGCATAAGTTGATAATTTAGCAACGGTATCCATAGAATCATTTCCCCCAATATAATAAAAGTCAGTGATTTCTAATTCTTCAAAAGTACGGAATAATGATTCGTAGCTTTGTGGATCTTCTTGATATGTAGGTAATTTATAACGACAAGATCCTAAATACATCGCAGGTGAATGTTTGAGATGATTAATGTTTTCTTCAGTTTTAAAGATATCTAATAAATCCATATATTTATGTTCAATAAGACCTTTAATACCATTAATCATTCCATAGACATGTTCAAATTCTTGAGTTTCTATACACTTGGCAATAATCCCAGCTAATGAGGCATTAATAGCTGTTGTAGGACCACCAGATTGTCCAATAAAACAATTTCTTTTTTTCATGATTCGACTCCTTCTTTTCTATTCCACCATATTCTATCATCTTTTGCAGCATAAAAAAAGATGAATTTTTTTGAATTTGCACGATTCTATACAATTTTGAAAATGATGTTGAATTGTCATAGAAAAATCAAGAATAGATATGGAAATTTAGCTTAAAGAAGTGTATACTATACAATATAGGAGGAAAGAAAATTATGTCTAAAAAGTATTTATCTATGGATGGGAATACTGCTGCTGCACACGTAGCGTACGCTTTTAGTGAAGTTGCAAGTATTTATCCAATTACCCCATCTTCTCCAATGGCAGAAAATGCTGAAACTTGGGCTGCACAAGGGAAGAAGAATATTTTTGGGTCTGCTGTAAATGTTATTGAAATGCAATCAGAAGCTGGAGCAGCTGGGGCTGTTCACGGAGCTTTACAAGGTGGTGCCTTAGCAACTACATTTACTGCTTCACAAGGTTTATTATTAATGATTCCAAACCTTTATAAAATTCAAGGTGAATTATTACCTGGTGTATTCCATGTGGCTGCAAGAGCACTTGCAACACGTTCATTAAATATTTTTGGTGATCATCAAGATATCTATGCATGTCGCCAAATCGGAGCACCTATGATTTGTTCTCATAGTGTTCAAGAAGTTATGGATTTAGGTGGAATTGCTCACTTAACTGCAATTAAAGCAAGTGTACCAGTTATCCATTTCTTTGATGGATTCAGAACTTCTCACGAAATTCAAAAAGTAGAAGTTATGGATTATGATGTATTAGCTAAATTATTAGATAGAGATGCATTAAAGAAATTTAAACAAAATGCTTTAAATCCACATACAAATCCAGTTGAACGTGGTGGCGCTGAAAATGATGATATCTACTTCCAAGGTAGAGAAGCACAAAATAAACATTATGAAGCTGTTGTTGAAATCGTTGCTGATTACATGAAGAAAATTTCTGAAATCACTGGTAGAGAATATGCTCCATTTACATATTATGGTGCTGAAGATGCTGATAGAGTTATTATTGCCATGGGATCAGTTACTGAAACAGTAAAAGAAACAATTGATGAATTATTAAAACGTGGAGAAAAAGTTGGTTTAGTAAAAGTTCATTTATATCGACCATTCTCACTAAAATATCTATTAGATGTATTACCTGAAACAGTGAAGAAAGTAGCTGTCTTAGATCGTACAAAAGAAATGGGTGCAACTGGTGAACCATTATACTTAGATGTTGTCTCTGTATTAAAAGATAAAGACATCACAGTTGTTGGTGGACGTTATGGTATGGGTTCTAAAGATACAACTCCTCGTCAAATCAAGGCTGTTTATGATCATTTATTAGAAGAAAATCCATTTACTTCATTTACAATTGGTATCAATGATGATGTAACTCATTTATCATTAAAAGAAGATGCTGATTTCACTGTAGAAGCTGATTACACTTCATGCTTATTCTATGGTTTAGGATCTGATGGTACTGTATCTGCTAATAAATCATCTATTAAGATTATTGGTGACCACACTGATTTATATTCACAAGCATATTTTGCTTATGATAGTAAAAAAGCAGGTGGAGCAACTCGTTCTAACTTAAGATTTGGTCATTCACCAATTCGTGCAACTTACTATGTAAATAATGCTGATTTCATTTCATGTTCATTAGATAACTATGTATTAAAATATGATATGTTAAAGAACCTTAAAAAAGGTGGAACATTCTTATTAAATACAGAATTTAATGAAACTGAAATTATTGATTATTTACCAAATAAGTTAAAGAAACAATTAGCTGATAAAAACGCTAAATTCTATATCATTAATGCAACTAAATTAGCTGCTGAAATTGGTATGGGAAGAAGAACAAATACAATTCTTCAATCTGCATTCTTTGCTTTAAACCCACAAATTTTACCAATTGAAAAAGCTGTTGAATATATGAAAGCAATGGCTAAGAAAACATATGGTAAAAAAGGTGATGCAGTTGTTGAATTAAACTATAAAGCAATTGATGCTGGAAAAGATGCAATTGTTGAAGTTAAAGTTGATTCTGCTTGGTCTGAATTAACAGTTAATGAAACACGTCAACGTACTGGTGATGATCATTTTGATAACTTCGTATCTGTTATTAATTCATTAGATGGATATGATTTACCAGTATCTGCTTTCATGGATAAACTTGATGGTTCTATGCAATCAGGTGTTGCAATTAAAGAGAAACGGGCAATTGCGATTGAAGTTCCTCGTTGGGAAAAAGAAAACTGTATTCAATGTAATAACTGTGTAATGGTTTGTCCTCATGCAACAATACGTGCATTCTTACTTGATGATGAAGAAATGAAAGCTTTACCAGAAGATATTTCTAATGATGTATTAAAACCAATCGGTAAAAATGTTGATGGTTTAGTATATCGTATTCAAGTTTCACCTGATAACTGTGTTGGATGTGGTTTATGTGTAACTGAATGTCCTGGTAAGGGTGGAAAGAAAGCTTTAACTATGGTTCCTGTTAAAGAAGAATTAGAACATGCTCCTTTAGCTGACTATATGTATTCTAAAGTATCTTATAAAGCTGATCGTTATCCAACAACAACTGTTAAAGGTGTTGGATTCATGAGACCATACTTTGAAGTATCTGGTGCTTGTGGTGGATGTGGTGAAACTCCATATTATCGTTTAGCATCACAATTATTTGGTAAAGACATGAGAATTGCTAATGCAACTGGATGTAGTTCAATTTATACAGGATCAACTCCATCAACTCCATGTACTGTTGATGAAAATGGAGAAGGACCTGCATGGGCTAACTCATTATTCGAAGACAATGCTGAATATGGATTTGGTATGAAATTAGCTGAAAATTATATGTCTAAACGTATTTTAGAAATTATTGAAGCTCATAAAGCTGATTGTGAAGCTGAACTTCAAGAAGTTTTAAATGAATATGTTGCTGTGAAAGGTCAAAGAGTTGAAGAAAGAAAATTATATGATCGTTTAGTATCATTAGTAGAAGCTTCAGCTAATGAAGGTATTAAAGAATTATTAGATATGAAAGGTGAATTAGTCACTAAATCTCAATGGATCGTTGGTGGAGATGGTTGGGCTTATGACATCGGATACGGTGGAGTTGACCATGTTTTAGCAAATGATCAAAATGTTAATATCTTAGTTCTTGATACAGAAGTTTACTCTAATACGGGTGGACAATCTTCTAAATCTTCTCAAGCTGGTTCTATCGCTAAGTTTACAGCTGGTGGTAAAGCAGTTGCTAAGAAAGATTTAGCTCAAATTGCAATGGCATATGGACATGTTTATGTTGCTCAAGTAGCAATGGGAGCTAATCCAATGCAAACAATTAAAGCCTTTAAAGAAGCAGAAGCTTATGATGGACCATCATTAATTATTGCTTACTCTCCATGTATGGAACATGGTATTAAAGGTGGTTTAGCAAATCATCAACAACAACAAAAACGTGCTATTGAATGTGGATATTTCAACTTATTAAGATATGATCCTCGTTTAGAAGATGCAGGAAAGAACCCATTACAAGTGGATTCTAAAGAACCTGATTTCACTAAATTCAGAGAATTCTTATTAAGCGAAAATAGATTTGCCCAATTATCAAAAGTTAATCCAGAACATGCTGAAGCATTGATGGAAAAATGTGAAAAAGATGCTAAGAAACGTCGTGCTCGTCTTGACACAATGGCAGCTGAATAACAAATCAATGAAGAACAGTCGAAAGACTGTTCTTTTCTTATACAACCCAATCATAACAAAAACAGATAGGTGAGATTTCATGAATCTCATCTTTTTCTTTGACAATTTTTTTGACCATTTTTTTCTATAATAGAGAAGGGGTGAAATCATGGAGGTCTATTTAGAAGTGACTTATTTAATTAATGCATTAATGATTTTATTAACATTTGAATTATTATGTTATTTATTAAATATACAGATGAGTCAAAAAGAATTATTGAAATATGTGCTTACCTATAACCTTTCAGTTCTTTTTCTTTATATAGATTTCTTTGATGGGTTCCTCTTATTGTATGACTTACTCTTGAGTATTTTTTATTTTAAAAAGCTTACTTACATTTATTATCCTTTGTATCTTTTTATTTATATCTCATTGCTTTCTTTTTTGAGCTGGATTCTTCCTTCAGCAGTTATCTTTCAATCTGTTTTAATTGTTGAAGGAATCCATTTTATATCTTTACTAATCATTGGTATATTATGTCTTTTGATTTTTTATTTTTATATTTCTTTTTGTCAGCATAAGATTCATTCAGATGAATATGTAGATGTCAAAATTGAAAATCATCAATGTTTAGGTTTTATTGATAATGGTAATAAAGTTTTTTATAAGGGATATCCAGTTATTTTTATATCAAAGGAATTCTTAGGAGAATATCAAAAGATTGATAGAATTCTCATTGAAACAGCAAATCAAAAAGAATGGATAGATTTGATTATGATTGATGATATTGAAATTAATCATCAGCTTTTGCATCATGTTTATGTTGGAGTGATGTCATCTCATGAGTATGATTGTATTTTAAATTCGCAGTTATTAGGAGGCTTATTATGATTTTACAGAAATTAAAGGAATTGTTTTATCGTAGAAAGACACTTTTTTATATTGGCAGACATGATGTTTTAAAAGCACCTTTAAAAGGGAAAGAGGAAGAAGATGCTTTAACACGTTTGAAAAATGGGGATGAACAGGCGAGAGATTTGTTGATTGAACATAATTTGAGATTGGTTGTTTATGTGGCTAAGAAATATGATTCTTTGCAAAATGGGAGTATTGAGGATTTGATTAGTATTGGGACAATTGGATTGGTAAAAGCTGTTAATACATTTAAAATGGATAAAAATATAAAACTAGCGACTTATGCATCACGTTGTATAGAAAATGAGATTTTAATGTTTTTAAGGAAGAATAATAAATTAAGGCAGGAGATTTCTTTGGATGAACCATTGAATGTTGATTATGATGGAAATGAGCTGTTATTATCAGATATCATTGGTACTGATAAAGATATTGTTCAAGATGAAATAGAACATAATGATCAAAAGGAAAAGTTTTATAAAGCTTTACATCATTTAAATAAACGAGAACAACAAATTTTAATGATGCGTTATGGTTTAATTGGACATGAAGAATTAACTCAGAAGGATGTTGCGGATATTTTAGGAATTTCTCAGTCTTACATTTCGAGATTAGAGAAAAAAATTATCAAAAAATTAAGAATGAAATTAAATGATGATGAATAATGTCAAATAAAATGGTGAGACTTTATCTAAAGGAGTCGAAACTATGTCAAAGTACAAAGTTGAAATGAATGGATTTCAGATTCAGGATTGTGAAAAATTATCTCATCAACAAACAATGCAATTATTAGATGATTATCATCAAAGTCATGATGAAAAAATAAAAGAACGATTGGTTCTTGCAAATTTAAAATTAGTGTTATCATTAGTCCAAAAATATCATCAAAGAGTCTCTAATTTAGATGATTTATTTCAAGTAGGCGTTATTGGACTTATTAAAGCAATAGAGAATTTTGATACATCTTTAGATGTTCGCTTTTCTACTTATGCTGTTCCATTGATTATTGGAGAAATAAAACGTTATATTCGTGATAATTCATCGATGCGTATTCCGCGTTCGATGCGTGATATTGCTTATAAGGCTTTAATGGCAAATGAAGAATTTATGAAGAAAAATCAGCGTGAAGCTTCTACAAAAGAATTATCAAAACTTTTAAAGATTGATGAATATTTGTTAGTAGAAGCTCTCTCATCGACAAATAGTGTAACATCTTTATCACAGGAAGTGCAAAATGATGGCAATGGTCAAATTGACTTAGAAAGTCAGATTCCTGATCGTAAAAATCAGATGGAAGATATGCAAAATCGTATTGATTTACATTCTGCGATGAATCATTTAGATGAAAAAGAATTACAAATTATTTTAGAAAGATATTTTCTTGACCATACGCAAAGCGAAATTGCCAAAGAATTATTTATTTCTCAAGCCCAAGTTTCACGCTTAGAAAAACAAGCATTATCTCATTTAAAGAAATATATGAGCTAGTTTTTGCATATATTATAGGGGTGATATGATGCGATTTGTAACAATTCAAAGTAAAGATGTCATTAATGCGGCAACAGGATCGAAAATAGGCTATGTGTCAGATATAGAAATTGATCCGTTTTGTCGGACAATTCAAGCAATCATTGTTGAACGTTTTAATGCATTTAAGTTAGTTTGTGTATTCAAAGGTCCGCCGTGTTTAGTGATTCCAATTGAAAATATTATAACCATCGGGGAAGATGTGATTTTAGTAAATGTAGATTGTGATATTTAAAAAGAGTTTGATGAAGGAGGACAATTTCCTCTTTTTTTCATAGTTATGTTATGGTATAATAATAGAAGAAATATAAGGAGGTTACCTCATGGGATACGGACAAAAAGTAAAAAAATGGTTTTTTGAAGAAGAAGACGATGAAGATGACGTTTATGAAGATGTACAAATAGATAACGAAGAAGAAGCTGTGAAATCAACAAGTATGTTTGAAAAAGCTAAATCTACAAAAACAAGTGATGCAGTTAAGGCTTTAAGTGCCAATAAAGATAGTCATTTGGTTTTATTTGAACCAAGAGCTTATAGTGAAACACAGGAAATTGCTATTTATTTGAAACAAAAAAGAGCTGCTGTTGTAAATTTACATCGTTTACAAAAAGAACAATCTAAGCGTGTTATTGATTTCTTAAGTGGGGTCATCTTTGCGATTGAAGGAGATATTCAACAAATTGGACCTAAGATTTTCTTATGTACACCTAAAAATATTGGTGTTTCTGGAAATATCACAATGGATCCTACAGAATCAGAAGAATAATATGAGTATTAGCAATTGCTAATACTTTCTTTTTGGTTATGTTAGAACACTTTAAGGGTGATGAAATCTTTGTTAAAAAGATTTTAGATTACCAATTTCAAGCCCTCAATCATCAAAGAATGATTTTAACCCCTTTTTATAATCCACATGAACAAGAGATTGTTAGAAAAGTTATTGGTCATGAATTACAAGTTTTATCTGATGGCGGATTGATTCATGCAGAGAATCAAAGGATGATTATTTGTCCAGATTTTTATGAAGTTGTGCCAGATGATTTTGAAATATGTACTGTTGAAGTTGTTTATAATGCACAATTTGGTCGTTTACAACATAAAGACTTATTAGGAGCCTTAATGAATCTAGGCATCAAAAGAGAATGCATTGGAGATATTTATGATGGTTCATCTTTATATTTTGCTTGTACAAAGCAGACTTTTCCTTATATTAGAGATCATTTAACCCAAGTGAAAAAATCTAAGGTTAAGTTACGAGAATCGACGCAAAACGTGGAAATTATACATCAGTACACAACAAAAACATTTATTTTATCAAGTTTACGTTTAGATAAAGTTGTTTCAACAATTTTTAAAGTTTCTCGACAAACAGCATGTGATGCGATTCGGGCAGGAAATGTCAAAGTCAATCATAAAGAGGTTGAAGAAGTCAGCTTTTTGTGTCATAATAATGATATGATATCTTTTAAACGTCATGGACGTGTTAAAATTATTGATGAACAGCGTCAAACACGTCAAGGGAATTTTGTTGTAACAGGTTATTTTTATAAGTGAGGTGGAAGTTTTGGAAGAATTTGATAAACAATTTCGTGGCTACAATATTATTGAAGTTAATGATCGTATTGCCGAATTAAAGGAACAATTGTCTCAACAAAAAGAAACAATACAAACTCTTGAAAAAGAAATAAAAACCTTAAAAGAAGAAAAGACTTTACTTACGAAACAAATAACTGTACAAGAAAAGACAAATGAAGAAATTGCACGTTTGGCTTTAAAAGAAGCAAGTGAATTGATTGAAAAAGCCAAAAGAAATGCCAATATGATTTTAAAAGAATCAATGGAATATGTTCGCGGATTATCGAAAGATATGGATACATTTAAGCAAGAAGCTATAGATTTTAGAAAAAATGTTGTAAAAATGAGCGAAGATATGCTAGAAACTATTGACAAATCTGAAATTTTTAGTTTAATAAGAGAAGAAAAAGAAAATAAATACAATGACGGAGACAGTTTATAAAGAAAACTTCTAGAGAGCTTGTGGTTGGTGGAAACAAGTAAGTGGAATTTATAATGGATCACTCCCCAGTAGCAATCCTGAAATCATAGTAGGGTGCGCCGTGAATCGCGTTAAGATGTTAAGAGCATATCGCAAGATATGAATAAAGGTGGTACCGCGTTAACACGTCCTTTAATTAAGGACGTTTTTTTATTTCAGAAAGGAAGGATAAAATGAACTATAAAGATACGCTATTGATGCCAAAAACTGAATTTGAAATGAGAGGGAATCTTCCTAAAAAAGAACCAGGATATGTTGCAAGATGGCAAGATGCACATATGTATGAAAAAGTTATTCAACAAAATGAAGGTAAAGATGACTTTGTTTTCCATGATGGTCCACCATATGCTAATGGAAATATGCATGTTGGACATATGTTAAACAAAATCATTAAAGATGTTATCTGTCGTTATAAGAACATGGAAGGATATTATACACCTTTCATTCCAGGATGGGATACACATGGTTTACCAATTGAAAATGCTATTCAAAAATTAGGTGTCAATCGTAAAGAATTAAGCACAGCTGAATTTAGAAAAAAATGTTATGAATATGCTTTAGAACAAGTCGCAAAACAAAAAGAACAATGTATTCGTGTAGGAACATTTGCTGATTATGCGCATCCTTACTTAACATTGTTACCAGAATTTGAAGCCAATCAAATTGATGTCTTTGCGAAAATGGCAATGGATGGATTAATCTATAAAGGATTAAAACCAGTTTATTGGTCACCATCAAGTGAATCTGCTTTAGCTGAAGCTGAAGTTGAATACCATGATGTTAAATCACCAACAATCTTTGTTAAATTTGCTGTTAAAGATGGAAAAGGAATCTTAGATACAGATACAAGCTTTGTTATTTGGACAACAACACCTTGGACAATTCCAGCAAATCTTGCTATTTGTTTAAATCCTGATTACACTTATGCGTTAGTTCAAAGTGAAAAAGGAAAATTATTAGTCTTAGAAGAATTGGTTGATTCTTTATGGGAAAAATTCGGTTTACAACAAAAAGAAATCTTACAAAGATTCAGTGGTAAAGAATTAGAAATGATTACATGTCAACATCCATTATATGATCGTGAATCATTAGTTATCTTAGGAGACCATGTTACTGCTGATGCCGGAACTGGATGCGTTCATACAGCTCCTGGATTTGGTATGGATGACTTTATTGTTGGTCAAAAATATGGTTTAGATATTTATTGTAATGTTGATGAACATGGAAATATGATGGAAGATTGTGGTGAATGGTTAGCTGGTCAATATGTTGATGATGCAAATAAAACAGTCACAATGAAATTAGATGAATTAGGTGTTTTATTAAAACTTGAATTCATTACCCATAGTTATCCTCATGATTGGCGTACAAAGAAACCAATTATCTTTAGAGCAACTGATCAATGGTTCTGCTCAATTGATAAAATTAGAGAAAAATTATTAAGTGAAATTGATAAAGTCAATTGGTTAAATGAATGGGGACATATTAGAATCTACAACATGATTAAAGATCGTGGAGACTGGTGTATTTCTCGTCAAAGAAGCTGGGGTGTACCAATTCCTATTATCTATTGTGAAGATGGAACTCCGATTATGGAAGAAGCTGTTTTTGCTCATATTTCTAAGTTATTTAGAGAATATGGTTCAAATATTTGGTTTGAAAAAGATGAAAAATTCTTATTACCAGAAGGATATACAAATGAACATTCACCAAATGGTATCTTTAGAAAAGAAAAAGATATTATGGATGTTTGGTTTGATTCAGGTTCTTCACATACAGGATGTATGAGAGAACGTGGATATCGTTATCCAGTTGATTTATATTTTGAAGGTAGTGACCAATATCGTGGATGGTTTAACTCATCATTAATCATTGGTACTGCTGCTCATGGAGAAGCTCCATATAAAACAGTCTTATCACATGGATTTGTTTTAGATGGTAAAGGAAATAAGATGTCTAAATCTTTAGGAAATACTGTTGATCCAATTAAGCTGGTTAATCAATATGGTGCGGATATCTTAAGATTATGGGCAACTTCAGTCGCTTATCAATCAGATGTTCGTATTTCTGATGAAATTATGAAACAAATAGCTGAAAATTATCGTAAGATTAGAAATACAATGCGTTTTGTTCTTGGAAATTTAAGTGATTTTAATGCAACTGATATTGTTGATACAAAAGACTTAAAAGGTGTTGATCAATATATGTTAGTTGAATTAAATAACTTAATGAAAGGTTATCATGAGGCTTTAGATAACTATGATTTTGCTGAAGCAAATCAATTGATCTTAAATTGCTTTACAAATACATTAAGTGCTTTCTATATGGATTTTACAAAAGATATCTTATATATTGAAAAAGCTGATAGTTTAAGAAGAAGACAAGTTCAAACTGTTTTATATCATTATGCAAAAACAATGATGAAATTATTATCACCAATCTTAGTCTTTACAGCTGAAGAATTACATGATCATTTCCATTGTGATGAAAATAAAGCAGAATCAATTTTCTTAGAAGCAAAACCAGAAATGATTGAAGTTGAAAATGCTGATAGTATAAAAGAATATTATGATCGTTTCTTAACCCTTAGAAAAGATGCTATGAAAGCTTTAGAAGAATTAAGAAATGAAAAAGTGATTAAATCTAATATGGAAGCAAAATTAACTGTATGCTTAAAAGATGAATATCAAGATATGGCAAAATTAGCTGATGATTTAAAACAATTATTCATTGTTGCAAAAGTCAATTTAGTAACAGATACAACAGATTTAACTGAATATGAAACAGCTTATATCAAAGCTGAAAAATTCAATGGGGTACAATGCCCAAGATGTTGGAACTATTTTGAAGAATCAGAAATGGAAGGGGAATTATGTCCTCGTTGCCATGAAGTTATTAATGGTTAAAAAAGAAAATGGTACATATGTACCTTTTCTTTTTAGAAAGGGGAAGTTATGAGTCAAAAAGTGAGAGGTGGCTTGTTATTATTAACGGCAGCTTTAATATGGGGAAGTTCTTTTATTGTAATGAAAAGTGCAGTTGATTTTCTAACTCCAGCAGTCTTGTTGTTTGTCAGATTTACACTTGCTGCCATCTTTTTATCAATCTTATTTTTTAAACAATTAAAGAATTATCCTAAAGATAAAATTGTTGGTGGTCTGATAACGGGTTGTTGTTTATTTTGCGCATATTATGTACAAACATGGGGACTTAATTTTACAACTCCAGGAAAAAATGCATTTTTAACAGCAGTCTATTGTGCCATTGTTCCTTTCTTAGTATGGTTGTTTTATCATAAACGTCCTGATATCTATAATTTTATTGCTGCCTTTATTTGTGTTTTAGGGATTGGTTGTGTTTCATTAGATGGGAACTTATCAATGAATATTGGTGATTTTTTAACATTGTGTGGAGGCTTTTTATATGCTGTTCACATCTTGATGATTAAGAAGTTTTCTAAAGATGTAGATGGTGGGGCTTTTACAACATTTCAATTTATTGGTGGAGCTTTTGTAGCTTTGTTTATGGCCTTGTGTTTTGAAGATATATCAGTTGTGACACAGATTCGCTCATCAATTTTCTTACAAATATTTTATTTAGCATTCTTTGCTACAGCGGTTACTATGGTTTGTCAAACAATTGGTCAAAATTATACAAGTGAATGTAATGCTTCATTAATCTTGTCATTAGAATCAGTATTTGGAGTTGCTTTTTCAGTAATTTTTTATGGTGAAGTTTTAACTTTAAAGGTGATTTTAGGCTTTGTATTGATTTTTGTAGCAGTGATTATTTCTGAAACGAAGTTAGCCTTTTTAAAGAAAGGTGGAATGATTGATGAAGAAAATTGCTAGTTTATTATGCTTGTTCATTCTTTTTGTAACGATTCAACCAGTTCAGGCAAAAGAAATACAACTTTTCTCAAAATATTATTATCTTTATGATCGTAGTAATGAAATGGTTTATCTTGATGAAAAAAGTGATGAAAAAATTTATCCGGCGAGTATGACAAAAATTTTAACAGTCAGTTTAGCTTTGGATAAAATCCCAGATATCCATCAAAAAGTGACAATCACAAGTCAAGATATTGATGGCTTATTAGCCTTACAAGCAACAACTGCTGGGTTTTATGTAGGAGAACAAGTGACCTATGAAGATTTGCTTTATGGAGCTTTATTGCCTTCTGGAGCAGATGCATGCCTAGCGTTATCACGATTAACATATGGTTCAACCAAACAAATGGTTGCAGCTATGAATCAAAAGGTAAAATCTTTAGGTTTAACCCATAGTCATTTTCAAAATGTAACAGGATTACATGATGAAAATCATTATACAACAGTCAAAGATATGGCTCAGATTTTAAATCATGCTTTATCAAATAAAGAGTTTGTTAAAGTTTTTAATGCAAGGGAATATACAAGTTCCTCAAACCATCATTGGATTTCATCTTTACAAAGAGGAAAAGAATATAAAGGAATTGATATCTCTCATATTGATGGTGGTAAGAGTGGGTTTACTGATGAAGCCCAATTGACATTTGCAAGTACCATGACGATTGATCATCATCAATTGATTTTGGTTACAGCTTATGCTAAAGGGCAACATAGTCAAAATCATGTCAAGGATGCTGTTCACGTTTGTGATTATATGACTAAGAATTTTCATGAAATTGTTTTATATAAAAAAGATGAAACGATTCAAGATTATTGGATTTTTCCTTCTTTTCAATTCCAATATCATTATCCAGCCTATCAGCATATAAGTTTATTAGTATCTCGAGATATTTCAAAAAAAGATTTAAAATTTGAAGTTGAAGGGAAAAACTATTTACTATTACCTCAACATAAAAATCAACAAATTGGAAAGTTAAAAGTTCAATATCAACAAAAGACGATCTATGAGTATCCATTGATTCTTACTCATGATATTCAATCATCAATGATGGATACAATTGGAATTTATGGGATTCTCATTTGTATACCAGTTGCCTTAGTTGGAATAATTGTCATTATTAAAAGAAAAAAAGATAAACACGATTAATTCGTTGTTTATCCTTTTTTTTCTTGTTTTAATTCTATAATACGATCAATTCCATAACCAATTGTACGACCTAGGAAAATTATAATGACACCAATGAATGGTAATGCAGCATTCTTTTGTGTAAGAATATAATAAAAAATCAATCCAAATCCTAGAACATATCCAATATTTGTACAAATGTACATATATTTTGTAGTTTTTAATTTATTCATTTTTCCACCTCATTTTAGACATATTTTATTATAACATCTTTCATTATTTTTTCAATACTGTTATAATGTTAGTTGTTAAGGAGGGCTTATGAAAAAAGGATGTCTTTTTGATTTAGATGGGACATTGGTTGATTCATTGACTGATTTAGCCTTATCTACAAATCGTGTATTAGAGCTTCATCATCTACCTACACATGAATTATCTTGTTATAATCAATTTGTAGGAAATGGAGTAAAAAAGCTTATGGAACGAGCGTTAGGAAGTGAGCATTTAGATATTTTAGATGAGTGTTTAGCTGATTTTCATAAAATTTATGAGGAACATTGTCTTGACCATACATTACCTTATCCAGGGATTGTTGATTTATTAGAAACATTAAAAGCTCATGATATCGCTTTGGCAGTTGTGACCAATAAACCTCATCATTTAGCTATTAAGATTGTTGAACATTTATTTCCCGATACTTTTGTAACAATTTTAGGACAACAGGATTTATATCCGATTAAACCACATCCGCAAATTGTACATATTGCTTTAATGACCCTTAAAAAGGGACGTCAAGAATGTTATTTTATCGGTGATAGTAATGTTGATATAGATACAGGATATCAAGCTGATATGGAGACAATTGGCGTGACGTGGGGATTTAGAGGAAGAAAAGAATTAGAAGATGCAGGAGCGGATTTTGTTGTGGATGAACCTTTTGAGATTGGAGAAATCGTATTAAATGATAGGAGTTAGTGCTTGTTTGATTGGTGAAAATTGTACTTATAGTGGAAAAAATAATCTGGTTTTAGGACTCAAACGGCTATATGAATTAGGAGAAGTTGTTTGTGTCTGTCCAGAGGTCATGGGCGGATTATCAACACCGCGAAATCCTGCTGAAATCCAAAGTGTTGAACCACTTTTGATTACAACTAACCAACAAGTCGATGTTACAAAAGAATATCTTGAAGGAGCAAAAAAAGCAATGAGCATTTTTATAGCTCATGATGTCAAGGTTGCTATTTTAAAATTTAGAAGTCCAAGTTGTGGGTGTGATGGAATTTATGATGGAACTTTCAGCCATACACTTATTGATGGACAAGGCGTTTTTGCAAAGATGTGTGAAGAACATGGAATTAAGGTTTTTCATGAGAAACAAATAGAGGAATTCTTAAAATATATAGGAAAGGAAGATGAATATGGGACATATTTTAAAGATTCAACCAGTATTTAAAGAAATGATTTGGGGAGGACATAAACTTAGAGATATCTATGGTTATGATATTCCTAGTGATCAAACAGGAGAATGTTGGGCCATTTCTGGTCATAAAAATGGTGACTGTGTGATTGCAGATGGAGAATTTGCTGGAAAAACAGTGTCTTGGCTTTGGGAAAATCATAGAGAATTATTTGGAAATGTAGAAGGTGATCAATTCCCATTATTAGCAAAAATTATTGATGCGAAAAATGATTTATCAGTTCAAGTTCATCCAAATGATGAATATGCTGCAAAACATGAAAATTCATTAGGAAAAACAGAATGTTGGTATGTATTACAAGCTGATGAAGGAACAAAGATGGTCATGGGTCATCATGCCAAAACAAAAGAAGAATTTGTAAAAGCTATTGAAAATGATGATTATGATAACTTATTAAATTCATTTGAAATTAATAAAGGTGATTTCTTCTATATTCCTTCAGGAACATTACATGCAATTTGTAGTGGTTCTTTGATTTATGAAGCACAGCAATCATCAGATATTACATATCGTGTTTACGATTATCATCGTAAAGATAAAGATGGAAAAGAAAGACAATTACATGTTCAACAATCTATTGATGTGACAACTGTTCCATCAAATAATGATTCGAATAAATTATTTACAAATACTCATTTAGATCATGGCTCTAAAACACGTTATGTTGAAAGTGAATTCTTTACTGTGGATTGTTATCGTATGGAAGGTGAAAATATTGTTGTGAATGATAAACCTTTCCAAATGGTAAGTATCTTAGAAGGTGAAGGAACACTTGATGGACAAGCAGTTAAAAAAGGTGATCACTTTATTGTATGTAGTGATCAAAAAGAAGTCGTATATGATGGTGTGATGACTTTAATGATAACAACACTATAAGCAAAGCAGATTTTATCTGCTTTTTTTCAAAGGAGAAAATAATGGAACAAAAAGATTATGCTCTTTCATGTATGAAAGAATGGCTTTCACATGAAAATGAATTAGGGAAAGAACCTTATCAAATAGAAATGGCTGGAGAATTTGATTTACATGATTTACATTATTATATCTTTAAATTTAAAAAATCAATGCTTTCCCCTTGGCAAGTTGGTGTCTGTGGAGGATATCAGGGAGATGAGCTAGGACATTGTGGACATATTTTTAGTCAGTATGAAAAATATGATGAAAAAACTGCTCAACAAAAATGTATTGATATGGTAGAAATGATTCGAGAATATTGGATGAATGAAGCTAAAAAACAAGAAAAACCAGAACCTCGAACAACTTATGTACATTTTGTATTATTAGAAAATGATCAAATTGATTTTCAAAAGATTTTTGAATATTTAAAAAATCATTGGCAAATTGAGATTAAAGACATCAATGAAAATGAAGATGCCATATATGTTGGAAATGTGAAAGATTCAATGGTTTCTTTATCATTGATGAATGTACCCGTACCAGAAGGAGAAGCAGAATACTATGCACAGGGATGTTATATGTGGGAAGATGCTGTGAATCATGTTAAAAAGCACCAAGCACATCTCATTGTTTCAACAATGGGAAAGAATTTAACAGATCGTGAAGCATTGCTTTTACAAAGTCAGCTGATTGATGCATGTTTGCAAGCACCTCAGGCAATCGCTGTTTATGGTGATGAAATGGTCTGGCCAAAACATATTTATACAGATATTATGAATGATTATTATCAAAATCAAATTTATCCAGTTGCAATTTGGGTGTATTTAGGATTTGTTACAAATAGTGATGGTCATCATATTTATACAATTGGATTAAAGAATTTTGGACATTATGAAATTGAAACATTACCATCATCATTACCACTTAGTCAACTTCATGAATTTATGTTTAATGTTGTTTGTTATATTGTTGAACAAGGGGCAATCTTACATGATGGGGAAACAATTGGAATGAGTGAAACACAAAAGTGTCAAATTTCTTTAAGTCAAGGGATGTTTTTAGATGAACAAACTTTAAAAATAGAAATTGTTGATGATTTGAACTAAATTATTTGAATTATTTATATTATTAATCTATAATTGAATTAGAGGAGGGATAGTATGAATAGAAAAATGATTGGATCTCATAAACATGGATGGCTTGTTGATAATGAAAAAAGGGAATTTGTTTATTTTGATTTGTTGAGTTTATTTGAAAAAATGCAAGGGAAACCATCAAAGCATGTCATTTCTTATGCGGATATAGATTATATTCGTATTGATTATAGCTTGGTTGATCCAGTTAAGGGGATGGGTTCTACAACGCTTATTTTAGAAGTTCATAAAAATAATGGCGAGATTGAATCAGTTCCTATTTTTACTTTTGCGGTTGAAAGAAAGGATTATAATGAGTTTATCCAAGTCTTAAAGGATTCACAATTAAGAATCGTTGATCCTCAAAAATGTCTTGATCTCATTTTAGAAAGTCAAGAACTGATTGGAACAATTATTAGTCAATTGATAAAAAAGGCTAGGGAAGTCACTCCTTAGCCCTTTTCAATATAAGAAATTTATGGCATAATAGAAACGATGAAAAGAGGGAAAAAATATGTCAGATATATATCAAGATGCTTTAAAACTACATGCAGAAGCTAAAGGAAAATTAGAAGTTCAATTAAAAGTACCACTTAATGAAAGTCATGATCTTTCATTAGCTTATACCCCTGGAGTTGCTCAACCATGTCGTGAAATTGCGCAAAATAAAGACAATGTTTATAAATATACATGGAAGCAAAACAGTGTAGCAGTTGTAAGTGATGGAACAGCTGTTTTAGGATTAGGTGATATTGGACCAGAGGCTGCTATGCCTGTAATGGAAGGAAAAGCTATTCTATTTAAGAAATTTGGAAACATTGATGCGGTACCTATTTGCTTAGATACCAAAGATCCAAAAGAAATTATTCAAATTGTTAAAGCAATGGCTCCAACATTTGGCGGAATTAATTTAGAAGATATTAGTGCACCACGTTGTGTTGAAATTGAAAGAACTTTAATTCAAGAATTAGATATTCCAGTTTTTCATGATGACCAACATGGAACAGCTATAGTTGTTACAGCTGGACTTTTAAATGCCTTGAAAGTTGTTGGGAAAAAAGTTGAAGATATTACCGTTGTTGTAAGTGGAACTGGTGCAGCAGGAAGTTCAATTATTAAAATGATTCATACACTAGGTGTTAAAGAAATTTATGGTTTTAATATCAATGGAATTGTTACAAAAGAAGATTATGATCAATATGATTTCTTAACTCAAGAATTAACACAAATTACAAATCGTCAAGGAAAACGTATGACAATGGCAGAAGCAATGTGTGAAGCTGATGTCTTTATTGGGGTTTCTGCTCCAGGATTATTAACTCAAGATATGGTTAAAAGCATGAAAGCAAAACCAATTGTTTTTGCAATGGCAAATCCTGAACCAGAAATTAAATATGATGATGCAATTGCTGCCGGGGTAACAGTTATGGGAACAGGACGTTCAGATTTTCCTAATCAAATTAATAATGTCTTAGCTTTCCCAGGATTGTTTAGAGGTGCGTTAGATGTTCGTGCAAAAAAGATTAGTGAAGGAATGAAATTAGCAGCAGCAAAAGGGTTGGCATCACTCGTTAGTGATGAAGAATTATCACCTACATATGTGATTCCTAATGCTTTAGATCCTCGAGTTGCAAAAGTTGTAGCAGCTGCAGTTGCAAAAGAAGCTAGGGATGAAGGATTAGCAAGAATTTAAGACACGATTGTGTCTTTTTTTCTTTAATGTTATAATAGTGGGGCAAAGATAAAAACACAATGTATAATTTTATACAGATACGGTTGGTAGTCCGTACGTGAGTCTGACTCATAAGTAACCTTCCTCCTTAGGTCGTCCATTCTTTGTTTATACTTTTTTAAGGAGGACATATGATGGACAAAGTATCAATGACATTGACAATTTATTTTGAAAATCCTTTCTGGGTTGGAATTTTTGAAAGGGTAGTAGATGCAAATTTAATGGTGGCTAGAATTGTTTTTGGTAGTGAACCTAAAGATTATGAAATCTATAACTATATTTTAAAATATGATTGTCAATTACAATGGAGTCCGAGTGTTTCATTGGATGACAAAACAAAACATGTAAATCCCAAAAGATTACAACGTCTTGTGAAACAACAAACTCAAAATGTTGGCATTTCTACAAAATCTCAATTGGCTTTACAAAAACAACAAGAGTTAAAAAAGCAAATACATCAACAACTCAAACATCAAAACAAAGAGATGAATGCTAAAAAACGTTTTGAAATGAAACAACAAAAGAAAAAAATGAAACATAGAGGAAAATAATTTTCTCTATGTTTTATTTTATTGACAAATATATACTACAGATGTAGTATGATAATAGAGACTACAGTTGTAGGAGGTGGAAGAATGCAAAAATTATCAGATGCAGAATTAGCAGTTATGGAAGTTTTGTGGAGTGGTCATGAGTTTGTGTTAGGAGAACTTGTTGAGGCTTTAAAACATAAGAAAAAATGGAGTCGTAATACGGTTCATACTTATTTGACAAGAATGGAAAAGAAAGCGTTAGTTAAAATTAATCGTAGTCAGGAGCCACATTTATATTCTTATGTTTTAACAAAGGATGAATATCTTAAGGAGGAACGTAATCATTTGTTAAATCGAGCATATCAAGGCTCTGTAAGTGATTTGATTAGTGCATTTTTAAAAGATTCAAAAATAACACCTGAAGAAAAAGAAGAATTAAATAAAATTCTTGATGAAATGGAGGTCTAATGATGACAAGTATATGGGGATGGCTGATTCAAACGATAGAAGTATCAGTTGTTGCAGTTATGATCTTATTTTTAAAAAAATTGTTTCAAGATAAACTTCCTCCAAAATGGCAATATGGAATCTGGATTATTTTATTATTGAGTCTTTTATTACCTGCAGGGATGTTTGGCACATCGATTGTACCAACTTGTCGAACTTATATCGAAGCGATTAAAACAATCGTAGAAACATCCCTTCAATCAGCTTATGTTGATGTCTATTTGCCAATTAAGAATAGTTTTTTCTTTCTATTCATTATAGCTTTGCCTAAAAGCCTTACTGATTATCTTTTTATTGTTTATATAAGTGGTGGTTTATTTTATCTAGGAAGATATTGTTATCAATATTATCGTTTACGTACTTTATTGACATATGGACAAAAACCTCAGCCAGAAATTATCAGCCAACTCAATAGAATTTGTGAAACATATCATTTTCATCCATGTCAAGTCATTGTTATGCCAGAAATTCCATCAGCATTCGTTTGTGGAATTATGAAACCAATATTGGTTTTACCAACTCAAGAATTAATTGATGATAAGATAATTCTTCATGAAATGTTTCATTTAAAGTACAAAGATTCCCTTCAATGTGTGATTTGGTCATGTTTAAAATGTATTCACTGGTGTAATCCTTTTTTACATTATGTTTTTCATTATATCAGCAATGATATGGAAGCTTTATGTGATCAAAGAGTTTTAGAGGTATTAGAAGGAGAACAAAGACGTGATTATGGGAGAATCTTGCTTTCGATGACAAATCATCAATATCCTCATGCTTTTGCAACAACATCGCTATCAAATGGTACTAAGAATATAAAAAAACGAATTGAGGCAATCGCAAGATTTAAAAAATATCCACAAGGAATGTCAATTGTTTCTGTCTGTATTTATTTTTTACTTATTCCTGTTGTTATGGGAAGTGTGAGTTCTTATACATTACTTCACCATTCATTTTTACCTCATTCTTTTGCTTATCAGCTATCTATGGCATCAGCTCGTCTAAGTCAATGTGAAAGTGTAGAAGGGGCAATTGATACTTATGCAAAAGGATTACTCACATATAATGAGCAATACTTATTATCCGTTTTACCAAGGCGTTATTATTCATCATATCAGCAAGCTATGAAACAATTACCAACAAATATAACATCAACAGGAGTACCTTACTTATATGAAGTGAATTGTCTAAAAAAGATCAATGAAAATGAATATCATGCCTATCTATGTTTTAACAATTGTGAATTTCAAGAAGATCAACCAGCAAAATCTCATTATATGGTGATGCCTATTCAAGTGATTAAAGAAAATGGTTGGAAAGTTAAACAAACAAAAAAGATTTATGAAGAAGATGTTGAGTGTATAGATAATCTTATGGGAAGTGAGGTTTTTCAAACATCACTCTATAAAAAAATAATAAAGAAGTGCAAGAGCGGTCAATTAGAATTGACTATTAGAAATGCTAATAGCATCATAGATTCGCAAAATCAGACGAATTCTTTCTTAATGAATACACCATCTCATTCATTGAATTATCAACCACGAGCCCATTTTAATGCTGCTTATCAAAGTGTTGAAATTGATTATATCAATACACAACCAAAAGCTATACAAGATAAAATCAAAAATATATATATTGAAATTAAAAATCTTGATAATATTAATGATGAAGTTGAATTTGAAAAACATGACAATCCTAATCAATATGGTTCAAGTGGTGGAGCATCAGATACCGATGCTCATCATTTACAACATTTAGATAGTGATTGGAATCATTTAATCCATTTGACTCATTGTACATTTTACTATGAACATGGAGGTTTTCCAATTCCTCAAGCTTATGCTTTACAGATTGTAATCAATGGAGAAGATGAAGAAATCTTGAAAATAGATGTGAAAGATGGTGAATGGCATGTCCCAGAAGAATTATATCAGGGCGATTTATAAAATAGCTATTGCTAATGTTCTTATAATTTTTAACTTAAATATAGGGACAGTCAATCTTATACCAAATTGGTTGGGCTATCTCTTGTTTTATGATGCTGTTCATGTCATTGTTCAATATGAAGAAAGTACTCAACTTTTAAAACCTTTTGTGAAAATATTAGGAATCTATGAATTGATTGCTTGGGTCTTGGCATGCTTGGCAATTTCTACTGATTCTTATTCAATCATATATATTTTGATGCATATTATCGAAGTCTATTTCTATTTTCAATTATTAACGAATATTTCTCATATTGCCTTTATGCATCATTATGATCAACTTGCTAATCAGCTTAAAACATTAAGAACGCTTAAATTAATATCAATTACTTTATTTGCTTTATCATGGAATGAATATTTTAAAATTGGAATAAATATATTAAACATTATATTAATGCTTTGGGTTTGTGTTGTTTTGTTTCAATATGCTTATCTTGAAAAAAGCGAAGATCAAAAAAAAGAACTGGCAGATTAATGCCAGTTTTCTTCTTAATACATTCCAGGAGCACCCATTGCAGGAGTAGCAGGTGTATCTTCTTTAATTGGAGCAACACCAGCTTCAGTTGTAATAAATAAAGCTGAAATGCTTGCTGCATTTAATAAAGCACTACGAGTGACTTTGGTTGGATCGATAATACCTTTATCAAACATATCTACCCATTCACCATTTTTAGCATCAAAACCTTGACCATATTCTGCTTTCATTTGTTGTTCAACAATTTCATCACTGTTAAATCCAGCATTTTCAGCAATTTGTCCCATTGGTGCAAGTAATGCATCTAAAACAGTTTTAATACCTTTTTGTTTATCAACATTATCATCTTTTAATTGATCTTTTAAAGCAACATAGGCATTAACTAATGTCACACCACCACCCATAACAATTCCTTCGCTAACAGCAGCTTTTGTTGCATTTAAAGCATCTTCAATTCTTAATTTCTTTTCTTTTAATTCAGATTCAGTGGCTCCACCAACTTTGATAATGGCTACACCATTACTTAATTTACCTAATCTTTCAGCGTAATTTTTCTTATCATAATCACTCTTTGTATTATTCATTTGTTGAGTAATTTCATGAATACGTGCATCAATTGCTGCTTTTTCTCCAGCTCCACCAATCATTGTTGTATGATCTTTGGTAATATGAATTTTCTTAGCTGAACCTAAATCTTCAATCTGCATATCTTTTAAATTCATATTTAAATCTTTATTGAAGAATTTTGCATTTGTTAAAATAGCAATATCTTGTAGGATTTCTTTTTGGTTATCACCAAATCCAGGAGCTTTTGTAGCCACAACATTGAATGTTCCTCTTAATTTGTTGACAACTAAGGTAGAAATAACTTCTTGTTCAAAATCATCAGCAATCAACAATAAAGGTTTATTAGATTGCATAACTTGTTCTAGAATTGGTAAGATTTCTTGAATTGTATTGATTTTTTGATCAGTGACCATAATCAATGGATTATCTAAATCAACAGTCATTTTTTCTCTATCAGAAACCATGTATGGAGAAACATAACCTTTATCATATTGCATACCTTCAGCAACTTCTAATTCAGTATCAAAGCTATTTGATTCATCAACACTGATAACACCATCACGTCCAACTTTTTCCATCGCTTTTGCAATAATTTTTCCAATCTCTTGATCACCCGCAGAAATTGTTGCAACACTTTCAATATCATTACTTGTTTCAACAATATGTGATTTATCTAAAATGTATTTAGCAACTTCCTTACTTGCATAATCAATACCTTCACGCATTAAAACAGGATTTGCCCCTTTTTCAACAGCCTTTAAACCACTTTGAATCATACTTTGAGCTAAGATTGTCGCAGTTGTTGTTCCATCACCAGCAACATCATTTGTTTTATTAGCTACTTCATAAACTAATTTAGCTCCCATATTTTCAAAAGCATCTTCTAATTCAATTTCTTTTGCAATAGAAACACCATCATTTGTAATTAATGGAGAACCATATCCTTTATCCAAAACAACATTACGTCCTTTAGGACCAATTGTTACTTTTACTGCATCAGCTAAAGTATTCACACCATTTAACATCGCATCTCTGACATCTTTAGAAAAACGAATCTCTTTACTCATTTTGTATTCCTCCTATTCAATAATAGCCAAAATATCTTCTTCTTTTAAAATCATATATTCAGTTTCATCTTCTTTAAATTTAGTTCCTGAATATTCCTTAAAAATAACATTCATTCCTTCTTTTAAATTTTCATCACATTGAGCTCCTACTGCAACTACTGTTGCTTGATTGCTCGCTTGTTCTAATTGAGTCGTTAAAATAATTCCACTAGCAGTCTGACTTTCTGCTTTTTCTTTTTTTAAAATCACATAATCATGTAATGGTTTTAACATTTTTGAATCCTCCTTTATACTTAGCACTCGCAATCTTTGATTGCTAACACTGTTAATTATAATCTCATATGTGAACTGAATATGAACATTTAGCACTTCGTAAAAGAAAGTGCTAAATAGCTTTATTTTGAATTGAAGATTTAGTATAATAAGAAAAAGTGGGTGATAAAATGCAAAAAAGACAAGAAGTGATTGATTATTGTTTAAGATATAAAAATGTTTATGAAGATTATCCTTTTAGTGATCCTAATTGGACATGTATGCGGCATTTAGAAAATAAGAGAGTCTTTGCCTGGATTTATGAAAGACAAGGACATATTTGGGTTAATGTGAAAGGAAGTAGGGGATGGCTAGATTTTTTTAGAGAAAAGTATGAATCAGTTGTTCCTGGTTATCATTTAAGTAAAGAACATTGGAATTCTATGATTTTAGATGGAACGATTGCTTTAGAAGATATTTATGCAATGATTCAAGAAAGCTATGATTTAACCCTTCCTAAAAAATATCGTCAGTAATTGTTTTATTCATCGATTATCGCTATAATAGATGTGGGAGGAATCAATCTATGGCTAAAAAAGAAAATCGATTTGTAACGGTTTATGAACAGAAGTATTTTACTTCAGGTACAGAAATTCTTGTAGATAAAAAAACAGGAGTCAATTATTTGTTTCATCAAAGTGGTAATGGTGGAGGATTAACGGTTTTAGTAGATCGTGAAGGTCATCCCATCGTTACAACTATTTATCCAGATGAAGAATAAAGAAAGGAGATTTTATGAAAGCTATTTTTAATCATTGTAATATTAATGTTACAGATTTGAAAAAGAGTATTGCTTTTTATAAAGAAGCATTAGGTTTAGAAGTTGTTAAAGAAAAGGAAGCCAGTGATGGAAGTTTTAAACTCGTTTATTTAAGTGATGGGGTTTCACCATTTTCTTTAGAATTAACTTGGTTAAAAGATCATTCTCAAGCTTATGAATTAGGGGAAAATGAAAGTCATATTTGTTTGACTGTTGATGACTATAAAAAAGCTCATCAATTACATCAAGAAATGGGATGTATTTGTTTTGAAAATGAAGCAATGGGCTTATATTTTATTCATGATCCCGATGATTATTGGTTTGAAATCATTCCTAGCAAGTAATACATTTATTGTATTACTTCTTTTTTTATTGACAATATCGTTTAACGATAATATACTGAAATTGAAGGTAATATCGTTATACGATATAAGGAAGGTGAAAGAATGCCAAGAGTTCAATTGAAAACATTAACAGAACAAATGTACTATGTTTTATTAGCCCTTCAAGATGTTCGTTATGGTTCAGAAATCTCACAGTATGTTAAAGAATTAACCAACCAACGTATTCAACTTGGACCAGGAACCCTTTATGCCATTCTTTCTAAGTTTGAAGAAGAACAATTGATTGAAGAAGTCAATTGTGAAGGACGTAAACGTAGTTATGTGATGACAAACAAAGGGGTTGAAATGTTTTGTCATGAGTATCAAAGGTTACAATGGATGATAGAAGATACCAAGAGGGAATATCATCAATGATAGAAAAGAGGGATTCTTATGAAAAAGTATTTTAATTTAACTGGGTTTTATCCGTTTGAAAGAAAACAATTTGAAGATTTCTTAAATGATATGGCTAAAAAAGGATATCATTTAAAAAGCTTTAATAGTTTTTTTAGTGAATATGAAGAAAATAATGATGAAATTTATTATCATGTTGCAATTAAGGAAAAGAAAAACATGATTTTTAATGAACCATGTGATGAATCTTATATGACTTTTTTTGAAGATAATGGTTATCACTTTATTGATAAACAAGGAATCTTTTATGTTTTTGCTACGGATAAACCTTGTGAAATGTATACTGATGAACAAATTGATGAAGAAGTTATCAAAAAACAAAGTATTAATGGCTTTAAGAATTATATCATTAGTTTGGTTATTTTTCTTTTATTAGGGGGATTTTTTGGTTTTTTAACTTTATCTTTTGATGATTTATTATCAACAGAAAATATTCTTGATTTTTATTTTCTAAGAATAAATATTATATTTATAGGATGTTGTAGATTGTTTTTTATCTATTATTTTATGAAAAAAGAGGTTCATTATTCTTATCATCTTAGTCTTATCAGAGATTATTGTTTAACATTTGTAGTAATGTTGTTGATTGTGGGAAATGAGTTCTTTACCAGAAACTTTATTTATCTTCCGCTATTTTTATTGATATTGAGTTTAATACTTGCTATTGTTATTTGTATTTACGGATATAAAAAAAGCAATCCTATCTTATTACAAAAATATGCTCTTTTTCTTTTCATCATGTTTGTGGGTTTAGGAATCTGTGGACAAATGAAAAAAATCAATAACAAATCATCTTATATCAAACCAGCTTTTTCTTTGATTCAAGATTATCAAATAAGCAATGATAGTCATTCTATAGTTATAGATTATTATGAATAACAAAAAGAAAATAAAACAATCAAATATGTTAATATACTTGATCATCAAAAGAGTTTAGATATTTTAAATCTTTATCTTCAAGACCATTATACAAAATATCAAAAGCATCAAATCGATGGATATCTTATTTATCAAACACCGATTTCTACAATTATTTATAAGAATCATCAATTTATTGAAATGAAAAAAATAGAGAATCAACAATTCAAACAATTCTTAATCTATTTAAATTGGTAAAAAAAGAGATCTAAAAGATCTCAAAGGTTTCATCTCTATGATGAACAGGAATGATATGAGCTTGATAGGGATTATCAAGCTTTTCATTTTGTAATTGTTGAGTGATTGTATAATCACCAAAATAGTGAATAGGCATAATATATCTTGTTTTGACATGCTTTAAGAAATATTGTAAACCAAGTAAATAGCTTTCTTCTTGTCTTTTATCTACAATGACAAAAGCCAAATCAATAGGTTGTTGAATAGAATTGATTTCTTGCTGATAAATTTCTTTTTGCCAAAGGTTGTCTTTTTCTGGTTCACCTTCCCAATGCCACCAGTTTAAATCCCCGGCAAAGTAAATGGTTTGCTTTTCGGTTTCTACTAAGAAAGCACAGCCTTCATCAGTAGATAGTAAAGTTTTGACTTTGATATCATCAAAAATATATTCTTGATGAATATCAACATAATTGGCTTCATACTTATGACGTAAAGTATCAGAAAGAATATAAGTCTTGTGAGGATGATCGAGTTTGAAAATTTCTGGATTATAATGATCATAGTGACGATGAGAAACAAAGATATAAAGTGGTTTTTCTTTGTTGAGATTAAGCTTACCTTGATAGTAATCAAATAATAATAGATGATTATCAAGTTCAATCAAGACACCACTATGGAATAAATGTGTAACTAGCATATAAAAAAAGATAACATGAAAATCATGTTATTCTTCTTCTCCATCATCATAGTTAGAAACATTATGGAAAATTTGATCGACATCATCACAATCATTTAATAAATCCATTAATCTTTCAAATAACATCATATCATCACCTTCAAGTTCTACATATTCTTGAGGTGTTGTTGTAATGTCGTCAACATCAAACTCAACATCAGATTTTGCTGCTTCAATTGCAGTTTTAATTTTATTTAAATCAGTAGGTTCACCAGTAACTTTAATACGTCCATCTTCTAAAGTTGTAATATCCTTAGCATCAACTTCACCCATGATTAAAGCATCTAATGCTTCTTCTTCACTCATACCACCGAAAACAACTGTACTTTCTACGTCATATAAATAAGATACAGAACCTTCAGCTCCTAATTTAGATTTAGATTTTGTAAATGCTGGACGCACTTGAGAAATTGTACGGTTGATATTATCAGTTAAACATTTGACGATAAGTGTTGAATTGTTTGGTCCAAAACCTTCAAATTGAATTGGATCATAGTTTTCAGTGGCACCACTTTTAACCTTATCAATAGCACGTTTAATAACGTCAGCAGGAACTTGATCTTTCTTTGCTTTTTCAATTAAACGTCTTAATGTTAAGTTTCCATCTGGTTCAGGCCCACCAGCTTTCGCTGCTAAATAAATTTCTTTTCCATAGCGAGAATAAACTTTGGCTTTTTTTGCTGCAGTTTTGGCCATAGCGACCTTACGCACTTCGTGTGCTCTACCCATTTGTAATTCCTCCTTTTAAAATTCCTTCTGTATTATAAACATTTTTAGATGATTTTTCAATAAAAAATGGTATAATCGTTGTATTTCGTATAAAATAGTTGTAGAGGTGTATTGAAAATGCAAAAAATATTGATTGTAGGGGCTGGAGCTTCTGGGGTTTATCTGTCGGTTTTGTTAAAACAGAAATTATATGATTGTGATGTGATTGTTTTAGAACAAAATACAGCACCTTTAAAAAAGGTTCTTGCTACTGGAAATGGGAGATGTAACTTATCAAATAAAGATATGTCAATTGATTATTATCAAAGTGATAATAATCAATTGGTTGAAGAAATTATTTCTTCTTTTGATATGGTTCAAGCAATGAATGATTTAGGATTGTATTGTATATATCAAGGAAATTTATTATATCCTAAAAGTGAGCAAGCTTTATCTGTAAAACAGATTTTAATGCAAAGAGCAGAGGAATTAGGGGTTTTATTTTTATATGAACAAGAGGTTTTAAAGATTGAAAAAGGGTATCCTTATATTGTTAAAACAAATCAACAACAATTAAAGGCTGATTATGTTATTTTTGCAATGGGAAGCGAAGCAGGTCGTTTATCTGGAACACAGTTATCACGATATCAAATCTTAAGAAAATTACATTTAAATGTTGTTGAACCAAGACCAGCTTTAACACAATTTTTTACTCAACCTGTTTTAAAGTCACTAAAAGGGGTAAGAGTGAAAGGAACATTTACTTTATTAGAAAAAGGTAAATGTGTTCATCAGGAAAAGGGCGAATTGTTGTTTACTGATTATGGGGTCAGTGGGATTGCGATTATGCAGCTTTCGGCATTTTGCAAGCCACTGCATGATTATGAATTGTCAATTGACTTTTTTGATGAAGAAGATGCAAAGAAATTGTATGAATATATTGAACTTCGTCGCAAGAAGGGCTATAATCATTTCTACGATGGCTTACTCAATAGTAAAATATCGCTTTATTTTGAAAAACAGGCATTGAATTCAACCCAAGAAATTGTTTCAATGCTTAAAGATTTTCGTTTACATATTACAGGGCTAAGATCTTATGAAAGTGCTCAGGTGATGAAGGGTGGATTGTCACTGAATGAACTTGATCATAACTTAGAACTTAAAAAATATCCACATATCTATGCCATTGGGGAAATATTAAATGTGATAGGTTTATGTGGAGGTTATAATTTACATTTTGCTTTTGCAAGTGCAAGTCATGTCGCAAAAGCGTTAGAGAGGGAATGGAATGTTACGAATTCATAACGTGAAAGTAAAATTAGGTAAGATGGATGAACGTAAAATTGTTTCACAAGTCTTAAATGTTCGTGAAAAAGCAATTAGAAATGTTCAATTGTCTAAACAATCTATTGATGCAAGGCGACAAAATGTTCATTGGATATGTAGTTTTGATTTTGAAGTTGATGATGAAGATGCGTTTATAAAAACTCATCCTCAAGTTCAAAAAGTTAAACCATATCAGTATGTTTATAAACAAGCAAATGATAAAAAAGTTGTCGTTGTTGGAAGTGGACCAGCGGGCTTGTTTTGTGCTTATACGCTTGCTTGTGCAGGGCAGGATGTTACAGTCATAGAAAGAGGAAAAAAGGTTGAGAAAAGGGTTAAAGATGTTGATGCATTGATGCATGAGGGCATCTTGAATCCGATGAGTAATATTGCTTTTGGTGAAGGTGGAGCAGGAACATTCTCTGATGGGAAATTGACAACAGGAATTAAAAATCATCGCTTAAGATATATTTTAGAAACTTTTGTAAAACATGGTGCACCCAAAGATATTTTATATGCATCAAAACCACATATTGGGACTGATTATTTAAGAAAAGTATTGATTGATATGCGTCATTTTATGGAAGAAAAAGGGGTGTGTTTCATGTTTGAAACACAAATGATTGATTATTCTTCTAAGGCCCAAGGATATCAAGTGAAAGTGAAAAAAGATCAGCAAATTCAAACGATTGATACGGATGTCCTTGTTTTAGCAATTGGTCATAGTGCTAGAGATACCTATGAATTGCTTTATCAAAAAGGCTTGTCAATGGAAGCCAAAGCTTTTGCCATAGGATTACGTATTGAACAATCACAAGAAAAAATCAATCAGATACAATACAAGAAAAGTGCTCATTCACCATATCTAAAGGCTGCGCCTTATAAATTAGCAGTCCAAACAAGTGAAAAAAGAGGGGTCTATACATTTTGTATGTGCCCAGGTGGTTATGTTGTACCTTCACATCATGAAGCAGGAACTTTATGTGTGAATGGAATGAGTTATTATAGCAGAAATGCTAAAAATGCTAATAGTGCGATTTTGGTTAATGTCATGCCTAGTGATTTTGAAAGTGATCATCCTTTAGCAGGAATTGCTTTTCAACGTCAATTAGAAGAAAAGGCTTTTAAGCTAGGGGGAGAAAATTATCATGCTCCTGTGCAACTTGCGATGAATTATATCAATGGAACGAATTATCCATTAGGCAAGATTGAGCCAAGTTATTTACCAGGGTATACATTAACTGATTTAAATCAATTATTTCCTGCATTCATTAATCGTAATTTAAAAGAAGGCTTGATGTTAATGAATCAGAAAATGCCTGGTTTTATTGATGAAGATACATTATTAACTGGGGTAGAAGCGAGAAGTAGTGCTCCTGTTCGTATTTTACGTAATGAATATTTAGAATCTTCAAGTCAAGGAATTTATCCAATTGGCGAAGGAGCTGGATATGCTGGTGGAATTATGTCAGCAGCAGTTGATGGGATGGTTTGTGCAGAAATGATTTTGAGGGAGGATAAAAATGGAAGCTGTTGATTTTCATAAAGGAAAAAAGAAAAAAGTTTTTTCACCAACAAGGCGAATTGCTTTTAGTTTCTTTATGGTCATTTTTATAGGATCATTGTTGTTATCGTTATCAATTTCTAATAAAGGAGCAGTCATTCCTTATTTAGATCATTTATTTATTGCCACTTCGGCAACTTGTGTAACAGGACTTGTACCCATTGTTGTTGCTGATCAATATACACTTTTTGGTCAATTGGTGATTCTTGCATTGATTCAAATTGGTGGATTAGGTTTTTTAACACTTTTAAATATGATGTTAGTTGCCTTTAAAAAGAAACTTTCTTATACCAATAAGATTATTATGCAAGAGGCCTTAAATCAAAGCTCAATGCGAGCAATGGGAATATATATTAAAAGGGTTATCAAATATACAGCAATCTTTGAATTGACTGGATCAGTGTTATTAAGTTTTGTCTTTGTTCCGGAATTTGGTTTGATAAAAGGAATATATTATGCTTGTTTCCATTCTATTTCAGCTTTTTGTAATGCCGGATTTGATGTTTTAGGTTCTAATTCTTTGATTAACTATCAGACAAATCTGTTAGTGAATTTAGTAGTAGCTGGTTTGATTATTGCTGGAGGACTTGGATTTATTGTATGGGTTGATTTAAGGATGGCTTGGAAAAATTATAAAGATAATTTTAAAGTCTTTAAATTACGTAAATTTATGGCTTCATTGTCATTACATACTAAGATTGTTTTATGGATTACAAGTATTTTACTCGCTTTAGGAACAATCATTATTTTAGCCTTAGAGTTTACAAATATGAAAACTCTTGGAGCTTTACCTTTACCAGATAAAATTTTAGCCAGTTTCTTCCAATCAACAACCTTGAGAACTGCTGGTTTTGCCACTGTTGATATTGGTGCATTACATGTTTCTACAAAATTAATTATGTCAATGTTTATGTTTATTGGTGGGTCACCTGCTGGAACAGCTGGGGGAATTAAAACAGTCACTTTCGTCATGATGCTTTTATATGTGCATGCGCTTGTTCAAGGGAGTGATCGTATTAAAATCATGAAGCGTTCTATTTCTGATCAAGTTGTTAAACGTGCTTTAACTATTGCTATGGTGAGTTTCTTTATTTGTGTCACAGGTTTATTTGTTTTAGCAATTAGTGAGAAGTTAAATTTTATAGATTTGGTTTTTGAAGTATTTTCAGCCTTTGCGACAGTTGGATTAACGGCTGGAGTGACACCAATGTTGACAAGTGTCGGAAAAGTTGTCATTATTATATTGATGTATATTGGTCGTATTGGTCCAATAACAATGATTTTAATTTTTGCAAAACGATATAATCAAATGAAAGGGAAAGACATCGTCTATCCACAAGCTGATGTCTTAATAGGTTAGAAGTATGAAAAATAGACAATATGTTGTTTTAGGTTTAGGAGTCTTTGGGTCAACCATTACCAAAACATTATCACAATTTGGTTGTGAAGTTTTAGCTATTGATAAAGATCCTGAATGTGTTCAAAGGGTTTCTGAATTTGCAACCAAAGCAGTTATTGGTGACATTACTGATCAACAATTCTTAATTGATTTAGGGGTTGAAGAATTTGATGTTGGAATTGTAGCGATTGGGAATCACTTAGAAGAAAGTTTATTAGGAGTTTTAAATTTAAAGGAAATTGGTGTTCCTTATATTATCGCTAAAGCTAAAAACAAACGTTTTAAAGTTGTCTTAGAAAAAATTGGTGCTGATCGTGTTTGTCGTCCGGAAAAGGAAATGGGAGAAAGAGTTGCACGTTCATTACTTAGAAAGAATATTACTGACTTAATTGAATTGGATGATAATTATAGTGTTGTTGAAATGAAAGTTCCACAAGCTTGGGTTGGACATTCATTACAAGGATTAAATCTAAGAAAAAATTATGGAATTAATATCTTAGGTATTCGTGATGAAAAGACACATAAACTTGAATTATCAGTTGATCCTCAATATTCAATTCGTATGGATGATCATTTCTTGATGATTGCTGAAACTGAAACAATTGAAAAATTTGATTACTTAGTTGAAGTATAAAAAATAGGAGAGTTCATAGAGAGCTCTCCTATTTTTTCCCTTTGGTTGGTTGTGGGACAACGATTTCTTCTAATGTTGGATAATCATAAAAATGAGTTTGACGAGTTACTGTATCATAAATAGCGTAGGTTCTATGTCTTGGGTAATTTCTTGGTAAGGCAAGACTACCAGGATTGATAAGGGTCACATCATCGACTTCATTAAAGTAAGGAATATGGGTATGACCAAAACAAAAAACATTGGCAGGATAATCTTTACGTAAGTTTAAAAACTCTAATGGTTCATAAGAAAGATGATTGATATGTCCATGAGTAATATAAAATAAGGTTCCATCAATTTCAAATTGAAGGGTTTGTTCAAGATTGGCAAAATCATTATTACCACGACAAATATAAAGTGGTTTAGGAGCATGAAATGTTTTGGAATCAAAGCCTAAAAATATATCTCCACAATGAATAATTGCATCATATCCTTTAACTGTATTAAAAAATTCTTCAAGGTCATGCTCACGTAGAAAATGAGTATCAGAAATGATTAATATTTGACTCATATTGAACCTCCTTATGTTCTTTTTTATGAATTTGTGTTACTATTATTATAATAACAGATAAAACAAAGGATGGTAAGAGAAATGTGTGCTTTGATAGAATTTAAAAATATCATTAAAAGTTATACAATGGGGGATATTACAATTCATGCTAGTGATGGTGTGAATTTTGAAGTGAATAAAGGGGAATTTGTTGTGATTGTAGGAGCTTCTGGAGCTGGTAAGACAACCATCTTAAATTTACTTGGAGGGATGGATTCTCCAACCAGCGGAACGATTTTAGTAGATGGACAAAATATTGCCTTATATGATGAGAAACAATTAACAGAATATCGTCGTGATGATATTGGGTTTGTTTTTCAGTTTTATAATTTAATTCAAAATCTAACAGCTTTAGAAAATGTTGAATTGGCTTCTCAAATATCTAAAAATCCATTAGATGCAAGACATGTTTTAGAAAGAGTTGGTTTATCTGAGCGTATGGCTAACTTTCCTGCTCAAATGTCAGGCGGTGAACAGCAACGTGTAGCAATTGCTCGAGCCATTGCTAAAAATCCTAAGCTTTTATTATGTGATGAGCCAACTGGCGCATTGGATTATCAAACGGGGAAATCAATTTTAGGTTTACTTCGTGAGATGTGCGAAACATATCAGATGACGGTTATTGTGATTACACATAACTCTGCATTGGCACCTATGGCAGATCGTGTTATCCATTTAAGAAACGGGAAAGTTTATGGCGTAGAACTTAATGAAAATCCTAAACCAATCGAGGAAATTGAATGGTAAAGCAAAAGAAATCAATGTATTGGAGAAATTTATGGAAATCTATTTTTGCTTCTAAAGCACGATTTTTATCAATTTTTTCAATTGTTTTTCTCGGTGCTGCTTTTTTTGCCGGATTAAGAAATACGCCAGGAACAATGACCAAAACAATGGATGCCTATTTGGATAAACATAATTATTCTGATTTAACTTATATTGCCTCATTAGGTTTTTCGCAGGATGATATTGCTGCGATTAAAGATATTGAAGGAATTGATAAGATTGAATATGGTTATCAGTTTGATGCTTTGAAAAAGACTCATGATCAATTAGAAGGGGTTAAGGTCTATACGAGTCAAACATTTGATACAAAGATGATTAATCATCCTGATTTAATAGAAGGACGTTTCCCTAAACAAAGTGATGAATGTGTTATTGATAATGAACTTGCAAAATCAGGGACAAAGATTGGTCAAAAAATTGATATTTCTAATAAACAAGGAGAAAAATCTTTTACTGTTGTAGGAATTATTAATGATGTGAGATATATTGCTAAAACTAATCGGGGAACCAATTCATTAGGGGATGGAACCAATTCTGGTTTTATTGAAATTTTAAATACAGATAATGCTTTTTTAGCAATGCCTGATGAACTTTATGATTTAAGAGATGAAGGTGTTTTATACAATCAAATCTCAATTACTGTTAAGGGGGCAAAGAAGGAAAATGTCTTTACGCAAGCTTATGATGATTTTATTGAAACATTAAATACGAAAGTCAAAAGTACATTATCTTTACGTATGAGTAATCTTTATGAAAAGCTTACACGTGATGCACAAAAGAAGCTAGATGATGCAAAAAAAGAATATGATAAAGGTTATAAAACTTATACAGAGTCGAAGAATACTTTTGATAGTAAAATTTTAGAAGCAAAAATTCAATTAATTAATGCAAAAATTACTTTAGCAGATAAAGAAATGGAATATATCAAAGCTCAATCAATGGCTTCATCACAAGCTCAGGATATGCTTGATACCATGAAAAAAACAAGTGATGAATTAAAGAAGAACTTAGAAGATTTGAAAAAACAATTAGAAGGATATCAAGAAAATCCTCCTGAAAAAATTCCTCATGAAGTTATTGATGAAGTGAATAAAACAATTAAAGAAATACAAGATGTTCAAACATCATTAAAAACAGCTACTTCATCAATTGATGGAATGTTTCAATTAAATGAAGCATCTATTCAAATCCAAAAAGCAAAACTTCAAATTCAACAAAATGAAAACAAATTAGCTTTAGAAGAATTAAAAACCAATCAACAATTAACTCAAGCAAAAGATAAATTAGATAAAGCTCATAGTCAAATTAGTGAAGCTCAAGATAAAGTCAATGAAATTCCTAAAGGAAAACTTTATACTTTAACAAATCATCAAAATGCAGGATTAGTGAATTACGAATCAAATAAAGATTCAATCTCATCAATTGCTGAGATCTTTCCTTTAATGTTCTTTTTGGTCTCAGCCCTTGTCTCATTAACAACAATGACAAGAATGGTAGAAGAACAAAGAAGCCAAAGTGGAACATTAAGAGCTTTAGGTTATTCAAAATGGGATGTGATTAAGCAATATATTGTCTATGTTATTTTTGCAACATTTTTTGCCTGTGCTTTAGGAATTGTTTTAGGAACACAATTCTTTCCACGCATTATTTATTATTTATATAATTTAATGTTATTCCAAGTCGATGCTAAGACATTGATTTATTCAAGTCAGGCTGTTGCCTTTCAAACTTTCTTTATTTCTGTCTTTGTCACAATGGCAGCAACATTGTTTGTTTGCATGAGTGAACTGAATTTAATGCCAGCAGTTCTGATGCGACCAAAGGCACCAAAATTAGGAAAAAGAATTGTTTTAGAAAGAATAACATTTATTTGGAAACGTTTATCTTTTAATCAAAAAGTGACAATGCGTAATATCTTTAGATATAAAAAACGTTTCTTTATGTCAATTATTGGGATTGCTGGATGTACTGCTTTGATTATTACTGGTTTTGGTGTTAAGCATTCAGTTTCAGCAGTTGTTGATAAACAGTATCATGATGTTTTAAAATATGATGCTTTGGTTCGTTTAGATGACTCTATTTCAACTAGTGAAGCTAAAAAATATCAAAAGAATCTTTTACAAAGAGACGCTGTCAATAATGTTGAATATGTCTTGAATCAAAGTATTGATATTTTAAAGAATAAAGAGGATTTATATGGAACATTGGTGGTTTATCAATCAATGGAAAATATTTCTAATTTTGTAAACTTTAAAGACTATAAAACAGGGAAAAAACTTGTTTTGGATGATGATGGGGTTATCCTATCAGCAAAAACAGCGGAATTATTAGATGTTGAAGTCAATGATACGATGGATATAGAGTTATCAGGAACAAAGTATAATGTAAAGATTTCTGGTATCATGGAAAATTATTTCATGAATTATGTCTATATGTCACAAAATCTTTATGAGAGTGTAACAGCACAAGATTTAAAAGTAAATAATGCTTTTTTAACAATGAAGAAAATGGATCAATCTTATAAAACAAGTTTAGAAAAATATATGAAAGAAAAGAACTATGGAAATCTTTCTTATATCAATAACATTGGTGAAGAATTTGATAATCAAGTTCAAAGTGTTGATTTGGTCATTATTATCTTAATCGTATGTGCAGGAGCCTTGAACTTTATTGTCTTATACAATTTAACCAATATTAATATTCAAGAGCGTAAAAGCGAAATAGCAACGATTAAGGTCTTAGGCTTTAGGCGTAAAGAAGTCTATGATTATATCTTTAGAGAAAATGTTATTTTATCGATTATTGGCTCATTGCTAGGAACAGTTTTTGGTTATTTATTGCATCGTTTTATTATTCGTACAGTTGAACTGGATGTGACAATGTTTGTTCGTTCATTGAACTTTACAAGTTATATTTTTGCAATTATTATTACATTAGGATTTACTTTATTTATTGATTTTGTAATGCGTAGAGTTTTAAATCGTGTCAATATGGTCGAATCTTTAAAGAGTATTGAATAGAAAAGATGGTCTTGATTAGTGAATATCAAGACCATCTATTTTTTTGATTTGAAGGCAATCAATATAGGCTTTTAATAAAAATGATAGATAAATTAAAGCAATTAGACAATTGGTATCATTAATCAAATGTAAAGAAACAAAGAAGGGATGAATATATTGAATAAAGCATAGACTTAAAAAACACCACATTAGAAAATAAAACAAACAAATACGTCCTTGGTAATGAAAATGATGTTTTGAATAATCCCAGCATTTTGTTTGAAAGCTTTTTTCAATATAATGACTTGCAAGATATTCTAACAAAGTCATAGCTATACCACCAATGAAAAAAGAAAGTAAGAAGGAATTTTTAAGATAAGGGGATAAAACAATAAGTAAACATGCACCAAAACCATAAAGTGGAATAAAAGGACCTTTGAATAGTCCTGAAGAAATGACACGACGAGATAAAAGCGAGACATAGATAGATTCCATCAGATAACCTAAAAAACAATAAATCGAAAAATAAATAATCATATGATTCTCCTTTTTGTACACTCTATGAATTTCTTAAGAAATTATGACTAAATTTGACAAATTTGGCTATAATACAGCTATAAAATAATATTTATGAAAAAATATACAAAAAAAGTTAAATAAAAAAGTATTGATATAATCAATGTAATTTGAATTTCTTAAGAATTTCTTAAGAAAGTTGTGGACTTTTTGTGAACGTTGTCTTATAATACTAAGTGGGTATATTATTGAAAGGAGGAAACGAATGGATAGTAATATTAAGGCGAACTTATTAGAAAATTTGCAAGAACATGTTATTAATCGTAAAGCCATGTTTATTCCAATGTTGTTTGTTTCAACATTTGGTTTAGTTGGTTATGCCGCTGTTGATAAAGAAGCTCCTGTTATTGATTCTAATAAAGTAGAGGTTCTTTATGGAACAAAACTTGATAAAAGTATGTTTGCTATTTCTGATAATCGTGATACCCTAGACAGTATTGATGTCAAAATCAATGATAAGTCATATGATCCTTATCAGTTGGGTATATATAACGTTGAAGTAAGTGCAACTGACATGTTCTCTAATACGCAATCAAAGGTTGTTCAAGTTGAAGTTGTTGATAAAACTGCTCCAGAATTGAAGCCTGTCGGAAAGAGTAATGGATATGTTGTAAATGTTGAAGTTAATGGCAGCAAAGATATTACAAAATACATTAAAGCAACAGATAATGTTGATGGTGATGTTACTCCGTTCATCGAAACAAACAAGAAGCTTGATACGTCTCGTTTAGGGACTCAAACAATTCAATTGAATGTTTCTGATGCAGCTGGAAATCAAACCCAAAAGACATTTGAGTTCTATGTATCTGATACAATTGCACCAAAGATTCAACATAAAAAAGGGTCAACAGTAACTGTTGACTATGGTTCAAAGTTTAGCTATTCAGATTATGTTGGTATTACTGATAACTTTGATAAGAAGGTAACATCTATTAAAGTAGATGGTAAAGTCGATACAAAGAAAATTGGTAAGACAACATTGAATATCACTGCTGTGGATTCATCTGGTAATGAATCTAAGGCAAAATTAAATGTAGAGGTTAAAGATATTAGTGCTCCAAAATTAAGCTTATCTAAGAGCTCAGTTACAATTACAAAAGGTAAGAGTTTCTCAGCTAAGAAATATTTGGAAAGTGCCATTGATAACAAAGATGGAAATTTAACTTCAAAAGTAAAAATTAGTAGTTCTGTCAATACAGACAAAGCTGGTAAGTATACAGTCAAATATACCGTCGCTGATGCTGCTGGCAACAAAACAACTAAGACATTAAGTGTCAAAGTAGAAAATCCAATTCCTACTCATGCAGGTGTTGCATCTAGTGCATTAAGCCGAGTTGGAAGTAGATATGTAACTGGTGGTAATGGACCAAGAGCATTCGATTGTTCTGGCTTAACACAATGGGCTTATAGACAAAATGGAATTTCTATTCCAAGAACAGCTGCTGCTCAATATGGAGCAACATCTCGTGTGTCTAAGTCAAGTTTAAAAGCAGGAGACTTAGTTTTCTTTAGAGGAACAACAGGTCGTGGTGGAATTACTCACGTAGGTATCTATGTTGGAGGTGGACGTTTCGTTCATGCTGGAACATCTCGTACAGGTGTTACAACTGCTAATTTAAATAGTTCTTACTGGTCAAGCCATTGGGCTGGCGGTGGAAGAAAATAGCAAACCACTAAACGGATAGATGAATTTCTATCCGTTTTCTTTTGCTTATTGATAGAATGATTGAAAAAAGCAGGGGATGACGATATAATGAAGAAAAAGAGGTGGAGATAATGAAAATTGGAAGTAGTCAATTTATGAAACAATATGATGAATATCTCTTAAATCATGGTTATCAAATTAATGAATTGGTTGATAAAGCAAGTGATTGTTTAATTAAACATATGCATGGACAACGTTATTGTCTATTATGTGGTCCAGGTAATAATGGGGCTGATGGATTATCTTTAGCTATTAAATTATTTTTACAGGGGAAACAAGTGACTGTTTATATTTTTGAAGATCAAAATCATCTCTCACAAGCAAATCGTTATTATTTAGATCAATGTTATGCTTTGAATTTAGAAGTCATTTTATTAAATGAAGATATCCTAGATGAAGTGATATTGCATATGAAAGATTGTGATATTATAGTGGATGCCATGTTTGGGAATGGATTGAATAGTTCACCACGTGGTTTATATCAGATGGTTATTGAACAAATCAATCAATTATATGACCAAGAAATTATTGCTGTTGATATTCCTACAGGATTAAATTGTGATAATGGAAAACCTTATCAAAGTGTTGTCTGTGCGACACAGACAATTACTTTAACAGCCTTAAAAAATGGTTTCTTAAATCCTGATAGTACATCCTTTACTGGTCAGGTGATTGTTGAAGAATTGGATGTTGAGGATGTGAGTGAAGAAGTTGGTCTATATCAATTAGCTGATCAAAAAATGATGTGTTCATTATTAAAAGAAAGACGTTTTGATGGACATAAAGGTGATTATGGACGAACATTATTGATAACGGGATGTCATGAATATAAAGGGGCTTCTTTATTGAGTGCCAAAAGCTGTGTCTATAGTGGAAGTGGGGTTGTTACAGTTATGAGTGAACAAGCTGTGATTGATGCTTTAACTGTCTATTGTCCTGAAGTGACAACGCAATTAAGACCAGCTGTTATGCGTAAAGAAGATTTCTTAAAATATCAAGCTATTCTTATTGGCTGTGGACTTGGTCAAAGCATTGATAGTTATCGTCATGTGATTGATGTTTTTTCTATGTCACATCAACCACTGGTTGTTGATGCAGATGCTTTAACTATTTTATCAAGTAATTTAGATTTATTAAAAAATCAGGAACGGGATATTATTTTAACCCCTCATATGGGAGAATTTAGACGTTTATGTGAATTTGATGAACATTCTGATATGTTGTTTGTGGCTAGAAATTTTGCATTAAAGCATCATGTTATTTTGGTTTTAAAAGGTCCTTATACGATTGTTACTGATGGTCAAGAATCTTATCGTATTTTTGCTGGGAATAAAGCGATGGCAAGTGGGGGCATGGGGGATACTTTAGCGGGTATTATTACCAGTCTCTTAGGACAAGGCTATGGTGGTTTACAGGCGGCTATGTTAGGGGTTTATATTCATGGTCGTGCAGGTGATTGTTTAGCTAATGATGCTTATACAATCATTCCTTCCAAGCTTATTGATGTGATTCCTCAAACAATGTTACAAATGATCTATGAAAAAAATGACTTATCTTAAAGATAGTCATTTTTTTTGATAACTTTCAAATGCTCCATTGTGGGTCTTTTTAGCCATGTATAAAGCTTGATCAGCCTTTTTCGCGAGCTCACTATAATTATCACCATGCTTAACAACAATGGCTCCAGATGAAATAGAAATAACTGGCATATTTCTTCTTTTGGCTTCTTTTTCAATTGAATCATTGATATCCTGAATAATCTTTTTAGCAACATGATAATCATCAATGTTGGCAATAAATATAGCAAATTCATCACCATGTAAACGAGATGCCAAGTCAATTGTACGAATACGGCCAATAATCATTTGCGCACAAAGCTTTATCACTTCATCACCAATCATATGTCCATAAGTATCATTAACATATTTAAAACGATCACCATCAATCATTATTAAAATCCCACAATCCTCATCACTCATCGTATGAATTTGATTAATTACTGATTTACGGAACGATTTTTCATTCATCATTCCTGTGAGTTCATCAATCGCAGCCGCTTTTTGAGCGGCACTTAAAGCAATCTCTAAACGCTTTTGCGTTTGCCCTAATTCAACATAGGCTGCCTTTAATTCACGATTCTTTGCTTCTTTACTTATTCTATTTAAAATATAAATACAAACAAATTCTAATATCAGCATCGGAATTAACCAGATTGACATTGTTTCTTGTAACAATGTCAATAGGGGAATAGACATTAAAATATGATAATCGTCACCCTTTAATAAGTAATTATAATAATAAGTATGATTGAATTTGTAAAGCTGTGCTTGTTGAGGTTTTTTTGTTAAATGCTGATAATCTTCATGAAACTCTTGTTGGAAGTTATAAAAAGATTGAGCTGAATCCATCTGTTCCTTTAATTTTTCAATCTCCTCATCAACAGTTGTTTTCGCTAATGTTTCTTTTACATCATCAATCACTTGTTTATCCTCTTGTAATGAGGCATTTAAATTTCCCCCTAAATATTTTTCTTCACTACTTCCAATAATTGTTCCAGCTTTATCAAAAATCATGATTTGTTCATTATCATAACGACTTAAAGTATGAACAATCTTTTGAATATTTCCCATTTTAATATCATAGGCAAAGACGGTTTTTCCATCACTTTGAAGTTGTGAAATGGTAGAAAGCACATAATGATTGGCATAACTCATATAAGGAGGGGTAAAAACAATCTTACCTTTTTCTTTTATTGCATTCTTATACCAAGGACGTTCTTTAGCATTATAACCTGTATTAACGTATTGTTCATAAGGCGTATCCCAGCTATAAAGATAACGATCTTGATAGTACATGTATAAACCATCAAAGGTCTCTCCTTCAATTTGTAACATTTTTTTATCAATGCTTTTTAAATACTTCCAAATCTCATCGGGGCGAGGATGATCTTGGATTTCATTTGTTAACATTTGAGAAAACAATTGAAATGAATGTGTATAATGACTCATGGTATCTTTAACCTCATCTTGATACTCTTGACTATGCACATCAAAAATCTTTTGTATTGCTTGTGTTTCTTGATGGTATACAAATATCATTGCAATGATATTAACAATGATAAAGATGCTAATATACCAACGCTTGTTCTTCATAATCTTTTCCTCCAGACTCTATATCTATCATTATATTATCACAAAAATATCACATAATGTAGAAAATGTATATAACCAAATAAAAAAAGTAAGCGAACTTACTTTTGTGGTTGTTTTAATTTGATTAAGGTAATATTACGATGATTTGTTTTTTCTTTTCGATATGAAAAGAATAAATCATTGTTTTCAATTGTACAGTATGGAGAAATCGTTATATTTGTCTGAGGAACGCCTAATAATTCCAGTTGTTTTTTAATCAAACCTTTACTATTAAGCAAATAAGCACCATCTTCTTTTTTGGTATAAAAAGAAGATGTATCAAAAGACATTTGCTTAACCAAATCAATAATATCATCTTTGGCTTCAAAATTTCTTTGATCTATGGAAGGACCAATATAAGCATAAATGTGTTGACAATCACAATGCTCATTTTCAATCAAATGTTTTGTCACTTTCCCAACAATTTCACCAACCGTTCCTTTCCATCCTGAATGAATTGCAGCGACGATTTTTTGATCACGACAATAAAGGAGAACTGGACAACAATCTGCATGAAAAGTCCATAACCATAACTCAGGATCTCTGGTATACATGGCATCATAATTATCAAAGGCATCTTCCCTTGATAACATTCCTCTACCACCATCATTTGCTGTTACTTCTATAAAATTTGTTGTATGCTTTTGAAAAGTAGCGACCATATGATTTAAATCAGTATTTAATAATTGAGCCAGTGCTTGACGATTTTTAAGAACCAAAGCATCATCATCCCCATGATAACTCATATTCATAGGTTGATGATTTTCATCATAAGCACATGTTGTATAGGCTTCGATTTCATCGAAGCAGCTCCAAGGTATTAATTTCATAAAACTCCTTTCATTTGCCCTTACACTTCTTAGATTGTTTCATACTATATATCGAAGGAGGGAAAAATATGTTTAATCAATCTTGTGGAAATCAACAAGGATGTTCATGTCAGATGAATTCAATGATGTCTGATTGTGGTATGGATAATGCCCAAATGGCCGGTGGCTTTAATGGTTGCCCTAGACCACAACCATTAGTTGCACCAAGACGTGTTTGTGTTTCAAACCAAGTTACACGTGTTCCTCAACCAGTTATTTGTCCAATTGAATGTCGTCGTGTGAACCATTGTATGTATTTTCCAGTATTCATTCCTCAATATGAACACACATTTGTGAATGCAGCTAACAATCAACTTTATTAACTTCTTGTAAAAAGCTCTCATCAGGATCAATGTAAATTGTTGAATAATGAGAGAGTATGACTTTCCCTGGTTTTGTTCCTTGAGGTTTTTTCAAAGTTCTAATCTTTGTATAATTCACAGGAACGGATGAGCTGTGCTTACCTTTAGAAAAGTAAGCTGCCATTTGACTCGCAAGACGAATTGTATATTCATCTAAATCTTCGCTATGCACAACGACATGGCTTCCTGGCATATCTTTGACATGGAACCACATATCATTTTTTGAAGCCATTTTAAAGGTAAGATAATCATTTTGCAGATTATTCTTGCCTACATAAATTGAAATATTATCTTTTGTAAGATATGTTTCAATATGTAATTTCTTAGGACGATGAACTTGTTTGTTTTTCTTCTTTTTTAAATATCCTAGATTTTCTAATTCTTCTTTCATTTCTAAGGCATCATAATAAGATGCATTGTCCATTAAAGTAATTAAAGTATCAAAATAATGAATTTCTTCTTTCGTTAAAGCAATCTGTTCTTCAAGATGAACTCGAGCATTTTTTGCCTTTTGGTATTTTGCATAATACTTATTTGCATTCGTTTTTCCATCATAGCGTTCATCAAGTTCAATTGTCATCATTGTTCCATCATAATAATTTTCAACTGTGACTTCTTTTTGACCTTTTTGAATACAATGAAGATTAGCAAATAATAAATCACCTTTAATACGATATTCATCACTATTTTGTGAATCAAACAAAGTCTTTTCTAATTTATTCAACTTATTAATATTTCTTTGATATTCATTTTGAATAAATCTTGCTAAATCAGATGTTTGTTGTTTAATACGATCCTTTTGATCAATCAAATGATAATGTTCATCCAATCCTTCAAATAAAGGATAAGCTTGATATTCACATTGTAAATGAGTTAATGGAATAATATGAAAATATTCCTTTTGATCAAGTTTATGAATATATAAAGTATTTGATTGACGTATTTCATTTAAAACAGCTTGAAAATCTTGACCATGATCAAGACGATAGAGAACTTCACGAGATAATTCAGGGGAAAAACCTTGATAAATCTTTGTGAGGTTATCTGTTGGTTGAAATTCACTTTCAAATGGATTGCGTTTATCTAACAAAGGAGGAAGCTGATAGGTTGCTCCTGGCTGTAAGATACGAGCACTCATTGCGGGAGAAACGCGTTTTAAGCAATCAATGATTTTTAAATCATCATAAGTTAAAATCACATTAGAATGTTTTCCCATGATTTCAATATATAAATGAAGTTTGACTGTATCTTTAAATTCATTTGTTGAAATCAATGAGAAATGAATAATACGATCTAATCCAACTTGTTCAATAGATTCAATGAAGGCTCCTTCTAAATGTTTTCTAAAAAGCATAGTTAAAGCATTAGGAGAAGGTGGCGTTGGATAAGAAAGTGATGTCAATTGGAGTCTTGCATAAACTGGATGTATTGACATCAAAAGTTTTGAATTTGTGCCTTGAGCACGAATATGAAACAAAAGTTCATATTGAGATATCTGATATATCTTGTTAATTTTACCTCTCGTTAGTTGTGATTGTAGATTTTCAACAACTCGAGAAAGCATTATTCCGTCATTTGCCATAATTTATCACCGATAAATAGTATAACATATTTCAAAAAGAATTGACATTAAAGTTGTGTTCATGTAACATTGTTTCAAAAGGTGGTGGAATGTGTGAGTAAAGGGTTGTTAATTATTTTAAGTGGACCAAGTGGAGTAGGAAAAGGAACTGTCAGACAAGAGCTATTTAAAGATGAGACATTAAATTTGGCATATTCTATTTCAATGACGACAAGAAAGCCTCGTCCTAATGAAAAAGAGGGTGTAGATTACTTTTTTGTGAGTGAAAAGGAATTTGAAGATAAGATTGAAAAAGGGGAGTTGCTAGAATATGCGAAGTTTGTTGGAAATTACTATGGAACACCTCGCTTTTATGTTGATGAATTACTAAAAGAGGGGAAAAATGTTGTCTTAGAAATTGAAGTTCAAGGAGCTTTACAAGTTATGGCAAAATGTCCTGATGCTTTAACAATTTTCTTAGTACCTCCTTCATTTGAAGAATTAGAACGTCGTATTCGTGGACGTCGTACTGAAGCTGAGGAAGTGGTTAAAGAAAGATTGGATAAAGCTCGTAAAGAAATTGCCACAAAAGATGAATATAAATATGTGGTAGAAAATGATGATGTTTTATTGGCTAAGGAAAAAATTGCGCAAATTATTAAAGAAAATGCCTAGGATACGTTTGTATCCTTTTTCTATTCAAAGATTCTTTTTTATGATAAAATAAAGCAAATGGTGGTGAGGATATGTATATTGTGAGTGTATTGGTTGAACATCCTGTTCAATCGTTAGATATGACTTTTGATTATTTAAGTCATGAATCTTTATTAAAAGGAGTTCGTGTCTTTGTACGTTTTGGTTATCAAAAGATTATTGGCTATGTTGAAGATGTGAAAGAAACAGCTTTATCAAAAACAGAATTAGAACAACAGGCTGGTTTTCATTATCAATATATTCAAGAAGTCATTGATCAAGAACCTTTATTAAATGAAGAATTACAACAATTAGCCTTGCAATTATCTAAACTTACATTATCTCCACGAATTGCTTGTTTACAAGCTATGTTACCATCACAATTAAAACCAAGTACCAATCATTCAGTTGGTTTAAAATTACAAACAGTTGCTTGTTTTTTACAAGAAGGAAAAGCCAAAACCAAAAAACAGCAAGAATGTTTAGATTATCTTAAAACACATTCACCTACCCCCATTAAAGATATTCCCTATAGTAAAAATATATTAGATCAATTGGTTAAACAAGGATTGATTGAATATCAAAAACAAGAAGTTTATCGTAAACCCCTTGATTTTTTTCAAACAACCAATCAAGATATCATTTTAACAAATGATCAACAAAAAGTGGTTGATGGAATTATTGCGCATCCTAAAAGAGTTGCCTTATTACATGGGGTCACTGGTTCAGGAAAAACAGAAGTGTATTTAGCATTAGCAAGATATTTTTTAAATAAACAAAAAAGTGTTATGATGTTAGTTCCTGAAATTTCATTAACCCCAATGATGGTAAAAGTCTTTAAAGAACGTTTTGGGGAACAAGTAGCAATTTTACATTCACGTTTATCACAAGGTGAAAAGTATGATGAATATCGTCGCATTAAACGTCAGGAAGTTAAGATTGTTGTGGGGGCCCGTTCAGCAGTTTTTGCTCCATTAGAAAATATAGGCTTGATTATTTTAGATGAAGAACATGATGCCAGCTATAAACAGGAATCTAAACCACGTTATCTGACTTCACAAATTGCTAAAATTCGTGCTCAAACACATCAGGCAACTGTAGTTTTAGGGAGTGCAACACCTTCACTGGAGAGCTATTCAAGGGCTTTAAAGGGCGTTTATGATTTATATGAGTTAAAAAATCGTATCAATCAGATGCCATTACCAACAGTTGAAATTGTTGATATGGTGAATGAAACAAGACAAAGAAATTATTCTTTATTTTCAAGACGTATGAAAGAACAGATTCAAGCTACAATTGATCGTCATGAACAAGTTATATTGTTGCTTAATAAAAGAGGCTATGCAACTTATTTACAATGTCAAGATTGTGGAGAAGTCGTTAAATGTCCACATTGTGATGTAACACTGACTTATCATAAAGATGAACATCAGTTAAAATGTCATTATTGTGAATATGTGCAGAGTTATCCACAGAGTTGTGCACATTGTGGTTCTACACATTTCAAGACTGTGGGTTATGGGACACAAAAGATTGAAGAAGAACTTGAAAAGACATTTTTAAATGCTAAGGTTATTCGTTATGACGTTGATACAACCAAAAATAAGAATAGTCATTTTCAGTTACTTGAACAATTTAAAAAACAAAAAGCTAATATTTTATTAGGAACACAAATGATTGCAAAGGGCTTAGATTTTGAAAATGTCACTTTTGTTGGTGTTTTAAATGCTGACTTAAGTTTAAATGTTCCAGATTTTCGTGCCAGTGAAAGAACTTTTCAGCTTTTATGTCAAGTCGCAGGAAGAAGTGGGCGTGGCTCAAAGGCAGGAACAGTCTTGATTCAAACATACAACCCTGAACATTATGCAATTACTTGTGCTTCACATCATGATTATCAGGCTTTCTATCAACAAGAGATGTTATATCGTCAAAAAGCATTATATCCACCATATTGTCATATGGTAAGCATTTTGATTCAATCAAAACATGAGGATATTTTACAGATAGCCTGTCAGGATATCAAAAATTATTTGTTAGCACATACGCATCAATGTAAAATCTTAGGACCTGCTCATAGTGTGATTTATAAGATGCAAGATCTTTATCGTCAAAGAATCTTAATTAAATTTGTACAGGGAAAAGATGTTTATGAGGCGTTAAAAACAATGAATGATTTTTATAATAAAAAACAAAAAGGAAAGGTAACAGTGATATGTGATTTTAATCCATATTCACAAATATAAAGTTATGGATAGATTAATAGCGTTAGAAATATTATTAAAATACAAACAAGAGAAAAGTTATTTAAATTTAACAATCAATTCATATTTTCAAAAATATGAATTATCACGTTCACAAAAGGACTTTATTACAAGAGTTGTTTATGGAACAGTGCAAAATCAGATTTATTTAGAATATGTTTTAAAACCACATTTAAAAACAAGGGTTAAAAGCTATGAAAAGATGTTATTGTTGATGAGTCTTTATCAACATTTAATGATGGATGCTATTCCTGATTATGCAATTATTAATGAAGCAGTTAATTTAGCAAAGAAGAAAAAAGGCATAAGAACATCGCAATTTATCAATGCTGTTTTAAAACAAGCATTTTTAACGGAACCATCATTAGAAGAACTTTCAAAAGAAGAACGTTTATCAATTGAGACAAGTCATCCTTTATGGATGGTTAAGATGCTTTGTAAACAATATGGTTATTCAACAACCCAAAAGATCTGTCAGGCTAATAATGAGCCACCGTTAAAATGTGCAAGAGTCAATACCTTACTTACTTCACAGGATGAATTATTAAAAGATGAATTATGGCAAAAAGGGAAGTTAGCTAAGGATGCTTTGTATTATCAAGGTGGAAATATTGCTTATACAAAGGAATTTCAAGAAGGACTTGTAACGATTCAAGATGAATCAAGTCAATTGGTTGCTCCATATTTATCGCCTAAGCCAGGTGATTATGTGTTGGATATGTGTGCTGCCCCAGGAAGTAAAACAACTCATTTGGCAGCTTTAATGCATAATCAAGGAAAGATTGATGCTTATGATTTATATGAACATAAAATTCCTTTGATTCAACAACAATTAACCAGATTACAGGTTTCTATTGTTGATGTGAAGGCCTATGATTCAACAAAATTAATAGAGCTTTATCCACCATTAACTTTTGATAAGATCTTGTTAGATGCTCCTTGTAGTGGACTAGGAGTACTTGCCAGAAAGCCAGAAATCAAGTATCATGAGAGCAATGCAATGGATGAAATCATTCAAATCCAACAAAAATTATTAGAAAATGCATATCCTTTATTGAAAAATGGTGGTAATATTGTATATAGTACTTGTACAATTAATAAAAAAGAAAATGAAAAACAAATTCAGGCATTTATAAAACGTCATCCTGATATGAAAGTCATTAAGGAACAAACGATTTTATCTTTTGAATATCATAGTGATGGATTTTATATGTGTCTATTAGAAAAGGAATGAAATGATGAAATCAATTTATGATTATACACAAGAACAACTGATTGAAGAATTTTTAAATTTAGGTGAAAAGAAATTTAGAGCAACTCAAGTTTTTGAATGGATATATCGAAAGGATGTTCAAGACTTTGATTTAATGAGTAATTTATCTTTAGATTTAAGAGAAAAACTAAAAGAACATTTTTCCATTGGACCTTTATCAATTGTTGAGAAACAAGTTTCTCAAGATGGAACAACTAAATATTTATTATCACTTGCTGATGGTGGATACATTGAAACAGTTTTAATGATTCATGATTATGGTCGTAGTTTATGTGTGACAAGTCAGCTAGGATGTAATATGGGGTGTCGTTTTTGTGCCAGTGGACTTTTAAAGAAACAAAGAAATTTAACTGCTGGAGAAATGGTTAATCAAATCTTAACTGTCATGAATGATACAAAAGAAAGAGTAAGTCATGTTGTCGTGATGGGAACCGGTGAACCGTTTGATAATTATGATCATGTGATGAATTTTATTCGTATTATTAATCATCCTAAGGGCTTGGCTATTGGGGCAAGACATTTAACAATTTCAACATGTGGATTATGTGATAAGATTGAAATGTATGCACATGAAGGAATTCAAAGTAATTTGGCGGTTTCTTTACATGCTCCTAATGATGAGATTCGTGATGAATTGATGCCAATTAATAAAACCTATCCAATGGATAAATTAAGGGAATCTTTGCAATACTATATACAAAAAACAAATCGTCGTGTGACTTTTGAATATATTCTTTTAAAGGGAATCAATGATGATATTACGCATGCAAGACAACTTGCTCATTATATGCGAGGACTGAATGCTTATGTTAATTTAATTCCTTATAATGCTGTTGATGAGCATGGACTTCAACAATCATCACCATATGATGTTGAAATTTTTAAGAATGAATTGTTACGTTTAAAAATTAATGTAACTTTAAGAAAAGAACACGGGCGTGATATAGATGGAGCTTGCGGACAATTACGTGCGAAGAAGGTAGGGGAATAAAAGTGGAAATTGTAGCTATGAGTGATGTGGGAAATGTAAGGACAATTAATCAGGATTATGTTCGATATTATCAAAAGAATGAACATGAGTCACTCGTTGTTTTATGTGATGGAATGGGTGGCCATAATGCTGGTGAAATTGCTTCTCAAATGGTCGGTGATGCAATTGTTGAACAATACGTTAATCATGCTTTATTTGAGGATGAAAAGATGATTCATGATTGGATGTTAGAGGTTGTTAATCATGCTCATTGGCTTGTTAAAAACAAGAGTTTAGAGTCTCCTGATTTAGAGGGAATGGGAACAACTGTTGTTTTAGCATTGTTTAAAGATGAGTATGTTTATGTTTCTCATGTGGGAGATTCTCGGGCTTATTTATACCGTCATCATCAATTGATTCAATTGACAAGGGATGATACATTGGTTAATGTTTTGGTTGATTCTGGAACAATTTCTAAGGATGAAGCATTTAATCATCCACAAAAGAATATTTTGTTACAGGCGGTAGGAGTAAGTGAACATTTAGAAGTATCTTATACAAGTGAAAATGTAAAAGATGCTTTATTGTTAGTTTGTTCTGATGGATTGTATAATTCTTTATTTGATTCACAAATTATTGAAATTCTACAATCTGATATTCATTTAGAAGAAAAAGGTAAACAGCTGATGGAGGCTGCGAATACTTTCGGTGGTAAGGATAACATAGGATTTGCACTAATATTAAATGAAGGAGTTGTCAATAATGAGTCAGATAAATAAAACAATTGCTGGACGTTATATATTAAAAGAGTTAATTGGACAAGGTGGAATGGCTGATGTCTATTTAGCTGAAGATAAAATTTTAGAAAGAACAGTAGCTGTAAAGATTATGCGTTCTTCTTTAACAGGGGATCCTGTTTATGTTACACGTTTTCATCGTGAAGCACGTGCTGCAGCTTCTTTATCACATCGTAATATTGTGAAGATTTATGATGTTGGAGATGAAGATGATGATTATTATATTGTTATGGAATATGTACCGGGACAGACTTTAAAAGAATTGATTCATAAGCGAGGAGCATTACATTTTGTTGAAGCTGTTGATATTATGAAACAAGTTGTTAGTGCAACGGCTAAAGCACATTCTTTAGGGATTGTTCATCGTGATTTAAAGCCACAAAATATTATGGTAACAGATAGTGGTGTTGTGAAAATTGGTGATTTTGGGATTGCTTCTATACAATCATTATCACAAGTTACACAAACTGATACAATTATGGGGTCATTACACTATTTAGCGCCAGAAATTGCCCGTGGGGAAAAAGCAACACCACAGAGTGATATTTATGCTTTAGGAATTGTTTTTTATGAATTATTACGTGGTGAAGTTCCTTTTAATGGTGAATCACCAGTGAATATTGCATTAAAACATATGCGTGATGAAATTCCATCAGTTCGCCAATTTAATCCATCAATTCCTCAATCAGTCGAAAATATTATTATTAAAGCTACTGCTAAAAATATAAAAGATCGATATGCTAGTGCAAATGAGATGTTTGAAGATTTAGATACTTGTTTATTACGTGATGATGAAGAAAAGCTTGTTTTCACATATGATGAACCACAAGATGAACCAACAATTGTTGCAGAAGATAAAGACTTTTTTACTCAAACCCAAACCCAAAATCATATTCCAATTGTGGAAGAAGAACAAGTAGAAGAAAAGAAAGGAAATAAAAAGAAAATAGCGATTATTTCTGGTTGTGTTGTTGGAGCATTACTTATCTTTGGTTTGGTTTATTTCTTCTTTTTAAGACCAGCCAGTACATTTGAAATGCCTAATGTTATTAATATGACTGAACAACAGGCTATTGATATGCTAGAAAGTTATGATTTAAAGGTTGATACAAAACAAACCAAACATGAATTAAGTGATACTGTGGATGAAGGCAATGTAACAGCTACTGATCCTGTTGAACGTTCAGCCGTCAAAAAAGGTGATACAGTTATTCTAACAGTATCTTCAGGTAAATATATTGTGATTGATAATTATGTTGGACGTACATTTGATGATGTTGAAGCAGAATTAAAGAAATTAAATATTACTGTGAAAAAAGAAGAAGTTACAAGTGAAGAAGATAAAGGAAAAATCTTGGAACAATCTTTACCTCAAGGTGAAAAGATTGATCCTAATGCAACGCAAAAGACAATTACTTTAACTGTTTCAAAAGGCTATTCTGTAACAGTACCTAATGTTTATGGACAAGATATCAATAAAGCAAAAGATATTTTAGAAAAAGAAGGATTTAAAGTTGTTTTAAAACCAATTGATCCACCAACAACTGTTGAAGAAATCAAAACAATGAAGATTAATGTTGTAGTACGTCAATCACTTGATGCCTTTACAGTTATCTATAAAAAAGGTGAAACAATTACCTTAGAGTATTATAATCATAAGCCTGAAGTTCCAACTGAACCTACTGAACCAACAACTCCAGGCAATGGAACTGATACAAATCAAGGTGGGGGAGGAACAACTCCCTCAACCAATTAATAAAAGAGGTGGATAAATGCATAGTGGACAAATTATAAAAGCCTTATCTGGCTTTTATTATGTTGAAGAAGATGGTGTGATTTATCAATGTAAGGCAAGTGGTAAGTTTAGAAAAAATGATCAAAAACCATTAGTAGGAGATTTTTGTGAGTTTTCTATTGAAAACGAAACCGAAGGTTATATTCGTCAATTACAAGTGCGTCGTAACGAATTAGTGAGACCACCTATTTGCAACATTGATCAAGCATTACTTGTTTTTTCAGCTAAAGAACCAGATATGAATACACTTTTACTTGATCGTTTCCTTGTTTTAATTGAACATTTGCATATTGATCCAATTATTTGTATTTCAAAAATGGATCTTGTTGATAATGATGAAATTAAAAATATGATGGAACCTTATCAAAAAGCAGGATATCGTGTGTATTATTTAAGTTCTAAAGAAAATCATGGGATTGAAGAATTAAAACATTTATTTCAAGATAAAGTGACTGTTATTACTGGTCAAAGTGGGGTAGGAAAATCAAGTTTATTAAATGCTTTAGATATACATTTAAACATTGATACAAATGAGATTTCTAAAGCATTAGGTAGAGGGAAACATACGACAAGACATGTTGAATTATTAAAAATGTATGGTGGGTATGTTGCTGATACACCTGGTTTTTCATCACTAGAATTAAATATGGAACCCATTGATTTAGCTAAGAGCTTTCATGATTTTGAAGAACTTTCGCAAGGATGTAAGTTTAGAGGTTGTTTACATGATAGTGAACCAGGATGTTTGGTTAAGGAAGCTATTGAAAATGGTCAAATTTCTAAAGAAAGATATGAACATTATTTGATGTTTTTAAAAGAAAGTAAATTGTTAAAGGAGAGAAAATATGGTTAAAGTTGCCCCTTCAGTTTTATCAGCTAATTTTGCTGAATTAAAGAAAGATTTGGATTCTATTCAAAAATATGGTGCTGATTGGATTCATTATGATGTTATGGATGGACATTTTGTTCCAAATATTTCTTTTGGATATAGTATTTTAGCAGATGTTAAAAAAGTAAGTGATTTATATTTAGATGTTCATTTAATGATTAGTGATCCTAAAAAATATGTTGATGAATTTATTAAGGCTGGTGCTGATTTAATTACTTTTCATATTGAAGCAATGGAAAGTGAAGAAAAGACAAGAGAATTAATTGAATATATTCATCAACATAATAAACATGTTGGTATAAGTATTAAACCTGCAACACCAGTAAGTACAATTGAAAAATATTTAAATGATCTTGATTTGGTTTTGGTTATGAGTGTTGAACCTGGATTTGGTGGTCAATCTTTTCAAGATATGGCGATTGCTAAGATTAAAGAATTAAAAGATAAACGTCAAGATGCTCATTATCTTATTGAAGTTGATGGTGGAATTAATGATCAAACTGGAAAACTTTGTAAAGATGCTGGGGCTGATGTTTTAGTCGCTGGAAGTTATGTTTTTAATGCTGATAATCGTCAAGCGGCAATTGATTCGTTAAAATGAAAATAGGAATTTATGGCAGTGTCTATGCTGGCAATGTTAAAGATAAAAGTATAGATTATATTGGTGTTGATCAAGGTATCATTCATTTAATCAAACAAAATATTAAGCCTATAATTGCAATTGGAGATATGGATTCAATTGAAGATAAAGACCTTTTAAAAACATTAAAAGTTGATGAATATTCTTGTATCAAAGATGATACAGATACAGCTTTAGCTTTGCGCTATGCTTTTCAGCAAGGCTATGATGTTATTGATTTATATGGTGTTACACAAAAAAGAATGGATCATTTTTTAGCTGTTTTATGTTTGCTTGAAAAATATCAAGATAAACAATTAACAATCTATGATGAGTTGAATAAGATTTATGTTTTACCAGCTGGAAAACATAAAATCTTAAAAGATGAATATTATTATTTTTCAGTCTTTGCTTTTGATGAAAGTATCATTACTTTAAAAGAATGTCATTATCCACTTAATCATTATTATTTAAAAAGAGATGATCCTTTGTGTGTTTCTAATCAAATGAATAATGATTATGCAATTATTGAAAATACTAAAGCTATTTTATTGATACAGTCAAAATGAAAGAAGGGTTAGTATGTATCAAATAGTTACAGATGGATCTTGTGATTTAGATCAATCCATCGTTGATCATTATGCGATGTCGGTAGTTCCATTTTATATTACGAAAGATGGAAAAACACATCAAAAGGAAAAAGTAGATATAGAAGTAGAAGAATTTTATCAATTTATGGTTGACCATAAAGATATTTTTCCTAAAACATCAATGCCATCAGTAGAAGATTATATAGATGTTTTTACTCCTATTCTTAAATCAGGTGAAGATATTATTTGTATTTGCATTACAACAAAATTTTCCGGCTCTTATAATAGTGCCAATACAGCTAAACAGATGTTGGAAGATGAATTTCCCCAAAGAAAAATGACAGTTATTGATGCAACAGTAAATACTGTTTTACAAGGTTTACTGGTCATTGAAGCATGTGAAATGAAAAAAGCAAACTATACATATGATGAAACAATCACAAGAATAGAAGAAATCAAATCAACGGGCAGAATCTTTTTTACCGTTGGAAACTTTGAGTATTTGATTCATGGTGGACGCATTGGTAAAGTTGCTGGTGTTGCGGCTAAGACACTTGGAATTAAGCCGTTGATTGTTTTACGTGATGGAGAAATCTTTGCTTCTGGAGTAACACGTGGTAGAGAAAAATCAAAACGTAAAATCATTGAGAATACGATTAAACATTTTCATGAAAATCATCTTGATCCTTCAACTTATGCTTTTTGTGTTGGCTATGGCTATGACAAACAAGAGGGAGAAAAATTTAAAGAGGATCTATTGATATCATTGAAAGAAGCCTTTCCACATTTTGATGAACCAATATTATTACAACAAATTGGTGCAACTATTGGTGTTCATACCGGACCTTATCCAATAGGTGTAGGCATTATACAAAAATATAAATAAAAAAAGCAATCGCGAAAAAGAGAATACTCTTATTTGCGGTTGCTTTTTTGTAAAGTGGTTGAAGATGATAAACCATAATGTAAAACATAATCTTCTAAAGTCCAATTATTTTCATAAATGATTTTAGCAGTTTTTTGACCAACATAGCGAAAATGCCATGGTTCATTGGTTGTTCCGGTTATATGAGATTTATTTTGTGGATAACGTAAGATATAACCATAATGATGAGCATTTTCAATAACCCACTTGTATTCGGGTGTATCACCAAAAAAACGCCACTGACCATTAATAACACTTTGACTTGTTAAATCAACGCTTAAACCTAATTGATGTTCACTGGAACCAGGTATTGCAACTAAACCAGCTGCTGTTACAGCATCATATTTTTGAAAATAATCATCATAGATAGCTTTTTGTTGTTGAAAAGAACGATAACCACTATTAATCACAAGATGGAGATTTTCTTTTAAAGCATCTTGATACATTTTTTCTAAGGCTTGACCAGCTTCTTTTCGTAATTGTTTGTTTTCACAATCTTTTGCAATAGGAATATTCACATCTTTTAAATCGTTAGGAATATAAGAAGAAGGAAGTTGAAATCCTTTTTTGATTAATAAAGTGAGACTTTCTGGTTCGTTAACAATATAAGTTTGATTGACTTTTTGTGGAGAGACTATAAAAGGGTAGGAAATGGATAAAACAGCATCAAGTGGTTTCTTTTTGGATTGAATGTACTTATCTAAATCCTGATAAACGACACCTTTAATAGAGAGATACTCTTTGGTTTTATGATAAGGTAATTCTTGTTGGGTAAGATAAGCAAAGTCTTGCAAAGAAACATTTTGCATCATTTGTAAGAGTATGTTTTTAGGATAACCTAATTCATTCAACTTAGGCTGATAGAGTTTATAGAATTGATCGATATATGTGACAACATCTTTAGCATTTGTTTGAGGATGTTGTTTTTGATAAAGGGAATAATCTAAATAATGGTGTTGTTGAGAAAGAGTGTTCCATTTTTCTAGATTTTCAATTTTATCATTTTTGATATATGTTTGTATATCTTGTTCATCTAATTGTAAAATCATATTTTGTTCAGTAAAATTATACCCTTTTATCAATAATTGAATACGATTTTTTTGAAGATAACCTATTCCAGCTAAAATAATAATGAAAGCTAAAATGAGGAAAAAGACGGGTGAAATATGTTTTTTATGTGAATATGGATGTTTATACTTTTGCATTTTTCAAATAACCTTTCTGTTTATAGAATTTTGGTAATCTTTTCCCCATACGACTGAGGATCTCATTGGAAATTGTTTGAGCATGTTCACTGATTTCCTCAACCCTAATCATATGATTATGATCTTTACCAATAATAGTGACCTTATCACCAATTTTAACATGGGGAATATCAGTAATATCAATCATCAATTGATCCATGCATATTCTCCCTACAATGGGGGCAAAGATGCCATGAATAAGGACGTTTTGATGATTAGATAAATGTCTTGGATAACCATCCGCATAACCAAGAGGAATAACAGCAATTTTGCTGTCACGAGAAAAATGATATGTACGACCATAACCAATTAGATCACCTTTATGATAAGAATGAATATGAATGATATGGGAATAAAGTGATAAGACAGGATGTAAATTGATTTGACATTGATAAGGAGCATTAAGTGATGAAGCAACTCCATACATTGCAATACCCAAACGAACATAATCATAATGATATTGGGGGTAATTAAGTAAACCGTAACTACTTTGCATATGTACTTGACCGATTGGATAATGTCTTTTTTTGAGGGTTTCAATTAAATGATTAAAATGTTGAAATTGAAGTTTTGTAAAGGTTATATCTTCTTTTAAAGAGCTATCAGCAACACATAGATGAGAAAAAATACCAGTGATTTGTAAGTTGGATAAATGATAAAAGGCAATAATATGGTCAATGTCTAAACAATCTTCTCCAAGACGATGCATACCTGAATCTATTTTAATATGACATTGAATAGGATATCCCATTTGATTTAATTGTTTAGCATATTCAAAATCTATAAGTGTTTGAGTCAGTTGATATTTATTTAATAATTTTGCTGATGTGGGAGATGTATAACCTAAAATCAAAATCATTCCTTGAATATGATTTTTTCTTAATTCTATAGCTTCATCTAACGAAGCTACGGCAAAATGATCAATACCATAGGATTCTAAACTTTGGGCAATCTTTATAGCACCATGACCATAAGCATCAGCTTTAATAACTGCCATAATTGTTTCTTTAGAAGCGATTTGAGTGATTTGATCAAGATTATAATACAAAGCATCTAAATCAATTTCTATCCAGCTTCTTTGTTTTTTGATGATATCCATATATCTTTCCTCCTTTTTTTAAAAGTATCAATAGATAAGCTATAATAAATGAAAAGCCAGTTACAGCTAAATAATGAAAAAGCGATTGTGAAATAAAGATATGCTCAAGATGGGTTAGTTTTCCCATCATTCGGACAACAATAATCATGAGAGGATGAAGAATATAAACATATAAAGATAAATCTTTATATAAGACAAAGCGTTTTGATGATTGAAAAGTTAAACAAAAGGAAAAGAAGAAAAAGGAAATGAATGGTAAACTTAAAGTCATAGCATCATGGGTGATAATAGGTTGTTGATGAATAAGAAGGGTTTCGATAAAGAAAATCATAAAGCTTACTAGCATTAAAAAGATTAGGACATACCTCTTAAAATTCCATTGATGTTGTGCTAAGAAAGCTCCTAAGAAAAGAAACATAGGCGCAAAGAAGAAACCATTTCTGGTATAATCACAAATCTTAAAAAGAGCTGTATAAAAGGCTTCAATAAGCGGAATTTGATGAAGATAACTATAATAACTATCACCTGCTAAACCTATCATATAAAGAATACAAACAATCATAAAAATGGTTTTTTCATTCAGGTGTTGATAGAGTTCATACAATATCAAAAGTCCAATGATGACAGCTGGTAAATACCAAAGATGATAAAAAGTTCCATCCATGAATAAATCTTTAACAATAACAATCGGTTCAAATGATAATGAATGATTATAGATTTGCACAGGCAGATAAAGCAAAATAGAACATATATCAATAATCAAGAATTGTTTAATAACACTCTTTAATTTTGCATAAGTTGGCATTCCTTGATTAAAGAGAAAATAAGCTGTTGTCATAAAAAAGAAAGGAACTGCTAAACGACCAAAAACACGAGTTATTAAAAAATTAAGTTGAGGATTGAAAGAAGTCAAAGGATCAGTATGAATAGCAATCACTAATAATGATGCAATTATTCGCATGATATCAATGAAAGGATAGTATTTTTTAGACATAGGACCTCCATGCAGTTAAAATAAGTCCATCAACATTATTCCCTGATACTTGATAAAATGCATCGTCCATTAGCTGTAAAGTGATAGAATCATTTTTGATTGGCACATAAAAGAGACTGAAAAATTGATTTTCAATGTGATAATGAAATGGATTGAAAATGCTATAATCTTTGATGTTATTGATATATTCTTCTAGACACCAATTCTTTTCATGTATAATGTAAGAGTGCGGAATCCCAACATAACGAAAATGCCAGGGTTCCTCTGCAATCTGTGTTATATCTTCTTTATCCCTTTGATAATGTTGAATAAAACCATAACGATAAGCATTTTCTTGAAACAATAAAGAAGTTCCTGTTGCAGGGAAATGGGGTCTTATAAAATCAATATGTGGTGATTTAATCGCAATATCAAAGGCTAGACCACTTTGATGTTCACTATGATGAGGATAGGCAACATATTGTTTCGTAAACAATTCACCATTTTCCTTTAAAGATGTTTGATAAAGTATTTCTTGTTCTTGAAAAGAACGATAGCTACTCACAAGGGTAAGCTCATTATGCAAATCAACTTTTGAAAGTAATTCTTTTAATAATGCAATGACACTTCTTTCCATCAAAAATCCCTGATATTCATAAAGTTTGGGTTGATAAGAAAGGGGATAGTCATGATTAATAAGAATAAGATATCCACGATGAATATCTTGTTTATGAAATGTAACAGTCCTCATGTTTTAACCCCATTTCTATTAAAATATCAATTAATTTTTCAAAATTTATATCAATTCCTCTCATCATTTGAGGGAAACGACTATGTGATGTAAATCCTGGTATGGTATTGACCTCATTGAAAACAATTTCATTTTGTGGTGTTAAAAACATATCAACGCGGGCAAAAACTTGACATCCTAAAGTTCGATAGATGATTTTAGCAGTTTCTTGAATTTTCTTTTCCATTTCTTGATCAATACGGGCTGGCATATGGATTTTTGATGTTTGTAAGGTATATTTTTCATTGAAATCAAAGAATCCATGAGAAAGTTCAATTTCGTCAACACGTCCAACTATCAGTTTATCAAAACCAATAATGGCACATCCAACCTCAAATCCTAAAATAGCTTCTTCAATGATGACTTGATTATCATAGGTAAAAGCATAGCAAACAGCGTTTTCTAATTCACTATAGGTTGTTATTTTACTAATACCATATGAAGATCCTGCTTTCATTGGTTTAACAAAGAGAGGGAATGAAAGCTGTGTAATCAATGGTTCTTTTTCTTTTAGTTCCTGTAATGAATTTAAGACAATCGATTGAGGAACACGAATACCTGCATGTTCAACAATGTTATGGGCTTTAGCTTTATCCATACAAAGGGCAGAACTTAAAATGTCACAACCAATGAGTGGAATTTGAGTCATTTGGATAAGTCCTTGAATTGTTCCATCTTCGCCATTTTTTCCATGCAGTATTGGAAAAATCGCATCAATATAAATATGTTTTATACCTTGTTTAGAAATTTCTAAAAGACCATGTTTTTGCGGATTGGGTGAAATGACAACTTCTAAGAGATTGTTTTGCCACCAAGTATCCTGAATGATTTGTTCAATAGGACCATCAAAGTGATACCATTTTCCTAAATGAGTGATACCAATTAAATATAAATGATATTTATCCTTATTGATATGTTGTAATAATGAATAAGTCGATTCCAGTGAAACACTATATTCACTAGAATGACCACCAAAAATAATTGCAATAGTTTTTTTGTTCATAAGATAACCTCCTAAATTTTGATATATTCATTGTAATCTTTAAAATATAAAGAATCATAAAGGACTCTATAATTTATGCTAATAAAAAGATTAAGAAGTTATAAAGAAAAAAGAAATAAATCATAAGAATTAGCACTTTAGACTTGACAGTGCTAAAAGTAGTGGTATACTATAGTTAGCACTTGGGTATAATGAGTGCTAAAGGAGTGAGAGTATGAATATAGAAAAATGGACAATGGCAATGCAGGAAGCGATTCAAAAGGCTTTTCAACAAACCATAGCAATGTCTCGGCAAGTTGTTGATATTGAGGATGTATTATTGGCTTTATTAGAAGATACAAGTGGTATTTTATATCGTGTTCTTGTAAAGGCTGGCGTAGATATAAACGATTTGAGAGCGTTATTGGAAAATAAAAGAGCTCAAAAGCCAAGAATTGAAGGGGTTGATGAAAGTCAATTAAGAATTTCTTATGATTTGAATCAATTGTTGATGAAGGCACAAAATATCATGAGTGATTATAAAGATGAGTATTTAAGTGTTGAACACTTGATTATTGCTTTATTTAAGACTCAATCTTCTTTAACTCAAGAGATTATTCAAAAATATCAATTGAAACAAAGGGATATAGAAAAGATCATTAAAGAAATGCGAGGTGGAAATATGGTAGATAATCCAAATCCAGAAAATCAATATGAAGTTTTAAAAAAATATGGACGTGATCTGATTCAAGATGTCAAAGATGGAAAATTAGATCCTGTCATTGGACGTGATGAAGAAATTAGACGTGTGGTTCAAATCTTATCACGTAAAACAAAAAATAACCCAATCTTAATTGGTGAACCAGGAGTTGGGAAAACAGCAATTGTTGAAGGACTTGCTTGGCGTATTTTTAAAAACGATGTGCCTACAAGTTTACAGAATAAAACATTGTATGAACTTGATTTAGGGGCCTTGGTTGCGGGTGCAAAATATCGTGGTGAGTTTGAAGAAAGACTAAAAGCAGTTTTAAATGAAATTAAAAAATCAGAAGGGAATATTATCTTATTTATTGATGAAATTCATCAATTGGTTGGAGCTGGTAAAACAGATGGTGCAATGGATGCTGCTAACTTATTAAAACCAATGTTAGCGCGTGGTGAATTACATTGTATTGGTGCCACAACATTAGATGAATATCGTTTGTATATTGAAAAAGATGCAGCTTTAGAAAGACGTTTCCAAAAAGTTCAAGTTGATGAACCAGATACGGATGATACAATCGCCATCTTACGTGGTTTAAAAGATAGCTTTGAATCTCATCATGGTGTTCAAATCACTGATACTGCGATTATTGGAGCAGTCAATATGTCAGAACGTTATATTACTGATCGTTTCTTACCAGATAAAGCTATTGACTTAATTGATGAAGCTTGTGCATCAGTTCGTATGGAAATTGATTCCTTACCTGAAGAATTAGATGTTATTACAAGAGAAAAGAATCGTTTGGAAATGGAACGTATTTCTATTGAAAAAGAAGATAAGAATGAAGATAATGAAAAACGTCTTGATGAAATCAAGAGTCGTATTGCATCACTTGATGAACAAGTAACAGGGTTAACTGATAAATGGAAAGAAGAAAAGAAAGCTTTAGATCATATTAAAGAATTAAAAGATCAAAAAGTGCGATTAGAAGCTTTGAAAGATAAATATGAAACAGAAGGTAATTTAGAAGAAGCTTCTAAAATCAAATACGAAACTTTACCAAGAATTAATAAAGAAATTGCTGATTTCCAAGCTCAAGAATCAGATGATGCCTTGCTTCAAGAAAAAGTAACAGTTGATACTGTTAGTGAAGTCATTGCTCGATGGACAGGTATTCCAATGAATAAATTAATGGAATCAGAAAGGGATAAACTCTTACATCTTGATGAAACATTAAGAAAAAGAGTTATTGGACAAGATGAAGCCATTGAAAAAGTTTGTGATGCTATTTTAAGATCACGTGCTGGTATCAATGATGAAAATCGTCCAATTGGATCATTTCTATTCTTAGGACCTACAGGGGTAGGGAAAACGGAAGTTGCTAAGAGTTTAGCGGAACAATTGTTTGATAGTGAAAAGAACATTGTTCGTATTGACATGAGTGAATATATGGAAAAATTCAGTGTCTCTCGCTTACTTGGAGCGCCTCCAGGTTATGTAGGATATGAAGAAGGTGGACAATTAAGTGAAGCGGTTAGACGTGCACCTTATAGTATTGTCTTATTAGATGAAATTGAAAAAGCTCATCCTGAAGTATTCAATGTTTTATTACAAGTCTTAGATGATGGTCGTATTACTGATTCTAAGGGAAATGTGGTTAGCTTTAAAAATACAATTATCATTATGACTTCTAATATTGGTTCTCAATATTTATTACAAGGGAATAATGCCGAAACCAGACATGAAGTGGAAATGGAATTGAAAGCTCACTTTAAACCAGAATTTTTAAATCGTATTGATGAAACAGTTATGTTTAATTCATTAGATGATCAAGTAGTTTATAAGATTATTGATAAATTTATTCATCAATTAGCTCAAAGATTACAAGATCAAAAGATTACAATTGAAGTGACACATCAAGCTAAAGAAGAAATTGCAAAAGAAGGATTTGATCCTACATTTGGCGCAAGACCATTAAAACGTTTTATTCAATCACATATTGAAACTTTAGTCGCTAAAGCAATGATTAAAGGTGATATTGAAAAAGGCAGTCATATTCAAGTTGATTATCAAAATGATGAATTTGTCATTGTTAACGCATAAGCTATTCTTATGCGTTTTCTTTTTGTCTTTAAAGACGACCTTTTTACTTTTTATCTTGCATAAAATGTGATAGAATAGCGAAAGGAGGATGTCTATGCAAAGATATTTTATTGAACAAAATTGTATCCATGATGATTTGATTCAAATCGATGCTTATAATCATAAACATATGCAAAGAGTGATGCGTTATCGTAATGGTGATCAGGTTGTTTGTTTATTGCCTGATCATAGAACATATCTTTATGAGATTGTAAATATTGATCAAGGTCTATTAAAACAAGTGGAAGAAATCAATGAGGATCATGAATTAGATGTTGATGTGACATTAATTTATGGTTTACCTAAAAATGATAAATTTGAATTTGTCTTACAAAAAGCAACTGAGTTAGGTGTCAAACGCATTGTACCATTTTTAAGTCAAAGAAGTATTATTAAAACCAATGCATTGACATTTGCCAAAAAGAATGAACGTTATTTAAAGATTTTAAAAGAAGCGAGTGAACAGTCTTATCGACAAATGATTCCTGAATTAACATCTTTGATAACTATTAAAGAATTATCTCATTATTTATCAGATATTAATCTAGTCGCTTATGAAGAATCGAGTAAACAAGGGGAACACGCTTGTTTTGCAAGAGCGTTAAATCAGGATTTTCAAACCATTACGATTATTGTTGGTCCTGAGGGTGGCTTTGATGAATCTGAAATTAAACAAATGGAAGCATTAGGAATTGAAGCGTGTTCATTAGGAAAAAGAATTTTAAGGAGTGAGACTGCCCCACTCTATATGTTAAGTGTAATTGGTTATAGTAGGGAGTTGATGAAATAGTGGGGTTTATAGAAAGTTTAAATAAATTTGGAAAGAAAATTCCAGTTCATAAAACAGAATTGTATGCGAAGATAGAAGAAGCCAAATTAGCATTATCGGCAAGGGGATTAGATGTTAAAATCAAAGATGAATTTGATTTGTTTGCATATGAAATTATTTATAATGGTTTATTAACCCAAAATGGGATTGAAAATACTTATGAAGTCTTTTTAAATCAGCATTATGATTTATTAGATTATTTAAATTATGATGAAAAACAAAAGATGTTTAATAATGATATTGCCCCATTATTGAAAGATAGACCACATTTTTATGATGAAGCTAGTCAAACAGAAATCTATATTCCATATTTAGAGCCTTTTGTTAATCAAAGATATACAAAAGACTATCAAATCTTATTATTAAAACAACATCGTGAATATATTAAGAATTTTTTGGTGAATAAAGATACACCTGAAAAAATGTATGGTTCACGTATTTTTAGAACAAAGTTTACTTCGTTAGAAAATGTTTATGAAGATCAAAGACATTTATGTTTATATTTTGAACCATTAAAAACAATTTATATTTATAAAAAGGATTCCAAAGAATTATTAAATAAAGTTATTATTCAAGATGAAAAAAGTGATGAAAAGATTGAATTAGATACAGTTAAAACAATTGCTTATGATATAGAAAACTATCTATATCAAGATTGTTTAAATTTAATGAAAGAAAAACAATTGATATGTTTAAAAACATATCAAAAAATTGTTAAAAAGTATCAATAGAAAGGAAGAATATGAAAAAAACAGTTGCATTTTTAACATTGGGATGTAAAGTCAATACATATGAATCAGAGGCTATGTTAAGATTATTTAGCCAAGAGGGGTATCAAGAAGTTGATTTTAAGGAGAAAGCAGATGTTTATGTGATTAATACATGCACTGTCACAAATACAGGGGATTCAAAATCAAGACAAATGATTCGTCAGGCTATTCGTAGAAATCCACAGGCGATTGTTTGTGTTGTTGGCTGCTATAGTCAGGTAGCCAGTGAAGAAGTTATAGCGATTGAAGGAGTGAGTGTTGTACTTGGAACACAATTTAGAAATCGTATTGTTGAATTTGTTAAAGAATATGAAGCAACAAAGAAACCTGTTATTCATGTTGCAGATGTTATGAAACTCAATCATTTTGAGGATTTGGATATTGATGAATTTACCAAAAATACAAGAGCGTTCTTAAAGATTCAAGATGGCTGCAATAATTTTTGTACCTATTGTATTATTCCTTATGCCAGAGGTCGCGTTCGTTCAAGAAAACCTGAAAGTGTCTTAAAACAAGCCCAAAAGTTAGTTGATCATGGTTTTGTGGAAATTGTTTTAACGGGGATTCATACAGCTGGATATGGAGTGGATTTAGAAGATTATTCTTTTTATGATTTATTGGTTGATCTCACAAGTAAAGTCAAAGGTTTGAAACGTTTACGTATCTCATCGATTGAAATGAGTCAAATTACGCATGAAATCATTGATTTAATTGCTACATCACCAATTGTTGTAGATCATTTACATATTCCTATTCAAGCTGGATGTGATGCAACATTAAAAAGAATGAATCGTCATTATACAACACAGGAATTTGCTGATAAATTAATAGAATTAAAACAAAAACTACCATCACTTTCTATTACAACTGATGTGATTGTTGGGTTTCCTGGAGAAAGTGAAGAAGAATTTAATCAAACATATCAATGGATTAAAGAAATGCATTTTAATCAATTACATGTTTTTCCTTATTCTCGAAGAAAAGGAACACCAGCGGCGAGAATGAAAGACCAAGTCGATGGAAATATTAAACATGAAAGAGTTAAAAGATTGATGGAATTATCAACTCAGTTACAAAGTGAGTTTGCTTCATGGCAAATTGGTCAAGTTTTAGAAGTTTTGATTGAGGAAAGACATGGAGATTATATGGTTGGTCATGCTTCTAATTATTTGAAAGTGAATGTTGATTTACCAGATTCTTCGGTTGGACATATTTATAAGGTTCTTGTTGAAAAACAAGATGGAGTTGAATTGATTGGAAGTGTTGTTAATGAAAAAAATTAATGAATTATTTGATGTGGAAGAAGATTTTAAGATTGTTTCGATTCATAGTGATTCTCGTTATGTAGGCAAGGATTCTATTTTCTTTTGTGTTGATGGTTTAAGTGTTGATGGCCATAAATATATTGAAGATGCTGTTTTTCAAGGCGCAAAATGTATCGTTTATTCTAAACCGTTAGCTTTTAAGCATCGTCATGTTTTGTATATTAAAGTTGATAATGTTTTAGATGAATTGAATCGTGTTGCTGATTTGTTTTATGATCATCCAAGTTATAAGATGACGATGATTGGTGTAACGGGTTCAAGTGGAAAAACTGCAGTTGCTTTGATGATTAAAGAAGTGCTTTCACATTATTTAAAGATGGGATATATTGGAACAAACAATATTGAATATGCTGATGTTGTGGAACAATGTCCTTATACAACACCAGAAACAATTTTCTTACAACGTCATTTAAATGATATGATTAAAAAGGATGTCAAAGGGGTCACTTTGGAAGTATCAAGTCATGGTTTGGCTTTGAAAAGAGTAGATAGTGTTCATTTTGATATTGCTATTTTTACGAATGTTTATGAAGAACATTTAGATTTTCATGGAACAATGGAAAATTTAATGGCTTCAAAGGCTAAATTATTTTCATTGGTTGATGAAAAAGGTTATGCTATTTTGAATACTGATGAAGTTCGTTTCTTTAATTTGGTTAAAGATACATTGCATTGTCATCTTTTAACTTATGGAATTGAACATAAGGCTGATGTTATGGCAAGGAATATTCAATTATTTATTGATCATAGTGAATTTGATTTACAGATTCATGATGAAATACGTCATATATCAGTACCCGTCTTAGGAAGATTTAATATTTCTAATGTTTTAGCGGTGATTACATCTTTATTGGCGTTAGAAATGCCAATGAGTCAGGTTATTGAGTCGATTGGTTATATTCAAGGTGTAGATGGACGTATGGAGCTATTAAAGCATAGCCAGCCTTTCCATGTGATTGTTGATTATTGTCAACATGCAAAAAGTTATGAGAAAGTCTTTGAATTTGCGCGTAGTATTAAAACGAGTGGGCGTATTATTGCTGTGTTTGGAGCCCCTGGTAAGAAAAATTATAACAAGCGTGAAAAAATTGGAAAACTGGCCAATCAATATTGTGATCAAGTCATCTTGACAGCTGAAGATAATCGTGACGAAGATATCCATGATATCTGTTTAGAAATACAAGAATATATTGAAACACCAGTCAGTGTTATTATAGAAGATCGTCGGATTGCTATTGAACAGGCAATCGAAATAGCTAATCGAGGTGATATCATATTAATCTTAGGAAAAGGACATGAACAATTTATGGCTTCATCAATTGGTAATGAGCCTTACCCGGGAGATAAATATGTCGCATTAGAAGCAATCAATAAAATATTTGAAGGAGAAGATGAATATGAATTACAACAAGTTTATTGATCACACTGCTTTAAAAGCAGACACAACGCAAGCAACAATTACAAAACTATGTGAAGAAGCAAAACAATATGATTTTGCATCAGTCTGTGTCAATCCAACATGGGTGAGTTATTGTGCTGATTATTTAAAAGATACAGATGTTAAAATCTGTACAGTTATTGGTTTTCCATTAGGAGCAAATACTTCAAAAGTCAAAGCTTTTGAAGCTAAGGATGCCATTGAAAATGGTGCTGATGAAGTGGATATGGTTATTAACATTGGTGCTTTAAAAGATGGGAATACTGAACTTGTTTATCAAGATATCAAGGCAGTTGTTGATGCAAGTCAAGACCATTGCGTAAAAGTTATTATTGAAACATGTTTATTAACTGATGAAGAAAAAGTTACAGTTTGCAAGCTTGCTGTGAAAGCTGGAGCAACTTTCGTAAAGACTTCAACAGGATTTAGTACTGGGGGTGCAACTGCTCAAGATGTTGCCTTAATGAAAGCAACAGTTAAAGATGCTTGCCAAGTTAAAGCAAGTGGAGGCGTTAGAAATTATGCTGATATGATGGCTGTTATTGAAGCAGGAGCAACACGTATTGGGACATCTGCTGGTGTTCAATTAATGAATAACGAAGAAAGTAAAGCTGATTATTAAAATGAAAAGATTTGAATCAATGTGATTCAAATCTTTTATTATGATTGTAGCAAAGAAGGGATATGAAAATGAAAAAATTAAGTATTTTATTGTTGATAGGAACATTATTTGTTGGATGTCAGCAATCAAAGGGAATAGATGAGTATAAAGGATTAAAGACACAAGAAACATTTGAAAAAGTTTCTGATAAAATGGATAAGGAAGTTCATTATGTTCATGTGGTAGCTGAAAATTCTGAAACAAAATATGACCAGGAATTGTATATGATTGATGGAAAAATACATTCTTTTCAAAAGTCTGAAATAAAAGCTAATAAAAAATATTCTTTTAGTTTAATGACAACGGATAAAAATTATGGTTTATTTGATACTTATGGAACAATGAAATTAATGAAATTAGATAAACAGCCATTACCAAGTACCTATTTAAATAATCTCTTTCAAAATAAGAAACTTAAAATTATCGATACCAAAAGAGAGGATAATGATGATGGTATAGTCTTAACTATTCAATATTCATATGATGAAAATGGGAAATCAAAAAATGGTGATCTTTGTTATATGAATTTACAAATTATAATCAATAATGAAGGATTGATTGAAAAAGAAGTCAATACACTTTATACTGATGACACATTTCAAACAAAAAGAAAAGATGCACTTATAACGACAACAACTTTTTTAGATTATAACCAAAAATCTCAAGATGATTTTAATAAAATCACTGAAAAAATTGAAAAAAGTGAAGGCGTTCTTTATGAAGATTTTGTTAAAAGTTTAGAACAATAACACTTAAAAAAGAATATAAAAAGAAAATGTAAGCCGTTACTTTTCAAAAAGTTAAGAAAATTTGTAAAATATGTGAAATCTAATCAAGTTTACATCAAACATAAAATGAATTTTTACAATAAGGCTTAAAACTTCACATATCGTCTTAAAGCCTTATTTTATGAGGGTTTCTCATTTTTTCATTCGGTAGATTGCTTTATATTTTGGCTTAAACTATCACTTTTTAACGTTCTAAAAAGTAGTAAATTTAGTAGTAGATTACGCAGTCAATCGTTTCATTTCGGCTTGTGCTGATTGATAACTTCCATGTGCATAATATCCTAGTGTCATAGTAATATTCTTATGCCCCATAACATACTGTAGATTATTTGGTGTCATTCCTTTGTTTGCCATGTTCGTACAAAAAGTATGTCTTAAAATATGTGGTGTGATATTAGGAAGTTCTTTTCCTGTATATTTACGATACTTTTTTGAAAGTGCTGAAAATCTACATGAATAGTATGCGTTATACATAGGTAATCCTTGCCTGTTCAAAAAGAGAAAATCGCTATAACCGTCAACAACAATAGGCTGTGTATTTTTTCTGTTTTTTATAACTTCCAGCAAAGTTTGAAATACCAAGTCTGTCATAGGTATCTTGCGATAACCGCTGTCACTTTTCGGTGGTTCTGTATAGTATCCGTCTTTATCCTTTTTCAATTGGTGGTTAATATCAATTGTGCGATTATCAAAATCAATGTCAGAAAGCGTCAATCCGCATAATTCAGAGATACGCAAACCTGTATTTAATAAAATAACGATTGCAGGATAATAGACTTTATAGGTTTTATCTGTTTTTGCAAAATCAAGAAGTGCTTTTATCTCTTCCTTTGTCAGTGCTTCTTTCTTTTTGGTGTCATTTTCAATAACATCCGTCAAAGCAAAATCAAAAGGATTTTTTCTAAGCAAATCGTCCTGTATCGCAAGATGAAAAGCAGCATTCAGGCTTCTTTTCATATTCTTTACTGTACTGTAAGCATATTTTTCTCTCATTCTATATGCCCATGCTTTGGCTTCTGATAGTTTTACCTTATCAATGCTCATATTCCCCAGAATATCTGTTTGCAAGGCTTCTTTAAGGTATTTTCTGCCAGTCTGTGTACCTTTTCTAACATTTGCCTTACTTCTTGTATAACGGTCATATAGCTGTGATACTGTCATGTTTCTGTTTGAGGTACTAATACCGTCAGATAAATCTTTTTCTATCATTTTGACTTTTTCACGAAGTGAAACACAATCTCTTTTTCCTTTTGGTACTCTATCAGTAGAAACTAGTTTCCAGGAATAGACAAATTTAGGTTTACCGTTTTCTATATATTTGTAAGCATATCTACCGTCTTTTCTTTGGCTCTCTCCGTTTCTTAATATTCTTCCTTTATTGTCGGTTCTCTTTTCCATACTTTTAACTCCTTTCATTTATGGAAAGAGCCTTGAATATGACTGTTTTCAGTATATCATGTTCAAGGCTCTTTTTCTATATGGTGTCGATTTCATTCAACACATTTTCAAACTGTTTTCTTTTGATAAGGGTTCTTTGTCCGTTGTAGAAGATAAATGGTTCACCCCTATGTTCATCTACAATCCGCCGAAGCTTATTTTCGCCTATACCAAAATATTTGCTTGCTTCTTCTATTGTAAGCATATATTTTTCCCAAACAGGAACAACAGTGTTCTTCATCATACACACACTCCTTTTAGATATTCCGTTATGGTCTGCTGTCTTAATGTGCTTCTGTGTTTCTTTATCCATGACTTTATTTCCTTTTTTTGATTCGCTTCTGGTATGTAAAACTTTTCATAATATTCAAAAAGATAATTTGCAATTTCTTTGTCTGCACCTTCTCCCCATACTTCAAAAGCTTTATAAAATGTGGGACATAATCCCGAACCTTTCAGAAGATATATTATTGAACGCTTAAGGTCATTATCTTTTGCGATTGCAGTTGATAAATGATTGAACTGAGCGTTATTCATAATATAGAGAAGTGCTCTTGTATATTTCATTTCTTTTTTAGTCTGTATATCATAAAATCTGTATCTATCTGTAATCTGATGTGCGATAAATTGCACAAGTTCTTTTTCATCAGTAATATTCAATAATTCTTCTGTAATTTGGTGTGCATAAGTTCCCTTAAATACGACTTCCTGACGTATCCAGCTTTTGCAATTGATTGCTTCTTCATATCGAAACCCTTTTGTTTCAATCTGCTCTGCTTTTTTATCGTATATGCGTGTAAAACATCTTGTATTCGATTTCCTCGAGCCGACATATAAGGTAGAGATAATGCCGTTTTTATCAACTCCATTGAATGTTTTTATCATACTGCGGTTCTTATAGTCTTTGACAATAATTGAACCGCTTTTCAAGTTCTGATATATCGTGTTAGGATTGAAACATTTATGAAAGTTGAAATAATCAGCAGTCATATCAATCCTAGAAAGTCTTGCTATATAGAAATCACTTTGTATCATTTTCAGAAATAAAGCAATGTTCATTCTCTTACCATATCTTTCAAAAAAAGTAGACTGATATACCGACCAAGCATAAGCGGAAAATTTTATGCAGATACCCATAGTCTGCAAGTATTCATGCCATGATATGCTCATGTGCCAAGGTTTGTTTTCAAAGGTCAGTTCTGCACTATAGCCTTGCTGAACGCCATATTGAGCCTCTTGCATTTTTCCGAACAATTCTTCAATCTTTGATAAATCGATAAATCTTCCCAGTATTTCATCTGCTTTGATTATCCATTCATCTGGTGGGACTTTTTCATTTGGAAACAGTACAAGTGTGATTTCATCTATACCAACTTTCACGGTAGATTTATATTTCATAAATTTTTCCTTTCCTGTTCTTTGTATTTGGTTCTTATTCTTGTTCTGCGGGGGTTATTACATAACCCCCGCAGAATGAGTTATCTACCGAGTACGGACAGCTTTAAGAATATCAAACTTCAAGGTCGGGAATGAACACACTTTCGGTTGCCTTGTCAAACCTTGGAACGTATATAAGCCTTGCCCTTGCTGAAAATTTCGCTTCGGCAGATCAGCGTATTCTTCAAAGGCTGTCTGATAAGTCGTATCAGTAGCCTGTCCGAGCACGACCTTGAAAACAAGATTGTCACGAAGATATGTTGGCAATATCTTGCTGTCTGATTTCTGCATGATTATCCACATGAAGAAGCCGAGCTGTCTGCCTTTCTGAATAATATTTGTCAGATACATATTGACCCTGTCTCTTGTAAATTTATCAAGGGTATTTACTACAGACTGGAATGAAGAAAACTCATCAATAATCAAGACGTGAGCCTGCAGACCCCAGTCCTTAAAATCACTGTCAAGTTTGTTGTTAAGATACTCTTGTGCTTCCTGTTCACGCTTTTGCATTGCTTCATAGAAACGCTGAAGCAGGAATACAATTTCATTGGTACTTCCAGCTGTTTTGTCACATGAGATAGACTTACCAACCACGTATAAAGCAGAACATTTTGGGTCTGCAAAATATATCTCTGGTACAGTCGAAAAATTCAACAACTGTAAAATCAACGAATATGTTGCATATGTCTTTCCTGAACCTGTCGAACCTACAATAAGTGTATGGTGTAGTGGAACTCTATTTCTATCGTCAATGAACAATGTTCCGTTTTCTTGCTTGGAACATAACAACTGAAAATCTTTGTAATTCTTAAAAGCAAGCTGGTCTGTTTCTGCAAGTTCAAATTCATAGACATATGTATTCATATCATCAGAAAAATACTGTTCAGAAACGATATACTTTCCTAATGCAGAAGATGTGTTCATATCTTCTAACAGCTTATGATGACGTATGGAATTTCCTATGATGACTTTTCCTCTGGTCATGCCGTCATCAAATATGATTTGAATGCGTGGGAGTTTTGCAACTCTCTCCTCTCCTGCATATTCCTGTGTCGTATGTTTGGAACTTGCTTCTAATATCATAAGACGAAGCTTTCTCATCATATTAGCGTGTACAAAGGCATATCTCATACCTTTATATCCCTTGTGGTAAAAAAACCAATAAACAAGATATGTAAAAATCTGTATGAAAGATAAGCTTAATAAGGTATATCCTGTTTGCTTCAGTACATCCAGTTGTAAAGGGAAATTATGGGCTGGCATGACAAACGCCATTGCCAGCCCAACAATGATACAAATAAGAATTTCAGAAGCAAACAGGACAAAGAATTTATTTCGTCTGTCCTGTAACATTATTTCCACCTCCATTATGTTGTGTGTTCATTGCTTTCAACAGCCTGATACCACCAAAACGAAGTATCAGATTAAAATTAATATAGTAGCTGATTTCTTCCTTGAACTCTTCCAAAGCAACGTAATCGCCTTTATGAAAAGCCAAAGGATAGGATACACCTACTATTGTTGCATCAAATGTTTCGAAGAGGTTGTTATCCTTTTCCTGTCCAGTTGCTTTATCAATAACTGGTTCGGAATTGTCTTCGATAATTTGAAGCGTTACAGTTACACCAGCGGGAATACCCTTATCGGGTTTTCCTTTATATTGTCGCTGGCTAATTAAACGATACTTATTTCCAGTATCCTTTAAAAAATCTTCTCCCTTTACGAGGGTTTCCGCGTAGCGGTTTGAATGCTTTAACATAATTAGCACTCTCCTTTCTTTTTTATTGTCAAGGAACATTATGTTAGATAAACAAATGTATATCTTAATGATTGAATTGAGCAATCAAGTTTTCCTTGACTACACCCATATTGTATAATTTTCAGCTAAAAAACACGAGGAAATAGGAATTATTAAATAAGCAAAATATCATTGATTTTATAGCATTTAATGGTTATAATAGGAATTATAAAATCGAAAATAGGAACATAAAAGGAGAGGGATTATGGCAGACAATAGAAATGTACCAATGAGAAAGATTATTGATGAAATTATAGAGAGATATGATTTTGATGAAGGTTTGGTAGATAGAACATTGATTGTTAAAAAAATCAAGAAACTTTGTTTGAAAGAACCCATCACTCAAAAAGGAGTAACTTCTAATCTATGGGAATGTTCCAATGTCGGAAAAAATAAGGAGCATTTGTTTACAAGCGAAGAAAGGAAAATGCTTGTAACACATTATGACTTATGTACTTATCTATTAAGTTGTAGCTTTCGTAATAGCGGAGAAAAAAATAAAGAAAAGACTGATAAAAAACTAAACGCTGTTATTGAATTGCATGATAAAGTACATAAACGTATTGAGAACGAAACTCAAGCATTAATTGAATTGAATGAATATTCAAATGAAATTATGACATTTTGTTCCTTTGAAGAGGTGCAAAAGAAAAAACACGATATAATGATTGAAGCCTTATTTTTAAGATATTTTAAGCCGATTGATGAAGAATTATTGTTTGACGATATGGAAACTAAAGCGAGTATAAGCGGTACGAATTATACTGATGTAAATGTTGAAGAAAGTCTATGGAGACTGGAAAATCCGATTGAAGCCTATTGTATACCTAAAGAGCAAGATAAATAAAAATAGGTATTCTGACAGTTTGAATCAGAATACCTATTGATTGACAAGATTTCACTATTATTTAAAATGAGTATTAGATTGAGCTTCTTTATCGAATGCGATAATATCGTTTGGAGTACAATCTAAAATGTTACATAATTTTTCAAGCGTAATCAATGTAATATTTTTATTGTGCTTCAATGAGTCCAATGTTCGGTTATCTATCCCCGATTGTAGCAACTTATATTGTGAAATGCCTTTTGTTTTCATGGTTTCCCACAAAGGATAATAATTTATAATCGCAATCAACTCCTTTTTTCGATTATAAAATTATTGTGAGAGAAATCATATTGTGCACATATTCACAATGTGCTAAAATAGATATATCATAATCCAAGGAGTGTAGAAGTATGAAACAAAGAAAGAACTTAGAACAAATTAAAAATATGATAAGTAAGAATAAAAAAATTGTAATTGCAATTATTTTAATAATTATATTATCACTAGTAATCGGTATTGCTTTTGCTTCAAAACCAAGTGATAATAAAAAAACAGAAAGTCAAACGGAACAAAAAATTGATGTTTCAGAAGAAAACAATAATAAGGAAGAGGAAGATAAGAAAGAAGAAAACGAAAATAGCAAAACTGATAAAAATACGGGTAATTCCAATAGCACTTCAACTACTAAAGATAATAACAACAGTTCAACAGATTCCAATAAAAAAGACACTTCCAGCTCCAATTCTGGAAACTCTGGAAACAGCGGTTCCGACAAGCCGAGCAAACCTGCTCACCAGCATTCGTGGAAACAGCACACCGCACAGAAGTGGGTGTCCAACATGGTGACGGTTCCCGACTATGAAACTCAGAAGGTCGCTGTAGGAACTCGTTACATCTTCTTCTATGATGGTTACACCACTACGAGTGACGCCAACGCTGAAAATCACGCTATGGAACTCGTACTTGCAGGTGTCGATGACGGTTACCGCATGGAAACCATCTACGAGACGAAACAAGTTCAGGTCGGTTCCCATCAGGAAGACCATGGTCACAACGAGACCTATGTCGACTACGAATACTGCGACTGCGGTGCCCGCCGTTAATTACAGTACTTCACGAATATAAAAAATCAAGGGATATTTCAATACGAATGAATGAAATATCCCTTTTGTATATTCTGTTTATGTCAATCCTAACTTTTCGAGTACCTGCGGTATAGGGATTGGCATATTTTTAGTTTGTCATAAACAAGGCTCTTCGTTTGTAGTAAATGTGTAGTAAAACTCAACTGTTTTTCCTCTCAAAGTGGCTTAAGCCCTTGATTTTCCGCCACTTTTGAGAAAGTATTTAATTTTTCTTCATAAAAAAACTTGATTTTCTTGCATTATCCATGTATAATGACGAATGTACTTAATAGTAAAGGGGGGAAGTTCAAAATGGCAAAAACTGTAGTAAGAGAAAATGAATCTTTAGATGATGCTTTACGTCGTTTCAAAAGACAAGTTTCACGAACAGGAACCCTGCAAGAAGCTCGTAAAAGAGAATTCTATGTTAAGCCTGGTTTAAAGCGTAAGATGAAATCAGAAGCTGCTAGAAAAAATAAAGGTAAGCAAAGATAAGAAGAACGTTGTTCTTCTTTTTTTGTTTTCTCATATATTTATCATGAGGTGGTTTTATGCTTTTGATTGATGATGATAAGGTTTATATAAAAGATTATATTGAGATACTCATTATGGAAGATCATTTCTTTAAAATTAAGATGCCTAAGTATTGTTTAAATGTAAGAGGTGAAGGCTTAGCTATTTATTATTATGATCAAAATGAAATCCGGTTTTCTGGACATGTGAAAGTGATTGAATATGATGAATATAGGGTATGATTTATATGCGATTAGTCAGCAGGATATCTTTCTTTTATTAAGGCATGTTAAACAAAAAAAGCTAAAACTTTTACATTTAAGAAAAAAAGATGATATGTATTTCTTTTATATTCCTACATATCAAAGACATCAATTAAAAGATTTTAATCAGCCTTATGAATATATTAAAACAGTTGGATTTTTAAAATATGTTTTAAATTTATCTAAACAATATTTAAATATTATTGGCGTCCTTTGTTTTTTTATAAGTGTTATTGTTTGTTCGTATTATATTTTTGATATACAGATTATTGGTACGATGCCACAAGTTAATCAGCAAATGATGAAGGATTTAAAAAAAGAAAAGGTTGATTTATTTCAACCTTTAAAAAGTTATGAAAGATTAAATGAAATATTAACCTATTTGAAAAAGAATTATAAAGATAAGATAGAGTATATGAATGTTTATCAGGTAGGGAGTGTTTTTCATGTTGAATATACCAAAAGAAAACAGGATAGTATTAAAAAAGATGATTTTAGAAATTTATATGCTAAAAAAGATGGGTTGATTGCTTATTTTGATGTAGATAGTGGCTTGATTCAAGTGAAAAAGAATGATTATGTAAAAAAAGGGGAATTATTAGTAAGTAATACAATTGTTTCTACGCAAAATGAAACAAGGATTATTCCAGTTGAGGGACATGTTTATGCTTATACTTTTAATCAATTTGAAGCAAGTGTTAAGAATGTTAATCAAGATCAAGGAGAGGTTTTTTATCAATTGTTGTTGTCAATTCGTTCCTCTTTACCAAGTGATGCAATAATAGATAAAGAAAATGTTTTACAAATCACAAAGACTCGTAGTAAAATAACATTAAAGATGCATTATACTTTATTAGAAGATATTGCTGTTAAAGGAGAAGGAAATGAAGAAAGTCATTAAGTTAGATACTTATACAATTGATGAAGTCAAAAGATTTATTGGAAATAAAGATGAGAATATTCAATTGTTAGAAGAAGCTTTTCATACTCAAATTATTGTTCGTGGAGATGAATTGGTTTTAGATGATGAAGAACAAACATTAGATAAGATGGAAGCTGTCTTTACGACGCTATTAAAGCTTGTTAAGCAAGGAAAAACAATTAGTAAGCGTGATATCATGTATACACTAAAACTCGCTGAAACAAACCATTTGAAGGTTATTGATGAGCTTTATCAAATCAAGATTGCCAGAACAATGAGTGGAAAACTTATTTATCCTAAAACTTTAGGGCAAAAGGAATATTATTATGCTTTAAAACATAATGATGTTGTCTTTGGAATTGGACCAGCAGGGACAGGAAAAACTTATTTAGCAGTGGTTTTTGCTGTTCAGGCATTAAAAAATAATGAAGTTAAAAAAATTATTTTAACTAGACCAGCGGTTGAAGCTGGTGAAAATCTTGGTTTCTTACCTGGAGATTTGAAAGAAAAAGTTGACCCTTATTTACGACCTCTTTATGATGCCTTGTATGATATGTTAGGTCAAGAACAGACAGAACGATTAATTGAAAAAGGAACAATTGAAATTGCTCCACTTGCTTATATGCGTGGCCGTACACTAGAAGATGCTTATGTTATTTTAGATGAAGCTCAAAATACAACAGATGCTCAAATGAAAATGTTCTTAACTCGTTTAGGTTTCAATTCAAAGATGATTGTGACAGGTGATGTCACACAAATCGATTTACCTAAAGGGATTATGAGTGGTTTAAAACGTGCTTTGCATATTTTAAAAGATGTTCAAGGTATTCGTTTTGTATATTTATCAGCAATGGATGTTGTTCGTCATCCTGTTGTACAAAAGATTATTGAACGTTATGAATCAGATGAAAGCTATAAAGAAAGCAGAGAATATTAGAACTCTCTGCTTTTTAGATAGGCTTTTAAGACTTTAAGATGAGCAGTTGATAATGGTAGTTTTTCAATCTCATCTAAAGTATATAAATGCTCAATAGGTACATTTATGATGAAATGATAGACATGCATATACCAAGTACGATGCGTAAAGACATGTTTAAGATCATCGATATGAGCCACAATAGATAAAGGAATATGGAACTGTTTTTCAAATTCCTCAACAAAACGATAAGGACTTTCAATATCATATTGAATAAATCCATAAAGATTTTCTAATAATCCTGCTGGATTTTGAATCAAGAGAATCTGATTTTGATATGTAATGATTCCAGTTGTATAATGAATTTCTTGATGTTTAATATTTTTTATATTGATAGGTAAGACTTTTTGTTGATTTTTAGCATAAGCAAGACAATGTGATTGAATGGGACAAATATCACACTGTGGATTGATAGGACGACAAATTGTTGCACCTAAATCCATTAAACCTTGATTAAAAGCTGAACTATCATAACCAATCAAAAGTTCCTTGACAATATCAGTAATCTTTTTTTGTGTCTTATTTAAAGCAATATTATCTTTAAGTAGATAGACTCTTGAGATAATGCGTAAGACATTACCATCAATCGCTGGTGTGGATTGATGGTAAGCAATGGAACAAATAGCCCCAGCTGTATAAGGACCAATACCCTTTAAAGCAAGAATATCTTCATATGTGTTTGGAAACTCTCCATGATATTTCTCGACAATGATTTGAGCTGTTTCATGAATATGTTTAGCTCGGCGATAGTAGCCTAAGCCTTCCCATAGTTTATAGACTTCTTCTAAAGAGGCATTAGCTAATTTATCAATTGTATCAAAGGTTTCCATAAAACGTTTAAAATAAGGAATCACTGCTTCAGTTGTTGTTTGTTGAAGCATAATTTCACTAATCCATATGTTATAAGGATTTTCATTTTCACGCCAAGGAAAATGACGATGATTTTCCTGGTACCAAGTTATTAATTTATGTTGCATATTGTTTTGCATATTATCACCCAAAGCATTATACTATAAATAATGTAAAAAAAGCAAAGGATGTGATTTTTTTGAAAAAAGAAGATAAAATTATACATTCATCATTAATTGAAACCAAACTCATGGACGAACGCTTATCGCCCTATGCAACGAAAAATAGTGAATGTATTAAAGTTAAACATACATTAAAACCATCAACTGAATTTGATATCCGTTGGCCTTTTGAAAAAGACATTGATCGTGTTCTTTATTCAAAAAGCTATTCACGTTATGTCGATAAGACCCAAGCGCTATCATTTTTTAGTAATATTCATATTACCAAACGTTCACTTCATGTTCAGTGGGTTTCCCGTATTGCTAGACAAATTGGACGTGGCTTGAATTTAAATTTGGATTTGATAGAAGCCATTGCTTTAGGTCATGATTTAGGACATGCTCCTTATGGTCATGTTGGTGAAAAGGCCATTAATGATTGTTTGGAAGAAAGACATTTTGGATATTTTACTCATAATGCAAATAGTGTTAGAAATCTTTTATTTATTGAAAGAAATGGAGTTGGATATAACGTTTCTTTACAAGTTTTAGATGGTATTTTGTGTCATAATGGGGAAATCTTATCAAGAATATATAAACCTGATCGTCAAAAGACTATTCAGCAATTTTGGCAAGAGTATGAAAAATGCTGGCATGAAAAAGATTATTCAAAAAGAATCTTACCAATGACATTAGAAGGTTGTGTCGTTCGTATTTCTGATGTTATTTCTTATGTGGGTAAAGATATAGAAGATGCTATTAAGGTTGGAATTATTAATGAAGATGACTTACCAGAAGAAGTGGTTAGAGTTTTAGGCAAAGACAATAAGTCGATGATTAATCGTTTGATTGGGGATATTGTGATTCATAGTTATCGCAAACCTTATTTAGAGTTTTCTCCAGAGGTATATGCGGCTTTAGAAGTGCTTTTTGATTTTATTTCTACACATATTCATCACCATCCAACATTAGTTAAAGAAAATGAAAAATTGACACGACTTGTTAAGGAATTATATAATGCCTTTTATGAAGATTTATTAGATGATAAAGATGAAGATCATGGCATTGATAGACATGTCTTTAAAATGATTGAAACATATAAAGAAACGCCACCAGAGATGATTGTAAGTGATTATTTATCTGGTATGACAGATAGCTATGCTTTACGTGTTTATGAAGATCGTTTTTTACCTAAGCAACATGGAGAAATGATACAAGATGATTAAAAAAGGATGTAATTGTTAAAAAAAAGTGTTAATATATAATTAAAGAAGGGGGTTATGTAATGAAACTTATAATTGCAATTGTTAATAATGATGATAGTTCCACTGTACAATCTGCTTTAACTGAAGGTGGATTCTTTGTTACAAAACTAGCAACATCAGGGGGATTTTTAAAGAAAGGAAATACAACTTTCTTTATTGGTACCAATGATGACAAAGTTAATCCAGCTTTAGAAATCATTAAAGCACATGCAAGAAAGCGAGTGGAAAAAGAACCAACTGTACCACCTACTGAAATGGGTGAATTCTTTACACCAATCATGGTTGATGTTTTAGTTGGTGGAGCAACAGTTTTTGTTGTTGATGTTGATCGCTTTGAAAAAATTTAGAAAACAGCTTCGGCTGTTTTTTGTTTTGTTTTGATGTATAGCATTAATATTGATGTTGAATAGGGATTGTGCTATGATATGAAAATAAAACAAGGTCAATAATAATTGGTTTGATTCTTGATGAAGGAGTACATATGGAAGTTAGAATTTTAAGAGGACATGAAGTTCATGAAGCAAATTGTTTAATAATGAAAATGTTTGATAAATATATAGCCGTTGATTGTTTAAAAGAAAGTCAACAAGCATTAAATGATGAAAATATTTTAGCTTTAATGAAAGCTGGAATTTTAATAATGATAGGGGCTTTCATCAATGAACAAATGGTAGGGGTTATTGGAATAAAGAATCTAGAAGATATTCAAATTCTATTTGTAGATGAAAAATATCAAAGACAATCCATTGGAACAACACTGATGAATCAAGCTAAGAAATTAATGTATGGAACTATTCATGTTCAAGCAAATGTTCAAGCAGTTGCCTTTTTTCAACAAAATGGTTTTGTTATAGAGGGACCAGAACAAATTGTTAATGGATTAAAAACTGTAGCAATGGGCTATAAAAGTCATGATGAGAAAAAGTTTCATACATATGATGAAGTCCATGATTTTATAGCTAGTCAAAAAGATCGTGTTTATGCATTAGATAATTTTAAACGTTTTATGAAAGATATGGGTGATCCACAGAAGCTATTAAAAACAATTCATATTGGTGGAACAAATGGGAAAGGCTCAACAGCAAATTATGTCCGTTCAGTCTTGCAAAGAGAAGGCTATAAGGTGGCAACCTTTACTTCACCAGTATTAGTTACGCGATTAGAAGTTATGCGGATTAATAATGAACATATCCGTGAAGATGAAATTATTCGTTATGCAAATCGTTATATGTCTGAATGGTTGGCTTATGAGCTTTCAATGTTTGAAATAGAAGTTTTTATTGCTATTATGTTTTTTATTAAGCATCGTGTTGATTTTGCAGTTTTTGAAGTTGGTCTAGGTGGTGAATTAGATGCAACGAATATTGTTTCACCAATTATTGCGGCAAATACAAATATCGGTTTAGATCATACAGAATATTTAGGAAATACATATGAACAGATTGCTCGGACAAAAGGTGGCATCATTAAAGATTATGTTCCTTTTGTGACTGGTGAAAAAAAGCAAGAGTGTATTGAAGTTTTTCAAGAGATCTGTCAACAACATCATAGTCCACTATTATTTGTTCAACCTTTACATAATGTTTGTGATGATCAAGGAAAAGTGACTTATGATTATCGTCAATATCATATTGAATTAAATACTGCAGCTAAATATCAAAGTGAAAATAGTGCTTTAGCAATTGAAATCTTGTTGTATTTAAAAGAAAATGGTTATATTGAATTAAAAGAAGATGACTTGTTGTTAGGTTTAAAGGAAGCAATTTGGCAAGGACGCTTTGAAACAGTTTGTCAAAAACCTTTGATGATTATTGATGGAGCTCACAATAAAGAGGGTATGATGGCTTTTTATGAATCGGCTAAGAAATATCACAATATCAAAATTATATTCAGTGCTTTAAGAGATAAAGATACACATGCAATGTTAGAGTTATTATTAAAATTAAGTGATGATGTCACAGTTTGTGAATTTGATTTCTATCGCGCTCAAAGTGCTATCAAATTAGCTGAAGATTTCCCAGTAAAGATTGAAAAAGATTGGCATAAGGCGATTGATGATGCTTTTAGCCATGATGGGGTTGTTTTTATCACAGGTTCACTTTATTTCTTGTCGCAAGTTCGTCCTTATATCATTAATCATTAATAGTTAAAATAAACCTTGTGTTTTTAAAAAGAGTATGCTATTATCACATAGAAGAAAAACGACTGAAAAAACCAGGAGAAACTTCCTGGTTTTCTTTATGGATTTTTCTCAATATGAAGTTTTAAAATGCAAAATGTGTTAAAAATATATGTGAGACGTTCGCCTTAATTAGTTATAGTCTATAACTCTGTGTAGGTGGATGTATGTATCACAAATATCGACATGCAAAGAGTAGATTATAAAAAAGAAAGAGGACTATATGGACAAAATAACATTTAAAGATTTAGGTTTATCGAAAGACGTATTAAAAGGAATTGAAATGATGGGGTATGTATCACCTTCACCAATTCAAGAAAAATCAATTCCTGTTTTATTAGAAGGTAAAGATATTATTGGACAAGCTCAAACTGGAACGGGAAAAACATTAGCATTTGGAAGTGTTTTATTATCAACAATTGAAAAGAATAATAAACAGGTTCAAGCATTGATTTTATCCCCAACAAGAGAATTGGCTTTACAAATTCATGAAGAATTAAAACGTATTGGAAAATATACTGATTTATCAATTGTAAGTGTTTTTGGTGGAAGTGAAATTGATAAGCAAATTAAAAATTTAAAACGTGGAGCGGATATTGTTGTTGGAACACCTGGTCGTGTTCAAGATTTAATGCGTCGTAAGGTATTGAAGATTGATCATATTCAATGGATGGTTTTAGATGAAGCTGATGAAATGTTGAATATGGGATTTATTGAAGATATTGAAAATATTTTACAGGCAACACCAGCTGAGAAAAGAACAATTCTCTTTTCCGCAACAATGCCTTCAGATATCAAAAAAATTGCGAGTAACTATATGCAAGAAGATTATATGCATATTCAAATAAAATCTAAGACAAAGACTGCATCAACTGTTTCGCAATATTACTTTGAAGCAGCAGCTAATCAAAAATTTGAAGCATTATGCCGTATCTTAGATTCACGTGAAATGGAAAATACAATTATTTTCTGTAAAACTAAAAGAAGTGTTGATGAAATTGTAGCTGCGATGCAACAAAAACATTATAATGTAGAAGCAATGCATGGTGATTTATCACAAAATCAACGTATGAATACATTGAAAAGATTTAAGAGTGGACAAGTTCAATATTTAGTTGCTACGGATGTGGCAGCAAGAGGAATTGATGTTGATAATATTTCACATGTTATTAATTATGAAATGCCTCAAGATGAAGAATTATATATTCACCGTATTGGAAGAACTGGACGTGCAAATAAAAAAGGAGAAGCTTATTCGATTGTTACAAATCGTGAAAAGAATTTCTTGATGTCAATTCAAAAAAGAACTAATAGTCATATTGAAGCAATGCCAATTCCATCAAATCAAGATATTTTTGATCAAAAGATTAAAGAATTGTTATTTGATGTACAAGAAGAAATGTTAAAAGGAAATTTAGAAATGTTTGAAGATATCGTTAAAGATATTCCTAGCAACATGAAAAATGAAGTTTTAGCAACTTTACTTTCAATGTGTTATCAACAAAGAGTTGGTTTTGATTATAAAGAAGATATGTCTAATCGTGCATATGATCGTATTTTTATGACTGCTGGATCAATGGATAAGATTAGTGTTAAAGATATTATTGATTTCTTTGTGAAATTTGGAAAGATTAAGAAAAGTGATATTGGGGATGTGACAATTAAGCGTAAATTTACTTTTGTTGATATTAAGACACAAGTGAGCCAAAAAGCGGTTAAAGGATGTCATAATCAAAAAATTAATCGTCGTAAGGTACGTTTAGAGTTTGCAAGTGAAAAATAATTATTTTTTCTAAATATACGAAAAAACTTGACATGATGAACAAAATTTGAATTTTAAGGACAATTTCAAAAAGGAAATTGTCTTTTTTTTCACAATTTAAGGCAATTTAAGGTTGAATGTAAGCACTCACATAGTGTATAATAAGTAAAGTAGTAATGAAGGAGGAACTTATATGAAAAAATATGTCTACCTATTTAGCGAAGGTAATAAAGACATGCGTAACCTTTTAGGTGGTAAAGGTGCCAACTTAGCTGAAATGACTAACATTGGTTTACCAGTACCTCAAGGGTTCACTGTCACTACTGAAGCCTGCACTAAATACTATGAAGACGGAAAAATGATTTCTAAAGAAATTGAAGATCAAGTTAGTGAAAAACTTGCAGAGCTTGAAAAAATTACAGGTAAAAAGATGGGGGACGCTCATAATCCATTATTAGTTTCTGTACGTTCTGGAGCAAGAGCATCAATGCCTGGTATGATGGATACAGTCTTAAACTTAGGGATGAATGATGAAGTTGCTAAAGGATTTACTGAAGTAACTCATAACCCTCGTTTTGTATACGATAGTTATCGTCGTTTTATTCAAATGTTCGCAGATGTTGTTATGGGATTCCCAAAAAGTTCATTTGAAAGAATGTTTGACAAAGTTAAAGAAGAAAAAGGTGTTGAATATGACACTGAATTAACTGCTGAAGATTTAATGGAAGTTGTTGAAATCTATAAAGGTGAATACAAAAAACATGCTGGAGAAGATTTCCCACAAGATCCTAAAGTTCAAATGATGGAAGCTATTAAAGCTGTATTTAGATCTTGGAACAATGACCGTGCTATTACTTATAGACGTTTAAATGACATTCCTGGTAGCTGGGGAACTGCTGTTAACGTACAAGAAATGGTATATGGTAACCGTGGAGATACTTCTGGTACAGGTGTTGCTTTCACAAGAAACCCTGCAACTGGTGAAAAGAAATTATATGGTGAATACTTAATGAATGCTCAAGGTGAAGACGTTGTTGCTGGTATTCGTACACCTCAAACAATTGATACATTAAAAGAAGTTATGCCTGAATGTTATGATCAATTTGTTAAAATCAATAAGATTCTTGAAGAACATTACAAAGATATGCAAGATATGGAATTTACTATTGAAGATGGTAAATTATTCATGTTACAAACTCGTAATGGTAAGAGAACTGCAGCAGCTGCATTAAAGATTGCTGTTGACTTAGTTAACGAAGGAATGATTTCTAAGGAAGAAGCTTTATTAAAAGTTGAACCTAAACAATTAGATCAATTATTACATCCTAACTTTGATGATACTGCTTTACGTTGTGCTCATGTTGTTGCTACTGGATTAGCTGCATCACCTGGAGCTGCAACTGGACGTATTTATTTCACTGCTGAAGATGTTATTGAAGCTAAAAACAATGGAGTTCAAGATATCTTATTAGTTCGTCTTGAAACTTCTCCAGAAGATATCGAAGGTATGAATATTGCTCATGGTATCTTAACAATTCGTGGTGGTATGACATCACATGCTGCAGTTGTTGCTAGAGGTATGGGAACTTGCTGTGTATGTGGATGTGGTTCATTAAAGATTGATGAAGAAGCAAAAATCTTAACAACACCTGATGGTAAACAATATCATGAAGGTGATTATATGTCATTAGATGGAAGCACTGGTAATGTTTATGGTGAACAAATCAAAACTGTTGAACCAGAAATTAGTGGTGACTTCGAAACATTCATGGAATGGGCTGATGAAGCACGTACTTTACAAGTTCGTACTAATGCTGATACTCCTAGAGATGCATTACAAGCTCGTAAATTTGGTGCTGAAGGTATTGGATTATGTAGAACTGAACATATGTTCTTTGAAGAAGAAAGAATTTTCAACTTCAGACGTATGATTACTGCTGAAGATGAAGCAACAAGACGTGAAGCTTTAGAAAAAATCTTACCATATCAAAGATCTGACTTCAGAGAATTATTTAAAGCTATGGAAATCTATCCAGTAACAATTCGTTTCTTAGATCCACCTTTACATGAATTCTTACCTCATACTGATGAAGAAATTAGACCTTTAGCTGAAAGCTTAGGTATGACTTTTGATGCATTAAAAGCACGTGTTGAATCATTAAAAGAATTCAACCCAATGATGGGACACAGAGGATGCCGTCTTGCTGTGACTTATCCTGAAATTGCTGAAATGCAAACAAGAGCTGTTATTGAAGCAGCTATCGCTGCTAATAAAGAAGGACAAAATGTTGTTCCTGAAATCATGATTCCACTTGTTGGAGATGTTAAAGAATTAAAATATGTTAAGAAAGTTGTTACAGAAACAGCTGATAGAATTATTGCTGAAGCTGGAGTTGAATTACCATACAAAGTTGGTACTATGATTGAAATTCCAAGAGCTGCATTAACAGCTGATAAGATTGCTGAAGAAGCTGAATTCTTTAGCTTTGGTACAAATGACTTAACTCAAATGACTTATGGATTCAGCCGTGATGATGCTGCTAAATTCTTAGGTGATTACTATTCTAAACAAATTTTCGAATCTGATCCATTTGCAAAAGTTGACCAAGAAGGTGTTGGACAATTAATGAAAATTGCAGTGGAAAAAGGTCGTCAAACTCGTCCAGATATCAAATTAGGTATCTGTGGTGAACATGGTGGAGAAGCTAGCTCAGTTGAATTCTGCCATAAGTTAGGATTAACTTATGTTTCATGTTCTCCATACCGTGTACCTTTAGCTCGTTTAGCTGCTGCTCAAGCTGCTGTTAAAGAAAAATTAGGTATTGAATAGAGTTTATAGAGAGATATGCTTATCGTGTATCTCTTTTTTTCTTTTTTCATTATGATATAATTATATTAGTTATCTTATAAGGATATCAATAAATGAAGCTAGTGAAGTAATAAGTAAACTTTATTATTTAATGGTTGAATTGTCTTCAATTGATTAGGGGATGATTATTTGTGAAAAATAAATTATTAAATAATCGTATGGAATAATGAATGATTTTCGTTTTGAATAATAACAATAAGTGAGATGATAAATATGATTTATGTTATGAGTGATTTACATGGTGAATATGAAAAATACAAAGCGATGCTTGATAAAATACAATTACGTGATGAAGATACACTTTTTGTGCTTGGTGATGTGATTGATCGAGGCAATCAGGGTATTCGTATATTGTTGGATATGATGAATCGAGAAAATGTCTGTCCAATCTCAGGAAATCATGAATATATGGCATCCTGTTGTTTTGGTTGGTTAAAAAATGGCATTACTCAAGAAAATATGAATAAGCTTAAAGATGAACAAGTACAAGATTTGGCTGATTGGATGGCAAATGGTGCTTATCCAACTATTCGAGAGTTAACATTGCTAAGTCGTGATGAACAAGATGCTGTATTTGAGTATGTTTTGAATTTTCCGCTTTATGAAGTTGTTTATGTAAAGCAACAAAAATATATCTTAGTTCATGCTGGGTTAGGAAATTTTAATCCACTTAAAGAATTATCAGATTATACAATTGATGAACTTGTTTGGCAAAGGCCTAAACTTGAAAAAAGACTTTTTGATAATTTAGAAACATTTGTTGTTTGTGGACACACACCTACACCATTAATTTGTGGTGAGGCAAAGATTTATCATTATCATCAACAAATCTTTATTGATTGTGGAGCATCTTTTCAGGGTGGAAAATTAGGGTGTTTGTGTTTAGATACGATGGAAGAATATTATATAGACTGATGAAAAATAAGGTTTTACTTTTTCTTGTATCGACTGATAAGATGAACTATGCTATAATAGGGAAAAAAGTGTGGGTGGTATAATGAGAATTCAATTGAATTTAGATAGTATTGCTGTTCTTTTATTTTGTGGTGATTTAATTGTTGATAATACAGCACCACTTTCATTGGAAGAATGGAATGATGTAGAAAGAAAATTAAAAAGTTCATCAAGAAAAACACCTTCTAAATTATTTGGTATGAATAAAGATACACTTATCCAAATTTTAGGGATTGATGAATATATAGCATATAAAATGATTGCAAGATTATCAACATTAAATGATTTAATGTTTGCTTTAGCAAATTTAGAAAATGAAGGTATCTTCATTACTACAAAATATGAAGATAACTATCCTAAAGTCTTAATGACTTCATTAAAAAAACGTGCACCTTTATATTTTTATTATGTTGGTGATTTGTCAATAACTTCGTCTCCAATGATTTCAGTAGTGGGACCACAGGATTTAGAAAGACGCTTAAATTCTTTTACTAAAAATGTTGTAACAAAGATCTATGATGAAGAAAAAGTTTTAGTATCCAATGGGACAAAAGGAACAGATGCTTATGCATTAAAGACTTTTATGAATTTGGGTGGTAAGGCAGTTTGTGTTGTGAGTGATCATATGTTTGATAAAAAGAAAACTTATTCTAAATATATCAAGGATGGTCGGATGGTTTTAATGAGTGCAGTTGATCCTTTTGCTTATTTTAATGTTACAAATGCCTTGGATAGAAATATTTATGTATGTGGATTATGTGATAATCAAATTATTACAGCGACACATATTAATAGTGGAAGTGTATGGTTTACAACTATTCAAAATTTTCATTATCATTGGACAAAACAACTTGTTTTAGATGATGATCATTATGGTGGAAATATACGTTTGTTAGAAATGGGAGCTATTAAGTTAACTTATGAAGATATTTTGTCATTATTAACGATTGAACAAATTATTGAAAAAAATGAAGTTGTAGAGGAGGAAGTAGAAGTGCTTGTAGATCAGATGTCTATCTATGAGTTCTTGGATGAATAATATGTTAAATGAATTGAAAAGAAAATTTAAAAAATTTCCCATCACAATTTCATTGATTGGGATTTGTGTTGTTGTTTATGTCATATCTTTTGTTTTGTTTGGAGAAGAAATGAATACCCAAGAAGGTTTAGTAATGGGAGCTTATAATCCTTTATATGTTTATTATAAGCATGAGATTTATCGCTTGTTCACAGCTAATTTTATTCATTTTGGTTTGTTGCATATTGCCGTGAACTGTTATTCTTTATATGGTTTAGGGATGTTTATTGAAGCTTCTTTAAAGACTAAAAAATATGTCATTGTTTTATTGATAAGTGCTCTAGCAACAACCACTTTACCATTTTTATTATTTTTATTGAATGGTTTTGGAGCTTATAGTGTAAGTGGTGGAATCAGTGGTGTTATTTTTGGGTTGATTGGTGCTTTAGGAGCTTTGGCTTTAAAATATCGTCAAGTTTTTATGGATGTTTTTAAACAATTAGCTCCTAATGTTATTTTGATGTTAGTGATTTCATTTGTTGTTCCTTCTATCTCAATGTCTGGACATCTTTCTGGATTGATTGGTGGCTTTGTATCAACATATGTTATTTTAAATATCAAACCTAAAAAGAAAGATCCTTATCGTGATTTAGTGAATTAAAGGAGAAGAATATGAAGAATCAAAAAGTAAGAAAAGCAGTTATTCCTGCGGCTGGACTAGGAACGAGATTTTTACCAGCAACCAAAGCACTTGCTAAAGAAATGCTTCCAATTGTTGATACTCCAACAATTCAATATATTATTGAAGAAGCTGTAGCAAGTGGAATTGAAGAAGTATTAGTTATTACAAATAGTAATAAACATGCTATGGAGAATCATTTTGATGTGAATTATGAATTAGAAGAAAGATTAAAGGCATCAGGGAAAGATGCTCAAGTTAAAATGATTAGAGATATTGCAAATTTAGCTAATATTTATTATATTCGTCAGAAAGAGCCAAAAGGATTAGGACATGCTATTTTATGTGCTGAAACATTTATTGGTGATGAACCATTTGCAGTTTTGTTAGGTGATGATATTGTTGTAAATAAAAATTCAAAACCAGCATTACAACAATTGATTGATGCTTATCAACAGACACAATCATCTGTTGTTGGGGTACAAACAGTGGATAAAAAAGATGTTAACAAATATGGAATTGTTGAACCTGATGTTATGCACTCACCTAAAGGTCGTTTGGTTAAATTATCAAGTATGGTGGAAAAGCCAGCGGTTGATAAAGCACCAAGTCAAATGGCTGTTTTAGGTCGTTATGTTTTGACTCCTGAGATTTTTGATTTGTTAAAAACTCAAGAAACAGGTGCTGGTGGTGAAATTCAGTTAACGGATGCGATTAAACGTTTGATGGATCGTCAGGCAGTTTATGCATATGATTTTGAAGGAGTTCGTTATGATGTTGGAGATAAATTTGGTTTTATCAAAGCAACAATTGATTTTGCAATTGATCGAGAAGATCTGCATGATCAAGTATTAGCCTATATTCAAAAGATTGCGAGGGAAGATTAATGTCGTTTCAAGAAAAATTTAAAGCATATCAAGAAAGACAAGAAGCGAAGAAATATTTTCGTTCAAATAATGATCAATTTTTAGATTCTAGTCAATGGGTTAAAACAATTGTGGGTGGATTATTAGCAGCAATTGCTTGTGGTATTATTTTAGGAGTAGTGATTACAGCTTTACATATAACATCATCATTATTTTATTTGATATGTGGATATGTTGTTGCTATGGCAGTTACTAAAATTGCGAATGTTCATTCCAATCAAGTGGCTATTGTGAGTGTTGTTTTAACGTTTGTTTGTTTTGTTGTTGGTGAAATGACAATGATGTACTTACCAATTTATGAAATGGGAATTGGTATTGGAGGTCTTGGAATTATTAATCTTATAGTTATTAGTGTTAAAAGCTTATTTTTTGGTGATTTGTTTACGATTATTATTGCTGTTTTAGGTTTGTTCATTGCCTACGAAGTTGCAAAATAAAACCTAGGAAAAATCCTGGGTTTTAGCAATTTTGTTTAATATCTGGCTGATAATATTTTTTGACATATTCTTCGTAAAGCTCTCTAAATCTTTCATAGTGAATGATTTCACGTTGTCTTAAAAAAGAAAGTGGTGCAAGTAAATCAGGGTCTTGTGTTTGATTCATAAGATTTTCATAAACAGCCCTGGCTTTTTGTTCGGCCGCCATATCTTCTGCGATATCAGCGACTGGATCACCTGTTGCTGCAAAATAAGCAGCTGTAAATGGAACACCATTTGAGTCAACTGGGAACAATGAGCAGCCATGTTCAGTATAATAACTTTGTAATCCAGCTGCTTTGATTTCTTCAATAGAAGCACCTTGTGTTAATTGGTACACCATTGTTGAAACCATTTCCATATGACCAAGTTCTTCAGTTCCAATGTCTGTCAATAAGGCTTTTCCTTTTTCGTCAGGCATAGTATAACGTTGTGAAATATAACGCATAGATGCTGCCAATTCACCATTAGGACCTCCGAATTGAGTGATAATATATTTAGCCATACTTAAATCTTTGTTTTTAATTGAAATAGGGTATTGCAATTTTTTGCTATAAAGCCACATTTATATAATTCCTCCTTTTAACATTGATATTCCCAAGGCCAAGGACCTTGTACCCATTGAAATGGGACTTTGTTTTCACTATCTGATACTAATAAAGGTCCAAATTCTTTTTCAAAATCTTTTTTGGCTGCTTTGGCTTTATCAGCATATTCTCTATAAAGTTGTACCATTCTTTGATTTTTTGGATGAATATCCAAATAAAGATTGATTTCATGTGCCACAAATTCATATGTTTGCACTTCTAATAAAGCTTGTTGTCTTTTATTTTGAGGTTGCAAACAGTAATTAGAAAAGCCACGATAAGACATATATAATTCTTTAAAAAGATTTCCTAACATAATGGCCTCTTGAGCATCAAATAATTTTGGATTTGTATCACAGTGACTTTCTGGCATAAAAAATGGTTGAAAACATGATTGATTGTCTTGATAAATATTCATAATAACCTCCTTCAACAATAGAGTATGTTTTTAATTTTGTTTGGTTAAGGACAAATGTTTATTTTCAGTTCATATTATATGATTATAATGAAGAAGAAAGGGTGGTTATATGAAAGTTCAAGTCGTATATACAACACATTGTAAAGATGCTAAATTACTCGCTGAAGACATTGCCAGATATGCGCGAACATACGCAAGACCAACCACTGAGTTTAATTTTGATGAGGATATTGATTTATTAGTTTTAGGTTTTGAAGAATATCCTTGTGTAAAAGATAAAGAATTAGAGGAGTTTATCTGTCGTCTGTCTCGTCAGCATGTTCATAATTTAGCTTTGTTTAATTTGTTTTGTTTTAAGAATAAACAAATGGATAAGATTATTGAGCTTTGTCAAAAACAAGATTTACCTTTAATGAGAGAAACTTATTCATGTAAAAAGAGTTTAAAGACAAAACATTGTTTAGATGATGATGTTGTTTCGGGTGGAAGAATATATATAGAAGATATGGTTAATATTTGTAATCATTATTATTAGAAAAGAGCCTTTGCTCTTTTTTTTAATAGTTCAATATGATACAATAATTTACATTAAGGGGGAATTTATAAAATGAGTAAAAATTATCGTTTTGAAACATTACAAATTCATGCAGGACAAAAACCAGATCCAGTCACAAAAGCCACAGGTATTCCAATTTATTTATCAAATGCCTTTACTTTTGATGATGCTGATCAAGCTAAAAATATATTTGCCTTAGAAGAAGGTGGATATTTCTATTCACGTTTATCAAATCCAACTGTTGATGCCCTTCAACAAAGAATGGCAGCCTTAGATGGTGGAGTAGGAGCAGTTGCTTTTGCTTCAGGAACAGCAGCAATTATGGGATTGATTATGACAGTGTGTGAAACTGGTGATGAAATTATTGCAGCTAATAATTTATATGGTGGAACGATTGGTTCACTATCAGGAACAATGGCAGGAATGGGATTTGTTTCACATTTTGTTAATCCTAGAGATTTAAAGGCAATGGAAGCTTTGATTAATGATAAAACTAAAATCATTTTTGTTGAGTCAGTAGGAAATCCTAATGGCGATATGCTAGATTTCGATGCAATTAGTGCATTATGTAAGAAATATGGTATTTTATTTGTTGTTGATAATACAACACCAACATCATATTTATTTAGACCAATCGAACATGGTGCTGATTTAGTTGTGTATTCAACAACAAAATATATTGCTGGTCATGGTAATGTTATGGGTGGTATTATTGTTGATAGTGGTCAATTTGATTGGCATAATGAAAGATATCCATTGTTTACAAATCCTGATAAAGCTTATCATGATATTGTTTATGCTGATTTAAATGAAGCTGCTTTTTGTACAAAGGCTGTTGCTAAAACACTTAGAGATTTAGGTGGATGTATGTCACCATTTAATGCTTATTTAACTTTACTTGGATTAGAAACTTTATCATTACGTATGGATAAACATGTTGAAAATTCAAGAAAAATTGCACAATTCTTAAATGAGAATGAAGCGGTTGAATGGGTAAGTTATGCAGAACTTGAAGGTCATGAATCACATGAACTATGTCAAAAGTATTTTCCTAAAGGCTTTGGCGGATTGTTTACTTTTGGGGTAAAAGGTGGACTTGAAGGTGGTAAGACAGTTATTAATCATATTCAATTATTTACTCACGTCACAAATTTTGCGGATTCAAGAAGTTTATTGACACATCCAGCTTCAACAACACATGCTCAAATGAGTGAAGAAGAAAGACTTGCTGGTGGAGTTCAACAAGGTACAATTCGTATTTCTGTTGGATTGGAAAATATTGAAGATTTAATTGCTGATTTGCAACAAGCATTTGATAAGATTCAATAAAAAAACTATAACATTTGAACCGCCCCTGTCAAGTAGACAGGTGAAATAATTAAAATTATTATTGAAGTTG
>OFML01000068.1_pt1 | contig 114067 bp, 108 predicted proteins | sample 1541831 | NCBI WGS metagenome assembly OFML01 (sample SAMN04209237, study PRJEB22552) | human gut metagenome | biome: gut; material: feces | host: Homo sapiens | place: USA: Oklahoma | reverse complement strand
AAAAGGACTGAGCGTCCTAAATGGTTCAAAAACCACTTAGTCGTTACAGCCCCTTTTTCTTTGTGACAATTGTCATATAAAGAGGTGAGATTTGACATAGTGATTTTATGACATTCGACAACTGGAATGAAAACGCTTTAATGATAGAATATGAGTGTCTTATAAAGGAGGGAGAAAAGTGAAATATGTTGTCTTAGTCAGTCATGGATTATTTGCTGAGGGATTATTTGATGCTTTAAAGATGTTGGCTGGAAAAAGAGATGATGTTATTGCTGTTGGGTTACATGATGGACAAAGTGCAGATGAATTTGCCCAAGTATTTAACCAGGCAATAAGTCAAGTAACAAGTGATGATGAGATTATTTTGTTGGGGGATTTAATTGGTGGTTCACCTTTAACGACGGCAATGAATGTGATTGCTGAACATCAAATGAGTCAAAAGACATTAGTCATTGGTGGTATGAATTTACCTTTAGCATTAACAACAGTGCTTATGAAAGATGCTTTTGATCAAGAGTATCTAAAGGAACAGATTTTAAATGAAGCACATGGTGCTTTAAAGGAATTTAAAGTTGTTAGTGATGATGAGGAAGATATTTAAAAGGAGGAGATAATAATGGCAGTAACTTTTATTCGTATTGATGATCGTATGATTCATGGACAAACTTGTACACGTTGGGCTAGAGAATATCCTTGTGATGGATTGATTGCTGTAAATGATAAAGCCGCAACAAATGATGTTTTAAAAGCTGCTTATAAAGCAGCAAGTGGTAAAAAAACATTTGTCTGGACATTGGATGATTTTAAGAAAAAATCAGCTAAAGTACTTGCAAGTGATACACGTTATTTCTTAATTGCTAAAAATCCTATAGACATGTGTAAGATTTTAGTTGAACAAGGATTTCAATGTGATATTGATACAGTGATTGTAGGACCTTGTAATGATCGAGAAGGGGCAATTAAATTAGGTAATAATCAATCGATTACTCAAGATGAAGCTGATGCTTTTGAGAAAATGGCAAAAGCTGGTTATAAGATTAAGTTCGCATTACTTCCTGATGTTTCTATTGGAACTTGGGATGATTTTAAAGGTAAATTTGGATACTAATAAGAGGGGAGAAAAAGTATGGAAATTAGTTGGTTACAAGCAGCATTGCTTGGATTATTTGCTTGTTTATCAAGTATGCCTGGACTTGGTGGAACTTCAGTTGGGAACTACACTTTAGGGAGACCATTAGTCGGAGGTTTAGTATGTGGAATTATTTTAGGTGATATTGCAACTGGTATTTTAGTTGGGGTAGCTATGCAAGTTGTTTATATTGCTTTAGTTACACCAGGGGGAACAGTTTCTGCTGATGTTCGTGCAGTCAGCTATATTGGGATTCCATTAGCAATGATTGCAATTAAGAGTTATGGTTTAGATGCAGCTTCAGCTGATGGGGCAGCTATGGCAACTTCATTTGGAACAATGGTTGGAACTTTAGGAACAGTTTTATTCTATGGAACAGCAACAATCAACTTGGCATGGCAACATGTTGGATGGAAAGCCGTAGAAAAAGGTGATTTTAAGAAGCTATATGTTGTTGATATGGTTTTACCTTGGATTTCTCACATTATTTGTTCATTTATTCCTACATTGATTATGTGTAAAATGGGTGCTCCTATGGTTGATATGATTAAAACATATTTACCAATGGATGGTGTTGCAATGATGACATTATTTACTGTAGGGTCTTTATTACCTTGTGTTGGGATTGCGATTTTATTAAAACAAATTGTTACAAAAGCAATTGATTTTATTCCATTTTTCTTTGGATTTACTTTAGCTGCTGCATTAGGAATCAATTTAGTGTCAGCAACAGTTATTGCTGGTATGTTTGCTTTAATTAACTATCGTATTAAAATGTTGACTGTACAAAAAAGTGCAACAGTTGATGTAGATGATGACGAGGAGGATATTTAAAATGGATAAAAAATTAAGTAAAAAGACTCTAACGAAATCATTTCATAATTGGTATTATGGAAACTTGACTTGTTTTTCACAGGAACATATGCAAACATTCGGTTATTTATGTTCAATGTTGCCAATTGTAGAGGAGTTATATCAAGATAAAGAAAGTCAATCAAAATCAATGAAAACTTATACAGCTTTCTTTAATACTGAACCACAAGTTGGATCAGTGATTGTTGGGATGACAGCAGGTTTAGAAGAAGCTAGAGCAAATGGTGCTCAAGATGTTGATGATGAAACAATTAATGGTTTACGTGCAGGGTTAATGGGACCTCTTGCAGGGATTGGAGATTCATTAGTTGTAGGAACTATTATTCCTATTTTACTTGGGGTGGCAATGGGAATGTCAACAGGTGGTTCACCACTTGGAGCAATATTCTACATTGTTGTTTGGAACTTGTTTGCTTATTTTGGAATGAAGTTCTTATATTTTAAAGGGTACGAATTAGGTGGAAAAGCTGTTGATTTCTTAGTTGGATCACAAGGTGAAGCTTTAAGAGAATCAATTACTATGTTAGGTGGTATTGTTATTGGGGCAGTTGCAGCCACATGGGTCAATGTCACAACATCATTTACTTTGATTGCTGAAGGGGCTAAAGAACCTTATTTGGAATTACAAAAAACATTAAACAGTGTTTATCCAGGATTTTTAACTGCTGCTTTTGTTATGTTATGTTGGTATTTACTAGCAAAAAAGAAAATGTCACCAATTAAAGTTATGTTATTATTAGTTGTTATTGCATTTGTTGGTGTCTTATTAGGATTCTTTAATCCAGGTTTAAAATATTAAAAAGGAGACTTATCATGGAAACTCAAATCAAACAATCATATATTAAAGAAATTCAATATCAAACACAAATGATGAATCATTTACAAAGATGGTTAAGAAATTCTATTATTTTTTCCTCAATATCCTTAGTTCTTGTTTTATTTGGACCATCTTTACATTTTGCATTAAGAATTATAGGTATCATAAGTATGATTATAAGTATTCTTGCTTGTTTTGTGATTGGACTTGGTTTGAAGAATGGTAAGGATAATATCCAAAAAATAATTGATTATATAAAATGATAAAAAATGCTTTATTTCAATTACTGGAATAAAGCGTTTTATTTATGGAGGGTAGAATATGTATCGTATTGTCTTTAGTGATATTGATGGAACATTATTAAATGAACAACATCAAATGACACCTTTAACACGTCAAGCAATTTTAGATTTACAACCAGATATTCCTTTTGTTATTGTATCAGCACGTAGTCCATCAGGAATATATCCAATTTTAAAAGAGTATCAATTTTATTGTCCAATTATTGCCTATAGTGGAGCTTTGATTTTAGATGATAAGCGAAATATCATTTATGAAAAAGCAATGAAATTAAATGATGTGAAAGCAATTATTGATTATATAGAGAAACAAAATTATGATTTAAGTTGGAACTTATATGCATATGATCAATGGTTTGTTAAAGATAAGAATGATCCTAGAATTATTCAAGAAGAACAAATTGTAAAAGCATCTTCTTTAGAAATAGATTTATTTACATGTGATATATCTTGCGTGCATAAAATCTTATGTATTTGTCATCCTCAATCATTAGAAATTATTGAAAGAGATTTAAAAGCTCAATTTCCTCATTGTACAATTATGAAATCATCTGACCATTTACTTGAAATAATGAGTGAAGGAATATCTAAAGGGAATGCAGTGGAAAGAATGTGTCAATTGTGGTCAATTGATTTAAAGGATGCTATAGCTTTTGGTGATCAATATAATGATTTGGATATGTTACAGAGAGTTGGTTATGGTTATGCAATGGGAAATGCACCTGATGAAATTAAAAAGGCAGTTGAAAGAGTGACTGATGATTGTAATCATGATGGAATTTATAAAATTTTAAAGCAACTAAAAATCAAATGATTTTCATTTGTAGATAGGTAAGCGTATAATAGGTGTAGGAGGTTTTTTAAAATGAAAAGATTATTAAATTGTACATCTAGTGAAATGGTTAATATGACCAAAGAAGAATTAAAACAATCTATTTTAGCATGTGAAGGAAGAACTGTTATGACAGAAACAGTTGTATCAATTCCACCTTTACTTGGAGATTTAACAAATGCTGAACTTGCAGTATCATTTGGTAGTGATATGGTTTTGTTAAATGTATTTGATTGTAACAATCCGCAAATTATGGGGTTACCTGAAACTGATGAACCTATTAAACTCTTAAAGAAATTAATTGGTAGACCAGTAGGATGTAATCTTGAACCAATCGATGTAGATGCAAAGATGATGGAAAGTCGTCAAGAAATAAGTAGTGGACGTCATGCAACAAAAGAAACATTTATCAAAGCAAAAGAACTTGGATTTGATTTTATTTGTTTAACAGGAAATCCTGGAACCGGAGTCAGCAATGCTTCTATTGAAAAAGCAATTCAATTAGCAAAAGAATATTTTGGTGGAATGATTATTGCTGGTAAGATGCATTCTTCTGGAATTGATGAAGAATTAGTAGATTTAGTCAGTATTGAAAGATTTATTGATGCTGGAGCAGATATTATCTTAATGCCTGCAGTTTATACTGTTCCTGGTTTATCTGAAGAAGAAGTGAGAAATGCTTGTAAGTTAATTAAATCTAAAGGGGCTTTATCATTAAGTTCAATTGGAACTTCTCAAGAAGGTAGTGATGAAGCAACCATCAGAGAAATAGCATTAGTCAATAAACGTTGTGGTATTGATATTCAACATATCGGTGATGCTGGATGGTGTGGTATTGCTTTACCAGAAAATATTATGGCATTATCTATTGCAATTAGAGGAAAACGTTGGACATATCATAAAATGGCTTCATCTATTAATCGATAATAGTTATTGTAGTTGGTAAGTGGCTACAAGTAAAAATAACTATCTCTAACTTTGTTAAATGAGATAGTTATTTTTATTTGGCTTATGACTAGTGAAATGTTAGAAGTAAGTAAAAAGAAACAGTTTTATCTGTTTCTTTTAAGGAATTGAATCAGTTATTTTTCTTCATATTTTAAGGCTTTTTGACCTTGAGCACCTGAGGAAATCCTAATAACATTTTCAACATCGTAAACAAATATTTTTCCATCCCCAGGATGTCCAGTATAAAGAACTTTTTTTGCAACATTGACAACCTTTTCAACAGGTATATCAGAGACAACAATTTCAATTTTTAATTTTGGTAATAATTGCATATTCACTTTGGCTCCACGATAATATGATGTTTGACCTCTTTGAATACCACATCCAGAGACATGGGTTGCAGTCATACCAGTAATACCAATGCCATCCATTGCACGTTTTAAGACCTCTAATTTTTCTGGTCTTGTAATAATAACAACTTTACTCAATAGTGAAGATGTTTTTTCATTTAATATAGGGGAATTTAATGGAATATCATGTGATGTTTCTAATTCATTTGATGGAAGCATATTATGACGTGGATCAAATGAAACATCCATAGCAAATCCTGCATAAGCACTTTCTAATCCATGTTCTAATTTATCCAAACCAACAATTTCTTCTTCCTCACTAACACGTAAACCAATAGTATATTTAATAATCAAAAAGACAATTGTCATTGTCACAGCTGTCCATAAGGCAACTGCACCAATACCAGTGAGTTGAGTGATGAGAAAATCAAATCCACCACCATAGAATAATCCAAGAGCTTTAGGCATTGTATCTGTTCCACAAGCAAATAACCCAACACAAATAGTTCCTAACAATCCACATCCACCATGAACAGCGACAGCACCAACGGGATCATCAATTTTTAATTTATAATCAAGTAACCATACAACAAATACAACAACCAATCCTGCTAAAATACCAATAATAGCAGCACCAAAGATATTAACAGCATCACAACCTGCTGTAATTGCAACCAAACCAGCTAATGAACCATTAAGCGTCATAGCAACATCTGGTTTTCCATATTTTATCCATGTAACTAACATAACAGTACAAGTCGCAAGTGCTGGAGCGACAGTCGTTGTAGAAAAAATGGTAGCTAATTGTAATCCATTTTTTGCTGCTGCTCCATTGAAACCATACCATCCAAACCAAAGAATGAAACAACCTAAAGCACCAATTGTTATATTGTGTCCAGGAATCCCATTTGGACTTCCATCTTTATTAAACTTTCCAATACGGGGACCTAATATTTTAGCACCAATTAAGGCAGTAATTCCACCAACCATATGAATGGCACATGATCCAGCAAAATCATGGAATCCCTTTTGTGCTAGCCAGCCACCACCCCAAATCCAATGGGCTTCAATAGGATAAACAATCAAACTAATGATAATACTGTAAATACAATAAGATACAAATTTTGTTCTTTCAGCCATTGCACCTGAAACAATTGTTGCAGCTGTTGCACAAAAGACTAAATTAAAAACAAAAGATGACCAATCTGTACCAGTAAAATTAAATAAAGGATTTTCACCCCAACCAAATAAACCTCCAACGTCAGTCCCACATAAAAATGTATAACCAACAATTAAAAATGCGACAGTCCCCAAACAAAAATCCATCAAGTTTTTCATGATGATGTTTCCCGCATTTTTAGCTCTGGTAAAACCTGCCTCTACCATTGCAAAACCAGCTTGCATAAAGAATACTAAGGCAGCACCCATCAAATACCAAATTCCAAAAACTTCATTCAAAATCTCTTGCATATTTTCTCCCTCCTAAAAACTTTATTCCTATATAAGAAAAAGGCGGATTTTAAAGTTTTCACTTTAAAAACACGCCTTTGTGCTTATATAAGTTATACATTTACAAAAAAAGCTTCTGATACAATCTGTATCAAAAGCGTCTTTGCTTATGTATGGGCATAATATAACAAAAACTTTTTAAAAAGTCAACAAAAAATTCTAAATAAAATAAACTTTTTTATTTTATTTGTAAAAAAGACAAATGGTTAATAAATAATTATTATACTAAAAAAATATTGACATCATTTGTTAAATCGCTTATGATAAAAAACATAGATATATGGGGCGCATAAAGATGAAATCAATTTCATTTCTTTATAGCGCCTTTTTATATATTTGAGGAGGGGAAAAATATGAATTATACGATTGAAGATATGAAGTTGTTTTTAAAAGAACATGATGTACAATTTATTCGTTTGGTTTTTTGTGACATTTTTGGAAATCAAAAAAATATATCTGTTAGACCATATCAAATAGAAGATATTATTGAAAATGGTTTAGTATTTCAAGGAGGATTGTCAAAAAATCAAAAGATATTATTAAAACCTGATTTGACATCACTTGATATTTTGCCTTGGCGACCACAAAGTGGTAGTGTTATACGTTTCTTTTGTCAGATTTGTGATGAGAAAGGAAATGTCTTAGAGAGTGATTTAAGAACATTACTACAAAATCAACAAGATAAAATAAAACAAAATGGTTTTGATATTAAACTACAATTAGGAACATCGTTTTATTTGTTAAAAAAAGATCAGTCACTTATTGTTCCACATGATGAAGCAGGCTATTTGGATGTTGCACCAATGGATCAAGGAGAAGATATTCGTCGTCAAATATGTTTGAATTTAGATGATATGGCAATTCAAACATCGTTATCATATCATGATTATGGACCTGGACAAAATAGTGTTGATTTAACATATCAAGATGTTTTAACAGCTTGTGATCAATTTATTACATTGAAGTGGGCTATTCAAACAAGTGCTGATTTGTATGATTTAATAGCTTCTTTTGGGGAATTTGAAGAATGGCACGAAAATGCTTTGCATATGTGCTTTTACATTCATGATGAAAAAACATGTCAAAGTTTTTATGAAGGAATCTGTAAATATAGCCAAGATATATGTAAGTTTTTAAATTTATCCAAAGAACCTTTAGATTGTGTGTTATCAAATCATTGTATTGAATTCATATCAATACGACCAACATGTCAACCTTATCTTGTGACTTATCTTTTCTTAATGGCGGGACTTTATGGTATAAAAAAAGTACAAACAAAGACTTTTATCCAAGATATTCTGTCACTAACTTTATTGGAAAGCTTAGCCAAGAAGGAGTAAGAATATGTTATCATGTCTTGTATGTACTTCAAAAAATGATCGATTTCAAGCCATAAAATCATTGATTTTCAATGTTTCTAAAAGTGAAGTGATGTGGGCTCAATATCAAGAAGATATTGCTAAAAACTTAGCCAATTCAGTAGTCGATGTTTTCATTATTGATTTACCCTATATAGGCGATCATCATGAAATGCGTTTTGTGATGTCTTTACATCAACGATATCCTGATATTTGTATGATAATACTAGTAGCACATCAATATATAGATAAAATTCAAGAACAGATTGAGGGATTAGGTATTTTGATAGTTGCCAAACCATTGCAAAGAGATATATTTAAACAATTCTTGACTTTTGTGTCTAACTACCAATGTCATATGAAAAATTATCAAATGCAACAAAAAAAGCTCCTGAAACAAATATCGGAGATGAAACAATTTTATTTAGCAAAATGTTTATTAATGGAAAATGAATATATGTCAGAGAGTATGGCTCATCATTATATTGAAAAAGAAGCAATGAATCAAAGAGTATCAAAAATAACAATAGTCAAAAATATTATCAATAAATATGGAAGGGATTGATTATCAATCCCTTTCAACTTCATTTTCATAAAGTGATGTTACATAATGACCATTAAAACATGCCATACATAAATCACATGTATGTTCTTTTTTAAAATGAATTGATTTTTTTATTCCTTCTTCAGAAATAAAATACAAAGAGTCAGCACCAATATATTGGCACAATTCATGAACATCCATTTTATGAGAGATAAGCTCGCTTTGTGTGGATGTATCTACACCATAGAAACAAGGATATTTAATTGCTGGTGAGGCAATTCTTACATGAACCTCTTTGGCACCAGCATCTTTAAGAAGTTTTACAATACGTTTAGAAGTTGTCCCTCTAACAATGGAATCATCAATCATAATAACACGCTTATTATTAACAATAGATGATACTGCTGAAAGTTTCATACGAACACCTTGACTACGTAATTCTTGAGTTGGTTGAATAAATGTACGGCCAACATATTTATTTTTAATTAATCCCATCTCATAAGGAATCCCAGCTGCTTCAGAATATCCGATGGCTGCAGAAATAGAAGAATCTGGCACTCCAATAACAATATCAGCATCTACATGAGATTCCTGATACAATTGTTTACCAGCAAGTTTTCGTGTCGTATGAACATTAATGCCATCAAGATCACTATCAGGACGAGAAAAGTAAATGTATTCCATTGCACATATTTTATCTTGAATAGGCTCATCAGTGTAAAGCATTGATAATAACTTTCCATCTTTGACTCTCACGATTTCTCCAGGTTCAATATCTCTTAAAAATTTTGCCCCAACTATATCTAATGCACATGTTTCAGAAGCAAAAACATAACCTCCATTAGGTAATTGTCCAATTGATAGAGGTCTTAAACCATATTTATCTCTCACTGCATAAAGACGATCTTCTAACATAATCAATAAAGCAAAAGCACCATCTAATCTTTGTAAAGCTTGACAAATTCTTTCAATCATTCGTCCATTTTGACGTTTAATCAAATGTCCAATCACTTCTGTATCAGAGGATGATGAAAAAATACTTCCTTGAATTTCTAATTCATATTTTAAAAGATTTGCATTGACAATATTTCCATTATGACAAATCCCTAAGTCACCTTGCATAGTTCTAAAGAGAAATGGCTGTACATTGGCAATTCCCCCACCACCAGCCGTTGAATAACGGACATGACCAATTGCCATATCCCCACTTAATGCTTGAATTTGAGAAGCGTTAAAAACTTCAGTAACAAGTCCTTCTCCCTTATGAACAGTTAATTTATGTTGATTGGAAACCAAAATTCCAGCTGCTTCTTGACCTCGATGTTGTAGGCTATGTAATCCATAATAACAAATTTGTGCAGCGTCTTTATGATTTGCAATACCAAAAACTCCACATTCTTCATGTAATTCTTTTAAATCATACATATGTTATTGTCCTCCTTATTTTTTGATTATACGTCTGGTCATCATAATAATCAATAAAAAATTATTGATATAATAATTTTTTAGCAAAAACTATTGACATTTTTCAAAAAACAGTGCATAATTCAAGGCAAGTAAGCGACAAGGGAGTCGAGACAGAAATGTTTTGACCCCTTTGTCGCTTATTTTAGTATAACAAGAAGGAGTGATTATATGAGTAAAAGTATTACAGAATTATTTGGTGAATTAGTTTTTGATGAAGATACAATGGAACAAAGATTACCAAAAGATACCTTTAGAGAATTACAAAAAACAATGAAAGAAGGGCGTTCTTTAAATATTAAAATTGCCAATGCAGTAGCGAATGCGATGAAAGATTGGGCACTTGAACATGGTGCAACTCATTATACGCATTGGTTTCAGCCAATGACTGGAGTCACTGCTGAAAAACATGATGGGTTCATTAATGTTAATGGTAAAGGAAAAGTAATTTTAGAATTTTCTGGAAAAGAATTAATTAAAGGCGAACCAGATGCTTCTTCTTTTCCAAATGGAGGCTTAAGAGCAACTTTTGAAGCACGTGGATATACAGCATGGGATCCAACATCATATGCTTTTATTAAAAATAATGTTTTATGCATTCCAACAGCTTTTTGTTCTTATTCAGGACATGCCTTAGATAAAAAAACACCATTATTAAGAAGTATGGAAGCAGTTAATAAACAAGCTTTAAGAATTTTAAAATTATTTGGAAATGAAACTGTAAAATCTGTAAAGACGACTGTTGGACCAGAGCAAGAATATTTCTTAGTTGATAAAAAATTCTATGAACAAAGAAAGGATTTAATTTATACTGGAAGAACGTTGTTTGGAGCACCTTCACCAAAAGGTCAAGAGATGGAAGATCATTATTTTGGTACTATTAAATCAAGGGTTCAAGAATTTATGAATGATTTAAATAATGAATTATGGAAATTAGGTATTTTAGCTAAAACTGAACATAATGAAGTTGCACCTGCCCAACATGAATTAGCACCTATTTTTACAACAACTAATATTGCAACTGATCATAATCAATTAACAATGGAATTAATTCAAAGAATTGCTAAGAAACATGATTTAGTAGCTTTATTACATGAAAAACCATTTGAAGGTATTAATGGAAGTGGAAAGCATAACAACTGGTCACTTTCAACAGATACAGGAATAAATCTATTAGAACCAGGTGAGACTCCACATGAAAATGCACAATTCCTATTATTTTTATGTGCAGTATTAAAAGCTGCTGATGAACATCAGGATTTATTAAGATTGTCAGTAGCAACAGCTGGAAATGATCACCGTTTGGGGGCCAATGAAGCTCCACCTGCTATTATTTCAGTGTTCTTAGGTGATGAGTTAACAGAAATCTTAGAAGCTATTGAAAATGATCAACCTTATGATGGTAAAGAAAAAGAAATTATGAAAGTTGGAGCACATGTTTTACCTAAATTTGCTAAGGATGCAACAGATCGTAATAGAACATCTCCTTTTGCTTTTACTGGAAATAAATTTGAATTCCGTATGTTGGGATCAAGTGCTTCTATTGCAGGATGTAATATTGTATTGAATACAGCCATTGCTGATGAATTAAAACAATTTGCAGATGTTTTAGAAAAAGCACCAGATTTTACTTCAGCATTACATGCTTTAATTCAAGGTACAATCAAAGAACATAAACAGATTATTTTCAATGGTAATGGATATGATGAGAGTTGGGTTGAAGAAGCCCAAAAGAGAGGATTATTGAATTTAAAGACAACACCTGATGCTTTACCTTATTTTATAAAAGAAAATAATATTGAATTGTTTAAAAGACATCATGTTTTGGATGAAGAAGAAGTGACTTCACGTTATGAAATTATGATGGAAGAATATGTCAAAGTATTAAACATTGAAGCATTAACAATGGTAGATATGGCAAAGAAAGAGATTCTACCAGCTGTGTCTCTTTATTCAAAAAGACTTGCAGAAACTTGTTTAATGAAAGAAAAATTAGTTTCTCAACAACAATGTTATGAAAAAGAGACATTAGAAAAAATGACACAATTATTAAATAAGGCATATCAAGCTTTAACTCATTTAGAAAGTATCTTAGAAACTTCAAAAACAATCAATGATTTTGAGCAATTAGCATTTTTCTACCGTGATAATCTTATTTTAGCAATGAATGATTTACGTGAACCATGTGATGAACTTGAAACAATGACTGCTCAAGATATATGGCCATTCCCTACATATGGGAAACTCTTGTTTGGAATTATCTAGAATATAAGGAGGGAATCAATGTGTGTTCTATCATGGGATATTGTGCCAAAGACGTACCGTTAGATTTATTTAATAAAGCTTTTAAAAAAACCTTATCACGAGGACCAGATGCAACAAGAGTGCTTGATATTGGGGAGGGAGTGTTAGGATTCCATAGATTATCAATTATGGGGATGAATAATCTAGGAATGCAACCATTTAAGTATCAAGAATGTTATGTTGTTTGTAATGGAGAAATTTATGGTTTTCGTAGATTAAAAAAACAATTAGAGGAAAAGGGATTTCAATTTATGGGGGATAGTGATTGTGAAATCCTCCTTCCTCTTTATTTAGAAATGGGAACAGATATGTTTTCTATTTTAGATGCTGAGTTTGCTTTAATTCTTTATGATGGAAGAACACATGAGTTTATTGCGGCTCGGGATCCTATTGGTATTCGACCATTGTTTTATGGTTATGATTGTCATCATCAAATTGTATTTGCTTCTGAGGCTAAAAACCTCGTTGACTTATGTGAGGAAGTTTTTCCGTTTCCTCCTGGTCATTATTATCAAAAAGGTGAATTTATTTGTTATAGAGATATAAGTCAAGTTGAATCTTATCATCAAGATGATTTAGAAACAACTTGTCAAAATATCCATGATTTATTGATAAAAGGAATTGAAAAAAGATTGGATGCAGATGCCCCAATTGGTTTTTTATTAAGTGGTGGATTAGATTCTTCCTTGGTTTGTGCTATAGCCAGTCGTTTTTGTAAGAAACCTATTTCAACATTTGCAATTGGAATGCAAGAAGATGCTATTGATTTAAAATATGCTAGAGAAGTCGCAGAATTTATTCATAGTCAACATACCGAAGTCATCATTACAAAAGATGATGTCATTGCCGCAATTGAGCCTGTTATTTTGACTTTAGAAACATATGATATTACGACGATTCGAGCATCTATAGGGATGTATTTGATTTGTCGTTATATTCATGAACATAGTGATGTTCGTGTTTTATTGACAGGTGAAGTTTCTGATGAATTGTTTGGTTATAAATATACTGATTTTGCGCCTAATGCTAAAGAATTTCAAAAAGAAGCACAAAAAAGAGTAAAAGAACTTTATATGTATGATGTTTTACGTGCTGATCGTTGTATAAGTGTTCATTCTATGGAAGCTAGAGTTCCTTTTGGAGATTTGGATTTTGTTGATTATGTGATGCATATTGATCCAACGTTAAAAATGAATACCTATGGAAAAGGAAAGTATTTATTGCGTCATGCTTTTGATAAAGGTTATTTGCCTCAATCTATTTTAATGCGTGAAAAGGCTGCTTTTTCAGATGCTGTTGGCCATTCTTTAAGTGATGAAATTAAAGCATATGCTGAAAAATTATATACAGATGAAGAATTTGAAAAGAAAAGAGAAAAATATTCTTTTGCGACTCCTTTTACAAAAGAGTCATTACTATATCGTGAAATATTTGAAAAATATTATCCAAATCAAGCACATATGGTTAAAGATTTTTGGATGCCAAATCCACATTGGAAAGGATGTCAAGTTAATGATCCATCAGCACGTATGCTTTCTAATTATGGGAAAAGTGGAGAATAGAAAGGATGAGAGAAATGCAAAATGGAAATCAATTAGATTATACACGAGAACATGATGCTTGTGGGATTGGTGCAGTTGTTCATATTGATGGGCATCAAGATTATAGTGTTGTTGATCAAGCATTAGCAATTGTTGAAAAACTTGAGCATCGTGCAGGTAAAGATGCCAGTGGCGAAGTTGGAGATGGGGTTGGGATTCTTTTACAAGTTTCACATCATTTCTTTTATAAAAAAGCAAAAGAGCTTGGCATTCAATTAAGCATAGCAGGTGATTATGGGGTTGGAATGTTTTTCTTCCCTCAGGATCCATTAAAACGTCATCATGCTATGAAATTATTTGAAAGAATTGCTAATAAAGAAGGGGGACAATTCTTAGGATGGCGTGAAGTTCCTTGTCAAAAAGAGATTTTAGGAAAGAAAGCAAACGAATGTATGCCATCTATTTACCAATGTTTTATTGAAAAACCAAAAACATGTCAACAAGGCTTGCCATTTGAAAGGTTATTGTATGTTATAAGACGTGAATTTGAAAAATCATGTCCTGAAACTTATATCTCATCATTATCTTCACAAACTATTGTTTATAAAGGGATGTTTTTAGTTGATCAATTACGTTTGTTCTATAATGATTTACAAGATCAAGATTATCATAGTGCTATTGCTTTAGTTCATTCACGTTTTTCAACCAATACAACTCCTAGTTGGCAAAGAGCTCATCCTAATCGTTTTATTGCTCATAATGGTGAAATCAATACAATCAAAGGGAATGTGGATCGTATGCTGGCTAGAGAAGAAACATTGCATTCAACATATTTTCAAAAAGATCTATCAAAAATTTTCCCTATTGTAGATACGCAAGGTTCAGATTCAGCAATGCTGGATAATACTCTAGAATTTTTGTATATGAATGGGATGGATATTGCAAAAGCCTTGTTAATGTTGATACCAGAACCTTGGAAAAATCAAGCAATGCCTCAAAATAAGAAAGATTTTTATCACTATTATGCAACAATGATGGAACCTTGGGATGGACCAGCTGCTATTCTTTTTTCTGATGGTATTAAAATGGGAGCATTACTTGATCGTAATGGTTTAAGACCAGCACGTTATTATCTCTTAGATGATCAAACTTTAATACTTTCTTCTGAAGTTGGTGTTTTGGATATAGATGAAACTCATATCATTAAAAAGGCAAGACTTGAACCAGGAAAAATATTACTTGTAGATACTCAAAAACAAGAGTTAATTGAGGATAATCAATGTAAAATGGACTTTGCCAATGAACATTCTTATGGAGAATGGTTAAATTATTATGTGATGCATCTTTCTGATTTACCTGCACCAGATAAAAAAATACGTATTCATAGCCAAAAACAAAGAGATGTGCTATATAAAACATTTGGTTATACATATGAAGATGTGAAAGATCAAATTTTACCAATGGCACAAAATAATGTTGAACCTATTGCATCTATGGGAACGGATATTCCTTTAGCATTAATGAGTCATACACATCCATCATTATTTCATTATTTTAAACAACAATTCGCCCAAGTCACAAATCCACCTATTGATTCATTAAGAGAAGAAGTGGTTGTTGATACAACTGTATATTTGGGTTCACATGGAAATCTTTTGGTTGATCAGCCACAGAATTGTAGAGTTATAGAGATAAATAACCCAATTTTAGATGGTCGTGATATTGAAAAATTAAAATCAATTGATAAACCTGGTTTTAAAAGTCATGTGATTTCTTTGTTGTTTTATAAAGGAACATCTTTAAAAGAAGCTATTGATCATTTATGTTTAGAGGTTGATAAGGCAATTTATCAAGGGGTTAATATTTTGATTTTATCTGATCGAGGAATTGATGAAAATCATTTAATTATTCCTTCTTTATTAGCTGTTTCAGCACTAGAGAGTCATTTGGTTAAAACCAAAAAGAGAACAGCTGTTTCTCTTGTTTTAGAGAGTGGAGAACCAAGAGATGTTCATCAATTTGCTTGTTTATTAGGTTTTGGAGCAAGTGCTATTTATCCTTATTTGGCTCATGAATGTATTATGGAAATGATTTCCTTAGATATGCTTGATAAAGAAGAAAACAGAGCAATTGAAAGTTATAACCATGCGATTTTAAAGGGGGTTGTAAAAATTGCTGCAAAGATGGGAATTTCAACTTTACAATCTTATCAATCAGCTCAAATTTTTGAAACCATTGGTTTGAGTAAAGAATTTATGAGTGAATATTTTCCACATACAACTTATCATATTGGAAAATTAGGAATTGAAGATATTGAAAAAGATGTCCGTTATCATCATGATCATGCATTTGATTTATTAGGATTAAAATTAGATACATCATTAGATAGTCTTGGATTTCATAAATTTAGACGAGGAGAGCAGAAAGAAAAACATTTATATACACCAGAAACAATCATTTTATTACAAAAAGCAACTCAAACAGGCAACTATGCATTATTTAAACAATATACAAAACAACTTATCAAAGAACAGACATTTTCTATTCGTCATCTGTTATCTTTTGATACAAGTCAGTGTACACCTATTTCTATAGATGAAGTGGAAAGTGTTGAAAGTATTGTTAAACGTTTTAAAACAGGGGCTATGTCTTATGGGTCTATTTCTAAAGAAGCACATGAATGTCTTGCTATTGCAATGAATAGATTAGGTGGAAAGTCAAATTCTGGTGAAGGTGGAGAAGATAGAGAACGTTTATATAGTGAGGCTAATAGTGCAATTAAACAAGTCGCAAGTGGGCGTTTTGGAGTGACAAGTGAATATTTGGTGAGTGCAAAAGAAATTCAAATTAAAATGGCTCAAGGTGCTAAACCTGGTGAAGGAGGTCATTTACCTGGTGGGAAAGTATATCCTTGGATTGCCAAGACACGTTATTCAACACCAGGAGTCACTTTGATTTCTCCACCACCACATCATGATATTTATTCAATTGAAGATTTAGCTCAATTAATATATGATCTTAAAAATGCTAATGATCAGGCTCGTATTAGCGTAAAACTTGTTTCTGAATCTGGAGTAGGAACAATAGCATCTGGTGTTGCGAAGGCTGGTGCCGATGTCATTTTGATTTCTGGTTATGATGGAGGAACAGGAGCAGCCCCTCAAAGCTCAATTCATCACGCTGGTTTGCCTTGGGAACTTGGTCTAATAGAAGCTCATCAGAATCTTATTGAAAATGGTTTACGTTCACAAGTTGTCTTGGAGACGGATGGAAAATTGATGAGTGGAAAAGATGTTGCTATTGCAGCTTTGTTAGGAGCTGAAGAATTTGGTTTTGCGACTGCACCACTTGTAAGTTTAGGCTGTATGATGATGCGAGTTTGTCATTTAGATACGTGTCCAGCAGGAATTGCAACACAAAATGAATGTTTAAGAAAACGTTTCAAAGGAAAGCCAGAGTATGTTATGAATTTTATGCGTTTTGTTGCGATGGAATTACGTGAAATTATGGCTGAATTAGGCTTTAAAACAGTGAATGAAATGGTTGGACAAAGACAATGTTTAAAAATCAATGAAAATTTACAAGACCATCAAATGATTGAGTTAGATAAACTCTTTTCTCCTTGTTCTTTAAATGTTTATCATCAATCAAATATTCATTCAATTCCACAAAATCAAACCCTTGATAAGAGTGTTTTATTGCCACATTTTTTACCTTACTTTAAGAAATATTTACCGCATCAAGAAACGATTTCTATTTCAAGTTTAAACCGTAGTGTAGGAACTTTATTAGGTAGTGAAATGACACGTATGTTTAAAGGACAAATTCAAGATGATATGTATCAAGTTCATTGTTATGGTGGAGCCGGGCAATCTTTTGGAGCATTTGTGCCTAAAGGACTGACTATGACTATAGAAGGTGATGCAAATGATTATTTTGGTAAAGGATTGTCAGGTGGGAAACTTGCGATTTTCCCTTGTAAACAGGCAAATTATACTGCCAAAGATAATGTCATTATAGGGAATGTTGCACTTTATGGTGCAACTTCTGGAGAAGCTTATATCTGTGGTCAAGCAGGTGAACGTTTTGCTGTACGTAATTCAGGGGTGATTGCTGTTGTTGAAGGTTGTGGAGATCATGGATTGGAATATATGACTGGTGGAAAAGTTTTAGTATTAGGAAAAACTGGAAAAAACTTTGCAGCTGGAATGAGTGGTGGAATTGCGTATGTTTTAGATGAAGATCATGATCTTTATTTACGCTTAAATGATGAACTTGTAATGATGAGTGAATTAAATGATATAAGTGATCAAGAAGATGTCAAAAATTTATTAAAAAAACATATAAAAGCAACATCATCAAAATTAGCAAGAGATATTTTAGATGATTTTGATAATAAAAAGAAACATTTTAAAAAGGTGATTCCAATTGACTATGCTCATATATTAGAACTTGTTGAGATGGAACAAAAACAAGGATATCAACAAGATGAAGCAGCTTTACGTGCATTTTTAAAGGTTCATAAAGGAGGATAAAAGAATGGGACAAAAAGATGGTTTTTTAAGATATCAAAGACAAGATAATGAAGTCATTGAACCAAAACAACGCATTAAGAATTTTCATGAATTTCATCATCCTTTAGATTCTCAACAAAGACGTATTCAAGGAGCACGTTGTATGAATTGTGGGGTTCCTTTTTGCCAGGCAGCAATTGAAATAGAAGGTAAAATAACCGGATGTCCTTTGCATAATTTAGTTCCTGAATGGAATGATGAGATATATCATGGACATGATGCTCATGCTCTTTCAAGATTATTAAAGACAAATCCTTTTCCCGAGTTGACAGGACGTGTGTGTCCTGCATTATGCGAAAAAGCATGTATCTGTGGATTGCATGACGAACCAGTAACGATTAAAGATAATGAACTATTCATTATTGAAAAAGCTTTTCAAGAGCAAATGATGAAACCTATCAAACCCACGGTTTTAACGGATAAGAAAGTTGCTGTAGTAGGAAGTGGTCCAGCAGGATTATGTGTAGCTTATAAATTGAATCAAAGGGGACATCAAGTAACTGTTTATGAAAAAGAAGATCGTGTAGGGGGATTACTGATGTATGGCATACCTTCGATGAAATTAGAAAAGTCAATTATCATGCGTCGAGTAAAGATGATGGAAGAAGAAGGAGTTGTTTTTAAAACAAATGTTGAAGTAGGCCGAGATATAACCAAAGAACAATTATTACAACAATATGATGCTGTTGTTCTATGCTGTGGAAGTCAAAAAGCACGAGATTTAAAAGTTAAAGGACGTCAAAGTCAAGGAATTTATTTTGCTGTTGACTTTTTAAAAGCTGTCACTAAAAATGAATTGGATCAAAAGCCATGTCCATCAGCTCAAGGGAAAAATGTTGTTATTGTTGGTGGTGGTGATACGGGTAATGATTGTGTTGCGACTTGTATTCGTCAAGGTTGTACTTCAGTAACACAAATTGAAATGATGAGTGCTCCACCAACTGTTAATCAAAAACCTTGGCCACAATGGCCTAATGTTTTAAAGGTAGACTATGGACAAGAAGAAAGCCTTGAAGTTTTTCATCAAGATCCTCGCGTTTACAATACCATTATTAAAGAGTGTTTGCACGATAATGGAAAATTAGTAGGAGTGAAAACATCTAAGGGAAGTTTTGTTAATGGAAAATGGCAAGAAAAACCAGCAAGTGAAAAGTATTTAAAAGCAGATTTGTTATTGATAGCTGTTGGATTTGAAGGTGTTTTAGATGGGATTCAAGAAGCATTTGATTTAGAACTTACATCACATCATACAGTTAAAACATTACCACATCATTATCAAATTAAAAATTCTCAATTCTTTACTGCTGGAGATATGCATAGAGGTCAATCGCTAGTTGTTTGGGCCATTCAGGAAGGTTTGGAATGTGCAAAAGAAGTTGATTATTATTTAATGGGATATAGTTATATGAATGAGTAGTGATAAAATTATATTGAAATAATAAAAAATTATTAATTTTATCTTGAAATAATGATAAAATTTGTTTATACTGATAAAAAAATAAAAGAAAGGATTGATGAATATGATAGTTGTGAATAAAACACATACAACAAGAATCTTATTTTCATATCTTTTCTATTCTCAAAAAACATATCATGATGATATGTTTTTTTCTAAATGAAAGGGGAAACTATGAAAGCTTATTTAATATTAGAAGATGGTCATATTTTTGAAGGAGAAAGTTTTGGTTCAACAAAGGAAGTTATTTGTGAATTTGTGTTTAATACTTCAATGACAGGCTATGTAGAAGTTTTAACAGATCCTTCTTATGCTGGACAGGGTGTTGTTATGACATATCCATTAATAGGAAATTATGGAGTTTGTTTAGATGATCAAGAATCTTCTCAACCACATGTTGAAGGCTTTGTTGTGAACGAATTGTCAAGAAAAGGAAGTCACTTTAGGAAACATATGGAATTAGAAGATTATCTTATTGAAAATGATATACCTGGTATTCAAGGAATTGATACGAGATATCTTACTAAATTGATAAGAGATAAAGGTTGTATGAATGGTATGATAACGACAACTTATTATGATGATAGAAATAAAGTTTTAGAAAAAATAAAAGATTATAGAGTTAAGGGTGTTGTAGAGGAAACAACTTGTCAAAAAGCTTATACTTTAGGGAATGGTAAAATAAGAGTTGCTTTATATGACTTTGGTGCTAAGAAAAATATTGTTATGGAATTGGTTAAAAGGGGATGTTGTGTGACAGTATATCCTGCTTGGACTTTGGCAGAGGATATATTAAAGGAAAACTATGATGGAGTTATGTTATCAAATGGTCCAGGTGACCCAAAAGAATGTCAAGCGATTATTCAACAGATAAGAATCTTAAAAGAGAGTCATATTCCTATATTTGCAATATGTTTAGGACATCAATTGATGGCTTTAGCTCATGGCTTTGAAACTGAAAAATTAAAATATGGACACCATGGAGCTAATCATCCTGTCAAAGATATGAATACAAAAAGAGTATATATATCTACTCAAAATCACAATTATGTTGTGAAAAACATAGATAAAAAGATTGCTAAAACATGGTTTTTAAATGTTAATGATAACACAATTGAAGGAATTGAATATTTAAAAGAGAATATCAAAACTGTACAGTTCCATCCGGAAGCATGTGCAGGACCTACAGACACTGGATATTTATTTGATGAATTTATAGAAATGATGGGAGGTAATCAAAATGCCTAAAAACAAAAATATTAAAAAAGTTTTAGTGATTGGTTCAGGTCCAATTATTATTGGACAGGCTGCCGAATTTGATTATGCTGGAACGCAAGCTTGTCGAGCTTTAAAGGAAGAAGGAGTTGAAGTCGTTTTAATCAACTCGAATCCTGCAACAATCATGACTGATAAAGATATTGCTGATAAAGTTTACATTGAGCCACTAACAGTTCCAGTTGTTAAACATTTAATTGAAGTGGAGAAACCAGATAGTTTACTGCCTACTTTAGGAGGTCAAAATGCCTTAAATATAGCAATGGCATTGACAGATGAAGGTTTTTTAGAAAAGCATCACGTTCAAACAATAGGAACATCTACAAAGTCAATAAAACTTGCTGAAGATCGCTTGGAATTTAAAAAAATATTGGAAAGTATTCATGAACCATGTGCTCCTTCCATTGTGGTTAATCATGTAGATGATGCTTTAGAATTTGCGCGAAATATTGGTTATCCAGTTGTAGTGAGACCGGCATATACATTAGGTGGAACAGGTGGAGGAATTGCGCATAATGAAACTGAACTTCATGATATTTGTTCAAATGGTTTAAGACTTTCACGTGTCAATCAATGTCTAATTGAAAAATGTATTGCGGGATGGAAGGAAATTGAATATGAAGTTATGCGTGATAGTGCTGGCAATTGTATTACGGTTTGTAATATGGAAAATGTTGACCCAGTAGGTGTTCATACAGGTGATAGTATTGTTGTTGCACCAAGTCAAACTTTAAGCGATAAAGAATATCAGATGTTAAGAAGTTCAGCATTCAATATTATTCAGGCATTAGATATCCAAGGTGGATGTAATGTACAGTATGCATTAAATCCAAATAGTTTTGAATATTGTGTTATTGAAGTAAATCCACGTGTATCTCGTTCTTCTGCTTTAGCTTCTAAAGCTACAGGTTATCCTATTGCTAAATTAGCTGCGAAAATTGCTTTAGGATATCATTTAGATGAAATTAAAAATGCCGTGACTGGAAAAACATTTGCATCTTATGAACCAACTTTAGATTACATTGTTTGTAAGATTCCTAAATGGCCTTTTGATAAGTTTGTTGGAGCTTCTCATGAATTAGGAACACAAATGAAAGCTACAGGAGAAGTCATGAGTATTTCCCAGTGCTTTGAGGGAGCTTTAATGAAAGCAATTCGTTCACTTGAACTAAAGATTCTTGATTTACATATTCCTGTATTGGAAAATATGTCAAAAGATGAATTAAAGAAAAGATTGGAAGTTATTGATGATCAAAGAATCTTTGTGATTTCTGAAAGTTTAAGGAAAGGAATCAGTGAGGAAGATATTCATCAATTGACAAAGATTGATATGTGGTTTATTGATAAAATTAAACATCTTATAGAAGTTGAACAACAGTTAAAATCAGAAGAATTAACAGTTGATTTATTAAAACAAGCAAAACGTTTAGAATTTCCTGATGAAGTGATTGCTAAATATAGTGGACAAAGTGAGGAAACAATCCAAAAAATGCGAAAAAGTCATCAAATTGTTGCTGTTTATAAAACTGTAGATACTTGTGCTGCAGAATTTGATGCTTCTACACCTTATTATTATTCTATCTATGGGGGTCATAATGAAGTTGATTTTCATTCTCAGCGAAAAAAGATTATGGTTTTAGGTTCAGGACCAATTCGTATTGGACAAGGAATTGAATTTGATTATTGTTCTGTTCATTGTGTTTGGGCCTTAAAAAAGGCTGGATATGAAACAATCATTGTGAATAATAATCCAGAAACTGTTTCTACAGATTTTGATATTGCTGATCGCCTTTATTTTGAACCATTGACTAAAGAAGATGTAGCAAGTATTGTGGAAAGAGAAAAGCCAGATGGAGCTATTGTTCAATTTGGTGGACAAACAGCGATTCAATTAACACAAGCTTTAATGAAAATGGGGGTTAAGATTTTAGGAACATCGGCAGATAATGTGGATGCGGCTGAAGATCGTGAAAGGTTTGATGATATTTTAGAAAAATGCCATATTGACAGACCAAAAGGTTCAACTGTCTTTACTGTAGAAGAAGCAATTGAGACTGCTCAAAAATTGGGCTATCCAGTTTTAATTAGACCTTCTTATGTTTTAGGAGGAGCTGGTATGGAAATTGCATTAAATGATGGAGATGTGAAAACATTTATGGATATTATAAATTGTCAATATCAAGAACATCCAATTTTAATAGATAAATATTTGGCCGGTAAAGAAGTAGAAGTTGATGCGATTTGTGATGAAAATGGTGTTTTGATTCCTGGAATTATGGAACATATTGAACGTGCTGGAGTTCATAGTGGAGATAGTATTTCTGTATATCCAACACAAAAAATTAAACCAGCAATCAAAGATGTAATCGTTGATTATACACAAAGATTAGCTAAAGCATTGCATGTAATCGGATTGATTAATATTCAATTTATTGTCTATGAAGAACATGTGTATGTTATTGAAGTAAATCCACGATCATCACGTACAGTTCCATATATTTCTAAGGTAACAGATATTCCGGTAGTAGATATTGCTACTAATGTTATTATGGGAAAATCAATTCAACAACAAGGTTATCATTATGGATTGGTACCAGAAAAGAATATAGTTGCAGTCAAAATGCCAGTTTTCTCTTTTGAAAAAATTAAAGGAGCAGAAATTAGTCTTGGACCTGAAATGAAATCAACAGGGGAAGTCTTAGGAATTGCAACTACTTTTGATGAAGCCATACATAAAGCCTTTATAGCAACTGGAATTCAATTACCAAAGAAAAAGAATATTATTTGTACAATTAAAGATAGTGCTAAAGAAGAATTCTTACCTATCGCAAAGCAATATGAGGCATTTGGATATACTTTGTATGCTACATTAGGAACATATGAATACTTAAAGGCACATAATATTGATGTTCATCTTATCAATAGAATTAATGAAAAGTCTAATACATTATTTGATTTGATGTTAAGTGACACTGTTGATCTGGTAATTGATATTCCTACTAGAAATAATAATTTAAAGGATGGCTTTTTAATACGTAGATTTGCTGTTGAAGCAGGAATTCCTATTTATACATCATTAGATACAGCTCAAGCATTAATTAATTGTTTAGAAAAAAGCCACCAAGAAAATTTATCTTTAATTGATGTGGCACAATTATAGTTTCATCTATGAATAGGTAAAAGATGTTTGCTTAAAGTATATTGACAATCGTTTTTTTATAACATATAATGTAACTGAAAAAAGGAACAGCCGATAAGCGGTTATGCCTTGGATTTGTTAAGTAGAAATAACTACCTTACTTTACCAGAGCAGGGGTAGTTATTTTTTTGCTTTCAATTCCTTATCTATGATGATAAGAAGCAATTTAACAATTAAACTTAATAGTGCTATGATAAATGTCAGCAATGCCAACATCATCATAACAGCTTCATAAGTATTCATGTTAATCACCTCCGTTTTTCATATTTCCAAATCATTGGATATCTATGTCAACGAAGGTTATGTACCTTCAATCTTACGACCTCACACTTTACCAGAGACAGAGGTCGTTATTTTTTTAGATTTATTTGCAGTGAAAAAGGATTGGTGGCATAATAATATCAATTGGAGGGATAATGATGGCAGTGATAGGTATTGATTTAGGAACAACAAATAGTTTAGCGGTTGTTTATAGAAATGGGAATGTGGAATTGATTCCTAATCAGTTTCATGAATATTTAACACCAAGTGTTGTGAGTTTGGATCATAATGAATTAGTTGTTGGTAAAATTGCAAAAGAACGTCTTGTGACTGATCCTGAACATACAACATATTTATTTAAACGTAAAATGGGGAAAAGTGAAAAGACTCAATTAGGTTCAAAAAGTTATTTGCCAGAAGAATTATCTGCTTGTGTAGTCAAACAATTAATTGAAGATGCACAAAATTATTTAGGTGAAAAGGTTGATGAAGTTGTTATTAGCGTACCAGCTTATTTTGATGCAACCCAAAGACGAGCAACGAAAGCAATTGGGGAAATATTGGGAGTAAAGGTTAATCGTTTGATTAATGAACCTTCTGCTGCAGCAATTGCTTGTCATCAAAGTGATGATTTTGAAACTTTTGTTGTTTTTGATTTTGGTGGAGGAACATTGGATGTTTCTGTTGTTGATTGTTTTGAAAATGTTGTTAGTATTAATGCGATTGCAGGAAATAATCAATTAGGTGGAAGTGACTTTGATAAAGCAATTGCTTATTATTTTTGTCAACAAAATGATATTGATTTTGTATCTTTATCAAAAGAAGAACAAAGAAGTTTATTATTATGTAGTGAACGAGCAAAACTATCACTTCGAGATTCATCGTCAACGACAATGAAATTAACATTATCCAAACATCAATATGTTTGTGAATTAGATAATGAGATTTTATTTTCAATTACAAAACATATCTTTACTGAAATTAAAAAAGTGATTGGTAAGGCTGTTAAAGATAGTGGTTTTAGTGCTGAAGAATTAGATAGTCTTATTTTAGTAGGTGGTTCTAGTTATATGCCAGTAGTGAGAGATTATTTAACTCAGCTACTTAATATACCAGTATCACAAAGTGAAGATATTGATTTATTGGTTGCTAGGGGACTTGGAAAATATATTGGTATTAAACAAAGGGAAGCAGATGTAAAAGATTTATTGGTGACTGATATTTGTCCATTTTCGCTAAGTACAGGTGTGCATAATCCAATTGATACAGCTAAGGATTTAGCAGAAGTTATTATTCCCCGTAATACCGTTCTACCAGCAAGTGAGAGCGTTACTTTGCAAACTGTCAAAAAGGGGCAGACACATGTCAATGTTACTGTTTATCAAGGGGGAAGAAATGTATGCCAAAGATAATTTGTTTTTAGGCAGTGTCGATATTCAAGTTCCTCGTAATTTTAAAGAACATGAACAATTTCAAGTCACTTATTCATATGATATTAATTCAATGTTATATGTAGAAATTGATATTTTATCAACTCAAGAACATTTTACGTATCAAATTGGACAAACTCAACGTTTAGAAAAAGTTACAAAGTATAATCATTTAAATGCTGTTAAAAATGTTTCTCTGCAATTAAATCAAAATCCAGAATATGATGCTTTAATGGAAAAAGCAAAACGTATTTTTACTGAATTAGATCCAGTTACAAAAGATTATTATCAAGCAACTTTACAACAATTTATTGTTCATTTTAAGCATTACCATAACAATATTAAAAAGAAACAAGAACTCTTAACAATTATGGAAGATTATATAGATAAATTTGAAAAAGATATGGATTATGAAAATTTAGATATTTTTTCATCCTTTGATGATGAAGGAGGACTTCCTTCATGAAAAGTATATGGGATATTTTAGGAATAGAACCAACTCATGATAAGAAAATCATAAAACAAGCCTATGCAAGTCAAAGTAAACTTTGTCATCCAGAAGATAACCCAGAAGCTTTTAAGATTTTACAACAAGCTTATAAATCAGCATTAGCTTATGCATCAAACGAGAATTATTCAAGGAGTTCTTTAAAAAGTACAATTGAAGTCAATACAAAAAAGACACATAAGGTTTATGTTGATAGTCAGGACGAGGAAGAAACAAAAGAGATTTATCCTTATTCTAAGGATGTTGATTTAGATGATTTAGAAATAGAATCTTGCTTATCAAAAACTCATAAGTTATTTAAAGATGAGAATATCTTAGAACAGTTTGATGATAATCAAGCATATCAGGATTATCTATTTGAAAGTTTTATCAAACAAATAGGAAAGCGATTAGATGAAGATAAATTACAATTACTTGTAGAAAATACGAATTTATTGATTCAATGTCATGATCGATATTTTTGTATAAAAGTAGATGATTATTTAAGTCAATGTCGTTTTCATTTGAAAAGATTCAGATATGCTTATTGGGTGAAAGTATTAGGTGATCTGCATTTTGAAAAAACAGCTGAGAAGTTAAGAAAAATTCAAATTAAAAAGAATCGTTTACCTATAAGTGCCTTTTTTCCTATTATTGTCGTTGTAGTTATGAGTATTCTTTTTGATAGTCCAACTCCAAAACAAAAAATACCTCAATATAAACCACATGTTAATATTGTTAAACAAGACACTGTTGATACAACAAATATTGATTATTATACAAATGTTCCTTATCTGAATGGAGTTAAATATACTAAGAATAAAGATGAATATATTCTTAAAAATAAAGAGGGAAAGATTATTGCTAGTGAAGTAAAGACAATACAATTTACGAATAGTCCAATAATTCTTTATCAAAAAAATAAATTTTATCTACTTGATACAAGAGATATGAAAACAATCCAAAGAACATATAAAGCAGCAATGGTAGTCAATGTTGTAAAAGATGGAGTAAGTCAAATAGAAAAGATGTATGTAGCAAGTTATGATGGTTATTATTGGAAGTTGTATGATTTAAAGGGGAATGCAGTTTATCAATTTGAAGAAAAAAGGGATCAAAAAGATATCCCTAAAACAATTTATCTGCATGATCAAAAGGCTACTTTTGAGCCTTAAGAGTATTTTTTTCATTAAATGAGTTGATATAAAAAAAGAGAATGAAGATAGTTTTATTTGATTAAAACATGTCTTGATTCTCTTTTATTTTGGAAATTACTTTCTAAAAAAATAGCAAATAAAATCAATTATGATAAAAAAATGAAAGCAATTTCTAAATCCCTTCCAAAGATTGCAGGAATTATGAAATAAAAGTATATTGGTGTTACAGGAGGGAAAAAAGATGGAAAAAATTCACAACAATTTAATTGTCTCATGTCAGGCATTAGAAGGTGAACCTTTGCATTCTTCATTCATTATGTCAAAGATGGCTTTAGCAGCTCAAATGGGTGGAGCAAAAGGAATAAGAGCCAATAGTGTGGAGGATATTCATGCGATTAAAAAAGAAGTCGATTTACCAATTATCGGGATTATCAAAAAAGACTATGTGGGAACTGATGTTTACATTACACCAACTATGAAAGAAGTCGACGCTTTGGTAGAAGAAGGGGTAGATATTATAGCAATGGATGCCACAATCCAATCACGTTTAAATGATTTAAGTCTTGATGATTTCTTTAAAGCTGTTAAAGAAAAATATCCTCATCAATTATTTATGGCAGATTGTTCAACCGTAGAAGAAGCGATTCATGCTGATGAATTGGGATTTGATTTTATTGGGACAACACTTGTGGGGTATACACCACAAAGTCAAAATTTGAAGATTGAAAACAATGATTTTGAGATCATTAAAGAAATCGTGAAACATGTTAAACATCCAGTTATTGGAGAAGGAAATATTGATACTCCTGAGAAAGTTAAAAGAGTTTTAGAGTTGGGTTGTTATAGTGTTGTCGTTGGTTCGATTATTACAAGACCCCAAATCATTACAAAAAGATTTGTTGATAAAATAAAAGATGAAAAGAGGGAAGAAAAATGATGGATAAAATATCTAATTTACTATTACCGATTGCTGAAAAACTTTCTAAAAATAAATATCTTTCAGCAATAAGAGATGGTTTTGTTTCAATTATGCCATTGGTTTTAACAGCATCATTATTTACATTAATTAATTGTGTTTTTGTTGGAAAAGGAAATTACTTAGATAAATGGTTTGGTATGCCATGTACTGGATTTGCACAAATTGGAGGTGTTATTGGTTCAGCTTCGATGTCAGTAATGGCTATCTTACTTGTATTTACAACTTCAAAAGCATTAGCTTCACAATATAAAATGGATACATCTATTACTGGAGCAGTAGCGGTTGTTAGTTTTCTATGTTTAACACCATTTGTTTCTGATGCAAAATTAGGAGAATATGTAACGACTTATTATTTAGGTGCGGCTGGTATGTTTACTGCATTTATATCAGCGATTGTTTCTGTAGAATTATTAAGATTTTTAATGAGTTTTAAAGCTTTGCTTATTAAAATGCCAGAAAGTGTTCCAACTGGAATTGCAAGATCATTTAATTCAATTATTCCAGTGGCTTTAACAGTTATTCTTTTTGCTTTATTAAGAATTGTAACTGATGCTATGGGAGCACCATTAAATGATTTAATCTTTACTTGGATTCAAACCCCATTTACAGCGATTGTTTCTTCACCAATTGGAATGATTATAATTTATATCTTGTATATGTTATTATGGGGATTTGGGATTCATTCAGCTTATATTTTTAATCCAATCCTTGAACCGATTTATCTTGTTAGTTTAACAGCTAATGCAACAGCTATTGCAGCGCATCAAAGTGCCACGGCAATTATCACAAAACCATTCCTTGATTCTGTTGCCTTTATGGGTGGAGCAGGAAATATGTTAGCTTTAGTTATTGCTATTTTCATTGTTTCAAAAAGACAAGATTATAAAGTCATAGCAAAATTAGGTTTTGCTCCAGCGTTATTTAATATTTCTGAACCTTTAATGTTTGGATTACCGGTTGTTATGAATCCGATTTTAATTATTCCAATGATTTTAACAACTCTGGCTGGACTTGGAATAGGTGCACTTGCCACTCAAATTGGGCTTATGGCACATACTTATGTTTTAATTCCATGGACAACACCACCAGTGATAAGTGCCTTTTTAGCAACCGGTGGAGATATTTTATCAGGTGTTGTTGGTTTAGTGATTTTGGTTATTTCGATACTTATTTATATCCCGTTTGTTAAAGTTATGGATAAAGAGGCGCAGGTACAAATTGAAGAATAATGTTATTGTCTTTGATTTAGATGGCACTTTATTAGATAGCAATAATCAAATGATTGGAGGTGCTAAGACATTGGCTTGTCTTAACACACTTCAACAAACGGGATGTACACTTGCTATTTGTACAGGACGTCTAGATCACGATATAGTAAAAATATGTCAAGAGTATGGTTTAGATATGAAACATCGAATTTCTCAAAATGGAGCTGTTTTGTATCAGGACAATCAACTCAAAGCTACCCTTCTTGATAAGCAGGAAGCTTTAGATATATACCATGAATTAAAAACAAAAGATATAAGAATAGAATTGAATACGATTTCTAATCGTTATTGGACAAGTGAAAGAGACCCACTATTTCCTAAAGAATTTTATGATTCACATATTATAAAAGAAGATTTTGAAGATATTCTTTTATATCAACCTGCAGTTTTATTTTTAATTGTTGCTCAAGAACAACAATTAAAACAAATTGAAGAAACAATAAATCAAAATTATCAATTCACAAAAGCAATCAGAACATCACAAACTTCTTTAGAAATTGTTCACAGTAGTGTTTCTAAAGGCGAAGCCTTAAAGATTTTATATCCAGATTGTCAGATTTATGCCATAGGGGATTCACCAAGTGACTTTGAAATGTTCCCCTTTTCAAAAATCGGGTATCTTGTTTCAAATCAAGAATGTCATTATCCTTGTCAAAGAAAAGAGACGATTTTAGAAGCTTTGCAAGATATCATAAGCCATATTAAATAGCTAGCGACTTTAAAAAGGAAACAATTTTGTTAATTAGATAGAGGAGAAAAAAGATGAAAACATTATTTATACCATTAGATGAAAGACCATGTAATTATATATTTCCACAGCTGCTTGTCACTCATAAAACAGATGTCCATATATGTATTCCCCCAATTGAGTTACTAGGCCATAAAAAAAGTCCAGCTGATACAAAGAAATTAAGTGAATTTCTTATAAGTCATGTAAAAGACTGTGATAATCTTGTTCTTTCAATAGATATGTTATTGTATGGTGGATTGATTCCTTCTCGTTTACATCATTTAAGTGAGAAAGAAGTGAATGAAAGATTAGATATTGTTCATCAAATCAAAAACATCAATCCCCATATAAAAATATATGCTTTTCATTGTATTATGCGTGCACCTAGTTATAATTCAAGTGAAGAAGAACCAGATTATTATGAAGATTTTGGATATGCTTTGTTTAGAAGAAAGTATTTATTAGATTATCAAAAAAGACATGGGCTTTCACAAGAAGAATTATTAGAATTAAAGAGTATCCATATTCCTCGTGATATTATTGATGATTATGAATGGCGTAGAGATTTTAATACACAAATGAATTTAAAGGTGATTGATTATTTAAAGAATGGAGATATTGACTTTTTAGTTATTCCACAAGATGATTCATCACCATATGGCTATACATCGCTATCTCAAAAGAAGGTTGTTGATGAAGTCAAAAAGTCTCATCTAGAACAACAAGTCATGATATACCCAGGTGCTGATGAAGTATCAATGTCATTATTTATAAGAGCTTATCATGAATATTATCATCTTGAACCAAAAGTTTATCCTTTTTATGCATCGGTTTTAGGTCCAACTATTGTTCCAAAATACGAAGATCGACCTATGTTTGAAAGTCTTAAATCACATATCCGTGTCTGTCGTGCTAAAATGGTTGATACTCCACAAGAAGCTGATCTTATTCTTGCGATTAACTCACCAGGAAAAATTATGCAAGAATCATTTGTTGATGAAGTTGAAAAGGATATTTCATATACAAGTTATCGTAATTTATTAGATTTTGCTTATAAAATTAAGGATTACCTTCAAGCAGGGTACCAAGTTGCTTTATGCGATAGTGCTTATAGTAATGGTGGTGATTATCAATTAATTGAATATTTAGATCATCTTAATATTTTAGATCAGCTGATAAGTTATGCGGGATGGAATACGAATTGTAATTCTTTAGGAACAACATTAGCCCAAGCTTTTTTGGGAAGAAATCAAAAGCATTTATGTTATCGTATTATTGAAGATGTATTCTATCAAACAATTGTAAGAAAACAAATAATTGATTGTGATTTAATAGAGTTAGGTTTATCGTATTATGATTTTAAAGATCAACAAGATATTGTTGAAAATCGAATTTTAAATCAATTACAAGCTTACTATGATTCATTGAATATGTCTCATCATTATCCTGTGCATATCCAACGTATTTGGATGCCTTGGAAACGTATGTTTGAAATTGGAATGGAGATAGAGGTATAAAATGCGAGAAACAATGACATATAATCCTTGTTTTTATCAATTAAGAGAAGGTCAATTACAACGTATGTTAGAGATTATTTCTCATAACAAAGAGGCTAAACCTCATGGTGTTGTCTTTTTTGGAGATTCATTAACACAGATGTATGATCTTGATAAATATTTTCCCCAAATCCCCTTGAAATATAATTGTGGAATTGGTGGAGCTACATCAGAGGAATTATTATGGTTTGTTGATGAAGCTGTGATTAAATATCAACCAAGTCTTGTTGTTATGATGATAGGAATTAATGATTTAGGACATACAGTCATGTTATCACCTAAAGATATTGCTAATTATGTAAAGAGTATTATTGATTTAATAAGAGGTAATTTACCAGATACTCAAATTCTGTTATTATCGACATTACCATGTGTTGAAAGTTTAAGAGATTATCATCATGTTTTAGGGATTCGATGTAATGACTTGGTGAAAATGATTTATATTCAATACCAAGAACTTATTTTAGATAACAAAACAACTCTTATTAATGTTTTTGATGAATTTATTGATGAAAATAATGAAGCAAAAACAAAATATTATCAAGATGGTTTACATTTAAATGAAAGAGGTTATCAAAAACTAACAAGCCTCATTGAAAAGAAAATACAGGATTATTTATAAAGGGAATATTGTTTTCCCTTTTTGTGATATAATAAATGGTAAGAAAAAAGGAGAGACAAGGATGCTATCATATAATAAAAGTATTATTCCAATTATTGAATCATCATATGAAGATTTAACAAATGTTGAAAAGATGATTGCTGATTATTTTTTAAATGGGGTAGAAAATGATGAGTTATCATCTAAAGATGTTTCAAAAAAGTTATTTGTTTCAGAGGCATCATTATCTCGTTTTGCCAAGAAACTAGGTTTTAGTGGTTATCGCGAGTTTCAATTTGCTTATAAACAAAAACTTCCATCTTCAAAAGAACTTGATTTTCTTACCAAGCAGGTTTTAAATTCTTATCAAAAAACATTAGAGAAAACATATTCATTAATTAATAATGATCAAATGATAAGAGTTGCTATGATGTTAGATGAATATGAACGTGTTTATGTTTATGGAATTGCTTCATCAGCAGTTGTAGCAAGAGAGTTTAAATTACGCTTTATGCGACTAGGATTAGATGTTGATTATTTAGCTGAAGCACATTCAATACGTATGAATGTTAGTAGAGTTAATGAAAAATCTTTGGTTATTGGGATAAGTGTTAGTGGTAGAACATGGGAAGTTGTTGAGGGATTAAGGGAGGCTAAGAAAAAAGGCGCAAAGACCATTATGATGTCAGCCGCTAAAATTTATGAATATCGCTCATATTATGATGAATTGGTACTGATAGGGGGATTAAAGAATTTAGCTATCTCAGATAAGATTTCTCCACAAATTCCAGCGTTGATTGTTGTTGATATTTTATATGCTCATTATTTGCATTATAATAAGGCAACAAAAGAAGAAAAATTAAAACTGACTTTAGAATATATTAATTATGAAATAGAGGAGTAATTTAAAGAAAATGCACCAGAAGTGCATTTAAAAATACTTTTCATTATGCATATTTAAAAAGGCTTGAAAACCACCTTCAACATAGTAAGCGCGATATCCTTTTTGTTGAAGTTCTCTGGAGAGCCTTTTTGTTCTTTCCCCACTATAACAAATCAAACATAGTGGTTTATCTTTAGGTAAATAATCAAGCTTATTTATGAGTATATCATAAGGAATGTTTTCAAAGTTATAGATGTGTAATTGATCATACTGATAGCTTTCTCTTATATCAATAAAATAAAATTGATTTTGATAAACTATTTTTTCAAGATTATAAATAGAAATTGCATTATTCATTATAAGTCACCTACCTTAAAGTATTCAAGAGGGCGAATAATGTTCTTATAGTGAGAAATTTTACGAAATTTGTGACTAACAAATAAAGTGAATTTGTGGTATAATAATAAAAACACAACGTGTTGTTACCGCAACGTAAGTTCAGTTGGTGCAATACGTTGTTTTGTTTTAGAAAGAGAGGTATTTAGATGTACCAAGTGAATGAAATCATTTTATATGGTAGTGAGGGAATTTGTAAAATTGACAATATGATGACACGTCATGTCAATGGTCAACCTATTGAATATTATGTATTAAAACCAATTAAGAGTGAGAGTTCAACAATTTATGTTCCAACTTTAAATGAAGAATTAACGAAGAAAATGAAAAGAGTTTTATCTTATCAAGAGATTATTGATCTTATTCATTTTATTCCTGATAGTGAGCTTTTATGGATTGATAATGATAATTTAAGAAAAGAACGATATAAAGGGATTTTAAGAGATGGGAATCGTCAAGAAATTATGCAGTTGATTAGAACTTTATATTTGCATCAACTGAAATTAAAAGAAGAAGGAAAGAAGTTTCATGCAAGTGATGATAAATTTTATAAAGATGCTGAAAGAATCTTGTATGAAGAATTTGCCTATGTATTAAATATTTCTGAGGAAGAAGTTGTTCCGTTTATTTGTCAGGAGATTGATGTTAAAGAAATAGCATAGATAGAAAGCAATATCTTTTATAAAGAGGATATTGCTTTTCTTGTGTTTTTTCGTCAAAATACGGGAATTGTTAAGAAAATGAATAATTTTTCATGTTTCATTAGGTGGCTTGCTAATTGCTTCACATAAGATACAAAATCAATTGAAAATCATGGATAAGAGTGTTATAATTCAGGCATGGAGGAATGTGAAAATGGATAAGAAAACAATCAAAGATATTGAAGTCGCTGGAAAAACTGTCTTAGTTCGTGTTGACTTCAACGTACCTAGAAACAAAGAAACAGGAGAAATTACTAATGACAACAGAATTGTTGCCGCTTTACCAACTTTAAAATATTTATTAGAACATGGGCCAAAAGCTATCGTATTGTTCTCTCACTTAGGTAAAGTGAAAACTGAAGAAGACAAAGCTAAAAATGATTTAGCTGTTGTTGCTCCTAGATTATCTGAATTATTAGGAGTAGATGTTAAATTTGTAAATTGTACAAGAGGAGAAGAACTTGAAAATGCTGTTAAAGAAGCAAATAATGGTCAAGTGATCTTAGTACAAAATACACGTTATGAAGCTGGAGAAAGCAAGAATGATCCAGAATTAGGTAAATATTGGGCATCATTAGGTGATGTATTTGTTGAAGATGCATTTGGTTCTGTACATAGAGCTCATGCTTCTACAGCTGGAATCCCTGCTCATTTACCATCTGCAGCTGGTTTCTTAGTTGAAAAAGAAATTGCTTATATCGGAAAAGCTGTAAGCAATCCAGAAAGACCAATGGTTGCTATCTTAGGTGGAGCTAAAGTTTCTGATAAAATCTTAGTTATTGAAAACTTATTAAAAATCGCTGACAAAGTTATTGTTGGTGGTGGTATGACTTATACATTCATGAAAGCTATGGGTCATGAAATTGGTAATTCTTTAGTTGAAGATGATCGTATTGAAGTAGCTAAAGAAATTATCGCTAAAGGTGGAGATAAATTAATCTTACCAGTAGACTCTGTTATCAATAATGCATTTGCTGAGTCAGGTGATATCAAAGTATGTGGTGAAGATGTACCTGAAGGATATATGGGATTAGACATTGGACCTAAATCTGTTGAAAACATCAAAAATGCATTAGCTGGTGCAAAAACAGTTATCTGGAATGGACCAATGGGTGTATTTGAAATGGAACCATTTGCTAAAGGAACAATTGCTGTATGTGAAGCATTAGCTAACTTATCAGATGCTAACACTATTATCGGTGGTGGAGATAGTGCTGCTGCTGTTATGCAATTAGGATATGCAGATAAAGTTTCTCACATTTCTACTGGTGGAGGAGCTTCATTAGAATACATGGAAGGTAAAGTATTACCTGGTATTGCTGCAATTGATGATAAATAATTAGGGAGAAATGAAAATGAGAAAACCAATTATCGTAGGAAACTGGAAAATGAATAAAACAATCGCTGAAACAAAAGCATTTGTTGAAGCTGTTGATCCAGCAGTGAAAGATACTGCTGATTGGGGTATTGCAACTCCATATTTAGCATTACAAACTGCTAAAGAAAACGCTAAAAACTTAATCGTAGCAGCTGAAAACTGTCATTTTAAAGATAGTGGAGCTTATACTGGTGAAGTGAGTGTTGGAATGTTAAAAGAAATCGGAATTGAATGGGTTATCTTAGGACATTCTGAAAGAAGACAATATTTTGGTGAAACTGATGAAACAGTAAATGCTAAAATGTTACAAGTTTTAAATAATGATATGACTCCAATCGTATGTGTTGGTGAAACATTAGAAGAATATGAAGCAGGAACAACAAAAGAAGTTGTTAAAACTCAAACAGTTGCTGCTTTCAAAGATGTATGTCCAAAATGTGCAAGCAGAGTTGTAATTGCATATGAACCAGTATGGGCTATTGGTACAGGTAAAACTGCAACTAATGAAATTGCTCAAGATGTTTGTGGATATATTAGAAGCGTTGTTGCTGAATTATATGGACAAGAAGTGGCTGATCAAGTGAGAATTCAATATGGTGGATCTGTAAAACCAGAAGGATTAAAAGCTTTATTAGAACAACCAGACATCGATGGTGCTTTAGTTGGTGGAGCTTCTTTAGTAGAAGATTCATATAAAGCAATGATTGCTGCATTAGATTAATAAATTAGAACTGCTTTGGCAGTTCTTTTCTTTTATTAAGAAATTCTTAAGAATTGTTTTGTTGACATTAATTTTTAAAATGTTTACTATATGTTTATACATGGAGGGATAAGGATGAAATATAAAGGAATAATTGGTTGTTTATGTTTATTGATGTTGGTTGGTTGTGGCACAACAAAAAAAGAAGAACCTACGCAAGGACAAAAAGGTCTTTATGTTGGTTTAGATGGAAAACAAACATATAGTGAAGCTGTAAAATATTTTAATTCACGTGTGAATTATTATTTTAGTGAAGCAACAGATGAAACAAGTGATACTTATAATGAATATTATAAGGGTCAAGATCATATTTCATTAGTGAGTAAAGCTTTATATAAGGATGCAGATGTAACGACATTAAATTATAGTATTGCTGATGGAAAAGATTTCCATACCCTCTTTATGGTTGATAGCCAGACATATGCTTATGATGTTGCACATGATTATAATGAGACAATTGATGCAATGTATCCTGATTTAACAAAAGATGAAAATAGTGAGTTATTAAGTGCTGAAAGAAAAGATCAGAATGGACAAATTGAATTAACTCTTAAAGTAAAAAGAAATCAACAATATCAAGAAAATGATTCAAGTGAAATTGTTTATTTTGTGAGTCAATTAAAGATTTCTAAAGATGGATATATTGTGGAAGATAAAGTAACTTATTATACTGATGATAAATTTGAAGAAGTGGCATATGAAGGTTTAACAACAACATATAAAGATTTTAATAAAAAGAAATCAGATGATTTACAAAAAGAAATTGATTTAATGAAATCATGTGATGGAATGAATGATGATGAAGTGAAAACAGAGCTTCATTTAGAGTCATAGATTTGTCTATGACTTTTTTTCTATCTTTTTTATATGAATTTTGTTATGATATAGAACTGGTGAGAATATGACAAAATTAAAAAGAAAAGATTTATTATTTTTAGGTTTAACATTATTTTCGATGTTCTTTGGAGCAGGGAATTTAATTTTTCCACCTTTTTTAGGTGAGCAAGCTGGCAATCAAGCGATTATTGCTGGTTTAGGGTTTATTGTTAGTGCTGTAGGTTTACCTGTTTTAGGGGTTATTGCGGTTGCTAAGGCTGATGGTTTAAATACTCTAGCAAGTCGTGTACATCCACGTTTTGCTGATTTATTTACCTTATTAATTTATTTATCTATTGGACCATGTTTAGCTATTCCTCGAACCGCAAGTACTTCTTATGAGATGGTGATTGCGCCATTTTTTACGCAACAATTCAAATTTGTACCAATTCTTTATTCATTTGCCTTTTTTGCATTAGCACTTTATTTGGCTTTGAATCCAGAAAAACTATCAGATCGTTTAGGAAAAGTTTTATGTCCATTATTATTAACTTTAATTACGATTATCTTTTTAGGCAGTTTCTTTGTTGAAATTCATTATGCGATGCCTAGTGGAAATTATGCACAACATCAATTTGTTCAAGGCTTTTTAGATGGTTATCAAACTATGGATACAATTGCAGCTTTAAACTTTGGAATTATTATTGCTTTGAATATTAAAAATAAAGGCTTGAAAGATGCAAAAACAGTTGTGAAATATACTATTAAAGCTGGAATGATTGCTGGTATTTGTTTAGCTATTGTTTATGGAGCTTTGATTCATATTGGAGCTTTATCTTCTTTTGTAACAGGACATCATAGTAATGGTGCGCAAACTTTAACGGCATTTATGCAATATTTATTTCAAAATATGGGGATTGTTATTTTAGGAGCCGTTTTCTTTATTGCTTGTTTAAATACTTGTGTTGGATTGATTTGTTGTTGTAGTGAGTATTTTGTTGAAAGATTTGCTTATTTAAGTTATAAACAATGGGCTTTTGTTTTTGCGGTTGTGAGTATGTTGATATCTAATATTGGATTAGATATGATTCTTCATATTTCCTTACCTATTTTAAACTTACTTTATCCTTTATCAATTGTCTTAATTTTCTTAGCATTTATTCATCGTTATATTCAAAAATATAGTTATGTTTATCAAATCACAATGTTATTGACGGGGATTGGAAGTTTATTAGGGATTGTTCCTAATCCAATTATTCATTCTATTCCCTTATCACAATATTCATTAGGGTGGATTCCTTTTGCAGTGATTGGATTGATATTAGGAATTGTTTTATCAAAGAAAAATATTGATAATTAAGCAATTTTTCTTGTTTTGTCGATTATCTTGAAATAAACCGGAAATGTGATATACTACGTATTATCCAAAGATTACTAACAAGTCATTATGTCGAGTAATGAACTTGTTTTCTTTCATTTAAGGAGGATTTATGATATTAAATATTATTTTATTGATTGTTGGATTTATTTTATTGATTAAAGGTGCTGATGTTTTTGTTGAAGGTGCAAGTAAGGTTGCAGCGATGTTACATATCCCACAGATTGTCATTGGCTTGACCATTGTAGCTTTTGGAACAAGTGCCCCAGAAGCGGCAGTTAGTATTGCTTCAGCTTATAAAGGCACTGCTGGAATAGCAATTGGAAATATTATTGGAAGTAATATTGCGAATGTTTTGTTGATTCTTGGGGTTGCTGGAATGATTGGTGAATTGGTTGTTAAGAAGAATACGTTCTTTATTGAATCACCATTTGTGATTGTAATTACTATTGTTTTGTTGTTTTTAGGAGTGAATGGAAAGAATATTAATCGTATTGATGGTGCAATTTTATGGATGTTCTTTTTAGTTTTTCTTTATTATCTTTATCGTTTGACTAAAAAAGGTGATGATAGTGCAATTGATGATGTGCCTGAATTGGATCAAAATGATCGTTTATGGAAATTAATTATTATGATTGTTTTAGGAATTATTTGTGTTGTAGTGGGAAGCCAGGTAACAGTTGATGCAGCGAGTTCTATTGCCAAAGAATTTGGAGTTAGTGATCGTATTATTGGTTTAACGATTGTTTCGATTGGAACGTCTTTACCTGAATTAGTGACTTCAGTGAATGCATCGCTCAAAGGGCGTAATGATATTGCGATTGGAAATATTATAGGAAGTAACATTTTTAATATTTTATTTGTACTTGGAACAGCAGCTTTGGTGGCTCCTAGAGGAATACCATTTGCTAGTGGATTTATGCTTGATGGCGTAATTGCGATAGCGGCTGTCGTGCTCTTTATGCTGTTTGTCGGCAAAGATATGAAGCTTAAAAAGTATGGTGCTTTTGTAATGTTAATCTCATATATTTGTTATGTGGTGTATATTTTGTAAAAAAATTCACGAGGGAAAGGGTTTACATAAAATGTAAGCCTTTTTATTTTGGCTTTTTGTATCATCTTGCTTGTTTTTTCACAAGGAATATAGTATATTAGCCATGTAAAGAAAATATAAATTTTGGAGGAAAGAAAATGGCAGAGAAAAAAGCTGTAAAACAAGAAGCCCCAAAGGCTGAATTGACTAATGAACAAGTAGATGCTCATATTGATGAATTAGTTCAAAAAGCATTAGGAGCCTTAGAAAAATTTGAATCTTTTGATCAAGATGCTGTTGACTACATCGTTGCTAAATGTTCTGTTGCTGGGTTAGACCAACATGGTGTATTAGCTGAAGCTGCAGTTAACGAAACAGGTAGAGGTGTTTTTGAAGATAAAGCTGTTAAAAACTTATTCGCTTGTGAATATGTAACAAGTAATCTTCGTCACTTAAAAACTGTTGGAATTATTAATGAAGATCCTTTAACTGGAATTACTGAAATCGCTGAACCAGTTGGTGTTATTTGTGGTATCGTTCCAACAACAAACCCAACTTCTACAGTTATCTTCAAATCTTTAATTTCATTAAAGACAAGAAACCCAATTATCTTCTCATTCCATCCATCAGCTTATGAAAGTTCAGTTATGGCTGCTAAAGTCATGAGAGATGCTGCAATTGCTGCAGGTGCTCCTGAAAACTGTATCCAATGGATTGAAATCAGAGGATCTATGTATGCAACAACTGCATTAATGAATCATCCAGGTGTAGCAACTATCTTAGCTACTGGTGGTAATGCAATGGTTAAAGCTGCTTACTCTTGTGGTAAACCTGCTTTAGGTGTTGGGGCTGGTAACGTTCCTGCATATGTAGAAAAATCATGTGTATTAAAAAGAGCAGTTAACGATATCGTATTATCAAAATCATTCGATAATGGTATGATTTGTGCTTCTGAACAAGCTGCTATCGTTGACCATGAAATTTATAAAGAATTTAAAGAAGAAATTTCTCGTTTCAAAGTTTATTGGGTAAATGAAGCAGAAAAAGCTAAACTTGAAAAATATATGTTTGGTGCTGAAGCTTATAGCGATAAAGTTAATGAAGTGGGAACTGTAAATGCTAATGTTGTAGGTAAAAATGCAACTTGGATTGCTGAACAAGCTGGATTCAAAGTACCAGAAGATACTCAAATCTTACTTGCTGAATGTAAGGAAGTTGGACCTAATGAACCATTAACAAGAGAAAAATTATCTCCAGTTTTAGCTGTTTTAAAAGCAACTTCTACTGAAGATGGTATTGCTAAATCAGCTGCAATGGTTGAATTTAATGGATTAGGACACTCAGCTGCTATCCATACTCAAAATCATGACATTTCAGTTGAATTCGGATTAAAATGTAAAGCAATTCGTGTTATCGAAAATGCTCCATCTACATTTGGTGGTATTGGTTCTGTTTATAATGCATTCATTCCTTCATTAACATTAGGATGTGGATCTTATGGACATAACTCAGTATCAAATAACGTAAGTGCTGTAAACTTATTAAATATTAAGAGAATAGGGAGACGTAACAACAATATGCAATGGGTTAAACTTCCTCCAAAAATCTACTTTGAAAGAAATTCAATTAGATATTTAAGAGACATGAAAGTCATGGAAAAAGCCATGATTGTTACTGATAGAGGTATGTACAATCTTGGTTATGTAGATAAGATTGAAGATGTTATCAAGAGAAGACGTAATAAAGTTGACTTAGAATTATACTTCGATGTAGAACCAGATCCAAGTATCGATACAGTTAACGAAGGTGTTGAATTAATGAGAAAATTCGAACCAGATGTTATTATCGCATTAGGTGGAGGTTCTTCAATGGATGCTGCTAAAGTTATGTGGTTAATGTATGAACATCCAGAAGTTAACTTCGATGATATCAAACAAAAATTCATGGATATCAGAAAACGTGCATTCAAATTCCCTGAATTAGGAAAGAAAGCAAGATTAATCTGTATCCCAACAACATCAGGAACTGGATCTGAAGTTACACCTTTCGCAGTTATCACTGATAAGAAAGCTAACAAGAAATATCCATTAACTGACTACTCATTAACTCCAACAGTTGCAATTGTTGACCCAGAATTCGTTATGAGTTTACCAGCTGCTATTGCTGCTGATACAGGAATTGACGTATTAACTCATGCAGTTGAAGCATATGTATCTATCTTAGCATCTGACTTCACTGATGGATGGGCTAAACAAGCTGTTAAGTTAGTATTTGAATACTTAGAAAGATCTGTTAAGAATGGTAAAAACGATCCAGAAGCAAGAGAAAAAATGCATAATGCTGCAACAATCGCAGGTATGGCATTCGCAAATGCTTTCTTAGGTATGAACCACTCATTAGCTCATAAGATCGGTGGAGAATGGCATATTCCTCATGGTAGAACAAATGGTATCTTATTACCACATGTTATTAGATACAATGGTACAGTACCAACTAAGTTAAATATCTGGCCTAAGATTGAAAACTATAAAGCTGATGTTAAATATATGGAATTAGCTCAATTAATTGGATTAAATCCTAAGACTCCAGCTGAAGGTGTTGCAATGTTCGCTGATGCATGTGAAGAATTATGTGCAAAAGTTGGTGTTGCTTGCAACGTACAATCTCAAGGTATCGATAAAGCTGCTTGGGAAGAATCAGTTCATAGAATGGCAATGAATGCTTATGAAGATCAATGTACTCCAGCTAACCCTAGAATGCCTATGGTTAAAGATATGGAAGCTATCTTAAGATTAATCTATGATTATGAATCAAAATTTGCTGATAAAGCATTAAAGAAATAATAAATAACCAAAATTTATTTGAAAGACGTTGCTTCGTTTGCAACGTCTTTTCTTTTATCGTAAAATAAAAGTAAGAAGATATAAAATGAAAGGGAATGACTATGAAACTAAGAAAAGGTAACTTAAAAACAAAATTATGTCAACTCGCATTGATACCAGTCATCTGTTTAGGCTTAGCAACATTAGTTATTGCCTCTGTGAGTGTTTATATATCAACGGCTAATGAAACAAAAGATGGTTTAAAGAATCTTGCTTATATGCTTCATCAAATGTGTGATATTGATGGTGAAGGAGATTATTGGGTAAAAGGTCAACATTTGATGAAAGGTAATGATGTTTTTGATAATAATTATAAGATTGTTGATAATATCAAAAGAACATCTAGTGTGGATGCAACTATTTTTTATGGTGATGTGAGAATGATTACAACCATCCATAATGATGGTAAACGTGCAATTGGAACCCATGCAAGTTTGGCTGTGGTTGAGAGTGTATTGAAAAAAGGAAATGATTATTTTTCTAGGCAGGTTTCTATAGGTGGGGTTTCTTATTTTGGTTATTATACACCTTTAACGAATCCTGATGGTAGTATTGTAGGAATGGTCTTTGTTGGAAAACCAAGAATTGCGGTTGTAGAAGCAGTGATGGCAACAGTCTTTTGGATTTTCTTATTAACTTTACTTGTCGCTGGTTTTACAGTTATGATGTCGATACATTATGCTCATAAAATTGTTTATTCATTGGATAAAACAAAAGAGTTTTTAGGTAATATAGCCAAAGGAAATGTAGAAGAAAAGATTGATCCAAATATTTTAAAACGTAATGATGAGATTGGTGAAATGGGGAATTTTGCAGTTAGTTTGAAGCAATCTATTAATCAGCTTGTAAGTACTGATTCATTGACAGGGTTATATAATCGAAGGAGCTGTGAAACGATTTTAACAAAGATTATTGAGGAAAATAAGAAATATAAAACCAAATCAGTGATTGTGATTGGAGATATTGATTTATTTAAACAGGTTAATGATACATATGGTCATCAAATTGGCGATCTTGTTTTAAAAGAATTAGCGATTGTTTTTAAGGAACATATGGAACATAAAGGAATTGTTGCTCGTTGGGGTGGAGAAGAATTTATGTTTATATATGAGCGTATGGATATGGAGCGAGTTTATGAGCATTTACAAGAACTTATGAAAGCTATTGAAAATATGCAGATACCTTATAATGATGAAATGATTTCAGTTGGAATGACATTTGGGGCAGCATTATGTGATCAGGATTGTGATATTGATCAGATTATTAAATTAGCTGATGATAATCTTTATTATGGTAAGAATCATGGCAGACATATGATTGTTATAAAATAGGTGGAAGTGATAATATGTATATTCGAACTCAAAATCAGTATTCTAAATTTACTACTGATGAATTAAGTGAGTTATTAGGACAAACAACATTTCAAATTAATAATTTTGGTCTATGGACAAGTGATCATGATAATCAAGCAAGTTATATTTCTAATGATATTGAGATTGTTTATTATCAAAAAGGTGGTTCACGTACTCTCGTTGGGAATCAATCTTATCAATGTCCACCAGGAAGTTTTCTTATTCTTGAACCTTTTCAATTAAATACATCAATTAATGAAGGATATGATGAATATGCTTACTATTATTTTCATTTTGATATAGAACCAGTTTCTTTAAAACATCAGTTTATGTCTTTACTTACAAAACATGGTCATTTGATTTATCCTCATGAAATGAAAAACTTTGAAGAAATGTTGTATCGTCTTTATATTGAATCACAAGAAAAAGAAATGGGATATTCAAGTATTATTACATCGGCTTTAATTAGAGTGGTTGTAGAAATTATGCGAGCTCAATTAAAACGTGGACAAGATGATCATATTGAAATGATACATTCACCTTATATTGAATTAGTTAATGAGGCTATCACTTATGTTCAAATTCATTTGTATGAACCAATACGTTTACAACAGATGGCACAAACATTAGGCGTATCTTCAGGCGTATTATATAAAGCTTTTATAAGTGTGTTATCCTTGTCACCAGCAAAATATATTCATCAACAAAAAATCCAATATGCTCAAAATAAATTGTTATTAGGAGAAAGTGTGACAGCTATTGCTCAAGAACTAGGTTATTCATCAGCTTATCATCTATCAAAAGACTTTAAGAAGATAGTAGGGATGAGTCCAAGAGATTATAAAAAACAACTCCAACGTTTGTGAAATATTAAACATATACGAATTTGTATATGTTTTTTAATATTTTAGATATGTTTTGTGTATGTGTAAGTGTTATCATAAGGTTATAGAAAAAATGAGGAGGTAGAATATGTTATTATTAGAACCGATAAAAGTAGGGAAAATCACATTAAAAAATCGTATTATGTTTCCACCAATGACAACGGGTTATGAAGAAAGAGATGGATCTATTGGACAACAAAGTTTTAACTTTTATAAAAGATTAGCTCAAGGTGGAGTTTCTTATATTGTTTTAGGAGATGTTGCGCCAGTGAATACAGTTTCTCCAACTCCAAAATTATTTCATGATGGTCAAATTGAAGCATTTGCTAAGTTGGCTAATGCTCTCCATAGTTATGACTGTAAATTAGGAATACAAATTTTTCATCCTGAATATGATGTTGATGCCTTGGCAGAAATGTTTAAAAAAGGAGATATGCAAGCAGCTCGTGCAAAACTTCATCATGATATGCTGCATTATATTGATGAAGTGACTGAAGAACAATTATCTGCAATCTTAGAAAAAATAGGTGCTTGCGTTAAACGTGCATATCAAGCAGGAGTTGATGTTGTTGAAGTGCATGGTGATCGTTTGGTAGGTGCTTTATGTTCACCAATCTTAAATCATCGTGAAGATCAATATGGTGGAAGTTTTGAAAATCGTACACGTTTTGCCTTAATGGTAGTCAAAACAATTAAAGCCAATGCGCCAGATATATGTATTGATTATAAACTTCCAATTATTACTGAAAATCCATTACGTGGTAAGGGTGGATTAAAGATTGATGAAGCTATCTCATTAGCAAAAATTCTTGAAGAAGCAGGAGTTGATATGATTCATGTTGGCCAAGCAAATCATACAGGGAATATGAATGATACGATTCCAGCAATGGGAACACAACCATATTGCTTTATGTCAAAGTATACAAAACAAATTAAAGAAGCTGTGCATATTCCTGTTTCATCAGTAGGTCGTATTTTAACTCCAGAAAATGGTGAAGCAATGATTGAAAATGGAGTATGTGATATCATTGGATTAGGACGTTCTTTATTAACTGATCCAGATTATGTGCGTAAACTTGAAAAAGGTGAAGCTCATCGTATTCGTCATTGTATGATGTGTAACAAGGGATGTACGGATGCTATTCAAAATAGAAAATTCTTAAGCTGTGTTTTAAATGCAGAAAACGGTTATGAATATGAAAGAGTAATCACTTCAGCAACAACGAAAAAGAAAGTTGTGATTGTTGGTGGCGGTCCAGCTGGAATGGAAGCAGCACGTGTAGCTAGATTAAAAGGTCATGATGTTGTTTTATTTGAAAAAGAAACAACTTTAGGTGGTCAATTAAATATTGCTAGTGTACCACCTAGAAAATCAGAAATGACAAGAGGTATTCATTATTTGACAAATGAAATGAAAGAGTTGAATGTTGATTTAAGACTAGGAAAAGAAGCTAGTCCAAATTGTATTATGGAAGAAAATCCTGATCATGTTATTATTGCAGTAGGGGCTTATAATATTGTGCCTCCGATTGATGGTAGTAAACAGCCTCATGTCTTAGATGCTTGGAAAGTCTTGAATCATGAACAATTACCAAGTGGCGAAGTTGTTGTTATTGGTGGTGGTTTAGTTGGTGCGGAGACAGCTGAATTATTAGCAGAAATGGGATGTCATGTCACAATTGTTGAAATGTTGGATGAGATAGCTAAAGAAGAATCTTCAACAGTTAGACCAACTATGTTTGAAACATTTGGAAAACATCATGTAACATTATTAACGCAAACAAAAGTTACCCAAATCAATCCTACGCATATCAAAGCACAAAAAGCCGATGAAGAAATAACGATTCCATGTGATTATGTTGTTTTAGCAGTAGGGGCAAAATCACAAACCTTTGATATAACACCACTTATTGAAAAAGGAATAGATGTTCATTTTATTGGTGATTGTCATGAAAAAGCTTCAGATATCAATCACGCTATTGAAGAAGGCTATTTAATTGCTAATTCATTATAATCCTCAGATACAATATAAAGACTTCAAATACGTTGCTTTTGACAACGTATTTTTTTATAATAAAGATATAAAGGAGGGGGAATATGGAATCGATATATGGAACTTTTATGACATCAGGTTTTGTTGTTTCATTAGTTACAATTATTTCATGGTGGATTCTTTTTAATAAAGCTGGATATAAGGGATGGTACGCGATTGTTCCAATTTATAATGTTTATATCTTTTGTCAAATGGTAACGGGAAGTGGTTGGTTTTTTCTAGCTATGTTGATACCATTTGTGAATGTCTTTGTTTTAATATATTTGTTATATAGGCTTTCACTTGTTTTTGGACATGGAATTTTATTCACGTTAGGACTTGTTTTTATGGAGCCATTGTTTATTTTGATTTTAGCATTAGGGGCTTCGTCTTATCATTCAAATACAACTTATTTCTAAAAGAAAAATAGAAGTGATGATTCACTTCTATTTTCATATAGGGGATTATTTATTTTTCCAATCTTCGTACATTTTTAAAGCTTGATCTAAAACTTTAGATCCATCCATCATACCATAAGTACGCATGTCGATGACTTCAACAGGAATTTCACCTTTTGTTTGCTCTTTGATAGAGTTTAAACGGAAACGAACTTGTGGCCCAATTAATAAAACATCACATGGATCAGCAGCGTATTCAGTTGTTAATGCAGTTTCACTTACAGCCCAAATTTTAGCTTCCAAACCTCTTTCACCAGCAGCTTTTTGCATTCTTGTTACTAGTAAACTTGTAGACATACCAGCACTACATGCTAACATGATTTTAATCATTTTATTTTTCCTCCTTATAAATCATATTCTTGCTATATTTATATTATACACCTCAAAGATTTAGAATGAAAGAATAACATTTACAAATTTATTGACATCTCAGCCTTCCTCATTTACCATAAGAATATGTAAAAATATTTGTTGATTGGTGAGTCTTATTTTAATTTATAAATGTGGATATTTTGTCTTATAAAGTTAATATATAGAAAGGAATTTATATGAAGAAAAAAGATATTATTGTGATTGTTGTATTATTAGTGGTTATTGGTGTAGGGTATTTGGTTTTTTCAATGATGCAAGGGAAAAAGGATGTTGTTGAAGTTTATTATAAAGATGAACTGATAGAGAAAATTGATATTTCAGTTGATAAAACATATACGTTTAAAGGAAGTTATGGAAAGTTTTCTTTAGAAGTGAAGAATCATGAATATCATGCTGTGAATGTTGAATGTCCAAATCATGATTGTGAAAAAATGGGATGGGTTAAAGAAGGAAGTTCTAAATCTATTATTTGTGTTCCAAATGAAATATATGTTATTCAAGCAGGAAATGAAGATCAGGTTCAATGAAAAATAAATATTACTTCTTTATGACCTTTTTACTAGGGTTGTTGTTTGTTTTTGTAGGAATTTTTGCTTTTTTAAATTCAGCTTATTTTATGTATATGATTGTTATGGTGTTGGGTATTTTGATTTTTATTGATACTTCATCTTTATTGAAGAATTTAAAAACCAATATATTAGGGATTTTGATTCATTTATTGTTTGCTTGTATATTTATCTTTACACCAAAATTACCTTTATCAATTGTTGTTATGGTTTTTGCTTTATATGTTTCAATAATGGGGATTTCGCATTTTGTTACATATTGTTATTATCGTAAAGAGAAAGTAAATGGGAGATTGTTGTTTTTGTTATCAGCAATTGTTTTGATTGTGGTTGGTATAAGTTTTATTTTATCTCCGAGTGTTCATGCAAAAGAGATGACTTATATTTTTGTTTTATATACTTTGTATTTGGGTATAAAGTATATGTTTGCTTCAATGAAAGAACTGTTATCAGAAAATCGTAAAAATTCTTTAAAACGACGAATACGTGTATCGTTACCAATATTTATGGTTGCTTTTATGCCGAGGGTAATGATTGAGTATATTAATGAAAAATTAGAAGTTGAAGATGAGATAATGAAACAGGATGATGATTTATCATCAGTAGAGGTTTTTGTTCATGTGAGTAAAGATGGTTTTGGGGCTATTGGACATGTTGATATTTGTTATCAAAATGAAGTGATTGCTTATGGGGCTTATGATGAAGCATCAACACATCTTTTTGGAGCTATTGGAGAAGGCGTTTTGTTTATTGTTGATAAAGAAAAATATATTTCTTTTTGTCATAAGGATGATATGACAAGTCATATTTTTGCTTATACATTGACTTTAAATGAAGTTCAAAAAGAACGTATTGAAGATACAATTGATGAATTTAAAAAAGGATTGGTGAAATGGGATCCACCTTGTATTAATAATCAAGAGTCACAAGATTATGCAAGTCGTCTTTATCAAGGAACACATGCTTCATTTTATAAGTTTAAATCAGGGATGTTTAAATATTATTTTGTCATGACAACAAATTGTGTTTTGCTAGCTGATCGTATTATTGGAAAATCTGGAATTGATATTGTAAATATGAATGGGATCATTACACCAGGAACTTATTTGAGTTATTTTGAAGAAGAATATAAAAAAGAAAATTCGAGAGTTATTGAAAAACATATTTATTAGCTATAACAGGTTTGTTATAGTTTTTTCTTTTGAATAAAAAATATTCTTTGTTTCAAATAAATTCGTTTTTTTCACACATTTATTTGATTGTTTTCTAACATTGATTTTTTAAAATGAAGATGTTAGGAGGGATTGAATATGATAAAAAATGCGATATTAAGCATAAAGAAGAATGTTGGTAAAACAATACTATTATTGGTCTTGATGTGTGTGATTGCAAATCTTGTTATTGCGGGGTTGTCAATAAAGAATGCAACATCAAAATCAATGGAGCAGGTACGTACATCTTTAGGTAGTGATGTAACTCTTACATACAATATGCAAAACATGATGAAGAATCGTGATAAAGGTGAAGCAATGGATGAGGTTATTAGCCCAGTTACAATAAAGATGGCTGATCAGCTAAAAAATTTAACATATGTTAAGAGCTATAATTATACTGTTAATGTAGGAGTGACAAGTGATGATATTGATCCTGTTGAAGTGAGTAAGAGTGAGGATTCATCAACCAATGCTGATCGTAAGAACTTTATGGGTGATATGCCTAAGATGATGGATCAAAATGATTTTACTGTTGTTGGGAATACAACGATGGAAAATATGAGTGAGTTTTTAAATGAAAATTATGTTTTAAAGAGTGGACGTTTACTTACTCAAAAGGATGCTGATAGTAAAAACTGTGTTATTGAAACAACATTAGCGAGTGATAATGATTTAAAAGTTGGCGATACTTTTAGTGTTACATCAACAAATGCGGATAATGAGGAAATAATAGTTAAACTGAAAATTGTTGGAATTTATACAATGCAGACAAATGATCAAATAGGTGGAATGATGAGTAATCGTCAAAATCCAATTAATCAAATTTATACTGGTTTAACAATTGCACAAAAATTAAATGATAGTACAACAAATATTTCTAAAGCTATTTATTATTTAGATGATCCTGAACATATTGAGGCATTTAAAGCAAAAGCAAAATCAGTAACGGATATTGACTTTGAGACTTATACTTTGGATGCTAATGATCAAGTTTATCAAAGAAGTATTGATTCGTTGGAAAATATGGAACAGTTTGCGACTATTTTCTTATGGGTTGTTATTGGTGCAGGAAGTGCTATTTTATGTTTGATTTTGATTTTAACAATGCGTAGTCGTTTTTATGAATTTGGGGTGTTTTTATCATTAGGACAATCTAAAATAAAAATCATGTTACAGCAATTGTTTGAGATATTGATGATTGCAGTTGTATCTTTTGGTATTTCTTTAGGGACAGGAAAGATGGTATCTAATGTTGTGAGTTCAATGTTAGAGTCGACTCAAAATAGTCAAAAACAAGTGATGATGGAAATGCCTAATGAAAAAACAACGGAAGCATCATCTGGTAATACAAAACAGGATTTGTTTGATAAAGCTATGAATGCTCCTACAAATAGTGAGTTAGATGTTTCTTTAACACCACAAACAGTTATTCAATTAGCTGAAATTACAGGATTGATTTGTTTGGTTTCTGTCGTCTTACCATCAATTTATATTTTACGATTATCACCAAGAGAAATTCTTGTGAAGAAGGAGGGGTAGGTATGGATGAAAATGTAATTTTAACGTTTGAACATGTTGATTATTATTATCAAGATGGTTCAAGACAAGTCAATATTTTAAAAGATGCCAACTATTCTTTTGAAAAAGGAAAGACTTACGCAATTGTTGGAGCGAGTGGTAGTGGTAAAACAACATCACTTGTTTTAGCTGGAGGATTGGATAAACCAAAAGAGGGACATATTTTATATAAGGGTGAAGATATTGCTAAAATTGGTTTTACAAAATATCGTTGTCTGGATGTATCGATTGTTTTTCAATCCTATAATTTAATTACTTATATGAATGCTGTTCAAAATGTTGTGAATGCAATGGATATCGCACATATTAAAGTACCACATAAAAATCAATATGCACTCAATATTTTAAAAGAACTAGGGTTAAGTGAAGAAGAATGTAAGAGAGATGTTCGTAAGTTATCAGGTGGTCAACAGCAACGTGTTGCGATTGCTAGAGCAATGGCCAAGGATGTAGATTTGATTTTGTGTGATGAACCAACAGGAAATTTAGATCCAGAAACATCACAAGGAATTATTCAAACATTTATTGATTTAGCACACCTAAAGAATAAGTGTGTTATTATAGTGACTCACTCTAAAGAGTTTGCTAATTGTATGGATATTCAATTACAGATTCACCAAGGAAAATTAGAAAAAATAAATGAATGTTCACAATAAATTCATATGTCAGAGTTATGATATAAGTGTCTTAAGAAAGACACATAATACAATCTATAGGCGACCCCTCTCCCTAAATATAAATCGTCTATAATAAAAAAGAACGTATTCCCCACGTTCTTTTTTTGTATATCAATATTTGCTTATTGCATATTTTTATAGGTGGATGTATAATATATTTGAAAAAGTTGTCCGAAAAAAAAGAAAAATGAGAATTTTTTGCGTATATAGTAGTAGGGGGATATTTTCTCCTTAGAAAGGATGACTTTTATGGATAGTATTGAAACATCGGCTGCAAAATTTTCTTCTGATTATTTTTTTCATTATCTTCTTCACCATTGTGACGAGGTGAGAAATCTGTTTGTTTCGCATTTGAGTGATCACCCCATCTTGAATACGGAGCTTACTGTTGCGGATTTCTATCAACGCAAAGAAAATGCTAAAAAGCGTATTTTGGATGTTGCGGTGGTTGATGACCAGGGATATTACTATGATTTAGAGATGCAAAATGGGGATATTAACAGATCTGAAATGATTAGATTTTTTAATTATGCATCACTTTTGTTAGATTCACAAATTAATAAAGGAAAAGACTATAATGTGAAAACAGTGAAAACGTTGATTATTTATACGGGTAAACCTATCCGTGATCTTGAGCATTTTGAACATCGTTTTGAGTTGATTGATTCTGATTATTTGATCAAGCTAAAAGACGGACCGATTGAAATTGAAATATTACAAATAGAAAGAATGGAGGAATTAGGAATGGAAGTTGTAAATAACGATCAATTTTATCGTATTGTACATATGTTTTCGAAGAATGAAGATTTTATTGATCATCATGATGATGAATTGTATACATTAGTGCTTGATCACTATAATAAGTATCTTAATTCAGATGAATATATTGCGAATCTACAAATAGAAAGAGATCGTCGTGCATATCATACTGGAATGATACAAAGTAGAAAAGAAGGAGTTGAGGAAGGAAAGATAATTGGAAAACAAGAGGGAATCGAAGAAGGAAAGATAATTGGAAAACAAGAGGGGATCGAAGAAGGAAAGATAATTGGGAAACAAGTGGGGATTGAAGAAGGAAAGATAATTGGTAAGCAAGAAGGAATTGAGGAAGGTATGTTAAAAGCAAAAAGGGATTATATCTTAATACTTTTTAGAAAAGAATTTCCTTATGAAGATACTCGCTTTCTTGAAAATTTATCTATTGAACAGTATGATGCGATTATGAAGTTATTGAGTGAAAATGGGAATCTAGAACAGATTTATGAAGTATGTCATATCTTCTTATAATTGAGTGTTTGAGCATAGTATATAAACTTAAAGGGTATTGATTAAAATCCAAAAAGTAAAGAAAACGGAGGAAATGAACAATGGGACAAAATGATAATCAGTTTTATCAGATGGAATCAAAGGATGACAATTTTGTTGATGATGATATTGCAATCCATTTGTTGGTGAGAGAATATTACAAGGAGCATCTTGATACTGGTGAATATATTGCTTATTTACAAAGGGAAAGAGATTGCCGAGCATATCATACTGGAATGATACAAAGTAGAAAAGAAGGAGTTGAGGAAGGAAAAATACTTGGAAAACAAGAGGGAATTGAAGAAGGGATAAGGATTGGAAAAGAAGAAGGGTATGAAGAAGGGATAAGGCTTGGGAGAGAAGAAGGAAGAAAAATTGTAAAACAGAAGGAGATTGAAGAAGGAAGAAGACTTGGAAAAGAAGAAGGAATATTAGAAGTTAAAAGAGATTGTGTCTTAATGATTTTTAAAAAAGAATTTCCTTATGAAGATACACATTTTCTTGAAAATTTATCTATTGAACAGTATGATGCAATTATGAAGTTATTGAGTGAAAATGGAAGTCTTGAACAAATCCATGAAGTTTTAAAAAAATAGGGTCAACTTCTCGTTGACCCTATAATTATATAATTTGAAAATGTTTTAACGCATTATAAATACCATTATCTTGAATGTCAGTTGTAATATAAGTGACTTCATCAAATAAAAGTGGATTACTATTCCCCATAGCAACAGCTTCTTTGGTGAATTTAAGCATTGGTAAGTCATTTGTAGAATCTCCAATACTTATTGTATCATCAATAGATATATGTAAATAATCAGCTATAAATTGTATACCAGTTGCTTTAGAATAAGGTAATGGGACAATTTCTAAGAAATCAACATCTCTTTGAATAATATCAAAATCATCAGCCAATAAAACTCTAAATGCTTCAATATCAGATTCCTTTGTATACCAAGAAGCAAACTTATCAAAAGGAACAACATCATTTTGATTATATTTATGAACAGGAAATTTTTCCTTAATATATCTTTGTTCAACTCCTTGAACAAAAGGATGATATGAAACTTCTGGGAAATAAACACCATAACGTCCTTCTAAAACTGTATCAACATGATATTCATGTGTTTTTTGAATGATTTTCTGTCTTAATTCATCAGAAATATCTACATGAAAAATAGGTTCGCCATGATATTCAATATATGTTCCACATCCACATATATATCCATCAAAAGGAATATCAGTAATCACTTGATCAATTGTAGAAATTGGTCTCCCAGTATTAATAAAACATTTATGTCCGTTTTGTTGAGCAAGTTGTATTGCTTTTTTAGTTGAATCAGGAACAGTAAAAGTTTGTTCATCTAGTAATGTTCCATCAATATCAAAAAATATTAATTTAGTATCCATAATTTCCTCCATTTCATTAATATCATAGCTATAATTAAAAAATAGGTCAAGATATAAAGAGGAAATAATCAAGTTGTATTGCGAAAAATTTTGCACTGTGATATAATTTCTATTAAATTTAAAGAGGGGATGATGCGGATGTATAAAATATTACGTAAAGAAAAACTAAATGATGTTGTTGAATTAATGGAAATCCATGCGCCAAACGTTTCTAGAAAATGTGAGCCAGGACAATTTATCATTTTAAGAGTCGGTGAAGATGGAGAAAGAATTCCTTTAACAATCGCTGATTTTGATAGAGAAAAAGAAACTATTACAATTATTTATCAAATTGTTGGATATTCTACTGAACAGTTAGCAAAATTAAATCAGGGGGATGAGTTAACTGATTTTGTAGGACCTTTAGGTGAACCAACTCAACTTCATCAATCAAAACATGTTGTTGGGGTTGCTGGGGGAGTAGGAAGTGCACCTTTATTTCCTCAATTACGTGCTTTAGCCAATATGGGTGTGGAATGTGATGTCATTATTGGTGGTAGAGAAGCTCAATATGTCTTATTAGCGGAAGAATTTAAAAAATTCTGTAAGAATGTATATATTACAACTGATGATGGATCACTTGGACAAAAAGGATTTGTTACTCAAGTATTAGCTGATTTAATTGAAAAAGGTGAAACAATTGATGAAGTTATTGCGATTGGACCTGTACCAATGATGAAAGCTGTTGTTGGTGTAACAAAACCTCATAACATTAAAACTTCTGTTTCATTAAATCCAATTATGATTGATGGAACAGGTATGTGTGGATGCTGTCGTGTTAGCGTTGATGGAAAAATTAAATTTGCTTGTGTAGATGGTCCTGATTTTGATGGATTATTGGTTGATTTTGATGAATTAATCGCAAGACAAAAGATGTTTAAGAGTGAAGAAGCACATATCTGTAATTTAACGGGGGTGAAAAGATAATGCCAAATATGTCATTAGAAAAGGTAAAAATGCCTGAACAAGATCCAAATGTAAGAAATAAAAACTTTGAAGAAGTTTCTTTAGGGTATACAAAAGAACAAGCAATGGAAGAAGCAACACGTTGTTTAAATTGTAAACATCAACCATGTAAAAAAGGATGTCCTGTAGGGGTACCTATTCCTGAATTTATTGCCGAAGTTGCTAAAGGGAACTTTGAAGAAGCTTATGAAATTATAACAAGAGAAAATGCCTTACCAGCAATTTGTGGACGTGTTTGTCCGCAAGAAAATCAATGTGAAGGAAAATGTGTCCGTGGAATTAAAGGTGAATCAGTAGGAATTGGTAGATTAGAAAGATTTGTTGCTGATTATCATAGAGAACATGGACAAAAGAAAGCTTTAAATATTGAAAAGAATGGTAAGAAAGTTGCAATTGTTGGAAGTGGGCCAGCAGGTATTACTTGTGCAGGTGAACTTGCTAAAAAAGGTTATGATGTAACTGTATTTGAAGCTTTGCATAAAACTGGGGGAGTTTTATCTTATGGTATTCCTGAATTCCGTTTACCTAAAGCTTTGGTTCAAAGTGAAGTTGATGGTGTTGCTCAATTAGGTGTTGATTTTGAAACAAATGTTGTAGTTGGAAGATCAATTACAATTGATGAATTACAAGAACAAGGATATGAAGCAATATTTGTTGGAAGTGGAGCAGGACTTCCACGTTTCCAAGGAATTCCAGGTGAAAACTTAAATGGTGTTTATGCAGCTAATGAATTCTTAACACGTGTTAACTTGATGAAGGGATATGAATTTCCTAAACATCCTACACCAGTAAAAATTACTGATACAGTATGTGTTATTGGAGCAGGAAATGTAGCAATGGATGCTGCAAGAACAGCAAAACGTTTAGGAGTTAAGGATGTTTATATTGTTTATCGTAGAGGAGCAGAGGAAGTTCCAGCCCGTGCAGAAGAAGTGCATCATGCTAAAGAAGAAGGTATCATCTTTAAATTATTAACAAATCCAGTTAAAATCAATGGTGAAGATGGATGGGTTAAATCTATGGAATGTGTTGAAATGGAACTTGGTGAACCTGATGAAAGTGGAAGAAGGAGACCAGTTGTTAAAGAAGGATCTAATTTTACAATTGAAACAGGAACAGTTATTGTTTCAATTGGACAAAGTCCTAACCCATTGATTAGACAAACAACACCAGGACTTGATACTCAAAAATGGGGTGGAATCATTGTTGATGAAGATACAATGAAAACAAGTAAAGATGGTGTTTATGCTGGTGGTGATGTTGTCACTGGTGCAGCAACTGTTATTCTAGCAATGGGTGCTGGTAAAAAAGCTGCTCAAGCTATTGATGAAGCACTAAAAAATAAATAATTTATTTGAGGAGATGTTATCTCCTCTTTTTTTGTAAAATGATATGGAAATTTTTGTATTTAAAGTGAATATTATAGCTAGTGTGTTTAAGGTGTTTGAAAAGATTGCTTAAAAGCAGATATTGTAACATCAATAACAAAATTATAATTTGTATATGAGTTTTAATGATAAGTTTATGTTAATTCTTTTATCTTTTCAATTTAATGATATAATTAAAATCAAGAGGACGTGGTAAAAATGAAAAACAAAGATTTGGCGTATGATAAATATCAAAGGATGAATTTTTATTGGTTGAAAACACATGTTAAACTTTTATATATAGGTTGTTTAATTGGATTTGTAGTAGAAGTAAGCATGATGTTTGCAATTTATCAAATTGATTATTTATCTTCTAGTTTTTCACATTATATCCACAAGTATGTATTGTTTCCTACTCTTGTTAATTTAATGGTATGTTTTTTGGCATCATATCTCGTAAATAATCGTAAAATATCATTTAAATCAAAACAATATAGTGTATCTATATTGACTGTCATATTAACTTTTGTATTTTCTTCAGTCCATAATAGTTTTGTGTCAGTCTTAATCTTATTGGGATTTCCAATACTTATTACAATTATTTACGAAGATGAAAAGTTAACAAGTGTTGTGACGGTATTAAGTTTAATTTTAATGTTTATAAGTAGTTGTTTTTTAGAATGGGATCCAGATAAAGTCTTTAATTCAACCTATCTTTTAAATACTATGGTTATTATGGTTTCGACTTTTTTGCTTTGGGTTATTAGTTGTTCAATGATTCATTTTATTGAGAAGAAAAGTAAAATTATAATTGAGGATAGTATGGAAAAATTTGATTTGGAAAAAAGAATATATATTGACGGATTAACACTGATTAAAAATAAGGATGCTTTTGATAAAGAAATGGATGAAATCACGAAAGATTCTAAAAATATTTATCATTTGGTGATGTTTGATATAGATTTATTTAAAGCTTTTAATGATGATTTTGGTCATTTATTTGGTGATAGAGTTTTGACCTCAGTAGGAAAAATATTATTAGAAAATATTCCTGAACAATCTGCTTATAGATATGGTGGTGATGAATTTTGTGTTATATTTAAAAATTATTCGGAACATGAAATTGAAGAAAAATTAAAGTTGGTGCAAAAGCAATTAAAAACAACTCAAATAAAGGGTGTGTCTGTAGAAATAACAATAAGTATTGGAGTTGCGGTAAAAGAAAATATAATGACTAAAGAAGAATGGATTGCAAAAGCTGATAAAGCTTTGTATTTATCTAAAAATAGTGGTAGAAACCAAATCACTTTTAGTCAATAATAAAAAACAGAAATTCAATGTTTGAGTTTCTGTTTTACTGATTTTGTTTATAAATCAAACTATTGTAAAGATGAAAATATATGATAAAATAATAACCGTGTGACTAGTGTGTGACGATAAATTATTATACTTATAGTATAAAATATTAAGGTAGAGGTGAATGCGCTATGAAAAAGAAAATGACTCTTATGATAGTGGCTGCTGGGTTATTTGTTGTAGCAATAGTTGGTGGTTCAATTGCATATTTTACTGCTGATACAAGAGCTAAGAATGCTATTACTGCTGGTAACTTAGGAGTTGAATTAAAAGTAGATGAAGAAAAAGTATCTCAATATATTGAAAATAATGGATTGAAAGTATCTGGAGCACTTCCGGGAGATAGATATGATTATCCAATTTATGCATATAATAGTGGGGATTTTCCATCATATATTCGTATTACATTAACAAAATATTGGAGTGACAGTCATGATGAAAAGAATTTTGACGCAGATTCAGCAAAGATTCTATTAGAAAATAATAACTCTGATTGGATTATTGATACATCTGATGAAAATAATGAAGTTGTTTACTGTTACTATAAAAAACCAATTGATAGCAAGACATCAACTACTCATGTTGTTGATGCAATCAAAATTGCTGATTTAAAAAATGCTGATCAAGATTTGTATTCACCATTAACAATAAAAGTTGATGTTGAAGTTGATGCGATTCAAAAAGTTGCAGCAAAAGATGCCATTTTAGCAGAATGGGGATTAGATGCTCAATTTGATTCTAATGGTAATATTGTAAGTATTAGTGAGTAAAGGGGGAATCTAAATGAAAAAGTTACTAATAACAGGTTTAAGCATATGCTTGTCTTTATTGTTAAGTGTTAATGTAGCAAAAGCTGAAGATGATTCACCTTTTATTACTTTTGATGGTAATGCATCTCAATATTTCGAATTTAATACAAATCAAAATGAATTGACTGATAAATTCATGGGCATGATGCCTGGTGAAGAAAGAAGTGAAACTTTTACATTAGTTAATAATGATCAAAGAGAAATGAAGTTTTATTTAAATACACAAGTTTTAAAGGATTTAAGTGAAGATAGTAAAACAAAAGGTGCAGTTTATGAAATCTCATTTACAAGAGATGGTGAAGAATTTTATAGAGGAACTATTGGTGGTGAAGATGGTTCATTAGTTGATTTAAGTGGTCAAAGCATGGGTGAAAACATGTTGATGGCTTCATTAAAAGAAAATGAAAAAAGTGTAATTAAAATGTCAATTGGTATTGATGGTGACTCAATGACAAATAGTTATCAAAATGCTGCTGGTGAGTTACAATTTGAATTCAGTGTAGAATATGATGATCCTGAAGTAGTACAACCAACAATTGTAGAAAAAATTGTCAAATTACCAGGGAAACAAATTAACAGATATATCAATGCAGTAAAAACAGGTGACTATACAGAATTGTTACCACTAGTTGTTGGTTTAGCAATTAGTGCTGGATTAATTCTTGTCTTAGTTAAAACAAGAAAGAAAAAAGATACAAAGGAAGGAGAATAATCATGAAAAAATTAATGAAAACATTATTTGCAGTAATGGTAATGGTTAGCATGATTGCTCCTGCTACTTTGACAAATGTATCAGCTGCAACAAGAAAATATGAAGTAGTTTTTAGATCTGGATCACAAGGAACATTTAAAACAGAAGGATTAAAAGGTGATTATGTCATTAATAAAGATCATACTGTTATTAAATATACAGTAAATGCTAATGGGACTTTTCCAGATGTTCCTGAATTAGACATAAAAGAAGGATATAGAAATAATTCTTGGAGTCCTGTATTGCCACAAGTTGGGACAAAAGTTCAAGAAAAACAAGTTTATGTTGCTAAATATATAAAATTAGTTAATGCTGTAGAATTTACAGTAAAATATGTAGATAAAAATGGTGTTGAATTAGCTACACCATCAATCTATACAACTGATTTAAATACTGAAGAAATCGTTAGAGCAAAAACTATTGATGGATATCAACCAGACTCTTTACAAAAAAGATTGGTTGTATCTAGAGAAAATGTAGAAATTCAATTTGTTTATACATCTACAAGAGAAGCAGAAAAACCTCCTGTAATTGAACAAATCGTCTATGTTGAAGGAGAACCAGTTTATGTTGATGTTGTTAATACAACAACAGTTGGTGGAGGAGCAAATGGTGGACAAGCAAATAATCCAACAAACCAAAATCCAACAACAAACAATCAAAATGATAATCCAACAGTAGAAGTGGAAGATCCTAATACACCTCAAGCTAATGGAGACGATACAACAAATGTAGATGATGAAAAGACACCATTATCTAAAGGACAACAAACATCAGGTAACGTTTTATATGTTGCTGGAACATTAGGTGTTATTGTTGTTATTATGGCAGTTGTATATCTATTAAAGAAAAAAAGAAATGCATAGATGGTGAATAATGTTTGATAAGGTCATGAAATTCATCATGACCTTATATTGATAAATATATCTTTGGTTTCATAATTTCTATGAATATGAATGTCTGTGACCTTTGCGTGACTAAAAAAATATAGAATTATGGTAGAAGATAGAAAAATCCTATTGATATATAGTAAGGAGGCTAAATTATGAAAGGAAAAATCCAACAAAGAGTAATTAATTTATTATTATGTCTTTGTATGATATGTGTAACTGCTTCAAATGTATTTGCTGTTACAGGTGATGAGCCTAGTAGCAAAGAAGAAACTAGAGAGGTTATTGATTGGAGTGTTACAAATAAGGATGGTTATAAATTTATAGCTAGTAATGAAAAGGAAACTGTCCAATCATTAGATGTTGATAATGATAAGACAGGTGTGTTGAAAAAAGCACCTGTAAATGATATAAATAGTAAATTACAAGTTCCTAATTTAGAAGATGGACAAATTTGGAAAGGTAAACAAGTTAAATATCTTGGTGATTCAGTATATGAAATCACTATTAAGTTTACTGGAAAAACTTTTACAAAGAAATATACTGAAAATAATCAGGTTAAATACGAATATAATGTAAATCCAATTAAAGAGGGTACAACAAGCGTACTAACTGATACTATTGGTGAAGGATTTTCGATTGTAAAAGTACCTACAACAAATGTAAGTGGTTCAAATGTTGAAACGTCTGGTTCACAAGTTAAGTGGAGTGTTCCTTGGGATAAACAACCATTATATGATAAAGATGTTGTTGGTACTTTAATTTATCAAGTTAAGTTAAATGATGGTGCTAAAGTTAATACAATTTATCAAACAGGTGACTTATTAGCAAAGATTGAAGCTAATGAATATAATACTTATTATTATACACATGAGCAAGTAACTACTAATGTTCCTGTTATTATAAGTTGGAATAATAGAACATCAGGATATGATAGTCAAGGAAATGAATTTAAAGGTATTAATTCTGTAACAATAAAAGGCAAAGAATATAAAGGAAATCCACAAAGTGAAGATATAACTTTTGATGGAGAGAGGTATGCATCTTCTGATCAAACAAGCAAAGAAGATTATACATTAGCATGGCGTGCTGAGCCTGCAAAAGATAATGCAAAGGGAAAAATTTATTATATTTTAGTTTTTGATCAAAACGGGAAATTGTTATATAAACTTGAGAATGAAGATGCAATAACAGTTCAAAACCCAGGGGGAAATGGAACAGAATATGCATTTACGATTACAGAGATTATCCCAAATGGGAAGCCTATTGAAGGTCGTAATCCATCTGCAATTGATGCTCAAGAATTTGGTCAAATTAGATTGACACAAAAAGATATTAAGGATTTATTAGAAGTTGATAAAACAGCTGATTTAGTAAATTGGGACGCAAGAAAATACAATGTTAAAATCACAGCTTCATCTAAGCTTGAAGTTGCAGAAGAAAAGCCTATTGATGTTGTATTAGCATTAGATGTTTCAGGATCTATGTTGTTCCCAAGTAAATTAAGTAAGGTTTCTAATACTGAATATACAAAAGATGGCTTATCTAAAGCATTTGGAGACAACAAATTTGATCGAAATGGAACTTATTATGTTATTAATGATCCAGCAGGTAAAGCTACTGTATATAGAATAAAATTTACAAAAATCAATGGCATATTACCGATTCCTCTGTACAGGGTGAAGGAAGTACTATAATTAGTAATAATAATTATTTATCTGATAATGGAAAATATTATGTATACACAGCAAGTGATTCAACTCAACGTTTTCAATATGTTAAAGGTGCTGCTAGTACATTTGTAAAATCATTGAATCAATTATCTAAAGATAGTTATGTAGGTATTGTTCCATTTGCTAAAACAGTTCAAGAGGAATATCCATTGACAAAAGTGGATGGTAAGGTCTCAAACTTTATATCAAAAATAGATCAATTAAGTACAACTGGTGGTACTAATCAAGTAGCTGCTTTAAATAAAGCAAAAGCAATGTTGGATAGTTCTGAAAATAAAGAAAATCCAAAATATGTGATATTATTAACTGATGGTTCAATTAATGCTAGACGTCCAAATAGTGATATTAAGTTCAATAATGATGATATTAAACAAGCTGCAGATGAACTTAAAGCTGCTGGCTATACACTTGTTACATTAGGTGTAAGTTTGGGAGATATTCAAACAGCCAAAGATTTATTGCAGGCAATTGCAAGTAAAATGGTTTCAGGAAATAAACTAGCATATGAATTAGCATATGGTACTGAATATCCAGATGAATTAAATTCAATTTTTAATTCAATAGTAAGTTCAGTTATGGGTAGTAGCTTAACTAAATGTGTGATTAAAGATTATATTGATCCTAGATTTGATTTATTAAATGATGAAGGACAAATTGCTAAAGTTGGTGATTCAGTAAATGGTGGTATTGTTGATAAAGATCCAAATGGATGGTATGTAATCTGGGAAAATCAAACAATTGGTAATAAAATTGGAGATACACCTGGTTGGGAAAAGAATATCACTTTAGTAGCAAAAGAAGATTTCTTAGGTGGAAATGTTATTCCTACTAATGGTGAAGGTTCACATGTCTCTGTTCCTTTTGGTGATAAAGATGGAAACATTAATAATTGGCAAGATATGAATTTACCTAAACCGACTGTAAATGTAAAAGAATTAAAAGGTATAGAAAAAGAAGTTGAACAAACTTATTTCTTAGGTGAAACTATAAATACTAAAGAATTGTTGAAAGTATTAATAAATGAATTAAACACTACACATGAACAAGCAACGGCAATTGCGAAAGAATTATTAGAAAGTGGAAAAACAGTTGCTGATTATAGTTATGGAGATACAAACGATGTAGTTGGTCAATTAAAATTGGCTATTTCAACTGAAAATGGTAATCTAAATAATCATGTTGCAACTAAAGTTGGTAAACATGTTGAAAAATATCAATTGAATGTTAAATATATTCCTAAAGACTATTCATCAAGAGAAGATGTTATGAGTAAAAAAGGTTATGAAATGCCAAATCAAACATTTGTTAAAGATGGTGGAATGCTTGTTACTAAAGAATTTAATTTATTAACAGGAACTGCTTGGGTCAATGTTATTGATGGAAAAATTATGATTACAAAAACAATTGATAAGTCAACAAACAACGGTACACAAGGTGATCCAATCTTCACATTTAAGATTGAAGGAATAACTGCTTCTGATAAAGCTTACTTAGAATATAGAACAGTAAGATTTTCAAATGTTGGAGAACAAACTGTTACTTTAAATGGATTAGAAAAAGGTGTTTATACAATTACAGAGTTAGATACAATGAGATATAAATTGTTAGATATTACTGTTGATGGTAGTGCACCAGTAGCAAAAACTGATAGTAATGCTAAAGTTGCAATTGGCTATACAGGAATGGATAACGAAAAAACAAATTTAAATGCTATTCAAGGTAATGTAGTATTTAAAAACAGCTTAGAGAATGATAAATTTATTTCTGATACTGATGTTGTTACTAACAAATTCAGTGTTGATGAAAATGGTAAAGTTACGATTACAAATGAGTATTATAACAATAACAATTAATAGGAGGGATAATATATGAATATTTTGAAAAAAGTAAATAAAAAAACAACAATTATTATCTCTCTAATAGTTGTTGCTGTAGCATTGGTTGGAATATCTATTGCTTATTTAAGTGATTCTGCTGGGACATTAGTAAATACATTTGATGCGGCAAGTATTCACACTGATATCGAAGAAGAAGTTGATGGTTCTTTAAAGAAGGATGTTAAAGTTGCAAATAATGATAAAACTGATGCATTAGTAAGAGTAAGATTAAGTATTTCTAATGAGGAATTATTTAATCAATACTTTGGATTGAAAGATCTTGGTAATAATCCTTGGGAATTGAAAGGTGAATATTACTATTATACAGAAGTATTAAAGAGTAAGACAAAGACTCAATCATTATTTACACGTCTTCTATATAAAGATGGAAATGAATATAAAGATTTTCCATTTGTAGAAGATAGTGAAGGAAATTATGTTCTAGATTCTAGTGCAACTGATAGAATGAAAGAAGCATTACAGATTTTAAATAGTGTAGAAATTACGGTATATCAAGAATCTGTTCCGGTTAAATTCTCTTATAAAGATAATGGTCAAACCATTCAATTAAATGCTGACCAAAATGGAAATGGTTTAATTGATACTGATGAAGAAAAAGCAGATGCTGAAAAAATCTGGAATTATTTTGAAAGTCAAAAATAGAGGTTCATTTGAACCTCTTTTTTAAAGAAAAGGGGACCTAATATATGATGAAAAAAGTATGCAATATTTTAAGTGGAATAGTTTTTATTATTTTATTAGCTTTAGCGATATTAATGTTTGTTCCAAATTTTATTGGGTATAAAGGATTTGCTGTTATTAGTGGAAGTATGGAACCAAAGATACCAGTTGGATCAATTGTTTATGCTAAAGAAGCAGCATTTTCTGATTTGGAAGTGGGAGATGTAATTAGTTATAAAATTAATAATGATACAATGGTTACACATAGAATTTATTCGATTGATGAGAAAAAACAAACAGTTGTGACAAAAGGTGATGCCAATGAAAAAGTTGATACTGCTGAAGTAAAAAGTAACCAAATTGTTGGGAAGGTAGCAATGAGTATACCATTAATTGGTTATATTACAATTTATGCTAAAACCCCTATAGGAATTATTGCAATTTGTGCCATTGCTGCTATTCTTATTTTATTAAACTTCTTACCTGATATTTTTGAAAAGGAAAATAAGAAAGAGGAAGAAACAAAGTAAATAATAAACTCAAATGTTTTGTTAAAATACTTGAAAGTTTTTAACAAAACATTTTATTTGTGACCAAGATGTTACTATTGTTATATATAATGGAATCATAAAAGATAGAGAAAATCTTGAAAGGGAGGAAATAATATGAATAAAAAGAAATTAGGAGTCACTTTAGGAAGTTTAGCATTAGTAGGAGCAATTGGATTTGGCGCTACTTTAGCATATTTATCTGATACAGCTGGTACATTAACTAACACATTTGTTGTTGGTGATAACATTAGTATTGAATTAGATGAAGCTAAATATAACGAAACTGGTAGAACAAATGAAGGAAATGAATATACTGATATTTTACCAGGTGTAGCATTTGAAAAAGATCCAACAGTTACTGTTAATACTCCAACAACTGAGTCATATGTATTTATGGCTATGAGAGAAAGTGAACAAGTAAAACCAACTGATTTTAATAAAGATTGGGTTTTTGTTGATGAAGTAGGTAGTGTTAAAGTTTATAGATATAATAAACCTGTAAATAACGAAATGTTAAATGGTGAAGAAGATATTGATAAAGATCGTAAGGGTATTCAATTACCAGCTTTGTTTAATCATGCTAAATTAGATGAAAATTATGATTTAGACAATGAAACTATTATTGAAGATATTTTAGTAAGAGCTGCTGCTATTCAAACAGGTGGTTTAACTGAAGATCAAGCATATGCTCAAGTAAAAAATTTCTTAGTTTCATTTGCTAGATAATTAAATAAATTAAAAAAAGGTGAGGACAAAATATGAAAAAGAAAAAAATAACTACATTAGTGGCTAGTTTAGCCTTAGTTGGTGCTGTTGCATTTGGTGCTACTTTAGCATATTTCACTGATAGTGATAATGCTACTAACACAATTACTATGGGACATGTTGATATTGATTTAACAGAACCTAATTATCCAGGTGGAGAAGAAGGCGGAAAAATTGAAAATGTTGTTCCAAATCAAAACATTGTAAAAGATCCAACTATTACATTAGTAGATGGTTCTGAAGATGCATATGTTAGAGCTAAAATTGAATATAAATTCGATGGTCAAGATATGCCAGAAGAAATGGTTAAAGAATTAGAAGCTAATATTGATGTTTTATCTAATTGGGTAAAAGGTGAAGATGGATATTTATATTTCCAATATAAATTAACTTCTGAAAATAACAGCGTAAAATTATTTACTCATGTTGTTATTCCTGAAAAATGGGGAAATGAAGTAGCTAACAAAGCTATTGAAATTAAAGTAAGTGCTGAAGCAATTCAAGCAAATAGTTTTGAACCAACAAGAAATGAATTAAATGAAATTGTTGCTTGGTCATATGAAGATGGTACAGCAATTACTCCAGAAACATATAAAGCACAATAAATGTAAATTTAAAAGTCAATCATTTTGATTGGCTTTTTTGTATGAAAAGATATCGAATTTATTTGAATGTTGTGATATCATATGAGTAATCTTTATATTAGGGAGAAATTGATGATGAATAATAAAGGAATTGCAAAACTGTTAAATTTGATTGGTATAGGTTTATTGGTAATGATTATAGTAATTTTATTACCACTAACATTACCTAGGGTGTTTGGGTATGATATATATGGCATCTTAAGTAATAGTATGGAGCCAAGTATCAGTACTGGTAGTGTTATTTATGTAGAAAAAGTAGATGCATCTCAAATCAAAGTTAATGATATTATTACTTTTAAAATGGATAGTCAATCAGATGTTGTTGCAACACATAGAGTTGTAAAAATAAATGATGATCAATCTTTTGTAACGAAAGGGGATCATAATAAAACAGAAGATGCTATGCCAGTTAATCAGAAAAGATTGATTGGAAGAAGTGTCATGAGTATTCCGTTTCTTGGTTATATTTCACAATATTTATTTTCTGATTATGGAATTGCACTTATTATTGTGATGTTCTCATTAACTATCCTTTGCTGGATTGGAGCTGATTATTTTAAAAATAAGAACATATAGCATTAAAATGCTAGATGTTTTTTTGTGTAAAATATTTACACAAATACTAAAATTTATATTCAGAATTTCCTAAATTCACTTTTTACAATAACGTTTGTACCAGATAGGGTGATATGATATAATAATTTTGTGAATTATTAAACGAATTTATATAAAAAGATGCTTGTATTTTAGATAAAAAAGAATACAATAGTAGTGCCTTATTTATTTTTGTGAAAGAGGGATAATATATGGAAAATGACACGATTTATGTAACGATGTTTAAAATGTTTACAGTTCGTTTTGGGGATATTATGATTAATGGTGATGATATGAAGTCAGATAGGCTATTAAGACTTTTTGCTTATTTGTTATATAATCATGAAAGAATTATTCCTTCTAGTGAATTGGTTGATATGTTATGGTGTTTTGAGGAAGTTGATAATCCAATTGGAGCTTTAAAGAATTTGGTTTATCGTTTAATAGTTTTATTGAAAAAGACTTTTAGTATTAGTGATTTAATTACAACTGGTAAGGGATCATATTCTATTAATAAAGATTATCATATTGAGGTTGATGCTTTGAATTTTGAAAAAGAGTGTCAAAAGGAAATGAATACGATTGAGGAATATGAAGAATTTAGTTGTTTATATACAGGTAAATATTTAGTTGAGGTTGAAGATGATCATAATGTGATTACGAAACGTACTTATTATGATTCTGTTTATATTGAACGTATTATGGAGTATGCAAATTTACTTGAAGAACAAGGTGAGTATGCAAAGATGGAACATGTTGTGAAACGTGCTCTTGAAATTAATCAGTTAGAAGAAGAATTGTATGAATTGTTGATTAGATCGTTATATTATCAAAAACAGTATAAGCAGGCAGCTGAAATGTATCGTAAAACTACAGAGTTGCTTTATAAGTCTTTGGGGGTTAAACCTTCTGAGAGTATGCAGGATTTGTTTGAGTTAATTAAAAAGCAAAGTCATAGTGAGGATGCAGATATTATTGAGATTCAAAAGGATTTGGCTGCTGAAACTCCTGAGGGAGCGTTTTTATGCGAATATGGAACGTTTAGAGAAATCTATAATATGCATTCACGTTTGATGGGAAGACTTGGTATATGTGCTCATATGTGTCTTGTGAGTGTTGTGAATAGAAAACCTAAGGATGATGAAGCTGATCAGAAATATGTTGAGAAGATCATGGAAAAAATGCAATCTGCGATGTTGAGTGGTTTACGTATTGGTGATGTTTTATCACGTTTGAGTGTGAATCAATTTATTGTTTTACTTCCTAGCTGTAATTATGAAAATTCGAGTATGGTTATGAATAGGGTTTTAAGAAAAATTAGATATTCTTTAAATCATACCCGCTTTGATTTAGAAGTGACCATTGAAGAAGTTGAAACTAAGGGGTAAACTATGGATAAGTATATAAGAAGTATGTCATTTAATATGATTCATTTATGTATTGATGATTATGAAAATTATAAAATCAAAGGCAGAGCCTATAACAATACTCGTCAAGAAGTTATATGCTTTAATGATATTGATGATATCTTTATTCAGTTTGATCGTATTTTTGATGATAATGGTCAACCCCAAGCATCTCAATCATCAAGAAGCTTTACTCATCCAAAACCACTTGGAAGATATCAGTTTAGACCCGAGACTTATAATGATTATGATGAATTTTTAAATGAGGTTGGGAAAAAGGCCACTTTAGATTTGGTTATTAAATCAAGAAAAAGATCAACATGGCAAGGAATTATTATTTATAATGGTCAAGAAATTGCATTTGATAGCATTTTAGAAATGTTGAATTATGTCATTTCTTTCATTGAGAGTTAATTGTTATAAAAAATATATAAATGTGACTGTTGTGTGACATTAATCATGTATTATATGGCTGGTAGGTGGTTATAGATGAAACAGATGAGTCATAAAAATAACAATTTTATAATTAACATTAAAGAAACACAAAATGATACTTGGCAAGGAAGTATACAGTGGATTGAAGGTAAAAAAGAAGAAAACTTTAGAAGTGCCTTAGAAATGATTAAACTCATTGATTCTGCTTTAAATGACCAAGACCCATATCATAAAGAATAAAAAAACAATGATTGTATAGTAACATTCATTGTTTTTTTATTGCCTAATTTATTTACTAAATATTTATTAATGTATTAGTAAATAAATTGAATATATTTAGTAAAAAATATTTGACAATCAATCGCATTGTGATAGAATAAAGATAGAAAAGATAGGAGGAAAATTATGAATCATGAAATTAATAGACTTATTCATTTTGGGTTTAATCATAAAATGTTAAAAGTTGAAGATGAAGATTATGCAGTGAATTTATTATTGGATTTGTTTCATTTGGATACATTTGAAAAAGAAGATATTGAGGAAGATTTAAAAGAGTGTACACCTATTCTAGATAATATGCTAGATTATGCAGTTAAAGAAAATCTTATTGAAGATAACATAACAGCTAAAGACCTTTTTGATACACGTATTATGAATTGTTTAATGCCTCGTCCTAGTGAAGTTGTTGAAACATTTAATGATTTATATCAAAAGGATTGTCAAAAGGCTACAGATTACTTCTATGATCTTTCTATAGCATCTAATTATATTCGTAAAAGTAGAACTGATAAAAATATTCGTTTTAAAAAATATTATCAATATGGAGAAATAGAAATCACAATTAATCTTTCTAAACCAGAAAAAGATCCAAAAGAAATTGCTAAAGCAAAATTAATCAAATCAAGTGGTTATCCAAAATGTTTACTATGTAAAGAAAACGTTGGATTCAGTGGGGATTTAAATCGTGCAGCAAGACAAACCCATCGTATTATTCCACTTGATTTAGATGAACAACGTTATTATTTACAATATTCTCCTTATGTTTATTATAATGAACATTGTATTGTCTTTAATGAAGAACATCGTCCAATGGTTATTAATCATGATACCTTTACTCATTTACTTTCTTTTTTGGATATGTTCCCACATTATATGTTAGGTTCTAATGCTGATTTACCAATTGTTGGTGGTTCTATCTTAACTCATGATCATTTCCAAGGGGGGCGTTATACTTTTCCAATTGAAGGAGCTAAAATATTAAAAACAAACTATTTAAATAAATATCCAGACTTAAAAATAGAAGTTATCAAATGGCCTTTATCAACAATTAGAGTTACTTCTTCAAATAAAGCAGAAATTATTCAATTTGCTGATGACTTATTAGCAAAATGGAAAAATTATTCAGATAAAGCATTAAATATCCTATCACATACAGATGATATCCCACATAATACAATAACTCCAATTGCTAGAATGAAAAATAACGAATATCAAATGGACCTTGTTTTAAGAAACAATCGTACAAGTGAAGAATATCCAGATGGTATCTTCCATCCACATCAAAATTTACATCATATTAAAAAAGAAAATATTGGTTTAATTGAAGTTATGGGATTAGCTGTTTTACCAGCTCGTTTAAAAGATGAATTATCTTTATTACGTGATTGTTTAATTCAAGAAAAGAAAATTGAAGATTATGATGTTTTATTGAAACATCAATTATGGTATGAAGAATTAAAAGCAGAAAATGAAATTACAAATGAAAATGTTGATGATATCTTATCGTTAGCACTAACAAAGAAATTTGTTAATGTATTAGAGGATGCAGGAGTCTTTAAAATGAATGATGAGGGTATTGATAGTTTTATTCATTTTGTTGAATCTATGGAGGAATAAGGGATGATTAAAGTTATTGAAAGAGTTGATGATCATATTGATTTGATTTCAATGAAAAATGATCAATTAGAAGTTGTTGTTTCTAATTTTGGTTGTACAATTATCAAAGTATTAATGAAAGATAAAGATGGAAATGTTGATGATGTTGTTTTGGGATATGATAATTTTAAACAATATCAAACATTGGATGCTTATTTAGGTGCCTTAGTTGGAAGAATTGCTAATCGTATAGGTAAAGGTGAATTTACTTTAAATGGGGTTGACTATCATTTAGCTATTAATAATGGACCTAATCATTTACATGGTGGAATAAAAGGCTTTAGTTATCAAATCTTTGATTATGAAATCAAAGATGAAAAGACAATAGAATTTCATTATCTATCTAAAGATGGTGAAGAAGGTTATCCAGGTAACTTAGATTTTAAAGCTATCTATCAGTTAGATGGAGATACTTTAAAAGTAAGATATCTCGCAACTTGTGATCAAGATACTATTATTAATATTACTAACCATTCTTACTTTAATTTATCAGGTAAAAAAGAAAATATTTATAATCATCTTTTAACTGTAAAAGCTGATTGTTTTGCTTGTATTGACCAAGATGGTTTACCAACTGGTATGATGCGTGAAGTCAAAGATACACCATTTGATTTTAATGAAGCAGGATATATTGGAAATCATATCGTTCAAGAAGATGAACAATTAACTCTAGGAAAAGGTTTTGATCATCCATTTATTTTTACTGCAAAAGAAAATCAAGTGATTTTACAACATCCAGCAACTGGAAGATGTTTAACTGTTTCAACAACATTACCAGGAGCTCAAATATATACAGCAAACTATTTAGATGGTCGTTTAGGTAAATATGGACAACATTATTATGAAAGAGATGCTGTGTGTATAGAAACACAAAACTTACCTGATGCGATTCATATTGAAAAAAATCCATCAACAATTTTAAGGAAAGGTGAAACATATGATGAGATGACATCATATCGATTTGAGGTAAAGAAATAATGAAAAAAGCAAGTTTAGTTATTAAAGAAATTCAAGATAATCAATATAATGCACTTTTAAAAGAAGTCTATGTTGATGAAAGTTTAGTAGAAAATCAAAAACAAAGATATGTCAAAGCGATTGAAAAGTTCATATCTTTATATGGTGATCAAGATATTGAAATCTATAGTACGCCAGGAAGAAGTGAAGTTTGTGGAAATCATACAGATCATCAACATGGTGAAGTTTTAGCAGCCGCAATTAATCTAGATATAATTGGGATTGTTGCTAAGGATGATAAAGCAGTAAAAATCTTATCAGATGATTATGATATTCAAGCAATTGAAATAAATGATTTAACAAAAAGAGATGAAGAAATTGAAACATCAGAAGGTCTAATAAGAGGTGTTTTAGCAAGATACCAAGAATTAGGATTTAAGATTGGTGGTTTTAATGCTTATATGACAAGTGAAGTTTTACAAGGCTCTGGTTTATCTTCATCAGCGGCTTTTGAAGTCATGGTAGGAACTGTTTTATCTGGTTTATATAATGAAATGTCTATTGATCCAGTGACAATTGCTCAAGTTGGACAATATAGTGAAAATGTTTATTTTGGTAAACCTTGTGGATTAATGGATCAATGTGCTTGTTCAGTTGGAAGTTTAATTCATATTGATTTTAAAGATAATGATCATCCAGTAGTTAATAAGATTGATGTTGATTTTCCTGAATTTAAACATAGTTTATGTATTGTTGATGTGCATGCATCACATGCTGATTTAACTAATGATTATGCATCCATTCCTTATGAAATGAAACAAGTTGCAAAATTCTTTGGTAAAGAATTTTTAAGAGATGTCAGTGAACAAGATTTCTATGCTCAATTACCAGAAGTTAGAAAAGCAACAAATGACCGTGCTGTTTTAAGAACAATTCATCTTTTTGAAGAAAATAAAAGGGTTGAAAAAGCTGTTAGTGCTTTATATAATGGTGATTTTGATGCATTTAAGAAAGTTATAAAAGCATCAGGAGAAAGTTCATTTAAATATTTACAAAATATCTATTCAAATAATTATACTGATCAACAAGCAGTTTCTATTGCTTTGGCTCTATCAGAAGAAATTTTAGGCTCACAAGGAGTATGTAGAGTTCATGGTGGAGGATTTGCTGGAACGATTCAGGCTTTTGTGAAGGATGAATTTGTAGAAAATTATAAAGCTGAAATTGAAAAATATTTTGGCATTGGTTCTTGTCATATTCTAAAAGTGAGAAAGTATGGCGGAATGAAGGTTTTATAGAACTCCTAAGGGAGTTCTTTTTTAATTATTTAGGAAAAGTAGGACAATTGATTTGAACTATGTTATGATAATGTTGTGATAACAGTTTATTGGGATAAAGAGGGTGAAAACATTGAAATGGAATATTGTAGCAGAATATATTTCATTGGTTATTTTGGCAATTATTTGGGTCTATGCAAGAAAGGGAAGTCATTTACCAACTTTGAAAAATAGAACCTTTCAAGGATGTCTGGTGATGAGTTTTTGTGCAATTCTTTCAAATATTTTATCAACAACAATGATTTATCATTATCAACAAATTCCATGTTTTTTAACATGGATTGTGACAAGTATTTATTTTATATTAACTCCATTAATGGGATTGTCGTATTTTTTATATACTGTTTCAGTCATTTATCATGATAATAAGGAATTAAGAAAAGTGATGATTATAGCTTTTGTTCCAGCAGTTTTTTATGTTGTCTTAGTTATGATCAATCCTTGGAATCATTATTTGTTTAGTATAACTTCATTAGGATATACGCGAGGAATAGGAATTTCTAGCACATATATTATTTTTTATGCTTATTGCATAGCAAGTATTATTGTGACCTTAAAAAATATGAAACATATGGATAAAACAATTCATCGTATTCTTTCCACTTTTCCTATTTTAGCAGTTGTTGTTATTATTATTCAACAAATCTATCCAAATGTAATTTTATCAGGTTCTGCAGCAACTTGTGCTTTATTAATTATATATTTACATTTACAAAACAAACAAATTTCTTTAGACTATCTAACTTCCTTACCCAATCGTCAAGAATTATTAAGTATGTTAGATATTATGTTACGTCGAAATCCAGAACAAGATTTTGTTTTAATGGTTATTTCTTTACGTAATTTCCGACAAATCAATAATACTTATGGACAACCTATAGGAGATGCATTTTTAAAAGAAGTGAGTAGTTTTTTGAATCATATTGGTCCTAAACAAAATGTATATCGTTTTAATGGTGATGAATTTGCTTTATTGTTTACACATGTTAATGAAGCTGAAATGAAAAAATGTGTAGAAGTCATTCAAAAACGAATGAAACATTCTTGGAAAGTCAATGATTATCGTATTTATTTATCGCATGTGATTGGAGCTGTTCGTCATTTGGATCATTTACAAACAATTGAACAAATCATTAATGCGATTGAATATGCAATAAATCGTGCAAAAGTAAACCAAGAGGAAGAAATCTGTTATTGTGATCAAAAGATGTTAGGACAATTAGAAAGAAAGAATCAGATTATTCAAATACTTAAAGAAAAATTAGAAGATGAAAGTTTTGAAATGTATTATCAACCTATTTATGATTTAAAGACACAACAATTTATTCATTTAGAATCTTTGATGCGTTTAAACCATACACCACTTGGAAGTTTGTCACCAGCTGAATTTATTCCAATTGCTGAAGAAACAGGTTTGATTATTGAAATCACATATGTCATCATAAAAAAAGTATGTCAATTTATAAATGATCTACAAAAATTAGGTATAGAACATAAACTGATTCATATTAACTTTTCTGCTATTCAATTCTCACAACCTGATTTAAGTGAAAAAGTCTTACAGATTATTAATCAATATCATATTCCTTTATCTTCAATTGAAATAGAATTTACAGAAAGCACACTAGCAAAAAGCAGTCAAGTTGTTAATGAATTTGCTTTAGAAATGATGAAACATGGCATTTATTTGGGATTAGATGATTTTGGTACAGGTTATTCTAATTTAACGACAGTGATTAATATTCCTTTTAAGACTGTTAAATTGGATAAGAGTCTTGTTTATGCTGCAATGGAAAGTCATCAATCATCACTTGCAATTCAACATATTTCATCAGCTTTTCAGGAATTAGGGATGAATATTATTGCTGAAGGGATTGAAACAGTTGAACAAAAGGATATGATGGAAAAGTTTCAAATTAATCAAATTCAAGGTTATTATTATGCCAAACCTATGAGTGATAAAGATGTAGAAAAATTTTTGTTGTCATATCAAAAGAATAATCCCATTTAAAGACTATACTTTTTTTAAAAAATTTAGTACAATACTTTTATAGGAGGGGATATTATGTATTGTCATCAATGTGGAAAAGAAATTAATGATGAGGTGAAGTTTTGTCCGTATTGTGGAGCGCCTATAGATTTAGGACAAACACAAACAGACCAGGGATATCAGCCACTTCAAGATAATCCTTATAATCAACCATATAATCAAAGCTATAACAATTCTAATGTTAAAGCAGATGATGCACCTAGTGCTGGTTTTGCTGTTTTATCATTCTTTATTCCAATCGTTGGATTAATTTTATATATTGTATGGAAAAATGAATATCCAGCTAAAGCTAAATCTTGTTTAAAAGGTTTAATTGTTGGGGTTGTTTTGTATGTTATATCACTTTGCTGTATGTTTGCAGCAATTGGTAGTATAGCCACTGATTCTGAAGAAGATCTTGAGTTTAATGGTTATTATAATGCGGTTGTAGAAACAATACCTTATGAATCAATTGATTAAGTTTATTATTGAACGATTGAGTCATTTTGGAGAAATACCACTATGTAATGGAATTGCTTCAAGAGCACCACATATTGGTGGATTTTGTTTTCCATTATGTTATCGTTGTACTTTTATTTTGATATTCTTTGCAATTTGTATGGTGATTTTTTATCGTCGACAAGTTCGCATGCCTTATATGCTGATTGTTATATGTATGATTCCTATGATTGTTGATGGGAGCCTACAAACATTTTTTGCTGTGATAAGTACTAATTTGAAAAGAGCAATCACTGGAGGACTTTTTGGAATTGGTTTAGCTGCTTGGATGACTCGTTTATTTTTATATTTGGATGAAGATATAACATCTAAAATGAGGTCGGAGAAAAGTGGATAGACCTTTTCTTTTTAGCTGGGAATATCTTATGATAGTAAAAAATTATCAGTTATTATCATGATAAAAAAGACTAGGACTTTTATAAAATATAGTGTATAATGTCATTCGGAGGCGAAAGACATGTATAAGCAATTAGAGCCATATGGAAAATTGGTTGATTTTTTAGGTGAAGCTTTAGGTGATAATGTTGAAATTGCCTTGCATGATTTAACTTCTCAAGAACAAGAGATTGTAGCTATTGCTAATAGTCATATTTCTGGTAGAGAAGTAGGGGCAAAGCTTTCTAATTTATCAATCCATTATTTAGAAACCAAACAATATAAAGATCATGATTATGTAATGAACTATAAAACAACCGGACCAGATGGGAAGTTATTACGTTCAGCAACTTATTTTATCAAAGAAGATGGTAGAGAATTACCAATTGGAATGTTATGTGTTAATGTTAATATTTCTGATTATGAATATTTAGAGACAACGCTTAAGAAAATATTAGGGATTAAAGAAAGTAAAGATGTTGAGTTTAAATTAGATAATCCAATTGAGATTTTATCTTCACCATTGGATGAAATGATTGATTTATATATTAAGGAATGTTTAGAACAAATGGGATTTCCTAGCTATTTCTTAGTAGAAAGATTGAATGTTGAAGAAAAAATAAAGGTTGTTAAGTATTTACAGGAAAAAGGAACTTTTAAAGTTAAGGGAGCAATTGTTTTGGTTGCTGAAAAATTAGCTGTCAGTGAACCAACAATTTATCGATATTTAAAGAAAATGTAGAAAGGGTAAGATGTTATGAAAGATATTGTATTTGTAAGTGGGCATAAGAATCCTGATAGTGATTCTATTTGTAGTGCAATCGCATACGCTGATTTCTTGTTTAAAATTGGTCGTTATAATGCAGTACCAGTAAGATTAGGGGAAATTAATAAGGAAACTGAATATATTTTAAAGAGATTTCATTTAGAAATCCCTGTCTTATTAAAAACTGTGAAACAAAAAGTAGAAGATTTAGATTATGATAAAGTTACTGTTTTTTCTAAAGAATTGACTTTAAAAACAGCATGGTCTTTAATGAAACAACAAAATTTAAAGAGTGCACCAGTTTCTGATGATCATAATCAATTGTTAGGGCTACTATCAACTTCTAATATTATTGAAGGATATATGGATGAATGGGATAGTCAAATCCTAAAAGCAGCAAATACACCAATTGAAAATGTTATTGATACATTGGATGCAAGTATTTTATACTTAGATAAACAATTAAAAACAATTAAGGGAGAAGTACATATTGCAGCTATGACTGGTGAAGAAGCCATGAAACGTGTCAATGAAAATGATGTTGTAATTGTTGGTGGTGATCGTGATGAAGCGGTTGAACATTTGATTAAAGCAAAAGTTTCTTTAATTATTTTAACTGGATCACTTGCGATTTCTAAAAAATTATTAGATAAGTGTGAAGCTGAACATATTAGTGTGATTTCAACACCATTTAATACATTTATGGCATCACAACAAATTATTCAAGCTATTCCAGTTGAATATGTTATGCAAAAAGGCGGTTTAATGACTTTTTCAACTGATGATACAGTTGATTATGTTAAAGAAGTCATGAGTGAAACACGTTTTAGAAGTTATCCTGTTTTAGATTTTATGGGACGTGTTGTTGGTTCTATTTCACGTTTCCAAGTCTTAAATGGTATGAAGAAGAAAGTTGTACAAGTTGACCATAATGAAAGAAGCCAAGCTATTGATGGTATTGAAGAAGCTGAAATTTTAGAGATTGTAGACCATCATAGAGTTGCTGATATTCAAACAATTGGACCTGTTTTATTTAGATCAGAACCAGTTGGATGTACAGCAACAATTGTTGCAAAATGTTATAAGGAACATGGATTGGAGATTCCTTCTGATATGGCGGGTATTATGTTAGGGGCTATTATTAGTGATACTTTGTTGTTTAAGTCTCCTACATGTACGCCTACAGATACAAAGATTGCTAGAGAGTTAGCTCAAATTGCTGGTGTAGATATTCAAGAATTTGGAATGGAAATGTTCAAAGCAGGAACTTCATTAGCTGGTAAAACAGTTGAAGAAATCTTTAATCAAGATTACAAGAAGTTTACTTTTGGAGATTTATCAGCTGGTGTCGCACAAGTCAATACAATGGATATTGAAGGATTTGCGCCTTATAAAGCTGAAATGTTAGCTTATATGGATCAAGTTGCTAGAGAAAACCACATGGAATTTACAATGTTATTGTTGACTGATGTTATCAATGCAACAAGTGAAGTTTTTGTGGCTGGACCTCGTCCTGATTATGTAGCAAATGCCTTTAAGGTAGAACTTGTTGATCAGCAAGCAAGTTTACCAGGGGTTATTTCTCGTAAGAAACAAGTTGTTCCAGTTATTACGGAAGCTTTAACTCAATAATTAAAAAATAGGTTATACTGTATTATGGTATAACCTATTTGTCTTTTTATAAGAAAATATCATGCTTAAATAAGATGATGTTTTTTTAAACAATGATAAATCCCATCGTCATCTATATCATTAGTGGTTTCATCAGCTGCATCTTTGACTTCCTGAGAAGCATTTCCCATGGCAACAGCAATTTTAACCAATTCAAACATATCAATATCATTATGCCCATCACCAAAAGCCATTGTTTCATCAATGGAAATATTATAATAGTCTAAGACTTTTAAAATTCCATTTTGCTTTCCACCTTGTGAAGGAATAACATCAATTGCTAAATCATGCCAGCGTGTTTTTTTACAATGAGGCATAGCTTCTAAAATTTTTGCCTCATCATCTTGGGTGATATCATAAGGAATAACTTGATAGATGGGATTATCATAGCCACGTTTTAAATCATTGATATCAGGTAATGGTGTAGAAATTGCATCTTGAACAATTTGAACAGCTTGATTGTGATAATTGATATACATTAATTCTTTTTCTACAAAGATACAAGGAAAAGAATCATTTTCAATCAATTGAATAATGTTGTGAATATCTTGTTGATCGATTGGTAAATCATAAATCACTTCATTCTTGTTATAACAATATTGTCCATTTAATGTAATATAGCCATCAAATTCTAAATTATCTAAAGGAAGATCCTTCATTTCAGATATATGACGTCCTGTCGCAATAAAGGTATAAATCCCTCTTTCTCTCAAACGTTTTAAAGCGATTTGAGTGGATTGAGGTATTGTGCGTGTACGATGTGATAGTAATGTCCCATCAATATCAAAAAAGATTGCTTTAATCATTTGAGATACCTCCAAAATCATAGTATAATCATTATAGCATAAAGTGAGGGGAAGGACATGAAAAATTTAGCTCATAGAGGCTATAGTGTAAAATATCCAGAAAATACAATGGAGGCTTTTATTAAGGCCTATGAAAAAGGTTTTGATGGGGTAGAAACGGATGTTCATTTAACCAAGGATGGAGTCTTGGTTTTAATTCATGATGAGAAAATTAATCGAACCAGTACGGGGAAAGGCTATGTAAAGGATTTAACAATTCAAGAGTTAAGACAATATAATTATTGTTATAAGAGTTATGGGCATTATGATATTCCAACTTTAGAAGAATTGTTGAGGTTTATTCAGGATAAGGATTTTATAGTGAATATTGAATTAAAGACAGATGTTATTCATTATCAGGATATTGAAGAAAAAGTTTATCAGTTGGTAAAAAGATTAAAAGTTGAAGATAAAGTCTATTATTCATCTTTCTATTTACCATCACTTTTAAAAATGCGAGAAATTGATCCTCATGTTTATGTTGGATATTTAATGGAATTTCACTATAAAAAGAAATATCAAGAGCTCATTGAACATGATTTAAAAGCCTTTCATCCACGATATAATTTTCTAACCCAAGAACATATCAAAACATTAAAAAATCAAAATATTTTTATTGCGACATGGACAGTTCCAAATTTAAAAGAATATCAACGTTTAATTGATTTGGGAGTGGACATAATAATATCAAACGAATATTTTAAGTGAGGTACAAAGATGAAAACAACTGGCATGGTGAGAAGAATTGATGAATTAGGAAGAATTGTTATTCCTAAAGAAATAAGAAAACAATTAATGATGAAAGAAGGAGAAAGCATTGCTTTTTCTTTGGAAGATGAAAAAATTATTTTAACCAAGTTTTCAATGGTGCATAAAATAAGCAATAGTACACAAATGTTATTGGAAGGTCTCTATAACAAATATCATAATACTTTTATGATTTGTGATAAAGAAAGCATTGTGATTTGTTCAGCTGATGGATTAGCTAAATATCAAAGAAAACGCCTTCCTAAAGATTTGGTATTATTGATTGAAAATCAAGAAAAACAAATTGAAGTGATGATGGATTTCTTTGGTCAAGAAGAAAAAGTGACAATCTATCCACTTTCACAAGAAGCTGAAAGTGTTGGGGCTTTATTGATGTTGACAAGACAAACCCCATATTATACAATGGATGAAACTTTATTAGAATTTATAAAGGACGTTATTGAACAGGAGATAGAATCATGCGTTTAGATAAGTTTTTAAAGGTTTCAAGAATTATTAAAAGAAGAACGTTATCCAAAGAAATTAGTGAATCTTCACGTGTAAAAGTAAATGGTAAAATTGCTAAACCATCAACAAAATTAAAGATTGGTGATGTGATTGAAGTGGAATTTGGTCGTAGTATTTTAACAGTCAAAGTCAAAGAATTACGTGAACATGTTTTAAAAGATGATAGTTCAATGTTATATGAAATTCTTGAAGAAAAGAGGAAAGAAGAAGTTTATAGTGATTAGACTTCTTTTCTTTTTGCATATTTTTATTGTTTCTATCATAGGATAGCTTAGGAGGTAAAAATATGGATAATAGTTTACATTTTGAACAAACACCTTATCATCATATATGCTTAAAAGATCGTAAGACACTTGAGTTAACAGGAGTGAAAAAGATTGAAAGCTTTGATTCTTATGAGTTTTTGATTGAGACTTCTTTAGGTTATTTAAATATTACGGGGAGTGATTTGACTTTAGTGCGTTTAGATCAAGACCAAAATGAAGTGAGTATTAAAGGAAATATTGATAGTATGAGTTATGTTTCTGATAAGAAAAAACCACATCAAAAAGATAAAATGTTTAATAAATTATTGAAATAATGACTTTATTAGTTCAGTTTCAGTGTTTATTTTATTCTTTTTTATTTGGTTTTGTGATGAGTGGTGTTTATCATATCATGAATCGCTTTTTATATGTTGTTCCTGCTTTTATTCGTTATTTGTTTCAGGTTATTATTGGATGTTTTTTTGGGATTCTTTATTTTTATGGATTAGTAATACTTAATGATGGAATCTTAAGATTATATTTCTTTGTTTTGGTATTTATTGGATATTTATTTTATCAAAAGTATTATGCTTTTTCACTTTTATATTATTTAGAGAAATTTGTTTTGCTTTTGAAACGAATTATCGCACCTTTTCGCTTCTTTTTTCGTTATATTAATGTTATAATACAAAAAAGAGTAAAGAAGGTGAAATTAAAATGGCGAAGAAAAAAGAACCAAGATATAAAAAATTCTTAGGACTCATTTATTTAGTGATTTCTGCTGTTTTAATTTACACTTTATGTGTGAATGCTTATCGTGTAGTTGGAAGAAAGCAAGAATTAGCACGTTTAGAAGAAAGAAAAGTGGGACTTGAAAAGGAAAAGAAATCGTTATCTGAAGAAGTGAAACTTTTAAATGATGATGATTATGCTGCTCGATATGCCAGAGATCAATATATTTTTCCTAAAGATGGAGAAGAAGTTGTAAAATTGCCTGACACTAAGAAATAAGCTAACGCTTATTTTTTTGTGTTGTATAAGGAGGGACAGTATGAATGTATCGTTTCGTATGCGTATAGAAGAATTAAAAAGAGATCGTAAGATTACGGTTTATTTACCAGAGGATTACTATCATAGTGATAAACGTTATCCTGTTTTGTATATTCAAGATGGACAAAATGCGTTCTTTGATCGTCCATCTTATAGTGGTGTCAGTTGGGGTTTTTTGGAATATGTGCAATTGATGCATCTAGATATAATCATGGTAGCAATACCATGTAATTTTAATGATTTTAAACGTATGGATGAATATGGACCTTGGCCAATTAGTGAAGAATTATCTTTTCAGGAGACTGGAATGAAGGGAAAAATCATTGGTGGTGAAGGAGATAAATATGTAAAATGGATGATTCATGAATTAAAGCCTTACATTGATAGACGTTTTCGTACAATGAAAGATGATACTGGCATTGTTGGAAGTTCAATGGGTGGTGTAATTAGTGCTTATGCAGCTTTGGCTTATCCTGAGGTTTTTCGTAAGTGTGCGGCTTTATCAACGGCTTATTGGTTTTATTTAGATGAGTTTGAAGAAGTTATTGATAGTCATGAGTATCCACCGGAAAATCGCTTTTATTTTGATTTGGGTGAATTTGAAGGCTGTGGAAGTGAGTTAATGGATGAATGGTATATTGAAAGTAATAATATGATTTATAGTTTATTAAAAGACAAAATGGAAAATTTAGCGTATCATTATTTTGAAGGGGCTAAGCACAATGAAAGTGAATGGCGTCAACGTGTACCATTATTTATGGAATTTTTATATGAGGGGTGAAGAAAATGTATAAGATGATATTATCAGATTTAGATGAAACTTTATTGGTGAATCACCATGTTCCTAAAGTAAATCAAGAAGCTATTTTCAAAGCAAAAGAGAAAGGGGTTAAATTTGTTCCGGCAACAGGTCGTGCCTTTAACATGATTGGGGAAATCTTGCAGGAAATTGATAACTACCAAAAAGAAGATGAATATTCAATTTGTTTTAATGGTGGTTTGATTGTTGAAAATAAAGATGCGAAGATTCTTTCTTTTCAAGGATTACCTTTTGATTTAGCTAAAGAAATGTTTGAAATGGGTAAGAATTTTGATGTATGTGTGATGATTTTTACTTTGGATTGTTGTTATATTTTTAATGCTGATCCTGATGAAGTTGAAAGAAAGACGGTTCAAAAGGCCCGTTTTGAAGTTATTGATGAATACAATATGGACTTCTTAAAGGATGATCATATTGCAAAATTGTTATATGAAAAAAGAGATATGGATTATTTAAAGGGAATTGAAAAACAAATTCAATCACATGTTGAAGGAAGATTGGCTGTAAGTTATTCTTCATACCGTTATTTAGAATTTAATCCTATTGGAGTCAGCAAAGGGGCGGCTTTAAAGTGGTTAGCTGATTATTTACATATGGATATTCAAGAAACAATTGCGATTGGAGATAATTATAATGATACATCAATGATCAAAGCTGCAGGACTTGGCGTATGTGTCTCAAGTGCAACAGAAGATATTCAGGCAATGTCTAATTATGTAACGAAGGCTGATTATGATCAAGGGGCAGTTGCTGAGGTTATTGAGAAATTTGTTGAAGGAGGGCAGATGGATGGCTTATAAGATTATTGCGAGTGATATGGATGAAACGCTTTTAAATGATCAGCATGCAATTTGTCAAAGAAATATTGATTTGATTTTAAAAGCTAAGGAAAAAGGTGTGAAATTTGTTCCTGCGACAGGGCGTGGATTTATGTCCATTCAACATGATTTAAAGACTTTAGGGCTTTATGATGAGGCTCAAGAGTATGTGATTTCTTTTAATGGTGGGGCTTTAACTGAGAATAAGAATAATCAATTGATTTATTTTGAAGGATTGTCTTTTGAAAAAACAAAAGAAATTTTTGAATATGGGTTACAATGTGATGTTTGTCAACATGTTTATACAAAAGATACAGTCTATGTTTTTAATTTATCCAAGTCTGAAGCACAAAGAATTAAAGATCAAAAAGTTGAATGTGTGATTATGGAAGAAAATTCGATTGATTTTTTAAAGGATGAACCAATTTCTAAGATTTTGTATCAAAATACTGATGTTCCTTATTTAATGAGTTTAGAACCAAAAATGAAACATATTTGGGAAGGTGAATGTGCTGTAAGTTATTCATCTAATCGTTATATGGAGTTTAATAAGATTGGTGTTGATAAAGGAGCTGGACTTAAACATTTGGCTCAAATATTAGGTGTGGATATTTCTGAATGTATTGCTGTGGGGGATAATTATAATGATTTACCTATGTTAGAGGTTGCAGGATTGTCAGTAGCTGCACAAAATGCTGTTGATGATGTAAAAAAAGTTTGTGATATAACAACTCAAGCAGATAATAATGAAGGTGTCATTGCTGAGATTATTGAAAGGTTTATTTTATAGTTATGGATTTTAAGACACTGATTAATCAAGAAAGAAAACTTCCTTATTATCAGCAGTTAGAAAGTTTTGTGAATCAAGAATATGCCTCTCACACGATTTATCCACCACGTAATCGGGTTTTTCATTGTTTTAATTTTAAAGATTATGATGATATTAAAGTTGTGATTATTGGTCAAGATCCTTATCATGAAGAACATCAGGCTAATGGATTGGCATTTAGTGTTGAACGTGGGGTACAAATTCCACCAAGTTTAGTCAATGTTTATAAAGAAGCACATGATGATGTTGGAATTGATATTCCTAAGCATGGTGATTTGTCCGCTTGGGCACATCAAGGTGTTTTATTGTTGAATACGGTTTTAACTGTTCAAGCTCATCGTGCAAATTCGCATAAAGATAAAGGCTGGGAAACCTTTACAAATCATATTATTGAAGCGATGAATCAAAGAGAAAAGCCACTGGTTTTTATTCTTTGGGGAAGGCAGGCAATTGATAAGGCGAAGATGATTGATCAATCTAAGCATTATGTGATTACAAGTCCTCATCCTTCACCTTTATCTGCTTATCGTGGGTTCTTTGGCTCTAAGCCATTTTCTAGAACGAATGCGTTTTTAAAGAGTCAGGGAATTGAACCAATAGATTGGAGGATTCGATAATGTTTGAAAATGTACAGGATGCTATTGCATATATTGAATCAAGAAGAAATAAAAGAAGTATTGATGAATTTAGAGAAACTTTAAATAAGTGTCGTATTCCGATGAAACAAAAGAATATGATTCATATTGCTGGAACAAATGGAAAAGGTTCAACAGTGAATTATTTAAGAAGTATTTTAAATGCTCATGGATATAAAGTAGGAACTTTTACTTCACCTTATTTGATTTGTCATAATGATCGTATTCGTGTTGATGATGTTCCTATAAGTGATGAAGATTTGTTGTATTATATTAATAAGTATTATGATGTTATTGAAGAAGATGGCTTATCAATGTTTGAAATTGATGTTTTAATCATGTTGGCTTATTTTGAAACATTGGATTTGGATTATCGTATCATTGAAACAGGAATTGGTGGATTGCATGATAAGACAAATGTTATTGATCCAATTATTAGTGTCATTACAAATATTGGCATGGATCATCAAAAACAATTAGGTGAAAGCATCTATGATATTATTAATGAAAAGATGGGTATTATTAAACCTCATCAAATGTTTATTACCAGTGAAACAAAAGGGACTATTTTAGCTCGTTTACAAGAACAATGTGATGCGCAAGGAGCTATGATGTATGTTGTTCCAGAATATCAGGTTTCTCGTTATCCTTTCCATTTCCGTTATCGTGATATGGCTTTTACGCTTGAAAATCAAGGAATTTATCAAGTTACAAATGCCCGTCTTGCTTTAACGATTGCTTCAAAGCTGATTCACTTAGATTCAACACTTACAACTCCAGCGATTGAAAATGCCTCATGGAAAGGACGTTATGAAACATTGCCTTATCATGAACGTAGTGTAGAAATCGATGGCGCACATAATGTACCTGGAATCAAAGCATTGATACAAACTTTACGAGTAAAAAATGAGAAGGATATTAGTATTATCTTTTCGTGTTTAACAGATAAAGACATTACACCAATGTTAGATATGATGCTTAAGGAAGGATATACTGTTTATTTAACAACATTTAATGATGAACGTGCAATTGATTTATCAAATGTTGAATCACGACCTGGATTGATTATTGTGGATAGTTTCATGGAAGCTTTAAAGGCTGCCTATGTGAAGAAAACACATATTGTGATTACGGGTTCATTACATTTTATTTCACGTGTTCGTAAATATTTAATTGAAGAAGCAAAAAAATAAAATATTTATTTTGAGACTATTCATTGTGAATAGTCTTTTTTTCATATAGTATAGGTTATAGAAGGAGAGTGATAAGGATGAAAGTAGTTCAACTTAATCAAGAAAACGCAAAAGTGGTTGCCAAGCTTATGCATGGAATAAAACCTGAATGGTGGCCAACTTTTGAAGATGCTTATGGTCAACTCACAAACATTGATGAAAGTATTGGCACAGTTGGTTGGTATTTATCAGATGAGAATGGCAATCCTCTAGGATGGGCACTGTTTAGGGAAATGAAAGCATATTTATCTTTAGAATTAGAGTGTTCTGGTTTTAATGATAAGGGTGTTTTTAAGCTAGAACACAAACTTAAAGATTTATTTGATGTTGCAGAAAAATATGCAAAATCTAAAGGTTATACAACATTAAGAACTGGTATGAGTTCTCTAGATTTTAATATTGATGGACAAAGAATAGATAATATTGCTGAAGCTTTGGAATCTTTAAAAACGCAAAGAGTTGATTATTATTGGTTATTAGATTATGGTTTTAGGGTTATGGGGATACATCCTAATGCTTATGGAAATAATATGCATTGTATTTTATTTGTTAAAGAATTAGAGTGAAGATTTAATTCCTGAATTAAAAAAGGCAATATTGCCTTTTTTAACGTGTATTGAAATTAATCGGTTCATCAAATTCTGCCCAATCGAAATAAACGAATTGGAAAAGATAGAATTTTTGATTCTTTGGATCACGAACAATAAAATGATCCCTTCCAACTTGTTCAATAATACCTTTGTATGCACGATCACGCCAATCAGTGCTGCCAGTATAGGTAAAATAGAATGTCCCAAGCTTACCAATATTTAAACGTAAAATATTCTCTAAATAAGTTTGTGTAGATATTGGTGTTGGTAATGCAGCAGTTTGTGAAGTCTGCATTCCTTGCAAAATTGATTGATTATCAGTATTAGTATCCATAGACCCTCCTACAAGTCACAATTTAATTTTCCCCCAGGGGCATAAAAACAGTGGTTTTTGTATCGACCAGTGAGATTTCCATAAAATTGATCTGGACATGATACCCTTGCTCCAGGGTTTTTAAACCATAAGGCATCATAAGCTGGTTCGACACGATATCCGTCGATATTTCTTAATGCAAGTTCTCGCTCTTTAGCGTTGACGGGTTGGTTGAAAAGTGGCTGATCAACCCCAGCAAAAGCATTTTTTTGGTATACAACCTCATAAATATTGCGGGTGTTTTTAAAAACATCACAATTAGCAACAACCCGATTAACAATAACATTTCCTACCATTAACATTCCTTCGTCACCTTCACCAAGAGCTTCTGATTTCATGATTCTGGCTAATAATTCTACGTCTGAATCATTGTATGTTATTCTTGGAGACAAATTCATCACCTCTTTTTAATATATGCAATTGTAAAGAAAAATTGCTTAAATTCAAAAAAGATTGGAAAGATGAATGAAATTTCGATATTGTAAAAAATTGAAGATTTTTTATTTATGAAAATGACATGAAATTGTGTTTTTTTAACTAAGTTTGTGATAGAATAGATTTATAGGTAAGCACTTTCACATTCAAAGTTTAGGAGGAAAAAATATGAGTAAAGAAATTGTTGCGATGATCCTAGCAGGTGGTCGAGGAACACGTCTGGAAGCTTTAACAGCTAAAGTTGCGAAACCTGCTGTCTATTTTGGAGGAAAATACAGAATTATTGACTTTCCTCTAAGCAACTGTGCAAACTCAGGGATTGATATCGTTGGCGTTTTGACACAGTACGAATCAGTATTATTAGGAAGCTATGTTGGAGCTGGTTCTAAGTGGGGACTTGATGGAAATAACTCACTTGCAGCGAATTTACCAGCACGTGAGAGAGGGGAAGTTGGTGCCACTTGGTATGCCGGTACTGCTGATGCGATTTATCAAAATATTAGTTTCTTAGATCAATATGATCCTGAATATGTTTTGATTCTTTCTGGTGACCATATTTATAAAATGGATTATGCTGATATGTTAGCTGCTCACAAAGCTAAAAATGCTGATTTAACTGTTGCAGTTTTAAATGTATCTATGAAAGAAGCAAGTCGTTTTGGTATCATGAATACAAATAAAGATGGAACGATTTATGAGTTTGAAGAAAAACCTGAAAAACCTAAGTCTACATTAGCATCTATGGGTATTTATATTTTCACTTATAAAGAATTAAGAAAATACTTAATTGAAGATGCTAAAAATGAAGAAAGTAAACATGACTTTGGTATGAATATTATTCCAATGATGTTAAATGAAGGTAAGAAATTATATGCTTATGAATTTGATGGATATTGGAAAGATGTTGGAACTGTAGAAAGTTTATGGCAAGCTAACATGGACTTGTTAGATGATAAAGAATTAGATCTTTATAACATCAAGAAAGATTGGAAAATTTACACTGAAGATACATTGAGTAAACCTCAAATTATTGGAGAAGAAGCAAGTGTTAAGAATTCACTTGTTACTCAAGGATGCATTGTCAATGGTGATGTAGAGGGTTCTGTTTTATTTAATAATGTTTATATTGGTGAAGGTGCTAAAGTTGTTGATTCTGTCTTAATGCCAGGGGTATTGATAGAAGAAGGAGCAGAAGTTTACAAAGCTATCATTGATGAAGGTGTCGTTATTAAAGCTAAGAAAGTTGTCAACAAGGATGCTAAAGTAGTAGAACTTGTTAGTGACAATGCGAGATAGGGGGTTAACAAAATGGCAAAAGTCGTTGGATTAGTAAATTTACACTCTGATGTTTCTTATAAGGGATTAACTGAAAGAAGACCAGTTGCATCTGTTAGTTTTTTAGGAAGATATGGAATTATTGATTTTGTTTTATCTAATATGTCTAACTCTAATGTAGATACTGTTGGGGTTTTGATTAAAGAAAAACCAAGATCTTTGTTTAAACATTTAGGAAATGGGAATTCATGGAATTTTAACTCTAAATCTGGTGGGGTTTCATTGTTATATAATGAAAAATATGCAAATAGCCCTATGTATAATCATGATATTAATAATTTAGTTGAAAATATTGCGTTTTTAGAAAAAGCAAAAGCAGATTATATTGTCATTGCACCAGCACATATTATTACAACTATGAATTATGCTGAAGTCATTGATGCTCATGCAAGATCTGGGGCTGAAATTACAATGGTATATCAAAGAATTAATAATGCTAATGAGTCATTTGTTGGTTCAGATTATTTAAGATTAAAAGGTAAACAAGTGACTGAAATTAAAAAGAATAAAGGTAATCGTAAAGAAAGAAATATTTCATTAGAAACTTATGTTATTAATGCAAAAGTTTTATTGAAATTAATTGATTATGCGAAAAAGATTAGTTCTTTCTTTGATTTAAAAGATACTTTAGCTTATTTATGTGATGAAAGAAAAATCATGGCTTATGAATATAAAGGATTCGCAAGATGTATTGATTCTTATGATGCTTATTATAAAGTAAGTATGGAATTCTTAGATATGGACGTTTCTACTCAAGTATTCAAGAGTACATGGCCAATCTTCACAAATACAAATGATACACCTCCAACAAAATATCTAAAGAATGCACAAGTGAAGAAATCATTTGTTGCTAATGGAGCTATTATTGATGGTGAAGTTGAAGGAAGTATTCTTTCTCGTAATGTTATTATTGGTAAGAATGCAGTTGTTAAGAATTGTATTATTTTAAATGGATCTAAAGTTAGTCCTGGAGCTCATCTTGAAAATGTAATTATTGATAAAGATGCGCGTATTGAAAAGAAAACTGAATTAATTGGTGACGCAGAACCTCTTTATGTTAAAGAAGGAGATGTTGTTTAATGAGAATCGTTTTTGCAACAAGTGAAGCCAATCCCTATATTAAATCTGGGGGATTAGCTGATGTTTTAGGATCACTTCCTAAAGCACTCGTTCAAAAGGGTCATGAATGTATTGTTGTTTTACCAAAATATCAAGATATGAAATTGGCTGATACATTGGAATATGTTATGAGCTATGATATTTGGGTAGGATGGAGAAAATGTTATTGTGGTGTCTTTAAAGCTGAGTACGATGGTGTAACTTATTACTTTATTGATAATGAACAATATTTTAGAAGACCTGGATTATATGGATATGATGATGATAATGAAAGATTTGCTTATTTTGATTTTGCCGTTTTAGAATTATTATCACATGTAGATATTAAACCAGATATTCTACATTTGCATGATTGGCAAACTGCTATGATTGCAACTTTATACAAAGAAAGATATGCTTATTATGAATATTATCAAGGAATTAAAGTTGTCTTTACAATTCATAATATTGCTTATCAAGGAAAATGTGATCCAGCATTGTTAAGTGACCATTTTGGTTTAGATAATTATCTTTACTATAATGGAAATTGTCGTAATGATGGATGCTTCAATATGATGAAAGCTGCTATTTTCTATAGTGATGTGATTACGACTGTTTCACCTACTTATGCTCAAGAAATCTTAACTGATAGTTTTGGTGAAGGTTTACAAAGTATTTTACAAATGCGTCGACATGATTTGTATGGAATTTTAAATGGGGTTGATTATGATACAATTAATCCATCTACTGATCCGCAAATTGTTGAACATTTTGATGAAACAACAGTTGATGAAAAGAAAGTCGCAAATAAGTTAGCACTTCAAAAAGAATGTGGACTTCCAGTTGATCCGGATATTCCATTGATTGGAATTGTTACAAGATTAACTTGGCAAAAGGGACTAGATTTAATTATTAATCGTATGGATGAATTAATGAAACGTGATGTGCAAGTTGTTATCTTAGGTGCTGGTGATTTGAAATATGAAGAACCATTAAAAGGATTTGCCGCTTATCATAATCAAAAATTATCATTAAATTTAAAATATGATTTTGGTTTATCTTGTCGTATCTATGCTGGTTGTGATATGTTCTTGATGCCATCATTATTTGAACCTTGTGGTTTATCACAAATGATGTCATTACGTTATGGAACAATCCCAATTGTAAGAGAAACTGGTGGATTGAAGGATAGTGTTGAACCATATAATGAATTTGAAAATACGGGAACAGGATTTAGCTTTAAGAACTATAATGCACATGAAATGATGGAAATTATTGATTATGCTTTAGAAGTTTATAAAGATAAAGACAAATGGCGTGGATTAGTGCATCGTGCAATGAATGCTAAACTTGATTGGGACAAAAGTGCTGATGCCTATTTGAAAGTTTTTAATTCATTGTTAGATTAGGTAAAAGGGATAGGGAAAACCTATCTCTTTTATGCTGAAATAAGAAATGATTTGCTTTCTTGTTTATTGTTTAGTACAATGGATGTGGTAAGGAGGAGAAAAGATATGCGTACTTTCTTGAAAATTTTTACTGTCATAGCATTGATTTTGGTTTTCTTTGCATGTGGAAAAAAAGAAGTCGTTGTTTCTTTGGAAAAAGAAGGCGTCGAATATAAAGTTGGCGACCAAGTTTCTTTTTACTATCCTAAAGATTTTACCTTAGATACAAACTCTGAAAATAAACAAATCATACGTTTTATAAAAGATGAAGAAGTTATCACTTATACAACTATTCAAGATGATACAGATAATAAGCTTGAGGATATGCCTGAACTTTATGCTGGGCAACTTGAAGAAGATGGAGCAAGTGAGGTTGGCTATAAGACAGAGAAAATAGATAGTGGTTTGAAAATTTATGAGTTTACTGGTATCTTTGAAGCAACAGGTATAAAATTTGAACATGTTGTTTATTTCACTGATCAAGCAACATATGATTTTGCTTACCTTGCTCCACAAGAAGTTTATGATGAAAATATTCATGTGATATTACAATATTTACAGTCGTTAACTGTTCATCATTATTCTTGATAAATAAAATTGAATTTGATATAGTATAAATAAATTATAAGTAAGAATGAAGAATGAATGAAATGGATAGAGAGAGCTGGGATGGTGGAACAGCTTCACGGATGATTTTGGATGCACTTACTTGAGTCTTTTGAAAAGAAAGAACGTAAACTTGCGTTAAAAGTAATGGAAAGCATACAATAAGGTGGAGGCATAGGAATGCTCTTTATTGTTTGCTTTTTTCATTTTAAAGGAGGAAACTATGAAATTATTTAATACTTTAACAAACAAGAAAGAAGAATTTGTCCCAATTAAAGAGGGAGAGGTTAGTATTTATGTATGTGGACCTACGGTTTATAATTATGTTCATATTGGAAATACGCGACCAATGATTGTTTTTGATGTTTTAAGAAGAACTTTTGAATATTTAGGATATAAAGTGACTTTTGTTTCTAATTTTACAGATGTTGATGATAAGATTATTAAGGCAGCAAAGGCTGAAGGAATTAGTGAGAAACAATTAACAGATAAGTATATTAAGGCTTATGAAGATGTGAGACGTGGATTGAATTTATTATTTCCAACTTATGCTCCACGTGTAACGGAAACAATGCAGCCAATTATTGATTTTATTAAGGATTTGGTTGATCAAGGTTATGCTTATGAAGTTGATGGTGATGTTTATTTTAGAGTGACTAAAATTAAAGAATATGGAATGTTATCAGGAATTAAAGTTGAAGACTTGATTGCTGGAGCTAGCGAACGTGTGGATGACAATGATAAAAAAGAAAGCTCTACAGATTTTGCTTTATGGAAAAAGACAGATGAAGGGATTCAATTTGATAGTCCATGGTCTAAAGGGCGACCAGGGTGGCATACTGAATGTGTTGTGATGATTAATGATATTTTCGATGATGGTCGTATTGATATTCATGGTGGTGGACAAGATTTAAAATTCCCACATCATGAAAATGAAATTGCACAATCTATGGCTTGCCATCATCATCCAATTGCAAATGTATGGATGCATAATCAAATGATTAATATTAATAATCAAAAGATGTCTAAGTCTTTGGGAAATGTTTTATGGGCAAAAGATTTATTAATGGAATTAGGATGCAATGTCTATAAATGGTTAATGCTTTCTACACATTATAGAAATCCATTAAACTTTACTGAAGATGTTTTGAATAATGTGAAAAAAGAAGTAGAAAAAGTAGAAAATATTATCAAACAGACATCACTTTATTTACAAGTTAATCATTATAAGAGTGAAGAATTTTGCAAAGAAAGTGTTGATCAAATGGTTGAGGCTTTGTCAGATGATTTAAATACATCATTAGCTTTAACTCAGATTCTTGGACAAGTTAAAGTTTTGAATCAAGCAATGCGCAACAAAGATAAAGATAATGCAATGATTTCAAAAGGATATCAAACATTATTACGTATGCTTGATGTGGTGGGATTTGTTCATGAGGTTAAGGTGTTAAGTGATGAAGATATTGAATTATATCAACATTGGCAAAGTGAAAAGGCAGCTAAAAATTTTGAAGTAGCTGATCAATTAAGAGAAAAATTGCAGGCAAAAGGGATTATTTAAGATGAGACCAGATTTAATGAATGCTTTAGCTTTGGCCTATTTAGGTGATGGTGTTTTTGAGGTTTATGTCAGAGAATATTTGATTGTAGAAAAGCAAATCACAAAGCCTGATTTATTACAGAAAGAAGCCATTCGTTTTGTGAGTGCGAAATCTCAGGCCGCTTTTATGCAAGCAGCCATGGCTAATAATTGGGTCAGCGAAGAAGAAATAAGAATTTATAAACGTGGAAGAAATACCAAGAGTAATCGTGTGATGAAGAATACAAGTGTTATTACGCATAATCAATCTTCTGGTTTTGAAGCATTGATTGGACATTTGTATTTATTGAAGAATGAAGAAAGAATTCAGGAGATTTTTGAGTTATATAAGAATTTTGTGGAAAATAATTGATAAGCTAAGAGTTTAAGATATGAGGAGTAATTATGAGACAATATATTTATGGAAAAAATACTGTTTTTGAATCTTTAAAGGGAAATAAACCGGTGTATGAGGTTTATATGATGAAGAATGTAAAAGATGAAAAGTTAATGGCTTTAGCGAAAAAGAAGAATGTGAAAGTGAATATAGTGGCTCAAAAGAGTGTCTTAAATAATCTTGTTGGGAATGTTGTTCATCAAGGAATTGTGGCACAGGTGGAAGGTTATGATTATTATGAAATTGATGAGATTTTATCATCAATTCCGCCTCATAAACAACCACTCTTATTGATGCTTGATGGTTTAGAGGATCCTCATAATTTGGGAGCTATCTTAAGAACTTGTGATTCGATTGAAGTTGATGGGGTCATCATTGGTAAAAATCGTAGTGTTGGATTAACTCCAACAGTTGCTAAGGTTTCAACTGGTGCGATTGATTATGTTAAGGTTGCTCAAGTTACCAATCTTTCGAGAACTTTAGAAGAGCTTAAGAAAAAAGGCTTTTGGGTTGTTGGTTGTGATTTGGATGAATCTCAGGATTACCGAGCTGTTGATTATAATATGCCACTTGTTGTGGTGGTTGGATCAGAAGGCTTTGGGATATCAAGATTGGTGAAATCACAATGTGATTTTAATGTTGTTTTACCAATGTGTGGGCATGTGACTTCACTTAATGCTTCAGTAGCGACAGCTTTGATTCTTTATCAAATTTATAATTCTCGTCATCCCCTATAAGAAGAAGGGAGGTAACGATGGAACGTTACAATGACTATGAATTACTTTATTTGTTTCATTGTGGTAGTGATGAGGCGAAAGAAATTTTATATCATCGCTACTATAAGTTAGTAGCAAAATGGGTTCAACCTTTTTTATACCATGGTCGTATTCATGGTTGGGAGTTTGAGGATTTTATTCAAATTGGCATGTTAGCCTTCTTTAAGGCTATTGATAGTTATCGTGATGATAAACAAACCAGTTTAAAGACGTTTATGAAAGGTAATATTTTAAAACGAGTCATCAGTTGTGTAAGGCAAGGACATTGTATTGAAGAAAAAATCAATGCAATTGAGTTTTCATTGGATAATTGGTTGGATGAAGAAGAACAATATCGTTATGAAGATGTTGTCGCAGACCCCAATGAAGATTATCAGCCACATGCTTCCTTAATTGTGAAAGAACAATCAACATATTATCAAGAGCGAATTTATGCAGTGACTTCCCCTCGTGAATATCAAATCTTACTTTACAAAAAAGCAGGTTATGAGGAAGAAGAAATTGCTAAAAAGCTGAATATAACGCTTAGAAGTGTATATAATGCAGTTTATCGTTGTTCAAAGAAGATAGAAGGCATTGACGAGTTTGAATAAATGTGTTAAATTATAATAACGGTAAAGGAGTGATGGGCATGAAACAAAAAGTTATCTTGGTATGTAGTGAATGTTTGTCACGTAATTATTCAGTTACAAAAAATAAACGTGTAAACGTAGAAAGATTGGAACTAAGAAAATATTGTAAGAAATGTGGAAAACACACAATTCATAAAGAAACAAAGTAGGAGGAAGCAGATGAAAATCAAGGAATGGTGTACGCTTAAAGGTATACGAAGTGAAATCAAAAATATCCATTGGTTGACAAAAAAAGAATTAGCTTATAATTCAATGATTGTTTTAGTTTTTTGTTTTTTATTCGGAGTATATTTTTATGGCAGTGATGCAATTATTGCATTAATCTTAAAGGCATTGGGGATGAATTAATATGTCAGGAATGAATGATGAAGGAAGACGCTGGTATGTAGTCAATACTTATTCAGGTCATGAAAACAAAGTTAAAGAAAACTTAGAAAAACGTGTTGAATCTATGGGGTTACAAGATTGTTTATTCAATATTGTTATTCCTGAACATGTGGAAACTGAAATTAAAGATGGTAAGAAAATCAATAAAACAAAAAACATGTTTCCTGGATATGTTTTAGTTGAAATGATTATGACTGATGAAGCTTGGTATGTTGTACGTAATACATCAGGGGTTACTGGATTTATTGGTTCTTCTGGTGGAGGAGCTAAACCTTTCCCATTACCAAAAGAAGAAATTGATCCAATTTTAAAAAGAATGGGAATTCAAACTTCACAATTGGAAATTGATTATGAAGTTGGCGATGAAGTGAAAGTTCTTTCTGGACCATTTGCGGGTAGACAAGGAAAAGTTGAAGCGATTGATCGTGAAAAAGAAGTGGCAACTGTTCTTGTTGATTTCTTAGGAAATGCAACTCCTATGGAAATTGAATTAGTTCAATTAGAAAGAGTGGATTTATAATGATGAGACCTTTGGGTCTCTTTTTATTTAAAAAAAGTTTGATAAATTCAATAAAAACACTTGCATTATTGAAAAGATTATGTATAATAATTAATCGACGCAATATGTGTTACTATGCGTGGGAGGATTGACATCCAACTGACCACAGCACGGACAAATTTTAATAGGAGGTGTGTCGCGTGAGCAAGAAAGTCGTAAGAGTTATGAAAATTCAATTCCCAGCTGGTGGGGCAAAACCAGGTCCAGCTTTAGCAGGTGCTGGTATTCAAATGCCAAAATTCTGTACAGCTTTCAATGATCAAACAAGAGATCGTATGGGAGAAACTGTACCAGTTGTTTTGACAATTTATGAAGATAAGAGCTTTGAATTCGTTTTAAAGACAGCCCCAACTGCTGAAATGATTAAAAAAGCATGTGGTATTAAAAAAGCAGCTTCTGATGCTAAACAAACAGTTGCTACTTTATCAGCTGATAAATTAAAAGAAATCGCTGAATACAAAATGCCAGATTTAAATGCAAATGATTTAGAAGGTGCAATGAAAATTGTAGCTGGTACTGCTCGTAATATGGGTGTAAAAGTTGAAGGCTTAGAAGCCTAATTTAATGAAGAGGAGAAAAGAAAATGGCTAAAAAAGGTAAAAGATATCAAGAAGCCGCTGCTCTTATTGAAAAAGGTAAAGCTTACCCAATTGAAGAAGCAGTTGCTTTAGTAAAGAAAACAAGTAATGTAAAATTCGATGCAAGTGTTGATGTTGTATTCAAATTAGGATTAGACACAAGACATGCTGATCAACAATTACGTGGAGCAATCGTGTTACCACATGGAACTGGAAAAACTAAAAAAGTATTAGTTGTTACTCAAGGAGCTAAGGTTGAAGAAGCTAAAGCTGCTGGAGCAGATGTTGTAGGTGGAAAAGAAATCTTAGAAGATATCCAAAAAGGATGGTTAGATTTCGAAGTTATGATCGCTACACCAGATATGATGGCTGAATTAGGTAAATTAGGTCGTATCTTAGGGCCTAAAGGATTAATGCCTAACCCTAAAACAGGAACAGTAACTATGGATGTTGCTAAAGCTGTTCAAGAAACTAAGGCTGGTAAAGTGACTTACCGTACTGATAAAGATGGTAATGTGCATATGCCAATCGGTAGAGTTTCATTTGATGATGAAAAATTAGCAGAAAACTTTAAAGTGATTTATGATTTATTAGTTAAATCTAAACCATCTTCTGCTAAAGGAACTTACATGAAGAACGTTGTTATTTCTACAACAATGGGTCCTAGTGTAAAAGTTGCTTCTTTATAAGAAGTATAAATTAGTCGCAATCAATATACCGTAGACAGCAACGGGGAAACCTTAATTATGTTGCCGAGGTGATATTGTCAACTCACATTGACAAAACTCCCTCGTTTTAGGGAGTTTTTTAACGGATATATTGTTGCATATATAAAAATTTTATAGGAGGTGTAACAATGTCAAAAGAAATCTTAGAGGCTAAACAACAAGTCGTTAATGAAATTGCTGAAAATTTAAAGAATTCTCAATCAGCAGTTGTTGTTGAATACCGTGGATTAACTGTAGCTGATGTCACTGAATTACGTCGTGCTTTAAGAGCTGAAAACGTTGGATTCAAAGTGTACAAGAACAAATTAGCTCAAAGAGCTACAGAAGAAGCTGGTATGGCAGAATTAAACGAATATCTTGTTGGTCCTAATGCAATCGCTTTTGGTCATGAAGATGCAGTGGCTCCTGCTAGAATTTTAGCAGAGTTCGCTAAAAAACACGAAGCTTTACAAATTAAAGCTGGTTATGTAGAAGGTAAATTCTTACCTAAGGAAGAAGTTATGGCAGTAGCTAAATTACCTAATCGTGAAGGTATGTACTCAATGTTACTTGCTTGTATGAAAGAACCTGTTGCAAAAGTGGCAAGAGTTATTCAAGCTGTTGCTGATGCAAAAGGTGGAGAAGAAGCAGCACCTGCTGCTGAATAGTTAATCAAAAATATCAACGGAGGAAAATAAAATGGCAAAATTAACACATGAAGAAATCTTAGCTTACTTAGAAGAAGCTACAATTTTAGAATTAAATGAATTAGTAAAAGCAATCGAAGAAAAATTTGATGTAACTGCTGCTGCTCCTGTAGCTGTAGTTGCTGGTGGAGATGCAGCTGGTGCTGATGCTGCTCCTGCAAACGTAACAGTAACATTAACTGATGTTGGTGCTACTAAAGTTGCAGTTATCAAAGCTGTAAGAGAAATCACTGGATTAGGATTAGTTGAAGCTAAAGGTTTAGTTGACAAAACTCCAGCTGAAATCAAAAAAGATGTTCCTGCTGAAGAAGGAGCTAAGATTAAAGAACAATTAGAAGCTGCTGGTGCAACTGTAGAAGTTAAATAATTGTTACACACATTAGAGCCCTTTAAGGGCTCTTTCTTTTTTAAGGAGAAAAATAATGGCACATTATTATACAAATAATATTGATTTAAAATCACAAGAAACAAAGATTCCTTTTGATTATCGTGATCATCATTTAACTTTTGTGAGTGATTTTGGTGTTTTTTCAAAAGATAGAGTAGATTATGGTTCACGCGTATTGCTTGAATGTATGAACATTTCATCATCTCATCAATCTTTACTAGATGTTGGTTGTGGCTATGGGACTTTAGGTATTTCTTTGAAAAAAGAATATCCATGGTTGCATGTTGAAATGGTTGACGTGAATGAAAGAGCTGTTCATTTGGCTAATGAATCAATTCAATTAAATGGTGTGGATGATATTGAGGCTTATGTGAGTTCAATTTATGAAAATGTTTCTCATTGTTTTGATGTGATTGTTTCTAATCCACCAATTAGGGCTGGTAAAAAAGTTGTTTTTGATATTTTGGAAAAAGCTTATGATCATTTAAACAATCAAGGTGAATTGGTGATTGTGATTCAAAAGAAACAGGGAGCTCCTTCGGCTAAGAAAAAAATGGAAGAAGTTTTTGGCAATTGTGAAATTGTAAAAAGAGATAAAGGATATTTTATTTTAAAATCGATTAAGCACTGATTTTTTAAATTTCAAAAGAAATTTTGAAATTTTTGATTTGGTATTGACTTCAACTAGTCTCTATGCTAGTATAATACAATGCCTACTCATGTATAAAAAGCAGTGTTTTTTCGCTATGCTTTGATGATGGAGATAGAGATAATTGATAAGGAGTGAAGCGGACTTGGAAAAGAATGTAACTCAAGCAAAAAGTCGTATTAATCGTCGCAATTATTCAAGAATTAGTGGTTCTTTAGAGCTACCTAATTTAGTAGAAATCCAGACAAATTCTTATGAATGGTTTAAGACTGAAGGGATTAAAGAGGTTTTTAATGATGTTTATCCTATTAGTAACTTCAATGAAACATTAACTTTAGAATTTGTTGATTGTCGTTTTGATGAACCAAAATATTCAGTAGATGAAGCAAAGGATAGAGATGCTAACTATTCAGCACCTATTCGTGCTACCCTTCGTTTAGTGAATAACGGAACTGGTGAAATCAAAGAAAATGAAGTCTTTATGGGAGATTTCCCTTTAATGACAGATTCAGGTACTTTTATTATTAATGGTGCTGAACGTGTTATTGTTTCACAATTAGTACGTTCACCAGGAGCATATTTTGCTGATGCTATGGATAAAAGTGGGAAAACTGTCTTTACTGGAAGTGTTATCCCATCAAGAGGAACTTGGTTGGAATTTGAAAATGACGCCAAGGATGTTTTAAATGTGCGTATTGACCGTACTCGTAAGATCCCAGGTACTATTCTTTTACGTGCTTTAGGGTTAAGTAGTGATGAAGATATTATTGAGGTGTTAGGTGATCATGAGTTTATTAGAAATACTCTTGCAAAAGATCCAACACATAACACTGATGAAGCTTTAATTGAAATTTATAACAAGTTAAGACCTGGTGAACCAGCAACTTTAGAAGGTGCAAATACGCTTTTATTTGCTAAGTTTTTCGATGCAAAAAGATATGATTTGGCACGTGCTGGACGTTTTAAACTAGGTAAGAAATTAAGTCTTTTAGATCGTATTACAAATCGTGTTTTGGCTCAAGATGTCAAAGATATTGATGGAAATATTGTGATGGAAGAAGGAACTTTATTAACAAAAGATAAAGTTGATCTTTTAGCACCTGTTTTTGCTGCTGGAGCACATTGTATTGATGTGAAAACAAATGAATTAATGAAATCACATGGTAGAGTTCAAGTGATTGAAGTTTATGTAGATGAATCTAAATCTAAAAAAATGAAAGTTGTTGGAACTGATTTATCATTAGATTGTAAATTTGTTACAATTTCTGATATGTTAGCAGCTTATTCATATATGTTAAACTTAGTGGATATTTATGATTCATTAGATTTAGCAAGTGACGATAGAGTGAACTTAATGAGCAGAATTGGTCTATTAGATGATATCGATCATTTAGGAAATAGACGTGTGCGTTCAGTAGGTGAATTAATTCAAAATCAATTTAGAATTGGTTTATCAAGAATGGAAAGAGTTGTTAAAGAAAGAATGTCATTATCTGAAGTAGATAGTGTGACACCTCAATCATTAACAAATATTCGTCCATTAACTGCAGCGATGAAAGAATTCTTCTCATCTTCACAATTATCTCAATTCATGGATCAAATCAATCCATTAGCTGAGTTAACAAATAAACGTCGTTTATCTGCCTTAGGACCAGGTGGTTTATCAAGAGATAGAGCTGGATATGAAGTGCGTGACGTCCATCCATCTCACTATGGTCGTATCTGTCCTATTGAAACTCCTGAAGGTCCAAACATCGGGTTGATTTCAACACTTGCTTCTTATGCAAAAATTAATAAATATGGATTTATTGAAACACCTTATCGTAAGGTTAATAATAGTATCATTAACGAAAGTGATGTGCGTTATTTAACAGCTGACGAAGAAAAGAATTATATTATTGCCCAAGCCAAAGTGCAAATTGGGGAAGATGGTCGTATCTTAGATGAACAAGTTATTGCTCGTCATTTAGGAGAAAACATTATGGCGAAGCCAGAAGAAGTTGATTTCATCGATATTTCGCCAAAACAAATCGTATCTGTTGCAACATCATGTATTCCATTCCTTGAAAACGATGATGCCACTCGTGCCTTAATGGGTGCCAACATGCAACGTCAAGCCGTACCTTTATTAAATCCACATACACCATTTGTTGGAACTGGTATGGAATATCAAGCAGCCAGAGATTCTGGAGCAGCAGTTGTTGCTAAAAAAGAAGGTTTGGTTACTTATGTTGATGCGAAAAAGATTATTGTTGAAGAAGATACTGGTCCACATAAATATCGTTTAACTAAATTTGCGATTTCTAATGCTGGAACTTGTATTAATCATAGACCAATTGTTAAAGTTGGAGATAAAGTCTTAAAAGGGCAAATCTTGGCTGATGGTCCTTCTATGGAACAAGGTGAATTAGCTTTAGGACAAAATGTCTTAGTTGGATTCATGACTTGGAACGGATATAACTATGAAGATGCCGTTATCATGTCTGAAAGATTAGTTAAAGAAGATGTATATACATCAATTCATATTGAAGAATATAGTATTGAATGTCGTGATACAAAATTAGGCCCAGAAGAAATTACAAGAGATATTCCTAACGTTGGTGAAGAAGCTCGTAAGAACTTAAACAGCGAAGGTATCATTATGATTGGGGCTGAAGTAAAAGAAGGAGATATCTTAGTTGGTAAAGTGACTCCTAAAGGACAAGCTGAATTATCTGCTGAAGAAAAACTTTTATTAGCTATCTTTGGTGAAAAATCTAGAGAAGTTAAAGATAATTCATTAAGAGTTCCTCATGGTGGAGCTGGTATTGTTCATGATATTAAAGTCTTTGAAAGAAAGAAAGGCGATGAATTACAACCAGGTGTTAATAAGGTTGTTAAAGTTTACATCGTTCAAAAACGTAAAATCTCTGAAGGAGATAAGATGGCTGGTCGTCATGGTAACAAAGGGGTTATCTCTAAAATCTTACCAATTGAAGATATGCCACACTTAGAAGATGGAACTGTTTTAGATATCATGTTGAACCCATTAGGGGTACCATCTCGTATGAATATCGGACAAGTTTTGGAATTACACTTAGGTTATGCTGCAAGAGAACTTGGAATGTACTTTGCAACACCTGCCTTTGATGGTATCAACGCTAAAGATTTGGAAGATATTATGAAAGAAGCAGGAATGCCAGTTGATGGTAAACAACCTGTTATCTCAGGTCGTACTGGAGAATACTTTGATTCAAAAGTATCTGTAGGTATCATGTATATGATTAAGTTAGCCCACATGGTTGATGATAAATTACATGCAAGATCTGTTGGTCCTTACTCATTAGTTACACAACAGCCACTTGGTGGTAAAGCACAAAACGGTGGACAAAGATTTGGGGAAATGGAAGTTTGGGCACTTGAAGCTTATGGTGCTGCTTACACATTACGTGAAATCTTAACTGTGAAGTCTGATGATGTTGTTGGACGTGTAAAAACTTATGAAGCGATTGTCAAAGGACAAAAATTACCTGAACCAGGATTACCTGAATCATTCAGAGTATTAAAGAAAGAATTACAAGCCTTAGCATTAGATATTCAAATGTTAGATGCTGATGGTCATGAATTAGATGAAAGAAAGATTGAAGATGAAGAACGTCGTTTCCCAACTTCAATTGATACAACTCCAGAACCAGAAGAAGCAACTCAAGAAGTTGTTGAAGAAGAGGTAGAAGGAGATTTCTTAGAAGAAGATGAATCATTTGATGATTTAGATTCTGTAATTGATGAACTCTTCACTGATGATGAAGAAGAAAGTAACGAAGAGTAGGAGGGAACAATGAATGGCAGATGTCAATAACTTTTCAGCAATCCAAATTGGATTAGCTTCTCCAGAAAAAATTCGTGAATGGTCTTATGGTGAAGTTAAAAAACCTGAAACTATTAATTATCGTTCTCAAAAACCAGAAAAAGATGGTTTGTTCTGTGAAAGAATCTTTGGACCATCTAAGGATTGGGAATGTAGCTGTGGTAAATACAAAAAGGTCAGATATAAAGGTGTAATCTGCGATCGTTGTGGTGTTGAAGTCACAAAATCTTCAGTCCGTCGTGAACGTATGGGACACATTGAATTAGCGACTCCTGTTGCTCATATCTGGTACTTAAAAGGAATTCCTTCAAGAATGGGACTTATCCTTGATATGTCACCAAAACAACTTGAAGAAATCATTTACTTTGTATCTTATGTAGTTACGGATAAAGGAAGTACACCATTAGAATACAAGCAAGTATTATCTGAAAGAGATTATCGTAACTGTTATGAAAAATTTGGTCATCAATTTGAAGCAAAGACTGGTGCAGAAGCTATCAAGATCTTGCTTCAAAAAGTTGATCTTGATGAAGAATTTGAATTGGTTACTAAAGAATTAAAAGAAGCCCAAGGACAAAGACGTTCTAAATTGTTAAAGAGACTTGAAGCGATTGAAGCCTTTAGATCTTCTTGCAATCAACCTGAATGGATGATTCTTGATGTGCTTCCAGTTATTCCACCTGATTTACGTCCAATGTTACAATTGGATGGTGGACGTTTTGCAACAAGTGACTTAAATGATTTATATCGTCGTGTTATTACACGTAATAATCGTTTAAAGAAATTGTTAGAATTAGGAACACCTTCTATTATCGTGCAAAATGAAAAACGTATGTTACAAGAAGCGGTTGATGCTTTGATTGATAACGGTCGTCGTTCAAAACCAATTACTGGGGCTGGTGGTAGACCATTAAAATCATTGAGTCATACTTTAAAAGGTAAACAAGGTCGTTTCCGTCAAAACTTACTTGGTAAACGTGTTGACTATTCAGGACGTTCAGTTATCGCAGTTGGTCCAGACTTAAAGATGTATCAATGTGGTATTCCTCGTGAAATGGCATTAAACTTATTCAAACCATTTGTTATTAGTGGTTTAGTGAGAGAACAAATTGCCACAAATATCAAGGCTGCAGAAAGATTAATTGATAAGATGGATGATGCGATTTGGCCAATCGTTGAAGAAGTCATTAAAGAACATCCAGTTTTATTAAACCGTGCACCTACACTTCATAGATTAGGTATTCAAGCATTCGAACCTAAATTAGTTGAAGGACGTGCAATCCGTCTTCACCCACTTGTTACACCAGCGTTCAATGCCGATTTCGATGGTGACCAAATGGCTGTCCATGTACCATTAGGTGAAGAAGCAATTCAAGAAGCAAGACAATTAATGTTAGGGTCTGGAAATATCTTAGGACCTAAAGATGGAAAACCAATCGTTACACCATCTCAAGATATGGTGCTTGGTAACTATTATTTAACATTAGAAGAAGCTGGAAAAATTGGTGAAGGTAGTGTTTTTGCTGATGTGAATGAAGTTTTAATGGCATATGATGCTAAAACTGTACATTTACACACAAGAGTAGCAATTAGAGGTAAATCTTTAAAAAATAATACTTTCACTGAAGAACAAAACAATAGTTATTTAATTACAAGTGTTGGTAAGATTATCTTTAACCAAATCTTTGATGGTAATTTCCCATTCATCAATGATCCAAGTAAAGAAAACTTAGAGGCAACACCTGCTAAATATTTTGTTCCAATGGGAACTGATATTAAGAAACATATTCAAGAACAACCTATTATTAAGCCATTAGGTAAAAAGGCTTTAGGTAATATTATCGATGAAGCATTTAAATTGAATAAGACAACAGAAATTACAGAAATGCTTGATAAATTAAAAAATCAAGGATTCTATTATTCAACAATTGCTGGTATTACAGTATCTGTATACGATATCCAAGTACCACAAAGTAAGTACGTTTTATTTGATCATGCTGATGAAAAACTTGAAGTTATTAAGAAATTATACCGTAAAGGTAAAATTACTGATGAAGAAAGACATAACATTGTTATTAAGTTATGGGAATCTGTTAAAGATGAAGTACAAGCTGTCGTAAAAGAAGAATTCGAAGCTGATGCTAAAAACCCAATCTTCATCATGTCTGACTCTGGTGCCCGTGGTAATATCTCTAACTTTACTCAGTTAGTAGGTATGCGTGGGTTGATGTCTAACCCTAAAGGGGAAACAATTGAGTTACCTATTAAATCTTCATTCAGGGAAGGTTTAACAGCATCTGAATTCTTCATTTCTACCCATGGTGCCCGTAAAGGTTCTACCGATACAGCCTTAAAGACTGCCGATTCTGGTTACTTAACAAGACGTTTGGTAGACGTTGCACAAGAAGTGATTGTTACTGAAGATGACTGTGGAACTGATAGAGGATTCATGGTTACTGAATTATATAACACATCTGACAATTCTGTTATCGTTCCATTATATGATAGACTTGTTGGACGTTATTCACAAAAAGATATTGTTCATCCTGAAACTGGTGAAATCATTGTTAAAGCTGGTGAAATCATGGATGAAGCAACAGCTAAAGAAATTACTGATGCTGGAATTAAAGAAGTTGAAATTAGATCTGTACTTGGATGTAAAGCAAAAGATGGTATCTGTAGAAAATGTTATGGTCGTAACTTAGCAACAGGTGAAGAAGTTGAAATGGGAGAAGCTATTGGTATTATGGCTGCACAATCAATCGGTGAACCTGGTACACAGTTAACAATGCGTACATTCCACATGGGTGGAGTTGCTGGTGGAGCAGACATCACTCAAGGGTTACCTCGTATTCAAGAGTTATTTGAAGCTAGAAATCCAAAAGCTAAATCTATTATTTCTGAAATTGAAGGTGAAGTTTCTAACATCATTGATAACAATGGACGTGCTGAAGTTGTTGTTTCTAACTTATTAGAAACAAAGAGCTATTTAGCTCCTTACGGTGCAAAATTAAGAGTATCTGTAGGCGATGAAGTTGGTATTGGTGCTAAGATTACTGAAGGTTCAATTGATCCTAAAGAATTATTAGCAGTTGCTGATGTAGAAGCTGTTGAAAACTATATCTTAAAAGAAGTTCAAAAGGTATATCGTTTACAAGGTATCGAAATTTCTGATAAACATATCGAAGTTATTATTCGTCAAATGTTAAAGAAAATTCGTATTGTTGAAGGTGGAGATACTGGAGCATTACCTGGTACACATGTTAATGTACAAAGATTTACTGAATTAAATAAAGAAGTCTTAAAGAATGGTAAACATCCAGCTGTTGGTAGACCTATCTTATTAGGTATTACAAAAGCTTCACTTGAAACTGAATCATTCTTATCAGCTGCATCATTCCAAGAAACAACAAAAATCTTAACAGATGCTGCTATTAAGGGTAAAGTTGATCACTTAAAAGGATTAAAAGAAAATGTTATCATTGGTAAATTATTGCCAGCTGGTACAGGATTAAGAGGGCCTTTAAAATCTCCTGAAACAATTGCAAGAGAGGAAGAAGAAGCTCGTAAGGAATTAGAATTAGAAGAAGCTGAAAAATTAGAAGCTGAAACTCTTTCTGAAGATTTATTAAGTACTGAAGCTGATGAAGAATTTACAAATGTTGATTAAATAAGTGGAGCAAGGTAACTTGCTCCATTTAATTTTATTGATAAATTCAAATAAATTTGAAAAAAGTGTTGACTTTCGTCTATCATTCATCTATAATCATCTACGGTGCTCAGGATTGAGTACATTTATTCTGATAAAAAATGAAACACCCGGAATTGTGTGTTAAGAAGAAAGGAAAGGAGACAAAATATGCCTACAATTAATCAATTAGTAAGAAAAGGACGTAGTGAAAAAACATCTAAATCAAAATCACCTGCGTTAAATAGAGGATATAACTCATTATTAAAAAAACCAACTAATATTAGTTCACCTCAAAAACGTGGAGTTTGTACACGTGTTGCCACTATGACACCTAAGAAACCTAACTCGGCTTTACGTAAATATGCCCGTGTTCGTTTATCAAACGGTATGGAAGTTACAGCATATATCCCAGGAATCGGACACAACTTACAAGAACACAGCGTTGTGTTAATTCGTGGAGGACGTGTTAAGGACTTACCAGGGGTTCGTTATCATATTATTCGTGGTACTATGGACTGTGCTGGTGTAAAAGATCGTATGCAAGGACGCTCTCGTTATGGAGCTAAAAGACCTAAAAAATAAGAGATAGGAGGAAAAACTGATGTCAAGAAGAGGACGCGTAGCAAAAAGAGATGTACTACCAGATCCAATTTATAATTCTAAGGTAGTTACAAAATTAATTAACAACATCATGCTTGATGGTAAAAAAGGTGTTGCTCAAAACATCTTATATGAAGCATTTAAAAAAGTTGAAGAAAAAACTGGAAATCCAGCAATGGAAGTATTTGATCAAGCAATCAATAACATTATGCCTGTACTTGAATTAAAAGTAAGACGTATTGGTGGAGCTAACTATCAAGTACCTGTTGAAGTATCTCCAGAAAGAAGAATGACATTAGGTTTAAGATGGTTAGTCAATTACTCTCGTTTAAGAAATGAAAAGAGTATGGTTGATCGTTTAGCTAATGAAATCGTTGATGCATCTAATGGAACTGGGGCTTCTGTTAAGAAGAAAGAAGACACTCATAAGATGGCTGAAGCTAATAAAGCATTCGCACATTTCCGTTGGTAATATAAAGAGACTATTTGAAAGGAGAAAATTATGGCTCGTGAATTTTCGTTAGAAAAAACTCGTAATATTGGAATCATGGCTCATATCGATGCTGGTAAAACAACAACAACTGAACGTGTTCTATATTACACAGGAAAAATTCATAAGATTGGTGAAACACATGATGGTGCTTCACAAATGGACTGGATGGAACAAGAGCAAGAACGTGGTATCACAATCACTTCAGCAGCAACAACTGCTCAATGGAATGGATACCGTGTTAATATCATTGACACTCCAGGCCATGTAGACTTCACTGTTGAAGTAGAACGTTCTTTACGTGTACTTGATGGTGCTGTCACTGTATTAGACTCTAAAGCTGGGGTTGAACCTCAAACTGAAACAGTTTGGCGTCAAGCTACAACTTATGGAGTACCTAGAATTGTATTCTGTAATAAAATGGATGCAACTGGAGCTGACTTCTTAATGTCAGTAGAATCTATTGGTAAAAGATTAGATGCTAACGCTGTTGCTATTCAATTACCAATTGGTGCTGAAGATACATTCGAAGGATTAATTGACTTAATCAAAATGCAAGCTGTTCATTTTGAAGGAGCTAAAGGAGAAAACGTTGTTTACTCTGAAATCCCTGAAAACATGAAAGCTCAAGCTGAAGAATATCGTCAAAAAATGATTGAAGCTGCTGCTTCATTCGATGATGATTTAATGATGAAAGTCTTAGAAGAAGATGAAAATATTACTGAAGAAGAAATCAAAGCTGCTATCCGTAAAGGTGTATTAGCTGTTGAATTATTCCCAGTATTATGTGGTTCTGCATACAAAGACAAAGGTGTTCAATGTATGTTAGACGCTGTTATTGATTTCTTACCAGCTCCAACTGATGTTCCATCTATTAAAGGTGAAGATGAAGACGGAAATGAAGTAGTAAGACATCCAAGTGATGATGAACCATTCGCAGCATTAGCATTCAAAATCATGGCTGACCCATTCGTAGGAAAATTAACTTTCTTCCGTGTGTATTCAGGACATGTTGCATCTGGGTCTTATATATTAAACTCTACAAAAGACAAAAAAGAACGTTTAGGACGTATCTTACAAATGCATGCTAATACTCGTAAGGAAATTGATGAAGTTTATGCTGGAGATATCGCTGCTGCTGTTGGGTTTAAAAACACAACAACTGGAGATACTATCTGTGATGAAAAGAATTTCATTATCTTAGAAAAAATGGAATTCCCTGAACCAGTTATCGAATTAGCTATTGAACCAAAAACTAAACAAGATCAAGATAAATTAAGTAATGGTTTATCAAGATTAGCTGAAGAAGATCCAACATTCAGAGTTACAACAAACCCTGAAACTGGTGATACTATTATCGCTGGGGTTGGTGAATTACACTTAGACGTTATCGTAGATCGTTTAAAGAGAGAATTCAAAGTTGAAGCAAATGTTGGTGCACCACAAGTTGCTTACAGAGAAACAATTAGACAAGCTGCTGATTGTGAAGGTAAGTTTGTAAGACAATCAGGTGGTCGTGGACAATACGGTCACGTATGGATTAAATTCGAACCTAATGAAGGTAAAGGATTTGAATTCGTTGATGCAGTTGTTGGTGGAACAGTACCAAGAGAATATATAGGTTCTGTAAAAGCAGGTCTTGAAGATGCTTTACAAAACGGTATGATTGCAGGATATCCAGTATTAGATATCAAAGCAACTTTATTTGATGGTTCTTACCATGATGTCGATTCATCAGAAATGGCATACAAAGTTGCAGCAAGCTTAGCTTTAAAAGCAGCTGGTAAAAAATGTGATCCAGTTATCTTAGAACCAATCATGGCTGTTGAAATCACTGCACCTTCTGAATATTTAGGAAGTGTTATGGGTGATATTTCATCAAGACGTGGTATGATTGAAGGACAAGAAGAAAGAGGAAATGCTGTTACTGTACAAGCAAGTGTACCTTTATCTGAAATGTTTGGATATGTTACTGATTTAAGATCATTTACACAAGGTCGTGGAAACTACACTATGCAATTTGATCGTTATGAACCAGTACCAAAATCAATTAAAGAAGAAATTATTAAGAAAAATGGTGGAAACAATTAATTCTGCTGAAAGTTATTGCATTTTTGTTACAAATCATTTAGAATGTATATGTAAAAATTTAAAGAAATTTATATAGGAGGAAGCTAATAATGGCTAAAGAAAAATTTGACCGCTCTAAAGCGCATGTTAATATCGGAACTATTGGTCACGTTGACCATGGTAAAACTACTTTAACTGCAGCTATCACTACAGTATTATCTAAAGATGGACAAGCTCAAGCAATGGATTATGCTGCTATCGATGCTGCTCCAGAAGAAAAAGAACGTGGAATCACAATCAACACTGCACACGTTGAGTATCAAACTGCTACTCGTCACTATGCACACGTTGACTGTCCAGGCCATGCAGACTACATCAAAAACATGATCACTGGTGCTGCACAAATGGATGGTGCTATCTTAGTAGTTGCTGCTACAGATGGTCCTATGCCACAAACTAGAGAACATATCTTATTATCTCGTCAAGTAGGTGTACCTTACATCATCGTATTCTTAAATAAATGCGATATGGTTGATGATGATGAATTAATCGAATTAGTTGAAATGGAAGTTCGTGAATTATTAAATGAATATGACTTCCCAGGTGATGATACTCCAATCATCCGTGGATCAGCTTTAAAAGCATTAGAAGGAGATCCAAAATGGGTTCCAGCTATTCATGAATTAATGGATGCTGTAGATTCTTATATCCCAACTCCAACTCGTGATACTGATAAACCATTCTTAATGCCAGTTGAAGACGTATTTACAATCACTGGACGTGGAACAGTTGCTACAGGACGTGTTGAAAGAGGACAATTAAAATTAAACGATGAATTAGAAATCGTTGGTATCCGTGAAACTCAAAAAACAGTTGCTACAGGTATCGAAATGTTCCGTAAATTATTAGATTACGCTGAAGCAGGAGATAACGTAGGTGTATTATTAAGAGGTATCAACAGAGAAGAAATCCAACGTGGACAAGTATTAGCTAAACCAGGTTCAGTACATCCACACAAAAAATTCAAATCTCAAGTTTATATCTTATCAAAAGATGAAGGTGGACGTCATACTCCTTTCTTCGCTAACTACAGACCTCAATTCTATTTCAGAACTACTGACGTAACTGGAGTTATCGAATTACCAGAAGGTGTAGAAATGGTTATGCCTGGAGATAACGTTGAATTAACAGTTGAATTAATCGCTCCAATCGCTATCGAAAACGGAACTAAATTCTCAATCCGTGAAGGTGGTAGAACAGTTGGTGCTGGTAACGTTTCAGAAGTTATCGAATAATCAATTGAACGATAAAGGTGTCATAGGACACCTTTTTTTCTATGTAAAAAAGATAATGAAATGCGATAAATTGTGGTAGAATAAAATACATGGAGGTATGTTTATGGAACAATTGTATTTTTTTGATATAGATGGAACATTGATAGAATGTAATAAAGGAATATATTCAATACCTGATTCTTCACGTAATGCTTTGTTACAATTACAAAAACAAGGTGATCATGTCTTTTTGGCTACTGGTAGATGTAAGTGTTTTATTATTGATGGTGTTATGGATTATCCTTTTGATGGTTATGTGACTTGTAATGGGGCATATGTTGAATATATGGGTGAAACAATTTATAAAAAAGTTATCCCTGCTCAAGCAATACAAAAAACACATGAATTATGTTTAGAGAGGGACTTAGCTTATTATTTTGAGGGTAATGATTATATTTATGTTCTCAATAAAAATAATCCTAAACACATTGAATTTAAGAATAATTGGGGGATGAAAGATAACACAATAATTGATCAATTTGACCCTCAAGAAATTGAAACATATATTGGAATGATAGTTGTCAATTCATCAGATGATATAGCCCCAATGGTGGAGGCTTTATCACCATATTTTGATATTCAAAGACATCAAAGTGGTTATTCATTTGACTTAACTCTCAAAGGTGAATCTAAGGCTAAAGGAATAAAGAAATTAGTTGAAAAACTAGGGATGGATATTGAACAAACAATTGCCTTTGGCGATGGTCGAAACGACGTTGAGATGCTTACAGAAGTTGGCTTAGGTATTGCAATGGGAAACGGAGCAATAGAAGCAAAAGCTGTAGCTGATTATGTGACAGATGATATTGATAAAGATGGAATTTTGAAAGCACTTAACCATTTTTCTTTAATTAAATGATTTTTAAGTGTTAATGGTTGAAATTGTAACGTTAATTTGTTAGAATAGAAGTACAGATTAAATCTGAAAATTGCTTATCAAAGGAGAAATTAAAATGGATGAACAAGAACAAATCGTAATTAACCTTATCGTTAATAGTGGTAGTGCACGTAGCTCTGCAATTGAAGCAATCCAATATGCTAAAGCTGGAGATTTAGATAAGGCTGACGAATCATTACAAACAGCAAAAGAAACAGTAAATGAAGCACATCATGCTCAAACTGAATTAATTCAAGCAGAAATTAGAGGAGAAAAAGCTCCATTAAACTTATTAATGGTACATGCTCAAGACCATTTAATGACTGCATTAGTTGTTATTGACTTAGCTCAAGAATTTATTGATTTATATAAAAAAATCGGTTAATTAAAAGACAACAAATATTAAGGAGGGGTTCATGATGAATTCTTCCTTTTTTATATTTTGAAAATATTTTGAAAAGCAAAAATAAATTTAAAAAAATATAAAAAATATGTTGACTTTATTCTAAAAATAGTATAGACTATAGAAGTCGGCTCGAGAGAGATATGACAAGCAAACGGACATTGAAAACTAAACAGAAAACACGTCAATAAGAAGAAACAAAGAAGAGCTAGAAGACAGAAGTTGTCTTTAGAGATAGACAATGGAGAGTTTGATCCTGGCTCAGGATGAACGCTGGCGGCGTGCCTAATACA
>OFML01000066.1_pt1 | contig 115343 bp, 117 predicted proteins | sample 1541831 | NCBI WGS metagenome assembly OFML01 (sample SAMN04209237, study PRJEB22552) | human gut metagenome | biome: gut; material: feces | host: Homo sapiens | place: USA: Oklahoma | reverse complement strand
AAAACTGGTGAAACTTAAACTAACATTTTTGGTGAAATTTATATTGACATTAACACAACCTGTGAAGAGAGTATATATACCTAAATCAAATGGAACACAAAGGCCATTAGGAATTCCAACAGTTATAGATAGAGTGATACAGCAAGCAGTTGCACAAGTCTTAACACAAATCTATGACAGTCAGTTCAGTGATAACAGTTTTGGATTTAGACCAAACAGAAGTGCACATGATGCCATGGAAAGAACACTAGAATACTTAAATGAGGGATATGAATGGGTCATTGATTTGGATATAGAAGCATACTTTGATACAGTTAATCATGATAAATTAATTTCAATTCTTAGAGAGAAAGTGAATGACTCAATAACACTACATCTTATCAGAAAATTCCTGCAGGCAGGAATTATGGAAAAAGGATTAATAAAACCAAATAGCCTAGGAGTAAGCCAAGGAAGTCCGTTGTCTCCAATATTATCAAATATCTATTTAGATAAATTTGATAAGGGACTGAAGGAAAGAGGACTTCGCTTTTCAAGGTATGCAGATGATAGTAATATCTTTGTCAAAAGCGAGATGAGTGCAAACAGGGTCATGAAGTCAGTCTCATCATGGCTAGAAAGAAAGTTGTTTTTAAAAGTCAATGCAAGCAAGACAAAAGTTGTAAGACCAACAAAAAGCAACTTTCTAGGGTTTACATATACCAAGATGAGTTCCAAATGGGTGTGCAGTCCTAGCAGTAAGAGCAAAATGAAACTCTATGATAAGTGTCGAAAGATACTTATACGCAAGAAATGTATAGCAAAATCCAATGCAGAAACATTTACTCGAGTAAATCAAATCGTAAGAGGATGGATTAACTATTTTAGAATTGGGAAAATGAAGGTATTCATAGACAAATTCGGACAATGGTTAAGACATAAGATACGAGTGATTATCATTAAGCAATGGAAGAAACCAATGAAGATTTGGAAAAGTCTACAAATGCTTAATAGGAAACTTCCATATAAGTTTAGCGATGAACAGATTTATTCAGTAGCCAACTCAAGATTAGGTTGGTATAAACGAGCGAATGGGAATGTCGTCAACTTCTTACTAAATGCAGACATACTAGCCATAAGAAAAGGGAATCGACCGGGCTTGGTCAATCCCCTAGAATACTATCTGAGATAGTTGTATTAACATATAAATGTAGCGCCGTATACGAAAACCGTACGTACGGTGCAATGAGAGGGGCGAAAATAATTTATTTTCCCTCTACTCTATTCCCTTTAAATGATAATTAAATATGGGTGTTATTAAGAAAGTATGAAAAGGAGAAAGTAACATAAAACTTGGTCAGAAAATTAAATTTGTAAGAAAAAGACGTCATATCACACAGAAAGAATTAGGATTATTAGTTGGATTTAGTGAAAGAAATGCAGGTATTAGAATAACTCAATATGAAAAAGGAAAAAGACAACCAAAAGAAGAAGTATTACGAAAGATTGCAGATACATTAGGTGTATCACTTATTTTATTAAAGAGTAATCATTCTAATCCAATGGTTAATATCTATATTGATATATATTGGACTCAAATGCTGTGCACTAATCTAACAACTATTTCTATGGCAATATTGCTTTTGAAAGAAGCTGAGAGGTTTGATAAAGAAAACTATCAAATATTTGAACAATTAAAAAGATAAGTATAAAAAAAGAGCCAATTATCTAGAACAAATTTGTTCAGATTGATGGCTTTTCTTAACTTGATTTGTTTGTATCTTATCATATAACGACGAGTTCTGTGAGAATAATTATAACATATATGTTCTGCTTTTCAAGAAAAAAATCGACATATTACCTTATTTAAACATTCTATACATGTTTAACACATTTATTGTCGTATTTAACATTATAATGAATTCGGTTATATGATATATCTTTATATATTTAAAATTTTATACACAAAATGAGAAATATAGTATGTTAGTATCTAACAAAGAAATTAGTTTTAAAGAAGTATCAAATGAATAGTTGAAAGTAAAGAAATTATCAGTTAAGAATTCTTCATATGGTAAATATGGGAATATTGTATCAACTCATCTTGATAAGAATTTTGGAAAACTTAATATCAATCAAATCAATGAAGAATTAATCTTTTTTATTTTCAAGAACGTATACAAAACAACGATTATTCTACAAGTACATTAAAAGGTATTCGTTATGTTTTAAAAGCAATTTTAGGTTTTGTTCAATTTAAATATCACATAGCTAATGTTAATTTTAGTTTTATAAAATCAGGAAAATCAAACAATGGATATAAGCTACTAACCATTGAACAAAAAGAAGCATTAGAAAGTTATTGTTTCAGTCATTTAGATAATAAATCAATGATAATTCTTTTATCATTATATGGTAGGTTTTGTGTTGATGAAGTAGCTGGTTTAAAATGGGAAGATATTGATTTTGAAACTGATATTGTTAATGTGAATCGTACTATCGAAAGATTAAAGAATAATATTAATAATTCTTTTAAAACACAGTTGATGGAACTTGAACCAAAAAACTGATATATCCAAACAATTAGTTCCATTACCTGATTTCATCATGAACTATGTAAAGTCTTATTACAAATTAACGAGTCCAAAAGAACAATCTTATTATATCTATACAAATTCAGAGAAAATATCAGATCCTATAAATATACAATATCATTTTCAAAAATTTGTAACTTGTATGATTTTGAAATTAATTTTCACTCATTAAGGCATACTTATGCAACAAATTGTATTATGAATGATATAGATATAAAATCATTGTCAGAAATATTAGAACATTCAAGTGTTTCAATTGCATTGGATATATATGTTCATTCTTCTTTAGAATTTAAAAAAGCTCAAATACAGAAAATTAAAGTTCCTAATTCTGTCGCAGAACTCGTCGTTCTGTTATAAAAGGAAGGCATGAGGGGTTGAATGTGTTTTGGTATGTTGTTCATAAAAAAATATATAAAGATGATAGTTTAGTAAATTATTTTAATAAACAAGATGGCATAAGAGCTTTTATTCCTAAAGTAGAGAAATGGTATAGTGCTAGTAATGTAAGAGATTATGTACTAAAGGATCTATATCCTGATTACATGTTTATTGTTACTGAAATGGATAAGGAAGTACTATTTGAAGCATACAAAGAATTCTTTCATTCAAGAAACAATATTCTTACATTAAGTAGTGAAGAAAAATCATTGATGGAATACTTTTATTCTAATGAGAATGTGATTAAACATTCTGTAGGGAATATAGTAAATTCTAAATTGATTGTGGATGAAGGACCATTACTTAACTACAATGGTGAAATTGTAAAGATTGATCGCCATCATAGAACAGCAACACTCAAAAGCATTTTTTTTAATAACAAATTCTTAGTTCCATTAGAAGTTGTAAGTAAATCGTGAATTGGTATGTACTTTATACATTAAGTTATAAAACCAGTAAGATTATTAATAACTTAAATAGGAACAAAGATTTAACAGCATTTGCCCCAGAATATGAAGTTTGTCATCGTAAAACAAAAGAAGTTTTAATTAGACCAATGTTTAATAACTATGTCTTTGTAAAAACTCATTTAAATCAAAATGAATTTAATGATTTATTACTAAAGATGAGAGAAGAAAATGATGGCTTAATTAAACAACTTAAAAATGTAGATGCAACAGCTCTAACAGAAAAAGAGATTGAATTCTTTAACTTAGTTTTAAATAAAAACTACTTAGTTAAACTATCTCATGGATATCAAGAAAATGGTAAAACAATCATTACTGATGGTCCATTAAAACTGTTAGAAGAGCATATTACAAAAGTTGATAAACATAATCAATGTGCCTACCTAGACCTAAAATTCTTTAATCGAAGAATAAGTATGGGGTTAGAAATTTAAAGGCAAGAATTGATTTAGAGCGCAGGGGATCCGCCTCTACTGATGTTTGGAACATAGTATGATTTAGGAGAATAATTTGGGTAGGGGAGACTATACCAAAAAATAGCTTATTTCATAATCACAGGCTAATAACCTGTGTTTTTTTATGTTCAAAAGAAGGGAGCTAAAGAGATGAAAAAATTTGAAAACAAAGTTTGGTTATCAAGCCCTACAATGCATGGTGATGAATTAAAGTATGTCACTGAAGCATATGAAACCAATTGGATGAGCACAGTTGGGAAAAATATTAATGAAGTTGAAAGAATGATTAGTGAAAAAGTTGGGTGTAAATATGCAGTTGCATTATCTACTGGTACTGCAGCTCTACATTTAGCAATGAAATTAGCAAATATTAAACAAGGCGATTATGTTTTTTGTTCAGATATGACATTTGCTGCTACTGTTAATCCAGTCACTTATGAAGGTGGGATACCAGTATTCATCGATACTGAATATGATACTTGGAATATGGATCCAATTGCTTTAGAAAAAGCATTTGAAATTTATCCAGAAGTAAAAGTGGTTGTTGTAGCTCATTTATATGGGACACCTGGTAAGATTGATGAAATTAAAGCAATCTGTGATAAGCATGGTGCAATCATAATTGAAGATGCAGCTGAATCATTAGGAGCAACATATAAAGGAAAAGAAACAGGCACATTTGGGGCTTTCAATGTTATTTCATTTAATGGAAATAAAATCATTACTGGTTCAAGTGGCGGAATGTTATTAACTGATGATTTAGAAGCAGCTAATAAAGTAAGAAAATGGTCTACTCAATCAAGAGAAAATGCTACATGGTATCAACATGAAGAAGTTGGATACAACTATCGTATGAGTAATGTGATTGCAGGAGTAGTAAGAGGACAAATTCCATATTTAGAAGAACATATTCAGCAAAAGAAAGCTATTTATGAAAGATATAAAGAAGGCTTTAAAGACTTACCAGTAACAATGAATCCTTATGATGAAGATAACTCAGAACCAAACTTCTGGTTATCATGCATGATCATTGATGAAGAAGCAATGTGTCAACAAGTCAGAGGAGAAACTGATGCCCTATATATCAGTGAATCAGGAAAATCTTGTCCAACTGAAATTTTAGATGCTATCGCATCTATTAATGCTGAAGGAAGACCTATCTGGAAACCAATGCATATGCAACCAATCTATAGAATGAATCCATTTATTACTAGAGATGGTAATGGTAGAGCAAGAACAAATGCTTATATTGATGGTCAAGCATTAGATGTAGGAATGGATATTTTTAATAGAGGTTTATGCTTACCAAGTGATAATAAGATGACAAAAGAAGAACAAGATATCATCATTGAAATCATTAGAGAATGTTTTAAATAAAAATATTTGCTTGAACGGAGGATTATGTTAATGATATATAAAAATTTTGTAAAAAGAGTTATCGATTTTCTTTTAAGTTTATCAGCAATTATTATTCTTTCACCAATATGGATCATTCTAATTGTGTTAGGTTCAATTGCAATGAAAGGAAATCCTTATTTTCTACAACAACGTCCAGGATATAAAGAAAAAACTTTTAATCTAATAAAATTCAGAACAATGAGCAACGCAAAAGATTCTAACGGTAATTTATTATCAAATGAAGTTAGACTAAATAAATATGGAAGAATACTTCGTTCTACCAGTCTTGATGAACTTCCTGAACTATTCAACATTTTACTGGGCAATATGTCTATTGTGGGGCCTAGACCTCTTTTACCAGAATACATTCCATATTATACCGAAGAAGAACATCATAGACATGATGTTAGACCTGGTCTAACAGGACTAGCACAAGTAAATGGAAGAAATGCCATATCTAGTTGGGAAGAAAGATTTGCTTATGATTTAGAGTATGTAAATAATTGTTCATTCCTATTAGATATACAAATTATTATTAAAACTGCTTTAAAAGTCGTTAAGCGCTCAGATATTTTAGTTGGATCTACAGTTGTTGTAGGAAGATTAGATGACATTAGAAATAATAACAATAAATAGTATGCGAGGAGATATAAGATGAAAAAATTAGCAATTATAGGTGGAGGCAGAATGGCCAGTATATTTGCTTTGAATGCATCTGAAATGGGAATTGAAACACATTGTTTTTCACTTGAAAGTGATATTGTAAATAAAAATGCTTTTGACCATATTCATTCAATAAACATTCTAAATCGTGAAGATGTTTATAATATATGTAATGAAATAAAAGTTGATGGTGTTGTTGCAACTACTGAGTTAACTATCGCGGTCGCAGCGTATGTTGCTGATAAAATGAAACTTAATGGACTTCCTATTAAAGTTGCAGAAGTGATTACTGACAAATATAAAAATAGAGAAGCATCAAAAAATGTTATAGGGTTATATAACCCAAAATATTCCGAGGTAAATAGTGTTAATGATATTATGAAATTACACTTTTCTTACCCTATCATCTTAAAACCAACTTCTAAGGGTGGAAAAAGAGGTATTACTGTTGTAAAACAAGAAAGCGAAATTGAAGGAGCTTTCCAATATGCAGTAAAAGAGTCTGGCGGAATTTTACCTTTAATTGTGGAAGAATATATCGATGGTGGCATGGAATGCTCTGTTGAAAGTTTATCATTTGAAGGAAAAAACTATATTATACAAATCACAGAAAAAATTACATCTGGTGCACCGCATTGTGTTGAACTTGCACATCATCAACCTGCAAACATCTCTTTAGATATGAAAAAACGAGTTGAGGAAGTACTAGATAATGCATTAACTGCAATTGGTTTAACAAATGGAGCATGTCATACAGAAATAAAAATAAAAGATAACAAAATTTATCTAATAGAATTTAATGCTCGTCCAGGTGGTGACCATATCGCGTATCCGTTAACAGAACTAAGTACTGGTTATCCATATATTAAAGGTGCTATAGAAATATCATTAGGAAAATTTAAAGGCGTTGATAGTTCACAATTTAAAAATAAATACGCAGGAGTTTTATTTGTAACAGAGCAAACAAAAGAATTAGTTCCTATTTTTAAAGAATGCGAGTCATATAACTGGTGTTACAAAAAGAATTTTGTCACAGAAAAATTACAATCAATTGTACACAATGATGGATTCAATATAAATTATTTTATGTATTGTGATGTAAAGAAACCAAAAATTTTAGGCAATAAAGATGGAGGAAAAATATAATGGGGAAAATTGTTGTATTAGGTGCAACTGGAACTTTAGGATTGCCAGTTTGTAGACATTTAAAAGAAAAAGGATATGATGTTTTGGCTGTAGGACATAGTTCAAGTGGAAGTAAATTATTTAATTCTTTAGGCATAGAGTCTACAAGAGTTGATATTGCAGAATTAAGCACATTTAATAATTTACCAAAGGAAAATGTAGATTGCGTAATAAATTTTGCTGGTTGTTTACCTGCCATGATGACTGAAGATAGTTCGAATAGTTTATATCCAGATACTATAATTAAAGGGACTATTAATGTATTAGATTATATGAGAAAAGTAGGATGTAAAAAACTTATTTTTCCTCAATCTGTTTACGATGTTCATTACTTATTTGGAACACCTATACCTATTTCAGCAGATGCTGAAAGTAAAACAGTTTATGAAGGAGATCATTCAATATATGTAAGTTGCAAAAATGCTGCAATAGATGTAATAAAATATTATGAAAATGAGTATGGAATACAAGGAATTATTCTAAGATTACCAGGAGTGTTCCAATATCACCCAAAACCATATATTTTAATTAATGGAAAAAAACGTATTAAATTAGAAAGAGTATGGATTGAAAAAGCAAAACGTGGTGAAACACTTGAAATATGGGGAGATTGCAAGCGAGTTTTAGAAAGTGTTTGTATAGAAGATTTTTTACAAATAGTTCAAAAAGCAATAGAATCAAAAACTGCTTCAGGTATGTATAATGTTGGAAACGGTGGAGCTACATTAGAAGAAAGAGTTTTAGCAATTAGAGATGTTTTTTGTGGAGAAAAAAAATCAGAAGTTATTTATTATCCTGAAAAAGCTAATTGCACACAATATGTTTTAGATATTGATAAAACAAAAAAAGAACTTGGATATATTCCTCAATATAATTGGACAGATTATTTAAAACAATTAAAATGGCATATGGAAAATGAACCAAATAAAGATATCTGGGGAAGTTTTTCTGACTATTACGACTTATTAAATAACATTAAATCAGACAATGATCGATTTGATAAATAAAATTTATTAACAGGAGGAACAAATGAAATCGTCACACGAAATTGGAAGTGAATTTTCAAATTATAAAGTTGATGGATTGAATTTTGCAATGCCTGAAAATATAAAAGATTATGCGTTTACGTTTTCAGGTAGAACTGCTATAGATGTAGTATTAAAAAATCTTCCACACATAAAAAAGGCTCTTTTACCATCTTATTGTTGTGATTCAATGATAGAGCCATTTCGTGAGTCAAATATTGAAGTATATTTTTATAATGTAAATTATCAAAATAAACTTCAAATAGAAGTGAATATTCCGCAAGATGTGGATCTTTTATTATGGTGTAACTATTTTGGATACAAAAATAATATGCCAAAGCTTGATTATTTTATTGATAGAGGTGGGATTATTATTGAGGATATAACTCATAGTCTATATTCTCAGCAAAAGTATGATTCTCAAAGTCATTTTTTGGTTGCATCATTACGAAAATGGGGGCCTTTATTTTGCGGAGGATATTGTGCTTCTATAAATACTTTATTAAAGTGTAAACCAATGAAACAACCGTCAATTTCTTTTATAGATAACAAGAGATTGGCAATGGATTTAAAAGAACAATATTTAATTGATAAAAGTAATAGTAAAAAAGAAAAATATATGACTGTCTTTAATGAGTGTAATAAATGGTTATCAAAAAATTATTTAAATCTAACAATAGATGATGAATCAAAGAAAATATTATTTAGAAGTAATAATGAATCAATTAGAAACAAACGAATATCTAACGCAAAATGTTTACATGATGGTTTACAAAATAATGTAAATATTGAAATGTTATTTGATATGAACGATATTGATTGTCCGCTTTTTGTTCCAATTATTATAAAAAATGGTAAAAGAGATTATTATCGAAAAAAGTTAATTGAGAATAAAATCTATTGTCCAATTCATTGGCCACAACCAAATGAAAAATGTGAATCTAACTTATATGAGTTAGAATTATCACTCATATGTGATCAAAGATATACAGAAAATGATATGAAAAAAATCATTTCAATCTTATGTGATTAATTAAAATACAAAATTAAATTAAATAGAAAGTCTTGTTGTTCAAGACTTTTTATTTTGAATTTTGCAAAGGATAAACATTTTCTTAATTATCTGAATTTGAAAATAGATTTTAAATAAAAGATTATTAAAAAAAGAAAGAAGGAGAATATATGAAAACAATATTAGTAACAGGCATAGGAGGATTAACACCACGTTCAATCACTGGAATAATCAGAGAAAATCATCCTGATTATAAAATTATTGGTTGCGATATTGAAAAAAAAGCTGTTGGTTTTTTTATGAAGGGATTACTTGATGAATATTATGTATGTCCACGTTGTACTTCACCAGAATATTTTCCATGGATTGAAAAATTGATTGAGAAAAAAAATATAGATTACGCCTTTGTACAACCAGAAAGTGAAATTGTTGAATGGGGAGATTATTATGAAAAAAACGGTAAATTTCCTTGTCCGGTATTTATGGGAAGTAAAAAACTTTCTGTATCCTTAAAAGACAAATCTATTATGGCAGATTTACTTGAAGGAACAGACTTTATTCCAAAAACAATTAAAGTAACACAAGAAAATCCTCGCTATGAAGAGGTTGAAAAAGTAATAGGTTTTCCATGTTGGATCCGTGCAACTGAAGGAACTGGTGGTTTAGGTTCTCTTCGATTAGCTGATTTAAGCAGTTATAAGAGTTGGTTATTTATTAATTCAAATATTCCAGAATTCACTGTCTGTGAATTTTTAACAGGTCGCCACTTAGCTAATGAAATGCTTTATTACAATGGTGAATATGTAAAAGGTGCAGCATTAGAATGTGTAGAGTATGTAATGGCAAATACAGCACCTTCTCATGTGACAGGAAATACCCATTTTGGAAGATTTCTAAATGAAGACAAAATTAATGAATTTTGTGATAGTTGTATTAAATATCTTGAAACTAAGTTAGATGTTCGTGCACATGGTATTCTATCTTTTGATTTAAAAGAAGATAGCAATGGGAATATGAAAGTGACTGAAGTGAACATTCGACATATGGCATATGCAGGTGTTATGGCTCGTGTAGGATTTGACCTTATTGAAGATACAATCAAAATTATGGAAGATGGTAATGCAGACAGAGTTGGAAGAGATCAATATCATCACTATGAGAAACCTTATATTTTTCTTCGTGACGTAGATGTTGAGCCAATTATCTTGGATAGTGAAGAAATATTTGATGATGTGATTTCTATTGTTTAGACATCATACGAGGAGGAGAGTATGAAAAAAAAAGTAGTATGGATTGTAAATGAGTATAATTTTCCTAATGCAATTAAGTCTCGTCAAACTAATCTATGTAGACAATTAACTTTAAGTGGGTATGATGCGTACATTGTTAGTGGTAGTGTTGAAAATAAAAGTGGAAGAAATGTTTTATTTAAAAATGAAAAATTTAGATTTGTTGAGACGGATGAAGCAAAAGGTTATTTGATTAATACATCTAGTTATCGTAGAAATTTTGAAAGAGTATTAGTTGCACTCCAATTTCAAAGACGTTTATGGAATTTAAGAAATGAATTACCAATGCCTGATGTAATTGTATCTGATTTTGCAGGCCTTTTTGGTAATATATTTTTAAAGTGGAAAAAGAAATATGGAACTAAAGTAATTTATGATATTCTTGATCTTTGGCCAGAAGGATTTGTAGATATGGGGTATCTAAAAAAAAATTCTCTCATCGCTAAAGTACTTTATGGTATGGAACATAAATCCTATCGTGAAGCGGATGGTATCATCTTCTCATTCCAGGGTGGTAGAGATTATATTATTGATAAGGGATGGAGCAAAGAAACTGGTGGCGATGTTGATACAAGTGATATCGGTTATCTGAATAATGGTGTAGATTTAGAAAGCGTTGATGAACAAAAGGATAAATGGATTCTTGATGACCCTGATTTAGATACAGATAAATTCAAGGTAGTTTATCTTGGCTCTATAAGTGCTTTTAACGGATTGGATGTTCTTGTGGAAACAGCAAGAGAACTTCAGGAGCGAAAAGTACAAGATGTTCTTTTTTTGGTATATGGTTGTGGAAATCAAGAAGAACAATTAAAAAATATGGCAAAGGATTATGATTTGAATAATATAAAATTCAAAGGCCCTTTAGATAAAAAATATGCAATGAATCTTCTTTCAAGAAGCAATTTAAATCTATTTACATTTGTCAATACACCATTACTAAAATATGGAGTAAGTCCAAACAAATTGTTTATGTATTTTGCAAGCGGGAAACCCGTTTTATCTATGATTAAACCAATGTATGATCTGGTACAAGAAAAAAAATGTGGTATTTCAGTGGAAAATGATTCAAAAATCGTAGCAGATGCAGTGATGAAATTTAGAACAATGAAAAATGAACAGTACCAAATGTATTGCGAAAATGCAAGAAAGACAGCTATTGAATACGACTATAAGAATTTGGTAAATTGTTTAATTGAAAAAATAGAAAAATAAACTAGAAAATGAGGAGGATTAAAATGAAAATACCTTTTGTTAGTTTTATACCAATGGAACGTGAGCTAGATAAGGATTTAAGAAATGCTTTTGAACGTGTATATACTCGTTCTTGGTATATAGGAGGGATAGAGGACGAAAATTTTGAAAAAGCATTTGCAGATTACTGTCATACAGACTACTGTGTTGGAGTAGGAAATGGATTAGATGCATTAATGCTCGCACTTAAGGCACTTGATGTTGGAGAGGGAGATGAGGTTATTGTTCCATCAAACACTTATATTGCAACTGCACTTGCTGTTACATATGTGGGAGCAACTCCAGTATTTGTTGAGCCAGATATTAGAACTTTTAATATTGACCCTACAAAAATCGAAGAAAAAATCACTGATAAAACTAAGGCTATTATGCCAGTACATCTTTATGGACAAGCTTGTGATATGGATCCAATCATGGAAATCGCAAAGAAGTATAATCTATATGTTGTAGAAGATTGTGCTCAGGCTCATGGTGCTACTTATAAAGGTAAAGTAATCGGTTCTTTTGGTGATGCAGCAGGTTTTTCCTTCTATCCAGGAAAAAATTTAGGTGCATTGGGAGATGCTGGTGCAACAGTTACAAATAACAAAGAACTTGCAGAAAAGATTAGAGCACTAGGTAACTATGGCTCTGATTACAAATATCATCACATTTATAAAGGAAATAACAGTCGTCTTGATGAAATACAAGCAGCGTTTTTATCTGTTAAGTTACCTCATCTAAATAAAATGAATGTGGAAAGAAGAAGAATTGCTCAGTTGTATTTGGATGGAATCAAGAATCCAGAAATAGTACTCCCTTATATTCCGGAAAATATGGTTCCAGTATGGCATATCTTTGGTATTCGCTGTAAGAGAAGTACAGAACTTGAAAAATTCTTGACTGACAAAGGTATTGGAACAAATAAACATTATCCAATTCCAATGCATCTTCAGGATTGCTATAAAGACCTTGGATTTAAAGAGGGTGACTTCCCAATTGCAGAAGAAATAAGTAAAACTGAATTAAGCATTCCTATGTACTACGGAATGACAGATGAAGAAATTCAATATGTAATTGATGCTATTAACGAGTTTAAATAAAAGGGGCGGATAAAAATGAAACTAAGAAAATTAGAGTTGAAGGATGCTCCATTAATGCTCGAATGGATGCACGATGAAACTGTGGTAGAAGATTTACATACTGATTTTGCCTCAAAAACTATAGATGACTGCATTAAATTTATTGAGAATAGTAATAATTTTACGGAGAGTGCTCATTATGCTATTGCCTCTGATGAAGATGAATATATGGGAACTGTGAGTCTTAAACATATAGATCGAGATACAAATAGCGCAGAGTTCGCCATTACAGTTAGAAAAGCATCTATGGGAAGAGGGTATTCATGGTTCGGAATGGAAGCAATAATTGAAAAGGCTTTTTCTGAATTTGGATTAGATAGTGTTTATTGGTGTGTGTCACGAAAGAATACAAGAGCCGTAAGATTCTATGATAAACATAATTTTCATGAATCTGTCGATATTTCAAAAAATATTCTTAATAGATATAGTAATGGAGATGATTTGAAATGGTATTCTGTTTTAAAAGGGGATGTATTAGATAATAGAACTTCAGTTGCGGGTTGTAAAATAATACGTATTAAAACTATTCCTACAGTAAATGCTGGAGAATTATCTTTTTTTGAAACTAAACGTGATCTATCTTTTGAAATAAAAAGAATTTATTATATTTCAAAAGTTCCAGAAGGTGTAAGAAGGGGATTTCATGCACATAGAAAACTAAAACAACTTTTATTTTGTCCATATGGAAGAATACAATTAATTCTAGAAAATAAATATGGAAGAGAAGAAATTGAACTTAGTGACCCGTCTATTGGGGTTGTTATAGATTGTACAACTTGGAGAGAGATGCTATGGCTTCAGAAAGATTCCGTTTTATGTGTTGCTGCATCTGATTACTATAAAGTTGAAGATTATATTAGAGATTATCAAGAATTTAAGGAGTTCATTAGAAAATAGATATACTAATAATTGGAGGTTTTATGAAAAATATAAATTTACGAATAATGGGTGGATTGGGAAATCAATTGTATCAATATGCTGCTGCAAGATATGTTCAAACCGTTTCTAAATCAGAAAAGATTATTATAGATGTCGGAGGATACGAAACGTATAAAATACGTAATCTCGAAATAAATAATATAATAAAAAATCAAAATGTAGTTTTTAAAAAAAATGATGTCATTGTTTATGGAATAGTAAGAGAAATATTTCATGTATATCAAAGACTTTATCATTCTATTTTTCACAAACATGCGTCAATGTCGAAGTTAAATTTTGGGAAAACTACTTATCTTCTGTCAAGTATAGAATTTAATAAAAAGAAGCTTAATAATTTAAATAAAGAAATATATATGTATGGTTATTTTGTTTCAGCAGATATAGCACAACATATGCGTGTTGAATTACAAAATGAAATTGTTGGACCATCAGAAATGTCAAAAACATCGCTAAAATACTTAAATGATATTCAAACAAGTAATTCTGTAGGAATAAGCGTTAGATGTGGCGATGATTATAAAAATAATGGATGGCCAGTATGTTCTAAAGAATATTATTTATCAGGAATTAATTTATTAAAACAGAATCATAATAATTTAAAAATTTTTATTTTCGCAGATGATATAAAAAAAATTAAGAGAGAAAAATGGTTTGATGGTATAGAGGTAATATATATAGATGATGTTGATGTGTGTGAATCGTTTGAATTGTTAAGAAACTGTAAAAATTATGTATGTTCAAACAGCTCATTTTCATGGTGGGGCGCTTTTTTATCATATAATGGCAATGCAATAATATATAATCCTAATTACATTTTTGCAGACATTAGAGAAAATGAAAAAGTTATGCTTCCTAATATGATTATATTAGATTATATTACTGGAGAAGAAATTGATTGTTAATGAATATACTACAATGGATAGAAAGGAGAGTAAAGTCGGTATGGATATTTGTGTTTTAATGTCTTCATATAATGGGGAAAAGTATATAAACGAACAAATTGATAGTATTTTTTTACAAGATTCTGTTGATGTTTGGTTGTTGATCCGTGATGATGGTTCGACGGATAATACAGTGTCAATAATCAAAAATAGAAAAGAATACGGAAATAGAATATTTTTAATTGAAGGAAACAATGTTGGATCTACAATTAGTTTCTATGAAATAATGAGATATGCAAAATCGTACGAAAAAAAGTTTGAGTATTACTCATTTGCCGATCAAGATGATGTATGGCTTCGTAATAAATTGTATAAAGGAATTTCTGTGTTAGAAAGATTTTCTTCTGATTCACCAAATTTGTACTATTCAAATCTAAAAGTTGTTGATGAAAAATTAAACTACTTATATGATAGATTTACTCCAGGATATGTTACAAATACTAAAAAGCAGATAATGGCAGAAATATGTACTTTAGGCTGTACATGTGTTTTTAATAGAATGGCTTTGCTAGAAATGTGTAAATTAAATAATGATGAATTAGAATATCATGATAATTGGATACTTTGGATTTGTTCCTTTTTAGGTAAATGTTATTATGATGAACAAGGATATATTTTATATAGACAACATGGTAATAATACTAGCGGTACTGTAAAAAAAGGTTTTGGCTATTTAAGGTACCAGATTGGAAGATTAATGAAGATTAACGATATGAAACCTTGTTATGAAGTTAAAGCAAAATTAATGTTGAAATATTATAGTGATAGATTAATTCAAGAAGATAAGGAAGTTCTATATTTGTTAGCAAATTATAGTAAATCGTATCATTTAAAAATGAAACTATTTTTTACAAATAAAATAAGTTCTGGACATATTATAAGAGATTTAAGTAGAAAAATAAGAATATTGGTAAATAAAGCTTAGTAGCAAGTAATACAAATGATTAAATTCATATACCTGAATCAACATAATCTTTTAGGTTTTAAAAATATAGAAAGAAAGGAAGTTTTTTATGAAAATTATTGCTGTTTTTCATGATAATGACCTACATAGTGGAGGCACGTTATCATTTCTGTCTGTAATTGAATATTTAAAAAATGAAGGCAATGAAATTATTGGTATTATACCTAAAAAGAAAGGAGATTTAAAAGAATATTTAAATAAAATCGAAATAGAGACAATTAGTTGTTCATATGGTGGCAATGTATATAGAGCCAATAGAAAAGGTTTGACAAATATAAAAGGTATACTAAGATGTTTTGTAAAAAGCATAGTTTCAGTAATGTCTGCTCTGTATATTTCTTTTATTTTGAGAAATGATGGTTATGAATTTGTCTATACTAACACAAGTACAATTAATATTGGCTATTGGATTAGCTCTTTTCTTAAAATAAATCATATATGGCATTTTCGTGAATTCTGCTTAGAAGATCAAGAAAGCTTAAGATTGTTTGATAATTCGTTCAGAAAAAAAGCTTTAAAGGCAGATAAAATTATTACAATTTCAAATATCTTGGATAACTATTATCGAGAAAAATACAAACTGGATAATACATTAATGCTATATGATGATATATCTCCAAATTATATTACGCAATTTGATGTAATATCAAAAGAGGATAATATTAATATACTTGTTACTGGAACGTTTTCTGAAGGAAAAGGTCAATGGATTGCATTGAAGGCATTTGAAAAACTTAACAATCCACAAATAGGGTTATACTTTGCTGGTAAAATTAATTCTTATGCAGAAGAAATGATACATTATGTGCAAAATAATAAAATAGAAAATGTTCATTTTTGTGGAATGGTTGATGATATGAAAGAATTACGAAAAAAAATGTCATTTTCGATAGTGTGTTCAAAGAGCGAGGCATTTGGTAGAACGATAATTGAAGATATGCTTTCTGGTATCGTTGTAATTGGGGCTAATTGCGGTTCTGTTATGGAGCTAATAAATGATGGATATAATGGCTTTTTATATAAATATGGTGATATTGAAAATCTTTGTTGTATTATTAAGCATGCAATAAGCAAAGAATGTGATAAAGTGACAATTATAAATAATTCATTAGATTTTGCCTCTGAATTCACTAAAAATAGAACAGCAAAAAAAATTAGTAGTTTAATGAACGATGAATAGAAAATTTATAAATAGATGGGAGATGACATAATGATAATTGTAACAATAATCATACTTGTTTTTACGTGCGTATCACAAGGCTTGAAAAAAGAGTATATGTCGCCATTATTTATTTTCCCTGCTTTATGGTTAGTTGTACTTTTTTTATATAACTTGAGATTATATGGAATATACGAAATATCACTAAATACTGAAGTAATACTATTCCTTGGAATTATTGGATTTTTAATAGGAGCTACTTTTTTTAAGTATGTTTCTATAAAACCAAAGGATTATTTATATAGTAATAAAATATGTTTTAAAAAAATTAAAATTGTTTTTTTGGTAGTGTTTTTATTGGCTCTCAACTTTTATGTTCCTAATATTATTAAAGTCTTGCAAGGAACAACTGTAAATGAAATAAAAATGATGCTGGTTACAGGTGATATTGATCTAGGTGGAATAACAATGCAATATATAGTTAGACCATTTACATATATAATAATTGCTGTTAGTACCTATTGCATGTTTTACAGACGAGATCAGAAATTACTTATCGCATTAGGGGGGATATTTTTAATTTTTGAATTTTTTGGTGCAGGTTCTAAAACAATAATATTATATACTATATTCTGCATAGCGTTGCCGATGACAAAGAATATTACAGGAGGAATCCATAAGCACTTTGGGGAAAAAAAAATTATCATAATATTGGCTTTGTTTTTATTTGTGTTTATGGGAAGTAAAAGTGTTTATTTTTATATCTCAGGATGTATACCAATGCTTGATAAAGTAATAAATACATCATTCTATATGCCTAATGGTTATGCTATGGGATTTGTGTCATTTAATAGTGTAATACGTTTATTAGTAAAACTTGTTTCTTTGGTTGGGGTAAATTTAAATTTACCCATGTTTGAACAGGGAAATTTGTATATCGCAAGGTTTGAATATACTACGGAAGTGGGATATGGTTTAAAATATAATGCGTTTCATACATTTATTGGAGATTTTTATGTTGATTTCGGAATAATAGGAGTAATTGTATTTTCAATTATGTTTGGTATGCTAAGCATGTATGTATATAGACTTTATAAAAAAACAAATGGATCAATTTTAAGTCACATATTATATTGTATCATATTGTACTATATTGCTTTTAGTCTTGTTAGATTTCAATTGTCTAATACTTTTCTAGGACTAATGTTAATTTACTCGCTTACAATTGTTAAATTTATTACATATAATACAAAATTATCTATTATTAAAAAATGAATCGATAAAGGAATGGTAAATTATGAAATATAAACAAAAATCGTTAAATGTTAATATGCTTTTGAATTTTTTTAAAACAATATTTACGACTGTTTTTCCTTTGATTACATTTAAATATGTAACAGCGGTTTTAGGTAAAGAAGGAATAGGAGCAATAAATTTTAGTAACTCTATTATACAATATTTCAGTATATTTGCTGCACTCGGAATATCGACATATGCAATAAGAGAGTGTGCAAAAGTTAGGAATAATAATGAAAAAATTAGTTTACTTAGTAGTGAATTATTCTCAATAAATATAATTTCCACATTTATTTCATATTCTATTTTGTTTTTTATTGTTTTATGTGTGCCTGTTTTATCGACTAATAGAATACTAATTCTTATATTAAGTATAAGTATAATATGTACAACATTAGGTACAGAGTGGATAAATATTGTATATGAGGATTTTCTATATATAACAATAAGGACTATTTTTTTTCAAATATTTACTTTTGTTCTTGTTATACTTTTTGTAAAAAATCAAACTGATATATTTAAATATGCTTTTATAAGTTCATTTTCTTCATTTATTATTAATTTTTTGAATTACATGTATGTGAAAAAATATGTAAACTTAAAGTTAGTATTTAATAAAAACATGTTAAGACATTTAAAACCTATCTTTACGATATTTGCAATGAATATAGCTATTTCTATCTATGTCACTTCGGATATTACGATATTAGGTTTTTTAAGAGGAGAGACAGAGGTTGGTTTATATACTGTTTCTTCTAAGATATATTCCTGTATAAAGACTATATTAGCTTCTGTTATTAGTGTTACAATACCAAGATTTGCTTATATAATTGATTCAAACAAAGAAGAATATTTAGTTCAATTAAAAAGTATTTTTTCTATTATTTTATTATTTGGAATTCCTATAGTGGTAGGAATTATTCTTTTACCAGATTTTTTTATTACGCTAATTTCCAATAACGATTATTTAGAAAGTAAAGTTGCATTATGTATTTTGTCATTTGCAATTCTTCCAACTCTTTTATCCACAATAATTAATAACAATATTTTATTACCACAAAGAAAAGAATCTAAAATATTATTTAGTACATTGATAGGAGGCTTTATAAACATTGTATTAAATCTTATATTGATTCCTAAATATGGTTTTAATGCTGCAGCTTTCACGACGCTAATAGCGGAATGGTGCGTTTTTTTTATAGCAATATTCCAGTCTAGAGCAATGTTGATTAATTTGCCTAGATATAAATTGGTAATTGATTTATTAAAAACATTAATTGGAGTAATAGGTATTGTGGTATTATATTTTTTGTATTTTTCGCTAATTAAGAAAAAATTTGTAACTATTATTATATATGTTTTATTATGCATAATTGTTTATTTTATGATTGAAGTATTGTTAAAGCATAGTGAACTCATGTCTTTAACCAAGAAAAGAAAATCTTGATTTTAATTTAATTTTATTATTTGTGTTTGCTTTTACATTTTCTATTATAACGTGTATATACTGGAATTATCTAGTTATTAGTATATTTTAAAAAATATGAATAATGAATTATTGGTATAAGAAATATTTTTGTTTATTATAATGTTAATATTGCGAAAGTTAACTCATTAATATAAACGAAATTATTATTGAGATGTTTGATTTAGACTTTATACAAAAAATACACGGAGGTGAAAACAAATGTTAAAAGAATTAGATAAGTATTATTACAAATCAATAACAACTCATTCTCCAAACTTTTCTGCAATTTTCTCATCTCCCAAAGTTCTCATAGATGAAGGAAATTTTTACAGATTAAATGAACTTAATATTATTGAAAAGAATAATATTGTTAATGTAAAAGTGGATGATATTTCTGTAGTAATAGAATATATGAATGGTAAAATTGTAGAACTTGGAATTGCGGTATTAAGAAATACAAAAATAGGTAATACTATACTATGAAAAAATATACATCAGGCCAATTTGCTAAACTAGCAAATGTTACATTAAGGACAATTAGATATTATGACAATGAAGGTTTATTAAAGCCTTTTTTTGTTGCGCCTAATGGATTTAGATATTACGTAGATAATGATCTTATAAAACTACAACAGATTTTATTATTTAAGTATTTAGGCTTTTCTTTAAATGAAATTAAAAGTATGAACCTGAATGATGTAGATTCTATTACATTAAGTAATGCACTTTTTGTACAAAAGAAAATGGTTGAAGAGAAGATTGATCAGATGAGCAAGGTTGAAGAAGCTATTGATAATACAATTATGGAGTTAAAGAAACATAATGACATCAATTGGGAGAATATGCTTTCTTTGATTCACCTTACAAACAATTCTGCTAACATCTACACTCAATTTAAAGATGTATCAAATCTCAATGCTCGTATTAACCTCCATGATTTATACTCTACCAATAAACAGGGATGTTTTATTTGGCTTTTATCGACGCTGAAATTAAGTTACTACGATAAGGTATTAGAAATTGGTTGTGGAGATGGTTCTTTGTGGAGAGGTCAAAGTAGTAATTTCAATATAACTTTGAGTGATAAATCTGAAGGAATGGTTAATGATGCCAGACGTAATCTTGGAGATAAATTTAATTATCAGGTGATTAGGTGTGAGGAGATACCGTTCTTAGATGGGAGTTTTGATGTGGTAATAGCTAACCATGTTCTATTTTACTTGAAGGATTTAAACAAAGGGCTATCGGAAATAAATAGAGCATTGAAAGGTAATGGCAGATTCATCTGTAGTACTTATGGTAAAGACCATATGAAAGAAATCGATGCTTTGGTGAAGAAATTTGACAATTCTATCTATCTTTCTAGCAATAATCTATATGATGTATTTGGCAAGGAAAATGGAGCATCCATTCTTGGACAGTACTTTAGTGACGTGGAATGGATACAATATGAAGATAGCCTATTTGTTGATAATGTAGATGCTCTAATTGCCTACATAGTTTCTTGTCATGGGAATCAAAATGAAATAATTCTTGCAAGATATCAAGAGTTCAGAAACTTTGTTATAAAAGAAATGAAAGATGGATTAAGGATTACGAAAGATGCTGGAATATTTGTTTGTAAAAAATAAATACAATGCTTGAAGGTGACGTGACGTCATCTTTTATACTATATGAAAATAACAATAAAAGGAGTGTGAAATACGATGAAAGGAATTATTTTAGCAGGTGGATCAGGAACAAGATTATATCCACTTACAAAAGTAACAAGTAAACAATTATTACCAATCTATGACAAACCAATGATTTATTATCCGATGTCAGTATTAATGAATGCTGGTATTAGAGATATTTTAATTATCTCTACACCAATGGATACACCAAGATTTAAAGAACTATTAGGTGATGGTAGTCAATTTGGTGTTAATTTAGAGTATGCAGTACAACCAAGTCCAGATGGATTAGCACAAGCATTTATTATTGGAGCTGATTTTATTGGTGATGATACAGTTGCTATGGTATTAGGTGATAACATCTTTGCAGGACATGGATTAAAGAAAAGATTAACTGAAGCAGTAGAAAATGCTGAACAAGGAAAAGGTGCTACTGTATTTGGATATTATGTAGATGATCCAGAACGTTTTGGTATTGTTGAATTTGACAATGAAGGTAAAGCTATTAGTATTGAAGAAAAACCAGCTAAACCTAAGAGTAATTATTGTGTAACTGGTTTATACTTCTATGATAATAAAGTTGTTGAATATGCTAAGCAATTAAAACCAAGTCCACGCGGTGAACTTGAAATTACTGATTTAAATCGCATTTATTTAGAAAATGGAGAATTAAATGTAGAGTTACTTGGACAAGGATTTACTTGGCTTGATACAGGAACTCATGAATCTTTAGTAGAAGCTACTAACTTTGTTAAAACTGTTGAATCTCATCAACATAGAAAGATTGCATGTCTTGAAGAAATTGCATATTTAAATGGATGGATTTCTAAAGAACAAATCCTTGAAACATATGAATTATTGAAAAAGAACCAATATGGACAATATTTAAAAGATGTTGTTGATGGAAAATATTTAGATCAATTAAGATAAGGAGTAATTATAGATGAAAGTTATTAAAACTGAAATTGAGGGTGTTTTAATCATTGAAACTGATGTATTTGGTGATCATCGAGGTTACTTCACTGAAACATATTCAAAACCTAAATATAAAGCAATGGGAATAGATGTAGAATTTGTACAAGATAATATGTCTTTCTCTGCACAAAAAGGAACATTAAGAGGATTACATTGGCAAAATCCACCATATGCACAATCTAAGTTAGTATCTTGTACAAAAGGAAAAGTCATTGATGTTGCAGTGAATATAAGAAAAGGTTCTCCTACATATGGTAAATATGTAAGTTGTGAATTAAGTGCTGAAAATCATCGTCAATTCTTTATTCCTAGAGGATTTGCCCATGGGTTCTTAACATTAACTGATGATGTTGAATTCAGATATAAATGTGATAATGTCTACAACAAAGGATCTGAAGGTGGCATGAGATATGATGCTCCAGAAGTAAATGTAGATTGGGGTTCATTATTAAATGGAATTGAACCAGTATTAAGTGAAAAAGATAAAGTTGGACCAACACTTGAAGAGTCTAAGAATGAGTTTAAATATGAGGAGAATTGTTAATATGAGTAAAACTATTTTAGTAACAGGTGGAACAGGATTTATTGGAAACTGTTTCTGTAAATTATTATTAGATGAAAGACCTGAATATAAAGTCATCAACGTAGATGTTTGTACATATGCTGCAAATCCAGCTACTATTGAAGAAGAATTAAAAAATTCAAACTACAAATTTTATAAAACAGATATTAGAGATAGAGAAGCAATCGATAAGATTTTTGAAACAGAAAAACCAGATATCGTAGTCAACTTTGCAGCTGAGTCTCATGTAGATAGAAGTATCACTAATCCAGGAATCTTCCTTGAAACTAATATCATGGGTACTGCAGTACTTATGGATGCTTGCCGTAAATACGGAATTGAAAGATACCATCAAGTATCTACTGATGAAGTGTATGGTGATCTTCCACTAGATAGACCAGATCTATTCTTCCATGAAGATACACCACTTCATACATCTAGTCCATATTCTACTAGTAAGGCAAGTGCTGACTTATTAGTTCTTGCATATCACAGAACTTATGGGTTACCAGTAACTATTTCTAGATGTTCAAATAACTATGGACCATACCAATTCCCAGAAAAACTAATTCCACTTATGATTCATAATGCAACTCATGACAAATCACTTCCAGTATATGGAGAAGGATTAAATGTTCGTGACTGGTTATATGTAAAAGATCATTGTTATGGAATCTTAGCTGTACTTGAGAAGGGAAGAGTTGGTGAAGTTTATAATCTTGGTGGACATAATGAAAAAGCAAATATTGAAATCGTGAAGATTATTCTTGAAAAATTAGGTAAACCTGAATCTTTAATTACATATGTAGCTGATAGACATGGACATGATCAACGTTATGCAATTGATCCACAAAAAGCTATGGATGAATTAGGATGGGCTCCAACAACAATGTTTAAAGATGGAATTGTTCTTACAATTGATTGGTACTTATCTGAAGAAGGTAAGAAATGGACTGAAGAATGTACTTCAGGTGAATACCTTAAATGGATTGAAAAGAACTACAAGGAGAGAAACTAATGAAATTCTTTGTCACTGGCGTTAATGGCCAATTAGGTCATGACGTAATGAACGAACTTCTTAAAAGAGGATATGTTGGAGTAGGCAGTGATATTGCTGATGTTTATAGTGGAGTGGCAGATGGAAGTGTTGTATGTTCTGCCTCTTATGTTAGCTTGGACATTACTGATAAAGAAGCAGTACAAAAGACAATCGAGGAAATCAAACCTGATGCAGTCATCCATTGTGCAGCATGGACTGCTGTAGATATGGCTGAAGATGATGATAAAGTAGAACTTGTAAGAAAAGTAAATGCTGGTGGTACACAAAATATCGCTGATGCATGTAAAACTATTGATGCTAAGATGTTATATCTAAGCACCGATTATGTGTTTGATGGACAGGGAATAGAGCCATGGAAACCAGATTGTAAAGACTATAAACCACTTAATGTTTATGGTCAAACAAAATTAGAAGGTGAGTTAGCTGTTTCTTCTACTTTAGATAAATACTTTATTGTTAGAATTGCATGGGTATTTGGTCTAAATGGTAAGAACTTCATTAAGACTATGATTAATGTTGGGAAGACACATGATGAAGTAAAAGTAGTTAATGATCAAATCGGTACACCAACATATTGTTATGATTTAGCAAGACTTTTAGTTGATATGTGTGAAACTGAAAAGTATGGATATTATCATGCAACTAATGAAGGCGGATATATTAGCTGGTATGATTTCTGTGTTGAATTTTATAAACAATATGGGTTAACTACTAAAATAATTCCAGTAACTACAGAAGAATACGGACTTTCAAAGGCTATTCGACCAATGAACAGCAGACTCGATAAGAGCAAACTAGTAGAAAATGGATTTACACCACTTCCTACTTGGCAAGACGCTGTAAGAAGATATCTCAACGAATTATAATTATATTATAAGAATGGAGGTGCATACATTGTACATAAACACCACTTCACAAGAGATAATGAAATCATCAATATGTGAAGTATTAAATATAAACAATAAAGAATTAGAAGAATTAATTGAAACTTGCTTTAGGAAGTTTCAATTAAATTATTCTATTCTTGTGTTAGATGATCAGTATGATTACTTTATGGATTATGTAAAGGAACATCTTTGTAAGAATATTGATTACGTAAGTTTTTATCATTTAAGTAGAAGATTAAATGATAATGAAAATGATAATGGATATGGTTTAGTAGATATCTTATGCAATGATAGTTCATTATCTAAGTTTCTAAATAGATATTGTTTAACCTTTAAATATGATGATTATATTAAAATGTATTTAAATGATGAAGAAATTGTACTTGATGAGTGTAATGATTATTCAACAGTCTTTCTAAGACAAATGTTTGGATATGAATATCAAGATTATAGTTTTAAAGGTTTTGCTTTTAATGATGCGATTGAAAAAAATGAATATTATGAAATTCTAAAAGATGGTCCGGAGTTATTTGGATATCTTTTTTCTTTTGTAGATAGTGATGCATTATTAGAAGAATTTCAATCAAATAGTAAATATTATAAATTTGAATATCAAGTACCAATAGAACAAATTTATTTTGAAAACTATGATGATTTAACAAACCAAGAAAAACAATATCATATAGTCGTTAAAACATTACAACGATTATATGCATATAAATATGATACTGTTGAATTTGATGACGATAATCCAGTCATTGGAATGATTGATGATCAAACATTAGACAGTAAATATTTAGTAAGTAAACAAGAATTATAGAAGGGTGGTGAGAAAATGGTATCTAAAAGATTTGAAGTTATTTCTAGAGATTGGCTTTTGAGTAAACAAGGTGTTGTTAAGCATTTATCTTATGATAAATATGAGAAAGTTATAAGCAAACATCTTTCATATTTTAATGATAAGAATATTGAAAAGATTACTGAAGATGAAGTTGATGAATTCTTCAATAAAAAAGAAAATGAAGAAAAGTTATCTAAAAGTACACTATATACAATTAGTCATGTTTTACGTTCAATATTTGTTTATGCTAAAAAAGAATATCAATTGAATACAATCAATATCATCAATTTAAAGCATGATGAAAAACAAAGACCAACTCAAATCTTAACAAAAAAAGAAATAGATATACTTAATGAATATCTTTTAGCTAATAAAGATGCTGTTTCTCTCGCTATTCTGTTATCATTATATGCCGGCCTTAGAACTGGTGAAATTAGTGCATTAAAAAAAGAAAATATTGATTTAGACAATAATGTCATACACATATCTAAAAGTGTTGAACGTATCAAAACAGAAAAAGGGACTAAATTAACGATATTAGAACCACGTAGTAAATATTCACTACGTTCTGTTCCAATTAGTAAATATGTAAAGAAATATCTTGTTGATTTCTTTGATTGTTATCCTATGGAGTCAAATTACTTTATTTTATCAACAAATGAGAATATATTTGATACAAGAACAGTACAAAGAAAGTTACAAGAATTATGTATAACATTAAAAATAAAAACAGATTTTAATGCATTAAGAAATACTTTTATTTCATATTGTCTATCTCACAATATGAATATTAAATGTTTATGTGAGATTATTGGAACTTCTGATTTTAGTGGAATATATGAGTTATGTCCGGATTGTTCACTTGATCAGAAGAAAAATGAAATAAACAATATATTTAGTAAATAGAATACAATATTACATGAAAGCAACTCATTTATTTGGGTTGCTTTTTTTTATGCTTTAAAATGCTATTTAAGGGGCTTTTTAAACCGATTAATTAAGAAATTACATAGAAATTTGAAAAAAGTTTACTTTTTTAACAAGTTATCCTTTTTTTCATGGTTTTTCGTGGTGGTATGTGGAAGGCAAAATTATGTCTAAAACCAGGAGAAAAATCACATGAAAAAAGTTAACTTAAAGAATTTATATTATTATATTCAGAATGATGTTGAAGTTGAAGTCGATGATGATTTTTATGAACTAATTATTTTGTTTAAAAGAAAATACATGATTATACGGAAAGAGTAGGACGAAATAAAGCCTATTATTCTCTTGATAGAAATGCGGGTATTGAAAATGAATCAACCAAAAAAGAGAAAAGTCCTGAAAATTATTTCATGAAAAACAGGAAGAGTTAAATTTAATGAACATCATAAACAAATTACCTAAAAATCAATCCAAAAGAATTATTGGTTACTTCTATTATGATTTAAGTTTTGCTGAAATTACGAGAATTCAAGGTGTTTATCCAAAAACTGTATGAGCATCTATATTATTAGGTATCAAAAAATTAAAAGAATTTAATTTCTAATCCCTTTAAATAACATTTTAATATGTTGGTATATGAGAAGAATGGTTTCTCATATATTTTTGAAAATAGAGTACCAGTATTAATAACACTACTAACATTTGAGCCCATTAATGAATACACCATGAGACGAGCGATAACTATTCGATTATGAAAATAGATTGCTCCTACTTGGCCATGACAATGTTAGAAGATAATAATTCACATAATGCGTTCTGACTAGAGTAGGAACCAGTCTGTTGCAAGTGAGAACATTATATAGGTGAGAATCCTATAAGCGATGAATGGATGCCATAAAGAATAAATTCAGCTCGTGAACTGTGAATAACAAAGCAGCCAGTCAATATCGTAGTGAAAATTTAATTTCTAGATTAATAGTAGACATCATCTTTTGTGATGACTATTGGTTTACATAATAAAAGGAAGGTGATAAATTTATGAGGCATGAAAAGATTTATAGAGGAGAAATTTATTTAGCAAAGTTAGATTTTGTTATTGGAATTAAGCAGGGTGAAGTAAGACAAGTATTGATTATTCAAAATAATATTGGAAACTATTTTAATGATACTGTAATTATTGCCGTGATTACTTCACATATTCAGAAGTCGGATTTACCAACTCATGTACGATTATCATATGGGTATGGGTTAGTCAAAGATTCTATTGTCATGCTTGAACAGTTACGAACTGTTGATAAACGTAGACTAGGAATTAGAGTTGATAGTTTAAACAATAAAGATTTATTAAAAGTGAATCGTTCATTGTTGATTAGTATTGGCATAGTACCTGGTTAAGACGAAGAATAAGAATGATATACTGAAAAAGATGGAAATTCATAAGGAGAAGGTATAGAAATCTACAACAATTAGGTATTAATAAATCCAATGTATGGGAAGGGTGAATGCAAGAAAGAGCTGCTGGAGAATATCCAATAGCTTTATACTCGCTAGAACACTAGCTAACCAATGATAGATTAAAATCATGGGGATATATAAGTCCTTTAGACTATTACGACTCTATAAATTTATGAAACGCCGAATAGAGAACTTTGCGTACGATGTTGTGAAAGGGACAAAAGATTTTGATTCTTAGCTCTTATCCTATTCCTGCAGTCTGATGAAATAAATCAAGAATTTTGTTATCTGTATTATCTTGAAGTAGTAGAGAATATTTAAAATTACTTTTAATTATTATCTTTTTCTAGGAAAATAAAATTAACAATCAAATTTTTCTGTTCAAAATATAAGGTTTAAACCAAAAAATATTTTATATAAATAAAAAGTAAACAATGATTATCTGTAAGAGAATTGTTATTTTTTACAGATAACTTTTTTAATTTACTTAGGGTGATGATTATAGAATACAATATATTATTTTTATTAAAGAGAATGGTATTTTAAAAAATTAATTAAGTTTATATATGCTGCGTTGTATCATATAACTTCGTGTTCTGTGAGAACAATTATAGCATATATGTTCAAGTTTTCAAGGAAAAATGTTAGATAATGTTTTGTTAACATGATCATTGTCATATATAGTACTAAATGATATATGACATTTTATTTATTATATTTTAAATAATAAATTTAAAAATCAAAGGATAATCTTTGTGTGATAAAAATGTTATTAAAATGGATATAATCATACTCATTTTTTTATTTTGTCACAGAACACGAAGTTCTGTTATAAGAGAAAGGCATGAGGGGTTGAATGTGTTTTGGTACGTTGTTGATAGAAAAATACATAAAGATGACAATCTTGTTACATTTCTTAATAAACAAGAAGGTATAAGAGCTTTTATTCCTAAAATAGAGAAATGGTATAGTGTGAGAGGGGTAAAGGATTATTTTGTAAAGGATTTATATCCTGATCATATGTTTATTGTTACTGATATGGGAAAAGATTTACTTTTTGAAAAATACAAGGAACTTTTTCATTCAAAGAATAATATTTTTACTCTAAACACTGAAGAACAATTATTAATGGAATATTTTTATTCAAATGAGGATGTTATTAAACATTCTATTGGAAATATAGTTAATTCACAATTAATTATTGATGAAGGACCATTATTAAACTATAAAGGTAAAATTACAAAGATTAATCGTCATCATAGAACAGCAACATTAAAAAACATTTTTTTCAATGAAAAATTCTTAGTTCCATTAGAAATAGTAAGTAAATCATGAATTGGTATGTACTATATACATTAAACTATAAAACAAATAAGATTATTACTAATTTAAATAGGAATGAGAATTTAATAGCATTTACTCCAAAATATGAAGTTTGTCAACGTAAAACCAAAGAAGTATTAATTAAACCAATGTTTAATAATTATGTTTTTGTAAAAACTCATTTATGTCAAACTGACTTTAATGATTTATTACTAAAAATGAAAGATCAAAATGATGGTTTAATTAAACAACTTAAAAATGTAGATGCAACAACACTAACAGAAAAAGAAATTGAGTTTTTTAGTCTTGTATTAGATGAAAACTATACTATAAGACTTTCTCATGGATATCAAGAAGATGGTAAAACCATTATTATTGATGGACCATTAAAACTGTTAGAAAAGTATATTACTAAAGTTGATAAGCATAATCAATGTGCCTATCTAGACCTAGAATTCTTTAATAGAAGAATATGTATGGGAATTGAAATTTAAAAGGCAAGAACTTATTTAGAGCGCAGGGAATCCGCCTCTATTGAAGTTTGGAACATAGTATGAAATGGGAAAATTTGGGGTAGGGGAAACTGTATCTAAAAATAGCTTATTTCATATATTACAGGTTAATGACCTGTATTTTTTTATGTTCAAAAGAAGGGAGATAGATATGTTATCAAAAATTAAAATCTGAAGTCATTTGTATGATTGATGAAAAAGAATATCAATATAAAGATGGCGTGTCTGCTTATCAACAAATAAAAGGAAAATACTCTATTTCTTCTATCTATGCTAGAGGCAATAGTATAGTGCTTGAATTAAAACCTATACAAGATTCTTCGAATTGGAAGAACGGATACAAAACAGTTTGGTGAAGAACCAAGTTTTTTCTAAAAATAAAGAAGGGAGTAAATTTGAAATGGAAAATAGAAAGACTATCCCTTTTTCTCCACCTGATATAGGAGAAGATGAAATTAATGAAGTTGTCGATACATTAAGATCTGGCTGGATTACTACAGGTCCTAAAGTTAAAAAGCTTGAAAAAGAAGTGGCTAATAGATGCGGAACTAATAAAGCAGTTTGTCTTAATTCTCAAACAGCTTGTGCTGAGATGACTTTAAGAGTACTTGGTATTGGAGTTGGAGATGAAGTTATTGTTCCTGCTTATACATATACAGCTAGTGCTAGTGTAATTGAACATGTTGGAGCTACTATTGTAATGATTGATTGTGAAAAAGGTAAATTCACAATGGATTATGACAAATTAGAGAGTGCAATTACAGAGAAAACAAAAGTAATTATTCCAGTTGATTTATTTGGTATTCCTTGTGACTACGAAAGAATTTTTGAAATAGTTGAGAAGAAAAAAGGATTGTTCAGAGCTGGAGAAAATAAAATTCAAAAAGCTTTAAATAGAATTGTAGTTATGGATGATGGAGCACATTCTTTTGGTGCTACTTATAAAGGTAAGCCAGTAGCACAATATCCAGACTTTATAAACTTTTCATTCCATGCAGTTAAGAATTTAACTACTGCAGAAGGTGGAGCAGTTACATGGAAAAATATTGAAGGCATAGATAATGAAGAATTGTATAAACAATACCAACTTTTATCTCTACATGGTCAAAGTAAAGATGCTCTTGCAAAAACAAAATTAGGTGCTTGGGAATATGACATTGTTGGTCCTTGGTATAAATGCAATATGACTGATGTTCATGCTGCTATCGGTTTAAGTCAAAGTAGAAGATATGATGCGATGTTGAAGTGTAGAAAAGAAATAATTGAGAAGTATGATGAAGTGTGCGAAGAATGTGGATTTAAAGTTCTTGAACATTATTCTTCTACTTATTCTTCTTCAGGCCACCTTTACATAGTTAGATTGTTTAAGAAGAGTGGAGAAGCATTTAGCGGTGAAGAGAGAAATGAATTCATCACAAAGATGGCTGAATTAGGAGTAGGTACAAATGTTCACTATAAGCCGCTTCCAATGCATACTGCATACAAAAACTTAGGATTCAATATAGAAGATTATACTAATGCCTATGAACAGTATGAAAACGAAGTAACTTTACCACTTCATAGCTGCTTAACTGATGAAGATGTGATGTATGTGGTTGAGTGTGTAAGAAAAGTTGCTAAAGAGTTTCTTGATTAAGGAAGAACAGAGCCTAATTAAATTAGTAAGAAAGAAGACTAATATATGAAAAAAATTTTAGTAATAGGTGCAGGATTCCTACAGGATTTTGTAATATTGAAAGCTAAGCAAATGGGTTTCTATACATTAGCTGTTGATGCTGACCCAAATGCTCTTGGTTTTGCTCATGCAGATAAATATGCAGTAATTAATATTGTTAATGAAGAAGCTTGTTTGAGTTTTGCTAGAGAAGAAAAAATTGATGGAGTCCTAACCGCAGCTACTGATTACGGAGTGCTTACAGCTTCGTATATAGCTGAGCATTTAGGAATTCCGGGATTGAATTATGAATCAGCAAAACTAATTAAAAATAAATACCTTGTTCGCAAAAGACTATATGAAAATCATGTTGATGATACTGAACAGACTTTTGAAGTGAATAAAGATACAGATATAAATGAACTGGCTCTGCAAATTACTTATCCTGTAATGGTAAAACCATGTGACGGGTCAGGAAGTCGCGGAGCAAGGAGGGTAGATAATTTTTCGGAATTAGCAGATGCCTGCAAATATGCAATGGATGGTTCTATAACTCACCGTGCGGTGATAGAGTCTTTTATAATTGGCGATGAATATGGCGCGGAGTCTTTGGTAGTTAATGGTGAAATTCACGTCATGGCAATTATGAAGAAATGGATGACAAAGCCGCCATATTATGCTGAGCTTGGGCATGCGATTCCTTGTGGCCTCTCTAGTGAAATTGAAAGCCGAGCAAAAGAATGTGTAGCAAACGCTATCAAAGCCCTAGGTATCAATCACGGTTCTGTAAACATGGATATGTTAATTACAACAAATGGTTCTATTCATATTATTGATATTGGAGCTCGCATGGGTGGGAATATGATTGGACCATGTATTATCCCATATGGTACAGGTATTGATTATATGGGTAATATGTTAAAGGTTGCTGTCGGAGATGAACCAGATTGGACAGTTCATGAACACAAGTCAGTAGTGACTAAGTTATTAGCTTTTACAGGGGGAAAGATAAAAGAATTACCTAATTTCAGTGAAATACAGAAAAAGTTTGGTGTAGAAATTTATCATCATATGAATGATGGTGATGTTGTGAATGAATACCATACCAATTTAGATGGGTGTGGATATGTAGTGGCTAATTTTAATGATGTTAATAAAGCTGAAAGAAAAGCAGAAGAAGCAAGAAAAGAGATAGAATTTTCGATAGAAAGATAGAATCAAAGAGTTTTAATAAGGAGAAAGGTATAAAATGACAAAATTGCTTTATATTTCAAATTTATCAAATGGTGTAAGTAGCTTTTCTAAAGCTGCTGTTTTAGCATCAAAACAGTTGAAGATGGAGTTCTATCTAGCTGCGAATTTTCAAGAAACCAGTAAAGAAAAATTAGAAAATGATACAAAAGAATACGGTGTACATTTTTGCCAACTAGATTTAGACAGATCTCCTTACTCAAAAAATAACATAAAAGCATACCATCAATTAGTAGAATTAATTAATAAAGAGAAATTTGATGTAATCCACTGCAATACTCCTGTCGGTGGACTGTTAGGAAGATTAGCTGGGAAAAAATGTGGAGTTAAAACTGTGATTTATCAAGCACATGGATTCCACTTTTACAAAGGAGCTCCTATTAAGAATTGGTTGTTCTATTATCCTGTTGAAAGATGGTTAGCTCATTATACAGATGCTTTGATTACAATTAATCAAGAAGATTACGAATTTGCTAAATTATTCAATTTGAAAAATAAAGAGAATGTATATTATATTCCAGGAGTAGGTATTGATTTGGAAGCTTTTAAAAGCAATACTGATGGTAAAAAGGATTTAAAAAAATTGTTCAATTTTGATAAGAACGATTTTATTTTAATATCTGTAGGTAGACTCGATGAAAATAAGAATAATAAAACTCTTATTAAAACAATATCTTTGATAAAAGATATTAATGTTCATTTAGTAATATGTGGAGATGGAGAAAAAAAAGAGGAACTAATTTCTTATTCTAATAAGTTGGGAGTAAAAAATAGAATTCATTTTTTAGGAAATTGCAGTAATATGAATGATATGTATTCTCTTGCTGATGTTTTTGTAATGGCCTCTTACAGAGAAGGATTAAGCCGTTCAATAATGGAGGCAATGTCATCTGGACTTCCATGTGTTGTTTCTGATATAAGAGGAAATAGAGATTTAATTGTAAATAAAAAGAACGGATTTCTAGTTTCTCCTGATGATGCTGAAAAGTTCTCCGAGAAAATCATGTATTTGAAAAAAAATGAATATGAACTTAGAAAAATTAGAGAAAATAATATTTTTGATGCAAGAAAATTTGATATAAATAAAGTTAAAAAAGAAATATATAGAATATATGAAGAACTTTTATTTAACTCTATCTGCGTTTAATGTATATTTTGATACTAATTTAGAAAAGGAGGATATTTATGGGAAATCCGATGATAAGTGTAATTATGGGATCTTATAATAGTAATTATAAAATTAATGAAGCTATTAAATCTATTTTCGAACAAACATTTGATGATTGGGAATTGATTATATGTGATGATTGTTCAAATATTCCTGTAGAAGAGATAATAAAAACGGAATATTTAGAAAATAAAAAAGTGAAAATTATTAAGAATAAACAAAATAGAGGGTTAGCATTTAGTTTAAATAACTGTTTATCGCATGCTAAAGGCGAGTATATCGCTAGGATGGATGATGATGATTACTCTTTCCCAACTAGATTTCAAAAACAAGTTGAATTTTTAGATGAAAATCAGCAATATTCTTTTGTCTCTTCCGATATTATCACGTACGATGGAATAAATATAGTTAGTGAGAGTAACCAAATTGAACAGCCAAATAAAATAGATTTTTTGTTTCGTACACCATTTGTCCATCCAGCAACAATGTTTAGAAAAAGTTCTTTATTATCAGTTGATGGATATAGGGTGGCAAAAGAAACAAGAAGAGCCGAAGACTATGATTTATTTATGAGATTATATGCAGAAAATAAAATTGGATATAATATTAAAACACCATTGTTAAGATATTATGTGAACCCCACAGTTATGAAAAAAAAGAGAAGATATGAATATCGAATTGATGAAATGATAGTAAGGTATAAAGGATTTAAAAAAATGGGAATTTTATCTATTAAAAATTTTATTTATGTTATAAAGCCCTTAGTTGTTGGATTAATTCCTCATAAATTGCTATGGATAATAAAAAGAAGATAAAGTGAGGTGTGGAATATAATGAGAGTGTTACATATAGTAAGTCAATTATCGACCGGTGGAGCTGAAACTTTGCTAATGAATTTGCTTCGCACAGAAAAAAATCGTACTATGCAATTTGATTTTTTGCAAATAACATTGATTGAGGGTTTTTATGAAAAAGAAGCTATAAGTTTTGGATCTAATGTATATAAAATTGAACCATTAAGAAAATCTGGAATAAAAAAATTTATAGAAGATATTGATAAAATTATCCAAGAAAATGGTCCTTTTGATGTTATTCACTCACATGTTGATCATTTGTCTGGAATTTTTATGTATGTAGGTAAAAAAAACGATATTAATGTTAGAATTAGCCATTGTCATAATACGTCCATTGAAGGGTTTGAAAGAGACTTTAAAAAGAAATTAGAGCTATATTTTTTAAAATATTTAATCAATAAATATTCTACAAATTTTATTGCTTGTGGATTGGAAGCAAAAAAACTTTTGTTTGATAAAAATAAAGATATTTTAGTTGTTAATAATGCTATTAATGTTGATAAATTTAATTGTCATGAAAATGATATAAGAGAGCTAAAAAATGAACTAAATATCTCAAATCAAATTATTATTGGTCATGTTGGAAGGTTTGTAGAACAAAAAAACCATAAATACTTGATTGATATTTTTTCAGATTTTTGTGAACACAACGATGCATTATTATTGCTTATTGGGGATGGTCCTTTAAAAAAAGAAATTATAGAATATTCAATAAGAAAAGGAGTATATAATAATTGTTTATTTTTAGGACAAAGAAATGATATAAATATTTTGATGGGAGTAATGGATGTTTTATTGCTACCTTCATTATTTGAAGGATTTCCATTAACATTAATAGAATCCCAAGCTGCAGGATTACCTGCAGTAATCTCTAATAATATTTCGAAGGAAGTTGATTTAGGTATGGGGTTAATAACTTTTATAAGTTTGGGTTCAACTGAATGGGCAAACGAAATTAGAAAAGCATTATACAAAGAAAATAATCTAATTTTTGAAGAAAGGAAAAAAATTCTTTCTTCAAAAAAATATGATGTATCAAGTTTACTAAATACATTAAAGCAAATTTATGGTGAACAAAATGAGTATTAGTAATTGGGATATTAAAACAGTAATTATAATTTTTTCAGTTATTTTTCTTGTATCGTATTTGTATTCATTATCTGATAAAAACATTAAACTTGTTATCTTTAATAAAAAAATAAATTTAAATAGGTTTTTTTATTATTTATCTTTAATAATAATTGTGGGAGTTGTAGGGTTACAGCAAAGCAATAGTGATTATGATACCTATAGTTATTTATTCAAATATGAATATGGACCTAATTTGCATTTGTTTGAATTAGAATTTATTTTCAAATCATTGAATTATTTAATATATCAATTTTTTGGTGAGTACAAGTATTTAACTTTGTCTGTCGCTTTTATTACATATTTATATTTTTTTAAATCAATTAATTATTTTTCAGAAAAATTAGAGTTAAAAAAATTTCAATGTATGTTGTTATTAATGACAATATATATGTTAGTCTCTTTTGGAATGTTAAGACAAATTTGTGCTGCATCATTATGTTTTTATAGTTTAAAATTTTATGATCAAAAAATTTTTTCAAAATTTCTATTCTTTGTTTTTGCAGCATTTGGATTTCATATGTCTACAATATTGTTTTTGTTAATAGCAATATATGCATATAGATATAAAAATAAAACTATTAATCGTTTAAAACATGGAATTATATTGTTTTATTATTTAACAATCACTAATTCAAATTTAATTATAAATTTCATTGGAAAATTATCAAATCGAGATTATGCATTTTATAGCACTTTTAATGGATTTGGATTAGGGAACATTATTTCGAGATTACCAATTATTATTGTTTTATTTACTTTTTCAAAACTTCTAAATAATTCAAACGATACAGTGAAGGTATTTTTAAACATTGTAATATTTGAAATAATAGGAGTTTTTGCATATTATTTTTTCCCGATTTTAGGAGGAAGACTAATTTATTTTGTTAAAATTTGTTACATCATTTTATTCCCCTATATTTTGAAAAAGGGAACCAAAGAACATAAATTCAGTAATTTATTAATTGCTATATATTGTGTTTATTATGTTGTTTCGGAATTACTTGGATCTTATTGGATTGCTGAACCTTTGATGCCAATAAAATTTGATATATAAGAAAGCAAATTCTATATGATAGAATTTTATTTTTTTATTAATTATATGTTTATTTTTTGAAAGGAAAAGGTAAAAAATATACCAGAAAAATATGAATATGAAAATAGTAAATTATATTAAAAAAAATGATGCATATGACACAACATTACAATCATGAAAAATATTGGAAAATGCATAATGAAGTTATAAATTCTAACTCAAAGAAAAATATATTGGTTAGATATTTTTATTTGTTTAGGGTAAAACGTTCTGATGCGTTTAATAATGCTAGTTTTGGAACAGATATAGACAAAGGAGCATACTTTAAAACTCCTCCAATTCTTCCACACCATTTAAACGGGATAATAGTTTCTCCATATGCCAAAATAGGTAAAAATGTTACAATTTTTCAACAAGTAACAATAGGACAGGCAAAAGATAACAAAGCAGCAGTTATAGGCGATAACGTAATGATTGGTGCTGGAGTAAAAATAATTGGGAATATAAAAATAGGGAATAATGTAAAAATTGGAGCAGGTTGTATTGTATGTGAAGATGTACCTGATAATGCAACTGTTGTTATGAATAAGCCTAGAATTATAATTAGAAAATGTTAGTTTGTTAGACTTGTTTTTGTCTTATGATATAAATCTAGTATTTTCATATATTGAGGGAGAACTAATAACAAAATTAATGATTGAATTTACTATAAAATTTTATTTAATTTAAAATCAAGTTCAAAAAAGAAAGATTATTTATTTAGAAAGGATGGAGTGTAAACTAATAATAGTTTATACAATTTAGTTATGATACCAAAGATTATACATTATTGCTGGTTTGGACCAAATCCACTTCCAGAATCAGCAAAATTTTATATTAATAGCTGGAAAAAATATTTACCTGATTATGAATTAGTCCTATGGAATGAGAAAAATTTTTGTATTAGTAGTATACCTTATGTTAAAGAAGCTTATGAATCAAAAAAATTTGCGTTTGTTACAGATTATGTGAGATTATATGCTCTTTATCATTATGGTGGTATTTACATGGATACAGATGTTGAAGTTTTAAAAAATCTTGATGTATTTTTAACCCATAAGTCGTTTTCGGGTTTTGAGTCTCCAAATCAAATTCCTACGGGTATTATGGGAAGTGAAAAAGAATTGCCAATTTTTAAAGAATTGTTGAGTTACTACGATGATAAGCATTTTATTGATGAAAATGGAAATTTAGATTTAACAACAAATGTTGATATTATCACAAATATCATGCTGAAGAAGGGGTTGATTCCAAATAATACATATCAAGAAGTTGAAAATTTTACTCTTTATAGTAAAGAAGTTTTTTGTCCAATGAAAAGAGCATTTGGAGAAAAGTACACAAATGATACTTACACAATTCATCATTTTGAAGGCTCTTGGTTGCCAGAAGAAGAAAGAATAAGAAGATCAAAAAAAACAGTATTATTTAAACAAAAAATTATTTTATCAATTCGAAGATTTTTACTTAGTACGATTGGAAGAAAAAATTTGGATAGAATAAAAAAATGGTGCGGAAGATGAAAATTTTATTAATTGGAGAAAGATATTCAAGCAATTTAGGAGATTCAGTAATATGTGAATCTGTTAAGTATATAGTCGAGAAATGTAATGAAAATATTGAAATAAACTTCGCTGATTTATCTTGTAGAGAAGTGATGTTAAGCGAAAGTAGTTTAATTAAATATTTATATAAAATCATTAGATTTAGTTTAAGAAAACTTCGTAAGATTGGAATAGCTAATATTGATAATTATTACATTAATACCATTGAATATAAGTATCTTATTAAAAGTAATTATAGAAAAACAAAATACGATTTAATTATTTTTTGTGGTGGACAACTTTTTATGGACCATTTTACATATGCTGTTAAATACTTTATGAACTATTCAATTGATGCTAGTACAAATGTAATTTTTAATGCGATAGGTAATGGTATGAAATTTGACAGTTTAACATTAACTGAATATATAAACATATTCAAAAACAAAAATATTAAATCTATTTCTTTTAGAGATAGTTTTGATTTTATTAAGAAGTTAAACGAAGAATATGAATTTAATGTTAATCCTTTTTTTTCTTTTGATCCTGCTTTATTTGCATGTGAAGCTTATGGTCAACAACCTAAACACGTAACAAAAATTAATAATATTGGTTTAGGAGTTATAAATTTAAAAGATAAATTTTTAAATGAACATAATGTTAATATCTGGATAAAATTAATTGCTTTATTAAATAAGGGAAATTATTGTTGTTCAATCTTTGTTAATGGATCTAATGAAGACTTTGATATTGCAAAATCTTTATATGAAAAATGTACAGAGATGGGACTAAAAGTTAATATAGAGGAGCAACCTAAATCAGGTTATGAATTAACGATGATGATTTCTAAATTTGATTTGTTTGTTTCATATAGATTGCATAGTCATATAATTGGATATAGTTTAAATATTCCAAGTATATCAATATCATGGGACAAAAAGGTGTCAGATTTTTTTGCTATTATAGATAGGAGTGAATATAATTTTTCTTTACAAGATAACGAAATAGATATTTATGATTCTATTAATATGATGACTTTGAAAATTCCTCAAAATGATAAAATTGTAAATATGAAGGAAAATATATTAAAAGACTTTAAAAATTATTTAGGAGATTAATAAATGACTAAAATTTATGTGATTTGTAGAATAATTAAGGATAAATATTGTGGATTTTCTTTACCAATAAAGGCAGTATTTTGGTTTACGATTTGTGGATTTATTCAAAAATCAGTTAGTGTTATTACTGTTCCAATATTTACAAGACTTATGAGTACCTCGCAATACGGAACAGTTAATATATTTAACTCATGGTCTTCTATTATGATGCTATTGATTACATTGAATTTTCATATGGGTGTAATTAATAATGCATTTCTTAAATTTAAAAATAAAGAAAAAGTTGTTTCAAGTTTTCAAGGATTGGTAACAATTTTATGTTTATTTGCGCTTCTTATTGTTTGTATTTTTAGAAGTTTTTTTGTTTCTCTGACTAATTTGCCTTTTATAATTATATTTTTTATGGTTTTAAGTTTTGTATTTGTTTCAAGTACTGAATATTGGCTTATTTTAAAAAGATATCAATATAAATACAATTCTGCTATAAAAGTAATATTAACAAAATTGTTTTCGATGACAATTTTAGGATTAATTTTTGTGTTTTTTTTTCAGGAGAAGGGTTATGCAAGAATTGCTTCTATAATAATAATTGATATTTTATATGGTTTATTGATATACATTAATAATTTTCGTAAAGAAAAATGTTTTTATTCTAAAGAAATATGGTTGTATGCTTTATCGTTCAACTTACCCTTGATACCACACTTTCTTTCTCAAATTATTCTAAATCAGTCGGACAGAATTATGATTGGAAATTTATGTGGTTCAGCATTTACTGCAATTTATAGTATCGCCTATTCAATAGTTTCATTAGTTTTTCTGTTCACCGAAGCGATTCAGTCATCATTTGTTCCATGGCAATATCAACAGTTAAAAGAGAAAAAATATAAAGAAATGAATAGTGTAAGCATAATTATATTATTATTTATATGTGGATTATTATTACTTTTAATTATATTTGCTCCAGAGGCAATGATGATAATGGGTGGAAAGGAATATTACGAAGGGGTCTTTTTGATTCCTGTTTTGTCTGCTGGAATATTTTTTAACTATTTACAACAGCTATTTGTAAGAGTCGAGTTGTTTTATGAAAAAAAGAAAATTACTGTTCTTGCATCAATAATGTGTGCTTCGCTAAATATTTTATTTAACTATTTTTGTATTAAGATATTTGGATATCAAGCAGCAGCTTATGTAACTTTAATTTGCTATATTGTAATGTGTATATTTCATTACGTTGCATATAATACAATATGTAACAAAATCATTAAAAAGAAAATTTATGACATTTATTCGATTATAGGAATTTCACTGTTAGTATTATTTTGTTCTTTCATAGTATTACTTCTATATGAACATATAATAGCACGAATTTTATTATTTTCATTATTAGTTTTGTTGATTATTATTAAACGAAAGGTCATTATAAAATATTTTAAAATTATAAAAAGTAAGTAGTTATTATGAGGTTTTGGAGGATTAATTTGAAAAAATAAAAAAGTTCGAAAAAAGTGCATATATAAATAGAAAAATGAGTAGCACACTTGCACATTAAAATATAAACCGATGGGTAAATTTAAAAATTTATGCCGGAAGGCTATATAACCACTATCATAGAATCGTGAATAATAAGAATAAGATATAATTTCATTGTGATGTGTGGCTTGAAGCCGAAGGCAAAAAGAAATGTGAGGTTATTATGGAAAAAAAAGTAATGTTAGTCTTTGGCACAAGACCGGAAGCAATTAAAATGTGTCCGTTAGTAAATGAATTGAAAACAAGAGAAGGAATCAATACTGTTGTCTGTACTACAGGCCAACATCGTCAGATGCTTGATCAAGTTCTCGAAGTATTTAATGTAGTTCCAGATTATGACCTTTCTATTATGAAAGACCGTCAAACATTGTTTGATGTTACTACAAATATTCTTAATAAAATTGGAGATGTACTTGATGAAGTTAAACCAGACATTGTTTTAGTTCATGGCGATACAAGTACAACATTTGTTACTTCATTAGCTTGTTTCTATAAACAAATCCCAGTAGGACATGTCGAAGCAGGGCTTAGAACGTATGATATTTATTCTCCATATCCTGAAGAATTTAATAGACAGGCAGTTGGAATTATTGCTAAGTATCACTTTGCACCAACTGAGCGCTCTGCTAATAACTTAATTAAAGAAGGCAAAAATCCTGAATCTATTTACATCACAGGAAATACTGCTATCGATGCACTTCAAACTACAGTAAGAGCAAATTTCAAACATGAAGTTCTCGATTGGGCAGAATGTAGCAGATTAATTGTAATCACAGCTCATAGAAGAGAAAATCTTGGTGAGCCAATGCATCATATGTTTCGTGCCATTAGAAGAATTATAAATGAACATCCTGATGTGAAAGCTGTATACCCAATCCATATGAATCCATTAGTACGTCAAACTGCGGATGAAGAATTGAGTGGATGTGATAGAATTAGAATCATTGAACCTATGGAAGTTTTAGATTTCCATAATTTACTTGCTAATTCTTATATGATTCTAACTGACAGTGGCGGAATTCAAGAAGAAGCACCATCATTAGGTAAACCAGTACTTGTAATGAGAGATACAACAGAAAGACCAGAAGGAATTGATGCTGGTACTCTTAAATTAGTTGGAACTGATGAAGATGTAATATATAGAAACTTTAAAGAACTATTAGAAAATGAAGAGTCATATAATAAGATGGCTCATGCAGCAAATCCTTATGGAGATGGAAAGGCTTGTAAGAGAATAGCTGATATTTTAGAGTTTGGGAAGACTGAAAAATATAATTAGAACAAACAACAAAGCTCAAATCAATGTTTAAAGCTTTATCATTACGCAAATACAAATCCATACCTACAAGAACAAGACTTCCATATTTTTCTGCGGTCTTTGCTACTCTTAAAATTTTGGCTTATGAAGGTTAATTTTATAATCTTAAGAATTTGTATATTGTTAATATTAAAATGTTGTAGAAGTAAAGGAAGAGAATGAAAAAGTAGTTAAAAAATATAGAAATGGAAAAGCGGTAGAATCGTGGGGGATGACAAATTAAATGTTCATAGTAAACTGACTACTCAATGTGGTCAATATTTTTCTTTATATGCTAGGATATACAAGGAAATTGACGTATTGACCACTATAGACCATTTACGGAGGCATTATGCAGATGAAAATAGGAAAAAATATTAGATTATGCACTGATGGGAGATATGAAGCACGTTATAAAAAGGGCAGAGATGAAAATGGCAAGATAAAGGATATTGTTATGGGAGAACTGAAGAAGCTATTGAAAAAAGAAATTTTTAATTAGAGAAACGAAGTTTGAATCGGGAACTGAACTTATTGATTCTCGATGTTAGTATTTATCGTATAGAAGTTGCAGAAATTGCTAAAAGTTTAAGAATGTTTAATAAAATAGATTATCTTGACGATGATTCTTCTAAAGAAAAACAAGTTCTAGGAAAATGGAGTGATTATCGCAAGTATTTAGATGAATACTCCGTTGCAATCGTAGCTGTTGGTAGAGAAGAAATAACAAATGTTGGACAAAAAATACAAAGGACTGACTTTATCGTTCTAACACTAATTCATCCTTCTGCAGACATTTCTGAAGAAGTTCCAGTTGAGGGGGGAGAGTTCAGTAATTTGTGCCAAATCAACAATTGCGGCAGAGTCAGTAATGGGAAAGGGATGCATAGTTTCAAGTTGCACGCGAGTACCAATAAAAATTAATGTGCCCGACTGGTGTTATTTTGATTATGATAGAATAAAGCATTATAGTGGAAATTATGATTATTTAAAAGAGGGGGGGAAGAAAATGTATAAATTTATTAAAAGATTGTTTGATGTTTGCTTTTGTCTAATTATGCTTCCTTTTTTTGCAATTTTATATATAATTATTGGAATTGCAATAAAGATGGAAGATGGAGGACCTGTTTTCTATAAATCAAAAAGAATTGGAAAAGATTTAAAGGTTATTGATATGTACAAGTTTCGTTCTATGAAAACTAATGCTCCAATGATAATTAATGATGATGGAAGTACATATAATTCTGCTAAAGATGATAGAGTTACAAAAATCGGACGATTTATTAGAGAAACAAGTCTTGATGAAATTCCTCAAATATTAAACGTTCTCAAAGGTGATATGAGTATTGTTGGACCTAGAGCAAGCACGCCCTTTGACGATGGCTCACATGATTTTTTGCCAGATGAAATTGATAAAGTAAAAGTTAAACCGGGTATTACAGGTTATACTCAAGCATATTATCGAAATAATGCTTCAGTTAGAGATAAAAGACTTATGGATGCATGGTATGCAAATAATTACTCATTATGGTTGGATATAAAAATTCTTTTCAGAACAGTGTATACAGTATTAAAACATGAAAATTTATATACAAACGAAGGGAAACCCGAAGAAAATAATAATGTTATTGAAAATTGTGATATAAAGGGAGGAAAATAGTAATGAAAAAATTATTACTTTTAGGAACTAGCAATGCAACAAAAGAAATCATTGATTACGCAAGAAGTAGTGGAATATATACAATCGTTACGGATGATAAAAGTCCAGACATTTCTTATGCAAAAAAATGGGCTGATGAATATTGGATGATAAATACAACCGAAACCGAAAAACTTGCAGAAAAATGTATAATTGAAGGTGTAAATGGTGTTTTTTGTGGCTTGAGTGAATTTAATATCGAAATGATGATAAAGTTGACAGACAAACTCGGTTTACCATGTTACCTTTCAGAAAAATCTTGGCATTATTCAAAAGATAAACATGATTTTAAGCAAAAATGTAATGAATATAACGTTCCTGTGGCTAGAGATTATCATATTTCTACAGATTATAAAAAAGAAGAATTGGATAGTATTGAATACCCAGTTGTTGTAAAACCGATTGATCAAAATGGTAATAGAGGAATTAGTTATTGTTATAATGAACTAGAATTGATTGATGCATGTAAATATGCAAGATCAGTATCTAAAAGCGACAAGTTAATAGTAGAAAAACTACTTACTGGAAAAGAGTGGTATAGCTATTATGCAATAGCAAACGGAGAAATAAGATTGATAGCGCTAAATGGTATGTATGCTCAGCCAGGTGAAGAAAAAAATCTATATTCGTTAACAACTACTGTGTCTGACAATGTTGAAAGATTTGTACAAGAAATCAATCCTCAAATAGAATCTTTACTTAAAGGTTTGGAATGTAAAGAGGGAATTGCTTGGGTACAAGAAATGCTTGATGATGATAATAATTTTTATGTAATAGAAATGGGGTATCGTTTGCCAGGTGATATGACTTTTATTCAATACGAAAAGATGATGTCTTTTGATACTATTAAATGGCTTGTTGATTATGCTCTTGGCAAGAAGCATTCAGTAGACGATTTACCAGTATCTCAAGTTAGAGCATTTAAAAAATGTGGTTGTTCATATAATATATGGGTTTCCAAGGAAGGAATTCTAAAATCAATTGAGGGAATTGATATCATTACATCTAATCCGGCAATCACATATCATTCAGGAACAGTTGAAGGAGACAAAATGAGAATGCATGGTCACGTAGGTACTTTCGCTTTTGTAACAGATAACATTGATGATATGTGTAATATAATTAATTTTATTAACACGAACATTAAAGTGATAATGGAAGATGGAAGTGATGCTATGATCCGTTACACAAACTACGATTATATAAAAAAAGTATATAAAGAGGGTTTAGAAGGAAGGTAAGGTTAAATAGTGGATATTATTAAAAAAATACTAGAACATTTTGAAAAAATGGGTAAGCTTGAAGGTGTTGCAACAGATTACCCAGTTATGCTTTGTATATATTTAGGAATTTTCCTAATATGTACTATTGCTAGTGTTGTTTTGTACTTTTCAAAACATAGTAAAAGAATAGTATGGTTACCAGACCAACATACTGTTATCAAAAGTAAATTTAGTTATATGGCAATGTTAGCATGTACTTTTACCGGAGTATATCTAGTTGGATCCTTTCCATCTGAACTTCAAAATACATATGGTACATGGAATGCTGATCTATTCTATACAATCGGTCAAACATCTTTAATGCTAATTGCTGGTATTTACAGCTTAGCAACATATAAAGAAATGAAAAGTACAGTGCTCAATATATTATCTATCGTAATTGGTTTAAGTACTTCTATTCCTATGGCAGCAACAACTATTCTTGCTCCTCTTCAAATCGATGGAATACAAAGAATAATCTCAATTGTAGTGGTTATTGGTACAATTGTACTTCTTGCTACATTATCAGTAAAGAAAAATTTATTAGTTAAATACTCAAGAATTAATATTATTATGTTTATCATAACTTCAATCGCTTTATTTACTACTATATCTACATACGATAATAGTATGGTTGATATGAGCAAGATACTTCCTTTCCAAGGAATGTTAAATGTAGAACCTTGGCAAGAATTGTTGGTAAATCCATATTGGTGGTATTTCGAAGCTACAGTGGTTTCTTGGTCAGTATTTTGTGGTAGATTTGTAGCATATTGTAGTAATGGATATTCAATTAAATCTATTTTGAAATATGGTACTTTCTCATTAATTACACTTACAGTTATTTGGCATTTAGTATCAGCAGCAACTGGTTATACATTATCTTTCTCAAGAGGACCAGCTATTTATGTATTAACTGCATTAACAATGTTAGCATTTGCAGTTACATCATTAGATTCAGCAACTAAAACTTTAGTTAACGATACTGTAAGACTATTAGAAAATAATGAAACTAAAAAAGAAACTATAAGCACAAAGAAAGTAATGGATGTAGTTACATATGCTACAATGACAATCTTAGGTGTATTGAATATTATTCTTTTGATAACAGGCTTTCCAAGATTATTTACAATTATCTTATGTTTATTATTTGTTCCGTTTTTTGTACGTGCAATGATATATGCATTTAACTTTTCATTTGGTAAAGTAGACTTCACTAAGACTGGAACAATTACTGAAGAAGAATATGAAACTATTATTTCTAAATTATAAATATTAACAAATTAATATAGTTTGAAGTCTTTTTGATAAAGTATATAGTTTGGAAGTTAAAATCTTCAAAAAAAATAGATTTTTTAGATTTTAAAACTTAATTTATATTTCTTATATTGATTAACAGTGGTGGAATTAAGTTTTTATATCTGAAAAAATATGATGCAAATATAAGAACATTAGGAGATGAGCTTTAATTCAAACCAATTTCATTAATCACAGGTGAATGGAGAATAATTTCTAGATGCTAAAAAAGCATATAGTAATGCTGAGTTTGTTATCATTGGAGCATCAACAAATTATGATTCAAAGAAGAATTTCTTTGATACAAGTGTTGTAGAAAATGTGATTGAAACAGTTATGGAATGTAATGATCACTGTATCATAGTTATCAAGTCAACAATTCCAGTAGGATATACAGCATCAGTAAGAAAGAAATACAATACTGATAGAATTATCTTCTCACTAGAATTTCTAAGAGAATCAAAGGCATTATATGACAATCTATATCCATCAAGAATTATTGTAGGAACAGATATGAATAATGAATATCTAGTAGAAAGAGCAAAGATATTTGTTTCATTACTACAAGAAGGTGCAATCAAAGAAAACATTGATACATTATTCATGAGGTTTACTGAAGCAGAGGCAGTCAAGCTATTTGCCAATACATACTTGGCATTATGTGTATCATACTTCAATGAATTAGATACATATGCTGAAATGAAAGGATTAAATACACAAGAAATCATTAATGGTGTATGTCTAGATACAAGAATTGGAACACATTACAACAACCCGTCATTTGGATATGGAGGATACTGCTTGCCAAAAGATACAAAACAGTTATTAGCTAACTATCAAGATGTACCACAAGAAATGATGATAGCTATTATACAAAGTAATAGAACAAGAAAAAGACTTTATTACGGATAGAGTATTAGCAAAAGCAGGATATTATGGATATGAAGATAACAATTCATATGATCCATCAAAAGAAAGTAGTTGTTGGTGTCTATCGTTTAACAACGAAATCTAATTCAGATAACTTCAGAGCTTCATCAATTCAAGGTGTTATGAAACGAATCAAAGCCAAAGGTGCTGAAGTTATTATCTATGAACCAACATTATAAGATGGGGAAACATTCTTTGGAAGTAAAGTGGTCAATGATTTAGAAGAATTTAAACGTTTATCAGATGCTATTATAGCTAATAGATACAATGAATGCTTAGATGATGTAGAAGATAAAGTATATACAAGAGATTTATCCAGAAGAGATTAATAAAAATATGATAGATAATAAAGATAGGAGGTGTATACATTGTATATAAACACCACTTTACAAATAATGATGGTAAAATCAATTTGTGAAGCTTTAAATATTTGTAAAGATGACTTAAATGATTTGCTTGATATTTGCTATATCGAGTTTCAAAAAGAACGTTCCGTTATAATACTAGATGATCAATATGATTACTTTATGGATTATGTAAAAAAACATTTATGTATAAATATTGATTATGTAAACTTTTATCATTTAAGTAGAAGATTAAATGATAATAAAGATGATAATGGATATAGTTTAGATAAAGTGTTATGTAATGATACGTCATTATCTAGATTCTTAAAAAGATATGGCTTTACATTCAAATATGATCAATATATAAGAATGTATTTAAATGAAAAAGAAATTAATTTAAGTGAATTAAATGATTATTCAAGTATCTTTTTAAAACAAGTATTAGGATCTAATTATCAAGATTATAGTTTTAAAGGATTTGCATTTAGTGATGCAATAGAAAAGAATGAAATATATGAAATTGTAAAAGATGGTCCAGAATTATTTGGATATCTTTTTTCTTTTGTCAATAGTGATGAATTATTAGAAGATTTTATATCCAATAGCAAATTCTATAAATTTGAATACTTAGTTCCAATCGAACAAATCTATTTTGAAAATTATGAAGAATTAACCAATGAAGAAAAACAATATCATATTGTAGTTAAGGCATTACAACGATTATATGCATATAAATATGATTCAGTAGATTATGATGATGATAATCCAGTCATTGGAATGATTGATGATTTAACATTAGATAGTCAATATTTAGTGAGTAAAACAGAAATCTAGAAATGCAATAAGAAAATGTTATCTAAGAAGTTTGAAGATATTTCTAAGGAATGGTTGATGAGTAAAAAAACATCGTGCTTACTTTTATGATTAGAATGTAGAAGATATTACAAGTAATAATGTTGATCAATTCTTTTATAATAAAGAAAATAAAGATAAACTATCTCATAATACTTTATACACAATTCGATATGTTTTATGCTCAGTATTTGTCTACACTCAAGATGAATATCATCTTCAAACAATCAGTATTAAAAATATAAAAGTAGATGAAAAACAAAAGAGTATACAAATATTAACTCAAGAAGAAATGGATGTATTTCATCAATATTTAACTGAAAAATTAAATACATAATTATATATTAAAGCAACTCATTGGTTGGGTTGCTTTTTTTTGAAAGAAAAAATGACAATGAGTATCATTATAGTGATATTTATTGTCATTTTTATTTTTCTTGGCTTATGATACATGTTATTAAGGAATAATAAATTCAGGCATTCCCATATATCCAGGAGCAATATCAAATTCATTAAAGACAACAACGACTTGTTTATCTTTATTAATATAGAAAGGTTGTTGTTTTGTGATTTCTAGATTTTCAATTGCATCATTGAAATAAATGAATTGTTGATTCTTTTCATCATCTTTAGCTTGTCTTTGGACCTCATCTTTAATAATTTTTTGATAGTCTTTTCCAATAAAATCTTCTACTGTAAGCAGTTTTCCTGTTTTTAAATCAATGTTTAAAAAGGTTTTTTGAAGATAGGAAGATGCATTTATTTGAGTTGAATTAATGGAAAAAGATATGAAATTACAATCTGCATAATAAGTTTGATAATTGATATCAATAAGCCATTTTTTAACTTGAGAATCATTCATTTGATTATAAGATTGATCATATTCCTTCACTTGTTGTAAATAATCATCAACAGAGTCTTGTATTAATTGATTGACTTCCTTTGCAACTTTAGAATCTTCAATACCTTTTATTTCAGGAATAGTTACAGTTGTTGAAGTACCTGGACTTTCAAAATGATATTCTTTTTTGACAATGAGTTGAACTGGGCAAATGGCATAAACATTTTGTAATGAAAAAAGAAGCAGAAAACAAATAAGAAATAATGAGAAACTTTTTAAATAAGATTTCATAAATTTCACCTCATGAATTGATAAATAGTTTTTGTATCATAAGCAACTATTTATCAATTTAGTTTGGTTTTGTTATCTGACTTCATACACTTTTATAACAAATTAAAATGTTTTAATGCATGAATAATACCATCATGTTCTACATCATTAGTTACATAATTAGCAATTTCTTTCACATCATCATTAGCATTTCCCATTGCAATCGATATTGCAACATGTTTTAACATTGGAATATCATTACCACCATCTCCAAATGCCATTGTTTCAGATAAATCAATATCATAATATTTTAAAAATTGATCTATTCCATTTTGTTTTGTTCCACCTACTGGAGAAACATCACAAAACAAAGGATGCCATCTAGCAGAAATACAATGAGGCATAACTTTTAATAATGCTTTTTCTTCTTGTTCATCTACAAAACACATACATTGATAAACCTTATGATGAATCACTTGAGAACAATCACCAGCAGGATGATCATCATTATGAGTAATACGATGAATTTCATCAACTCGTTCATCACGCATATTGAAATATTTGGTATGTTCTTCAGTGAAGCCACAAGGGAAAGGATATTTTTCTAAATAATCAAGTAAAGCTTGTAAATCTTCTTTTTGAATTGTGTTTTCATAAATGATTTTATCTTGAGTATAACAATATTGTCCATTTAAGGTAATATAACCATCAAAAGGGAAATCTTTTAAAACATCTAATCCATCTTTTCCTCTCCCCGTTGCTATAAATAATTTTATACCTTTTTGTTGAAGCTTTTTTAAAGCTTCAAAAGTTGAATTAGGAATTTGATGTGTTTGAAAACTAACCAAAGTACCATCTATATCAAAAAATATTGCTTTTGTCATAATCTAACCTCCATATGTTTTTATTATATCATTAAGCATGCATTTATAAAAAGTGAATTTCATGTTTTGAATTTATTTTCATAATTTGAATTTTTTTTGCATTCTTTTAAGCAACTGCTATAATATCAAAAGAAAGTGTGGGGATAGATATGTTTGATGTTTTGATAAAATCATTGACATTTATATTGATTATTGTGATTGGATATACTTTAAAAAAGGTAGATGTTTTAAAGAAGTCAGATGCTAATGTTGTAGCGACCATTATTATGAATATTACTTTACCTTGTGCTTTATTAACAAGTGCTAATGGAATAGAATTAGATGCAACAATTCTTATACTTATTGCGATTGGAATTATATCTAATGTTGTGATGATGATAATTGGTTACATAGCAAGTATAAAAGATGATGCGAAAATGAAAGGTGCTTTTATGATCAATACATCTGGATATAATATAGGAAATTTTGTTTTACCTTTTGTTCAAAGCTTCTTTCCTGGGATGGGAGTTGTTTATTTGTGTTCTTTTGATATTGGGAATGCTTTGATGGGGTTAGGAATGACTTATGCTGTAGCTGATCATGTGGCTAGTGGAGAAAATCATTTTGATATTAAGGAATTGTTTAAAAAATTATTTTCATCGATTCCTTTTGATGTTTATGTCTTAATTTTTATTTTAGCAATTTTTAAACTGCAAATTCCTTCACCAATCTTAACTATAGCTTCAACAATTGGGGCAGGTAATAGCTTTCTAGCAATGTTAATGATTGGTTTAATGTTAGAGATAAAAGTTTCACCATTAGAAGCTAAAAATGTTTTTAAGATTCTTGGTTTAAGAATGGTTGGAACAATTGTTGTTTCTTTATTAACATTATTCCTTCCTATTCCATTACTAGCTAAACAGATTATGATTATGGCATATTGTGCACCTTTATCAACTGTTTCAGCTGTATTTACTAGAAAAATAGGATATCAAGGAGATATGTCAGCAACTGCCAATTCATTGAGTATTTTAGTTTCAATTGTATGCATGGTTGTCTTGTTGTTATTGTTTATTTAGATGAAATAATGTATTTTAAGATACCTTTGGGTATCTTTTTTTCATATTTTCATGTAAAATAGGTAACAAGGTGGTGGGATAATGACAGATATCAAATTATTAAAAACAACTGAAAAAAGATATCAAGTACTAGAAACTATGAATATCACTTCTTTAGAAGATGTCCTTAATCATTATCCTTATCGTTATGATATCATTGAAGAAACTTATCCCAATGACGAAGATGATAAAATCATTATTGAAGCAACAATTATCTCACCAACAAAAATCTTCTTTAAAGGGAAAATGTCAAGAATGTCATTCATGGTAGAAGATCACTATCTTCATCAATATCAAGTGACTATTTTTAATCGACATTTTTTAAGACAATACTTAAAAATGTCAACGACTATGACTATCATTGGTAGATGTCAAAATGATAAAATTACAGCAACTGACATAAAAATCAAACCACTAAGTGAACTATATGGCATTCATCCTATCTATTCAATTAAAGAAGGAATGACCCAAAAAGCTTTTCAACAATATGTCAAAAAAGCTTTTCAGCATTTAAAAGGACAGATTATTTCATATGTCCCTGAAGAATATATCATCAAACATCAACTCATTCATAAAGAAAGTGCTCTATATAATATTCATTTCCCTGAAACTCAAAATGATATTAAACAAGCCTTAAGATATTTAAAATACGAAGAATTCTTAAAATTCCAGTTAACAATGCAATTTATCAAACAACAAAGAAACCAGGAAACAGGTATAGCAAAAAGTTTTGATACAATGAAATTACAAGATTTTATTTTAGCTTTACCTTATCAATTGACAAAAGATCAACAAACATCCATTAAAGAAATCATTGAAGATTTAAAGAGTTCTCAAATGATGTATCGCTTTTTACAAGGTGATGTAGGAAGCGGTAAAACAGTTGTTAGTAGTGTGGCTTTGTATGCCAATTATTTAGCTGGATATCAAGGGGCTTTAATGGCACCTACAGAAATTTTAGCAGCTCAACATTATGCAACTTTGTGTGACTTTTTTAAAGCAACTGATGTAAAAATTGCTTTGTTGACAGGTTCTTTATCAATGAAAGAAAAAAATCAATTATATGAAGAAATCAGTCATCATGAAATTGATATTGTTGTGGGAACACATGCATTATTTCAAAAAAAGGTTGAATATGCATCACTTGGTTTTGTCATTACAGATGAACAACATCGTTTTGGTGTTGAACAAAGAAAAGCCTTGAAAAACAAAGGAAAGCAAGTTGATTTCTTGATTATGAGTGCAACTCCAATTCCACGAACTTTAGCCATTTCTATGTATGGTGACATGGATGTCTCAACTATAAAAACAATGCCAGTAGGCAGAAAACCCGTTATAACAAAATATATTAAATCATCATCCATGAAACCTATTTTAAAACAGCTCAAAGACTATCTGGCAATTGGTGGTCAATGTTATGTGATTTGTCCACTTGTTGAAGATAGCGAAGCGATTGAGGCTAAAAGTGCTTCACAAATAGCCGCAGCAATGCAAAATTATTTTAAAAATCAATATCAGGTTGGTTTATTACATGGTCAGATGAAAGATGAAGAAAAAGAAAAAATCATGCAAGCCTTTCAAAAAAATGAAATTCAAATTCTGGTTTCTACAACTGTTGTAGAAGTAGGAGTTGATGTCAAAAATGCCAATATGATGGTGATTTATAATGCTGAACGTTTTGGGATGAGTCAGCTCCATCAATTGCGTGGGAGAGTTGGTCGTGGAAGTCAACAAGCTTATTGTTATTTGATGAGTTCATCAACATCTAAAGAAGCCATTGAAAGATTAAAGTATATGGAAAAGAGTCATGATGGATTTGAAATATCAATGTATGATTTACAAATGCGAGGTCCGGGTGAAGTTTTGGGAAATAAGCAAAGTGGTTTACCAACTTTCTTGGTGGCAGATGTCTTAAAAGATTTTCCTATCTTAAGCGTTGCTAGAGAAGATGCAATGAAAATTATTGACGATTATCTTCATCAAGGTGGTTATTTGCATTTTATGAATCAGATTAAAGAAAGTTTAAAAGAGAATAATCAGTATGTTGATTGATTTAAAACATTGAAAAATATAAATAGTTATGTATAATAGGGTAGAAAACAAGGAGTGAGTTATCATATGTATAAATTATCAATAGATGCCATGAGTGGCGATTTAGGAAGCAGTATTGTTGTAGAGGCTTGTGAAAAGTTCATGCAAAGCCATCAGGATGTTGAACTTTATGTCACAGGAAAAGCTGAAGAATTAGAAAAATTACAATCAAATGAACGTATTCATATTGTTGATGCTAGAGATATTGTTCCAATGGATGCTGGAATTATGTCAGTACGTCGTAAAAAAGATTCAAGCATGGTCAAAGCAGTGACTTTAGCTAATGATGGAATTGTTGATGGGGTGGTTTCTTGTGGTTCCACAGGAGCTTTCTATACAAGTGCTATGTTATTTTTAAAACGTATTGAAGGTGTTGAAAAATCATGTTTAATGGCTGTTTTACCAACATATAATCAAAAAGGTGTTGCTTTATTGGATGTTGGAGCGAATGCTGAAAATACCCCAGAACAATTACATGATTTTGCAATTATGGGACATATTTATGCAAAAAATATAAGAGGTATTGCTTCACCAAAAGTTGCTTTATTAAATATTGGAACAGAAAATAAAAAAGGTGATGAAGTTCATCAAAAGGCATATCAACTTTTAGAATCAGAAAATAAAATTGATTTTATTGGGAATATTGAAGGTAGAGATATTTTAAAAGGTGATTGCGATGTTATTGTTACTGATGGATTTAGTGGAAATATTGCTTTAAAAACATGTGAAGGAGCTGCTTCTATTTTGATGAAGATGATTAAAGAAAGTATGATGTCATCATTAAGTGGGAAAATTGGTGCATTGTTTGCTAAATCATCTCTATATGCTTTAAAAGATCAATTTGATTATAAATCTGTTGGTGGGGCTTTAATGATAGGATTTGAAAAAGCAGTTGTCAAAGCTCATGGTGCAAGTGATGCTAAGGCATTTGCTAATGCAATGGATTTAGCTTATCAAATGGTCAAATTAGATGTTGTTACCCAAATGAAAGAAGGATTGAGTGAAAAATGAAAATATTAGATTTCTTACAAAAAGAACAAATTCCTTTTCATAATCTTTCATTATATAAAGAAGCATTTACCCATGCTTCTTATGCCAATGAATCACATCATATGAAAAAGGACTATGAACGTCTAGAATTTATGGGTGATGCTGTTTTACAATTATATGTATCAGAATTTATTTTTAAACTTTTCCCCGATGTTCCTGAAGGAACTCTTACAACATTACGTAGTAAGCTTGTCCGCGAAGAATCGCTAGCTCGTTTTTCTAAAGAATTAGGACTTGGAGAATTACTTTATTTAGGTGTTGGTGAAGAAAAAAGTGGAGGACGAGATAGAGAAAGTGTTTTAGCAAACATTTTTGAATCTTTTATTGGTGCTTTGTACTTAGATTGTGGAAAAGAAGAAGTCATTAAAATCTTAGAAGAAACAATCTATCAACATGTTAATGATTTAGACTATGATGATATTACAGATTATAAAACAACATTACAGGAATTAATTCAAGCTGATCAACGCCGTACAGTGACTTATGAATTACTTGAAACCTCAGGACCATCCAATGCTCCAGAATTTACTGTAGCTGTCATGATGGATGATATGCGTTTAGGAATTGGTAAGGGAACAAGTAAAAAACGTGCAGAACAACAAGCGGCAAAAGATGCATTAAATAAAATGGCAACGAATAAATAACGAGAGAAATCTCGTTTTTTTCTTTTTTCGCCTAGACACAAATTCATTATTGGCATAGGTTATTTTAGGAGGGATAAAATGTATAATCCATATATGTATGACAATATGTATGAAAATGAAAGAATCACATATCCAAAAGTGGGTGAAATTATCTTATATAGTGTCAATAAAGGTGACAATGTTTATCGTTTAGCAAAAACGTTTAATAGTGAGGTCGCATGGATTCAAGCAATGAATAACTTAAAAGATGATATGATGATTCATCCAGACCAACAATTGCTTATTCCAATTGTTTATCAAAAAGTAAAACCATTGCCTCAACCATATCAAAGACAATCTTATGATTTATATTTTTAACCTCTTTATGAGGTTTTTTGCATAACTTTTTAAATCAAGCGAAAACTATAAATAGGAGGTAGAAAAAATGAAGAAAATCATGATCCTATGTTTATCATTATTGATATGTGGTTGTGCAAATGAAAAGAAAAAAGAAACAGTCAAACAAACGACTTACAAAGATGGTGAATATGAAACAATAGCCAATGGCTATGGTGGTGAATTCCAAGTCACAACAACTATCAAAAACGATAAGATAGAAGATGTTGTTGTAAAAGAACATAATGAAACACCATCGATTGGTGGAGTTGCTATAGAACAGATGATATCAAACATGAAAGACAATAATAAGTATGATGTTGATACCGTCTCAGGAGCAACTAAAACTTCACATGCTCTCAAAGATGCTGTAAAAAAAGCTTTTGAAGAAGCAAAACGATAATCCTTATGCAAATATAAGGATTTTTTTCTGACAATAAAGGTGTCAATACACAAAAAAACTTTATTTTTTTGATAAATTGGTATATGATAGTAAAAATGATACAGGGGGCATTAAAATGGAAAAAATGAATGTTAGTAGTGAAAGAAACATTACTTTAATTATGGATTTTTATGAATTAACAATGTCATATAATTATTTTAAGATGGGAAAAGGAGAACAAATTGTTTATTTTGATATGTTCTATCGTAAAAATCCAGATAATGGTGGATTTGTTATTTTTGCTGGACTTCAACAATTAATTGAAGCGATTCAAGATATGCACTTTAGTGAAGGGGATATTGAATATTTAAGATCATTACATATTTTTGATGAAGATTTCTTTGATTATTTAAGAAACTTTAAATTTACCGGAACAATTTATGCAGTCAAAGAAGGAACGCCAGTCTTTCCTTATGAACCATTGGTGACTGTTAAAGCAAAATTAATTGAAGCACAATTAATCGAAACTTTCTTACTAGTTACAATTAATCATCAATCATTAATCGCAACAAAAGCACATCGTGTTTGTCAAGAAGCCAAAGGGCGACCAGTTATGGAATTTGGAGCAAGACGTGCTCAAGGGTATGACGGGGCACATTATGGTGCACGTGCTGCTTATATTGGTGGGGTTGCTGGAACAGCTACAACATCTGCAGGAGTTGCTTTTGGCGTACCAGTACTAGGAACAATGGCACATTCTTTTGTTCAATCATTTGATAGTGAATTTGAAGCTTTTAAAGCATATGCAACGATTTATCCAGATTCATGTGTTTTATTAGTCGATACTTATGATACTTTAAAGAGCGGGGTTCCTAATGCAATTAGAGTGGCTGAAGAAGTTTTAGCACCAATGGGAAAAAGATTAGCTGGAATTCGTTTAGACAGTGGAGATATTGCTTATTTAACAAAGAAAGCAAGAATGATGTTAGATGTGGCTGGTTTACATGATTGTAAAATTACGGTCTCTAATTCATTGGATGAATATTTAATCCGTTCCGTTTTAGAACAAGGCGCTCAAATTGATTCTTTTGGAGTCGGAGAAAACATGATTGTCTCTAAATCAGCACCGGTTTTTGGCGGAGTTTATAAATTGGCTGCTGTAGAAAAAGATGGTCAAATTATTCCAAAGATTAAAATCTCAGAAAATACTGAAAAAATTACCAATCCAGGATACAAAAAAGTTTATCGTTTAATTGAAAAAGAAACCAATAAAGCAATTGCTGATATCATTGCTTTCCATGATGAAATCTTAGATGAAGGACAAGATTTAACAATTTATCATCAATCAGATGCATGGAAAAATAAAACTCTTTATGCAGGAACTTATGAAATTGTACCATTACAAGAATTGATTTTTGATCAAGGAAAATGTGTTTATCCAGAGTATAGTTTAGAAGAAATTAGAGCTTATTCGACAAAACAAAAAGCTTTATTATGGGATGAAGTTTTCCGTTTAGAATACCCTCATATTTATTATGTTGATTTAACTAAGAAATTATTAGATTATAAATTAAAAATGTTAGCCGAAGGTGGCAAAACAGAATAGTAGGTGCCAAATGATTATTACAGTAGTAGGACTAGGTGTGATTGGTGGAAGTTATGTCCAAGCTATGCATGGCTTAGGTTATGATGTCTATGGTGTGGATTGTAATGAAGAAACATTAGCCCTTGCCAAGAAACAAGGTTATATTAAAGAAGGATATGTCGATGGACATGATATTATTGCCAAAAGTGATATGACAATTATCTGTCTATATCCTTCTTTGGTTTTAGATTTTATTAAAAATCATACTTTTAAAAAAGGCAGTATTGTTACTGATGTTGTAGGAATTAAATCATATTTTTTACAAGAGGCCTTATCGATTATCGATAAAGATGTAGAATATATCAGTGGACATCCAATGGCTGGACGTGAGAAAAAAGGTTATGCTTATGCTAGCAAAGAAGTTTTCTATCATGCCAATTATATTGTGATTGAACATCCTCAAAATGATAAAACAAAGATTGCCTATATGTGTGATTTTGTTTCAAAATTAGGCTTTAAGAGCGTAAAAATCATGAGCCCTTATGCTCATGATGAAATCATTTCTTTTACTTCTCAATTGCCTCATACCATTGCTGTTGCATTAATGAATAGTGATGATGAAAAATACGAAACTGGTAAATATATTGGAGATTCATTCCGTGATTTAACAAGAATTGCAAATATTAATGCAGATTTATGGGCAGAACTCTTTTTAAACAATCGTGACTATCTGTTAGCTTCAATGCAGCGTTTTGAAAAAGAATTTGATCAATTAAAATTAGCTTTAATCAATCAAGATGAACAAGCCTTAAAAACAATGTTTGAAAAGTCATCACAACGTAGAGAAAAACTAGAAAAGTAACTGAGGTTACTTTTTTTAAATTCTATAGTTTAATATATTAAACAATTTGTTTAAAAATATGTTGCAATTTTAGTCATATTTTGTATAATAATTATGTTTTGTAGATTTAAACACGAAGTTTGGTATTACTAAACAAAGGAGAGAGATTATGAATATTGGAGGAAAAATCAAAAGATTGCGCATTGCTAATCAGTTAACACTTGAAGAATTAGCCAATCGGAGTGAGTTAACAAAGGGATTTTTATCACAGGTTGAAAGAAACCTAACATCCCCTTCAATCGCAACCTTAGAGGATATTTTAGAAGCTTTAGGCACCACCTTGCATGATTTCTTTAATGAAACACAAGAAGAACAAATTGTTTTTAAAAAAGATGATTATTTTGTTAATATGCAAGATGACTTTACAATTTCTTATATTGTGCCTAATGCACAAAAAAATGCGATGGAACCCATTTTAATTGAACTTGAAAAAGGGAAGAATTCAATGGAGATGGAACCTCATGATGGCGAAGAATTTGGTTATGTCATTAGTGGGAAAGTTAAATTACACTATGGTGATAAGGAATTGATTGTAAAAAAAGGTGAAACTTTTTATCTCAGTGGAAAAAGAACACATTATTTAGAAAATCCTTATGATACTTTAGCAAAAGTAATTTGGGTTTCTACACCACCATTATTTTAGGAGGAAATGAAATGAAAAAATTGATTGAATTGGATAATTTAACAAAAGAGTATAATGGACAAGTGGTTTTAAAAGGCATTCATTTAGATATTCATGAAAATGAATTTATGACTTTACTTGGTCCTAGTGGTTGTGGAAAGACAACAACATTAAGAATTGTTGCTGGTTTTGAAGAAGCCAGTTCAGGGGAAGTCTTATTTGATGGAATTGATATTTCAACACTTCCACCTTATAAACGAGAAGTTAATACAGTTTTTCAAAAATATGCCTTATTTCCCCATATGAATGTTTTTGATAATATTGCTTTTGGTTTAAAAATTAAAAAGATGGAAAAAGATGTCATTGAACAAAAAGTTTTAAGAATCTTATCTTTGGTAGGATTAGAGGGATTTGAAAAACGTAATATTTCACAATTGTCTGGGGGACAACAACAACGTGTTGCAATTGCTAGAGCATTGGTTAATGAACCTAAGGTTTTATTATTAGATGAACCATTAGGAGCTTTGGATTTAAAATTAAGAAAAACAATGCAAATTGAATTAAAGAATATTCAAAAAGAAGTCGGGATTACTTTTGTTTATGTGACTCATGATCAAGAAGAAGCACTGACAATGTCAGATACGATTGTCGTTATGAATGATGGGGCAATCCAGCAAATTGGAACACCAACTGATATTTATAATGAACCTGAAAATCGTTTTGTTGCACAATTCATTGGGGAATCTAATATTGTTGAGGGAATATTTGTTAAAGATTTCTTAGTTGAATTTGATGGACAACAATTTGTTTGTGTTGATAAAGGTTTTGATGAGGGACAAGAAGTTGATATTGTTTTAAGACCAGAAGATTTAGATATTGTTGAAGTTGGTCAAGGAAAGATAGAAGGTGTTGTATCTTCAATTATCTTTAAAGGTGTGCATTATGAAATTATGGTAGAAACAAGTGAACGTATGTATAAAGTTCATACAACAGATATGAGTGAAATTGGAAAGAAAGTAAATCTTGATTTTTGGCCTGAAGATATTCATGTCATGGAAAAGATGGGGACATATTAATGAAACAGTATAAGAAGCTTGTTTCACCATATTGTTTTTGGTTATTTGTTTTAACAATTGTTCCTATGTTGTTAATAGCGTTTTATGCTTTTACTGCAAAAGGAACAGAAATTACAACTTTTCGATTTACTTTAGATAATTTCTTTAGATTTATTGATCCAATCTTTTTATCTGTATTGATGCGTTCTTTTGTTTTGGGTATTTTAACAACCGTGATTTGTTTATTGATTGGATATCCAATTGCATATATGATTTCAAAGTGTCAAGAAAGAACTCAAACATTATTAATTTTATTAATTACCATTCCAACATGGATTAATCTTTTAATGAGAACGTATGCATGGATGAGTATTTTAAGTAATAATGGTTTGATCAACCATGCCTTGCAAGCGCTAGGATTTGCCAAGATGCATATGATGTATACTGATTTTTCAGTTGTAATTGGGATGGTTTATAACTTTTTACCATTTATGATTTTGCCTATTCATACATCTCTTACAAATATGGATAAGTCTTTAACTGAGGCTTCTATGGATTTAGGGGCATCACGAGTACAAACATTCTTTAAGATTACTTTTCGTCTATCATTAAGTGGAGTGCTAACTGGGGTAACAATGGTATTCTTACCAGCAATTAGTGCCTTCGTTATTCCTAAGATGTTAGGTGGCGGTCAATATTCATTGATTGGTAATTTCATTGAACAACAATTTATTACAGTTGGAAACTGGCATTTTGGTAGTGCAGTTTCACTTGTTTTAGCCGTTATTGTTATTGCTTTGATGGCACTTATTTATAAGGCTGAGAAGCGTACAAATATGTCTAATGAAGATGAGGAAGGAGGAAGTAGAAGAAATGGTAAAAGAAAGAAAATACGTAAAAGTACTTTGCATTAGTTTATGTTTAGCATTTTTGTACTTTCCTTTAATTGTCATGGCATTTTTCTCGTTTAATAGTGCCAAGTCATTATCTAACTTTAAAGGCTTTTCTTTACGCTGGTATGAGTCATTATTTGGGAATTTACAGTTATTAGATGCTGTGGTAGTTTCTGTGAGTATTGCGATTTTAGCAACGGTTATTTCAACAATTTTAGGGACAATGACAGCAATTGCTTTAACGAAGTCTAAGAAGGTTATAAGAACAACGATTTTACAGGTTAATAATTTACCTATCATGAATCCAGAAATTGTAACAGCGATTTCTTTAATGATCTTTTTCTCAGTTATTAATATTGATAAAGGTTATATGACGATGTTATTGGCTCATATTGCTTTTTGTACCCCTTATGTTATTACAAATGTTTATCCAAAAGTTAAACAATTAGATCCTAATTTAGCAGATGCTGCAATGGATTTAGGGGCAACGCCATTTCAAACTTTGATGAAGGTTATTTTACCTCAAATTAAACCTGGGATTGTTGCGGGAGCATTATTAGCCTTTACTATGTCATTTGATGATTTTGTTATTTCTTATTTTGTTAGTGGTAATGGTGTTGAAAATATTTCAATTGTTATTTATAACATGTCTAAACGTATGAATCCAAGTATTTATGCTTTATCGACGATTGTTTTAATTGTTATTTTATTGGTATTGTTAATTGGAACATTTATTCCATATTTAATTGTTAAAAAGAAAGGAGCAAGCATAAATGAAGCGTCATCTTAAAATTATTTTAGCATTAACTCTTGTGGTTGGAATGTTAAGTGGATGTGGGTCACGTAGCTATTCTCATACTTTAAGAGTCTTTAACTGGGGTGAATATGTTGATCCTGATGTGATTAGTGGTTTTCAAAGAGAATTTGATTGTAAAGTTATTTATGAAACATTTGATTCTAATGAATCAATGTATACAAAATTATTAGGAGGAAACAAGTATGATATTATGGTTCCTTCTGAATATATGATTGAACGTTTGATTAAAGAAAATCTATTACAAAAGATTGATTGGTCTTTGATTACATCTAAATCAAGTTTAGATAGTAAAGTTTTAAATCAAAATTTTGATAAGAATAATGATTATTGGGTTCCTTATTTCTATGGGAATGTTGGAATTGTTTATGATAAGACACAAGTTTCAGAAAAAGATTTAAAAGCTGGATGGGAAGTTTTACGTAATCCTAAGTATAAAGGAAATATCTATATGTATGATTCAGAAAGAGATTCTTTTATGGTGGCTTTAAAGGCTTTAGGATATTCTATGAATACAACGAATCAAAAAGAAGTCAAAGATGCTTATCAATGGCTTGTTGAACAACGTCAAACAATGGATCCAACTTATGCAACAGATGAAACAATTGATGCTATGAAAAATGGTGAAAAGGCTATGGCTGTTATGTATTCAGGTGATGCAGCATCGGTTATGTTAGAAAATTCGGATATTGGATTTTATATGCCAGAAGAAGGAACAAACATATGGTTTGATGGTTTTGTCGTGAGTAAAGATTGTAAAGAAACAAAATTAGCCATGGAATTTATTAATTATATGATTAATGATGAGAATGCTTTAAATAATACGTTAGAAGTAGGATACTTAACTTCTAATGTCAATGCCGCTAAAGAGGCCTCAGAAGGCGATTTTGACGGAATTAGTGCATATGGGATAAGAATGGGCAAAAATGATGAAGTGTTTGCCTATCAGCCTCAAAACATCAAAGAAATGTATAGTTCATACTGGACAAAAGTCAAAGCACAATAAAAAAATTAAAAAAGTTCTGATGAAAAAAAGCCCATCAGAACTTTATTTTTTTATGATTGCAAAAATTAAAAAGAAAAAAATGTCAAAAAGGTCTTGCAATCATTAAAAAAATATTATATACTAGTTGAGCAACAGAAAGAGAGAAACAAAAACGGTTCCATAGCCAAGTTGGTAAGGCTACAGACTGCAACTCTGTCATCGTCGGTTCGAGTCCGGCTGGAACCTCCAACTGTTGCCCAGGTGGCGAAATTGGTAGACGCACAGGACTTAAAATCCTGCGGACCTTAAAATCCGTGCCGGTTCGACTCCGGCCCTGGGCACCATTTCTTGAAAAATTCTTCAAAAAAAGAATTTGAAAAAAATGTAAAAAAAGTGTTGCAAAAGAACAGCGGATATGATATAGTATAGAGGCGCTGTTAAAGAGATGCGCTAGTAGCTCAACTGGATAGAGTGCTTGACTACGGATCAAGAGGTTGTGGGTTCGATTCCTGCCTAGCGCGCCAATTGAGTTTTGAAAAATGAATTGAACGGGAAGTAGCACAGCTTGGTAGTGCACCTGGTTTGGGACCAGGGGGTCGCAGGTTCAAATCCTGTCTTCCCGACCATTTAATGGGGCTTTAGCTCAGATGGGAGAGCGCCTGCTTTGCACGCAGGAGGTCAGCGGTTCGATCCCGCTAAGCTCCACCATTAATTGCGGAGGTTTACCCAAGCCTGGCTGAAGGGATCGGTCTTGAAAACCGACAGGGGATGAAAGTCCCGCGGGGGTTCGAATCCCTCAACCTCCGCCATTTAAAAAAAGAATATTACATATCGCGGGATGGAGCAGTCTGGTAGCTCGTCGGGCTCATAACCCGAAGGTCGTTGGTTCAAATCCTTCTCCCGCAACCAAATGGTCTGGTAGTTCAGTTGGTTAGAATGCCGCCCTGTCACGGCGGAGGTCGCGGGTTCGAGTCCCGTCCAGACCGCCATTATGGTTCCGTAGCTCAGTCGGTAGAGCAGAGGACTGAAAATCCTCGTGTCGCTGGTTCGATTCCGGCCGGAACCACCATTACTTTAAAAACAAAAACGATTCACTACATGGCGGGGTAGCTCAGTTGGCTAGAGCAATCGGTTCATACCCGGTGGGTCGGGGGTTCGAATCCCTTCCCCGCTACCATTAAGCTTATAAGTGGTGATCAACCACTTTTTATTTTATCAAGGACCCTTAGCTCAGTTGGTTAGAGCTATCGGCTCATAACCGATCGGTCGAAGGTTCGAGTCCTTCAGGGTCCACCATTGAATGTTCAAGGTTGAAGTTGTATTGATGATTCAATATGATTTCAGCCTTTTTATTTTATCTAACTATAATTTTATGGGAAAATATGGTATGATAAGTATACTAATTTTTTGTGATTAGATACACAAAATATTCATAACGGTATGTTATATTGTTGACGTGGGTGGAAGATGATATGGAAAAAATAGATAATTTTGGATTAACAACTTCACAAGTGCAAGAACGTATTGATAATGGACAAGTTAATGTTTCACATGATAATATTTCAAAGACAAAGAAACAGATTGTGATGGAACATACATTGACTTATTTCAATATTTTAAATGTCTTTTTAGCTGGGATTATTTTATCGACTGGTCGATGGACAAATTTAACTTTTATGGTTGTTGTGATTGTAAATGCTGTTGTAGGAATCTATCAAGAGTTAAAAGTTAAAAAGATTATAGATCAATTAACTGTTGTGACAGTTAAGAAGGTTAAAGTTATCAGAAATCATCAAGAATCAGTTATTCCAGTTGAAAAATTGGTTGTTGATGATGTCGTTTATATTGAAAGTGGGAATCGGATTGGTTCAGATAGTATTGTTTTAAAGTCACGAGGTTTAGAAGTGAATGAAGCAATGTTAACTGGTGAATCAAAACCAGTTAAGAAAAATCATGGAGATGAATTACTTGCAGGTAGCTTTGTTGTAGCTGGAAGCGCCTATGCACAGGTGGTTAGAGTAGGAAATGATAATTATTCGACTCAGCTTGTTCATAAGGCTAAACATAAAAATAAAGCATCTTCAGAGATGAAAGATGCGATTGGCAAAGTGATTAAAGTTTTAAGTGTTGTGATTATTCCGGTTGGTTTGGTTTTGTTTATATCACAACTTGCAGCTTTTCCTGATGATCGGGCATCAGCGATTGTTAAGACTGTTGGTGGTGTGATTGGGATGATCCCTGAAGGCTTGGTTTTATTGACAAGTTTATCATTTATTCTTGGAGTGGGTAAGTTAGCCAAGAAAAAGGCTTTAATTCAAGAGATGGAAGCTATTGAAGCCCTTGCTAGAGTTAATGTGCTATGTTTAGATAAAACGGGTACACTAACAACAGGGGAGTTAGAAGTCGAAAAAATCATACCATTAATCAAACAAGATATTGATGAGATTAATCGTGTCTTAAGTGCAATGGCCTATAGTTTTGATGCTGTTAATGCGACGCAATTGGCTTTACAACATCATTTTTCTAGAGTTGAGGGTTATGATGTCAAAACGCTGATTCCGTTTTCGTCACAGCGTAAAATGAGCGCTGTTTGCTTTGAAAAACAAGGTGCTTATGCAATGGGAGCACCTGAATACTTATTACCTGAAAATCATCCTGTTTTAAAACAGGTAGAAACCTACTCAAAAGAAGGATTACGTGTTTTATTGCTTGTCCAAACTGACTTAGTTGATGAACAAACAAGCCAAATTGGTCAGGTTGTTCCAGTAGCACTTGTTTTAATTCATGATTGCATTCGTCAAGAAGCAAGAGAAACTTTGGCCTTTTTTGAAAAATCTGGAGTTGAAATGCGCATCTTATCTGGTGATAATCCAATGACTGTATCACGTGTTGCATGTTTAGCTGGATTAAAGAATGGTGAGCGTTATATTGATGCTTCAACCTTACCAAATGATGAAGAAGAACTACAAAAAGTAGTTGCTCATTATCGTGTCTTTGGGCGTGTAAAACCTGAACAAAAACAACAAATTATCCGTGCTTGCCAAGCTCTTGGTCAAGTTGTCGGGATGGTTGGAGATGGTGTGAATGATGTTTTGGCTTTAAAAGATGCTGATTGCGGAATTGCTATGGCAGCTGGAAGTGATGCCGCCAAACAAGCGGCCCATATCGTTTTGTTAGATTCTAACTTTGCTTCTATGCAAGCCATTGTGAAAGAAGGCCGCGCAATTATTGCTGATATTGAAAGAGTCAGTTCACTTTATTTAACAAAAACCATCTATTCAACAGCACTTTGTTTAATTTTTGCAGCTTTACGAATGAGTTATCCTTTTACGCCATTACAATTAAGTTTAATTAGTGGATTAGCTATTGGTATTCCTAGTTTCTTATTAACCTTAGAACGTTCATCAGTGTTATCATCACAAGGCTTTTTACGCCATGTTGTTTCAACTGCTTTACCTTGTGCATTAACAATGATTATTTATATGTTGGCAATTGGGTTTGTAGGTCAGTGGTTACACTTTGATGCTAAAATGTATTCAACTTATTATTTCTTGGTTGCTGGATTCATTAGTTTTTTAGTTGTATTTATTGTGTGTATGCCACTCAATCGTTTACGTATGACACTTGCAAGCGTCATAACAATATTGTTTTATTGTATTTTATTGATTATGCCAAATTTCTTTGAAATTTATCCATTGTTAAATTGGCGCGTTATTTGGACTATTCCACTATGTGCAAGTGCAGTTTTCGTGATTGGATTGTTAAGAAAAATGATTCACTATTTTATGAAAAGATATGATGTCTATTTATCTCACCATTAAAAGATTTTGTAAAGATAAAAAAGACTGTTCTTTACAAAGAATTTCATCAAACTGCTTTTTAGAAGCTTGATAAAAATCAAATGGATTAATTCTTACATGAGAAAAATAAACACCACATTTGAGTTGTATTTCACACTCATTTTGATGATAAGTAAAAGTTTGATGAGCAAGCTTTTGATAGAGATTATCAATAGCGTTGCTGATTTCTTGTTCAGTTATATTAAAAGTAACAATAAAATAACTATCACTACGTTCAGAATATAGATTTGCATAATCAAAATTAAAATGTTCTTGAATACTATCTTCAATTGGTTGATAAAAGTGATAGTAAAAGTCTGGAAATTTTTCATATAGATAAGGAGTTATATGATATTGAATATAAATTCCAGTAATAAATGTTGTCTGTTCTGGTTTTTGAATGGATTTAAAAAAATCTCGCATATTTTCCTTAGAATATAATGTATCATAATTATAATCAGGATCCAAAATAGGTAGAGAAGAATTGTTTGTTTTGTTTAAATTATATATGTACATGAAAATCACCCTTGGAAGTTATAGCATATATATTGAGCAAAATTTTGTAGAATTTGTCGAAGAAAGGTAAAAAAATAGAAAGGAATTTATATGAAACCGCGAAAAAAGTTGTTTATAGCCATAATTTGTATTATTATAGCAATTCTTGTCATAGGAATTGGTTATTTCGTTATTAATCAATCATCTATCCATTTTATAAGTAATCATGAGATTGAAGTCAATACAGTTGTTGATTATTCTCGTTTCATAGATTATGTTAAAGATGGTAAGAAAGATGATGTTAAGATAGATAGTTCTCAAGTGAATGTTAAAAAAGTTGGAGAATATAAAGTTGTTTATAAGTATAAAGATGAAGAAAAAACTTTGAAGGTCAATGTTGTTGATACATTGCCTCCTGAATTTGATGTCAAATCTAAAAAGGTTGCTTTAAATCAAACAGTTGAACCATCAGAGCTTGTTAAGAATATTAAAGATGCTAGTCAAACAAAAGTATCTTTTGCTAAAAACTATGAATTTAATAAAGTGGGTTGGCAAGAGATAGAAGTGATTGTTAAGGATGCGTATGATAATGAAACAAGAAAAAAAGTCAAGGTGAATGTTGTTAAAGATGAAAAGGCACCTGAAATTATTGTTGGCAATGCGAATGTTGTCGTTGGGGAAAAAATTGATTTAAAAGCTTTAGCGACAATTAAAGATGATTTTGATAAGAATCCAACTTTAAAAGTAGAAAGTGATAAGCTAGATACGAATAAGATAGGAACTTATCAAGTTAAATATATTGCTAAAGATGTTTCAGGCAATCAATCAGAAAAAACAATACAAGTAGAAGTTGTTGATAAAACCAAAGACAATGAAAAAGTTGTTTATTTAACATTTGATGATGGACCATCTCGCCATACCCCAGAAGTTTTAGAGATTTTAAAACGTTATCAATGTAAAGCGACTTTCTTTATAACTGGTATGAATGAAAAATATCGTCCTTATATTAAAACAGCATATGATCAAGGACATACCATTGGATTACACACTTATTCGCATAATTATTCTAAAGTTTATGCTTCAACAAATGCTTATTTTAAAGATTTAGATAAAGTTGGTAAGCTAGCTAAAGAATATATTGGTTTTACCCCAAAATATATTCGTTTCCCAGGTGGTGGATCAAATACAATTTCACGAAAATATAACAAAGGAATTATGAGTCAACTTACAAAGCAAGTTGGTAAAAAAGGATATATTTATTATGATTGGAATTGTGAGAATGGTGATGGTTATGCGCATATGAGTCAATCTCAAATGTTAAAAAGAGCAACATCATCTTCGGCTAAAAAAGTCATGATTTTAATGCATGATGCTAATGGGAAACAAAATACTGTAGATATTTTGCCTAAAGTGATAGAACATTATCAGAAAAAAGGATATACATTTAAAGCTATTGATGATTCAACACCAGTTTTTCATCAACATGTGAATAATTAAGCCCATTTAGGGCTTTTTTATTTTCTTATACATATAATGAAGTGGTGATAAAATGAAAAAGAAATATATGATATTGTTCATTATCATTATTTATTGTTTGATTCTTAAATATATGCTGCATGTTATTTTTCCTTTTCTTTTGGCAATTCTTTTTTATTTTGTCATGAAACCATTTATTGACTATTTTGATCAAAGAATCCATATGCAAAGACATTCTATAGGGATTATCTTATTGGTTGTCTTTTACTTTATGATTCTATTTGTACTTGCGATTATTGTGACGTATGGCTTTTTCTTCATTATGCAATTCATAAAAAATTGGCCTGAATATTATGTCAATATTATTGAACCATTTTTCAATGAGATAATGGGATACTTTCATCAAGCAGATTGGTTAAAAAATAAAGATGTTTTGGCTTATCTGCAAACACTTTTACAAAACAGTATCTTTTATACAATGACTTTTTTATCACAAATCATGAATCGTATTCCTACTTTCTTTTTTTCCTTTTTATTATTTATTATTTCTTCTTTTTTTCTTGTTATAGATTATGAAAGTATAAAAAAGAAGTTTTATCAGATTTTTCCTTACCATACACTAGAATTTATTATTTTTATTAAAAACAAATGTTTAAAGAGTCTAGGCATTTATTTAAAGTGTCAATTGATTTTAATGGTGATTTGTTTTTTTATTCTTTGGATAGGCTTTTCTGTTTTAAGATTCCAAAATGCCCTCTTATATGCTTTATTAACTGCTTTTTTAGATAGTTTACCTTTTATTGGTGTTGGGATTGTTATTTTACCTATGTGTTTATTTTATCTTTTTAAGGGGATTTATTTAAAAGCACTATATTTATTTTTGCTTTATTTAATTATTAATGTTGTAAGGAGTTTATTAGAACCACAAATTATGAATAAACAATTACAGATTCCATCCTTCCTTTTGCTTTTATCTATGATGATTCATTTATATTTCTTTGGCTTGATTGGGATTATTCTTTCACCTATTCATATGAATATTATTTATAGTATTTTAGATGCTAAGGATAAAGCTTCTCATTAAAACTTGAATTTGATATAATAGCATGGGAGGTTAATTATGGATAAAAAGTATTTTTTCTTTGATATTGATGGAACACTTACAAATAAAGAAACAGGTGAAATTGTTGAAAGTGCTAAAATGACTATTCAACAATTACAAGCTCAAGGACATTTTGTATGTATTGCGACAGGTCGAGCTTATTATAAGACAAAAGAATTTGCTAAAAAGATGGGTATTCATCATATAGTAAGTAATGGTGGAGCAGCATTGACAATCAATGATGAACTGATTGAAAATAGACCACTTGATCATCAACTGGCTGTTCAATTATGCTATGAAGCTGATCGATTAGGTTATGGTATTTTAATATCACCACGTGATAGTATTGATGTTGTGATGAAAGATGAGCGTTTTATTGAACAGATTGGTTATCGTCAAGAACCAACACGTTATATTTTAAATCGTTCTATGAAATTTGAAGATATTGAAAACATATATAAGATTTATATTGCGATTTCTCCTAAGGAAGAAGATCGATTAACATTAAAAGATAGTTTAGGGCATATTCGTTTTATGCCAGGATGTTTAACTTATCAACATGATGAAAAAGATCAAGGAATCCTTAAAATGATTGAAAGAGTCAATGGAAAAAAAGAAGATGTTGTTGTTTTTGGTGATGATTTTAATGATTTGGTAATGTTTAAAAAAGAATGGACCAATATAGCCATGGGAAATGCTTGTGAACCGTTAAAAGCCCAGGCAACATTTGTAACAAAGGCCAGTGTTGATGATGGAATAGAATATGCTTGTCGCCATTTTGGATGGATTTTATAAAAAAACCTTTTTTGATTGCTATTTGATGATAATCGTCATAAACTGAGAATATAAGGAGGTTTTTTTATGAAAAACGAACATTACAAGCATAATGTGAAAACCATTGCATCTGTATTCATTGCAGTTGTGGCTATTTGTGCATTAGTGATTGTGTTGAGTGGCAATCAATACAAGAAGTATTTAGGTTTAACCGAATATCCTAATTGTATGAAAGTTGATGAATATGGCGATGCAGGAAATGATGAAGGATGCATTCGTCACACGAGAACTTTAACGCCTGATTATCAAGATGTCTATTCTTTAAGTTTTGAAACTTTTTATATGAATAATGAAGATAATGCGAGTCAAAAATATGTAGACTTGCTTGATAGTATGAAGGTAGAAAAAATTGTTAAGAAGAAAGAAACACATATTTCTGATGTTTCAAGAGTGACATGCTTTAAAACTGATAAAAATCAAGTTTGGTATATTGTTAAAGAGGGAACGACTTTATATAAAGCTTATGGTATAAATAGTGAAATGGATAAAAAACAAAGATGGTTTGATGTATTGAAAATTAATTATAAAGTACCAGATATGATATAAATAATTTATTGTATACAATTATACAACATAATGGTATAATAATCTATATCATAAGAGGGGTGATTGATATGGAAGAAAAGATTAGAGATTTTTTTGAAAAATCTTTAACGGAAAATCAAATTGATAATGAATTATATACAACATATTCTGTTAAAAAGGGATTACGTAATGAAGATGGAACAGGAGTTTTAGTAGGGTTAACAAAAATTTCTGATGTTGTCGGATATAAAAAAGAAAATGGGGAAAAGGTTGATGACTATGGTCGTCTTTATTATCGTGGAATTAATGTCAGAGATATTATCGAAGCGAAGCGTCATGAAAAGAGATATCTCTTTGAAGAAGTTTGTTTTTTAATTTTATTTGGTTATTTACCAAATCAGGAAGAATTTGAAAAATTTAAAAAAATATTAAGTTCAAATTATGAATTACCGCCACATTATTTAGAGGCAAATATTTTAGGCTTTCCAGCCAAGAATTTAATGAATAAATTACAACAAGAAGTTTTAATGTTATATAACTATGATGAAGATCCTGATAACGTGGGAATTGAAGAAACATTATTAAAGGGTATTCATTTACTTGCTAAAATGCCAAGTATGGTTTGTTATACATATCAAACCAAAGTTCATTATTTTGATGCTCAAAGTTTGTTTATCCATCATATTCACCAAGATTATAGTATTGCTGAAACAATTTTAGCATTATTAAGAGATGATGGGACTTTTAGTAAAAAAGAAGCTGAAGTATTAGATGTTGCCTTGGTTTTACATGCTGACCATGGTGGAGGAAATAACTCAACTTTTACTAATGTCGTGATTTCTTCAACCGGTACAGATATTTATTCATCAGTTGCAGGGGCAATTGGGTCATTAAAAGGACCTCGTCATGGTGGAGCCAATTTAGCCGTTAAACAACAAATGGAAAAAGTCATTCAGGAAATTTCACTTCAAGCCAGTGATGAACAAATTCATGATATCATCTGTCGTATTTTAGATAAACAATTTAATGATGGTAGTGGATTGGTTTATGGAATTGGTCATGCTGTTTATACTTTAAGTGATCCACGTAGTGATATTTTGGCTGAAAAGTGTAAAGAACTTGCTGAAGAAAAAAATCGCTTAGATGAATTTGATTTTTATCAAAGATTTGCTAAAATTGCGATTGCTGAAATTTATCAACGTAAAGGTATTCATGTTTGTAGTAATGTTGATTTTTATAGTGGTTTAGTTTATGATATGCTAAATATTCCTAGTGATCTTTATACATTGTTGTTTGTAGTTGGAAGAACAGTTGGATGGATAGCACATAATATTGAAAGTAAACTCTATTCAAATCGTATTATTCGTCCAGCAACAAAGTATGTTGGCGGTATTAAGGAGTATGAGGACATTGAGAAAAGATCGTAAAATTTTATTTTTTGATATTGATGGAACGTTAGCAATTGGTCATGATATTCCATCATCGACACAACAAGCATTAAAAAAATTACAAGCAGAAGGGCATTTATTAATGATTTGTACAGGTCGCTCTTATGAATATGCTTATCAATATTTCCATGATGTTGTTGATGGATTTATAACCAGTAATGGACGTTATATTGTTTATCATGACCAAGTTTTATTAGATGAACCCTTAACATCATCACAGATTCAATATTTTATGCAAGTGATGAGAAAACATCATTGTGGTTTTGCTTTTATTGACCATCAAAGAGGATATTTAGAAAATGAAGATCCGATTGCTTTACAAGATGCAATAGATCACTATTTACCTGGTTTTTATCAAACATCTTTTCAAGATGATGATGTCACTGGTTATATGTTTGATATTTATTTTCCTAGTCATACACAATTTGAAGATGTGCAATTAGAACTTAAGGATAGTGTTGTTTTCAATGAACATTTTCCTCATCCAAGTGCTGATGCGACAATTATTGGAGTGGACAAGGGAGATGGAATTGATAAAGTTCTAGACTATTTTTCCCTGAGTAAAGATGATGCTTTTGCTTTTGGTGATGGAGCAAATGATTTATGTATGTTTCAACATGTGACTCATAGCATAGCAATGGGTAATGCAATTGAGGAATTAAAAAAAGCAGCCGAATATGTTACAGCTGCTATTGATAATGATGGGATTGAAAAAGCTTTACAGTATTATCAGCTTATTGATTAAACGACCGTTTCAGGTCGTTTTTTTGCATAAAAAAAATCCAAGAAAAATCTTGGATTATTTGACAAGCTTTGTCCAATGGTATTTATCTTCTAAACGACCCCATTGAATACCAGTTAATGTATCATAAAGTTTTTGTGTTAATTCACCAGTTTCAAAACCATTAATTGTCACTTTTTCACCCTTATAACATAATTCTCCAATTGGTGAAATAACTGCTGCTGTTCCTGTTCCCCAAGCTTCTTTTAAAGCACCAGTTCTACCAGCTTCCATCAATTCATCAATACTTAAATCACGTTCTTCAACCTTATATCCCCAATCTTTTAAGATATGAATAATAGAATCTCTTGTGACACCAGGTAAAACTGAACCCTCTAAAGCTGCAGTAACAACAGTATCATTAATCAAGAACATAACATTCATTGTTCCAACTTCTTCAACATATTTTCGATGCACACCATCTAACCAAAGAACTTGTGTGTAACCATTTTGTTCAGCTTTGACTTGTGCAGCAATACTTGCTGCATAGTTTCCACCACATTTTGTAAATCCAGTACCGCCTTTAACTGCACGTACAAATTCATCTTCAACCCAAATTTTAACTGGATTGACACCTTCAGGATAATAGTTACCTACTGGTGATAAGATAATCACAAATTTATAACTTTTGGCTGGATGTACACCAACACCAGCTTCTGTCGCAAATGTGACTGGACGAATGTATAATGATGTATTAGGTGCTGTTGGAATCCAATCTTGTTCATATTTCACAATTGCTTCAACTGCTTCAACAAACATTTCTTCAGGTAATTCAGCCATACAAATACGTTTATTAGAATTAATCATTCTTCGTGCATTCATTTCTGGTCTGAATAATAAGATATCACCATTTGGATTACGATAAGCTTTTAATCCTTCAAAAGTTTCTTGAGCATAATGAAGAACCATCGTTGCTGGATCCATTGGAATTGGTCCATATGGGACAATACGTGCATCATGCCAGCCTTGATCTTGATCCCAATCTATCATAAACATATGATCAGTAAAATACTTTCCAAATCCTAAGTTATTTTGATCAGGTTTTTGTTTTAATGTTTTTGCTCTTTCAATTTTAATTTCCATATATATAATCCCCCTTTAACAGTTAATGCAATTATACTCTTTTTTTATTTTATAAACAATATATTTTTTTGCATTTAAATAAAAAATAGTGTAAAATTAAGGAATAAGATAAAAAACGAGGTGAAAAAATTGTTGAAAATGTTATTGTGCTGTGGTGGAGGCTTTTCTTCTAGCTATGTTGTAGAGAGAATGAAGAAAGAAATTAGAGAAAATCAATTAGAAAATGAAGTCTTTATTGAATTTTCACCATTTTCCTTAGCCTTAGATAAAATGCATGATTATGATATTGTGATTTGTTGTCCACATCTTTATATTTATGTCAAAAGACTTGCTCAAATGCAATCTTTGCCTATTCCTTTTTATATCTTGCCACCAAGAATGTATGGGATGATGGAAATTAAAGAGATTTATCAAGATGCTAAGGATATCATTCATATTTTTAGAAAATCAGGAGAAAATCCAGTTCATTTTCCTGGTGAAGAAAATGTTTTAAAAATAACCAGAAAGTGCGCATATAGTCATGAAAAATAAAAAGCAAGGGTTCTTTTTTTATTCAAGTTCTTAATAATGTTGAAAAAAAGAAGAAAATTCGCTATAATGAAAACTATCTATGATTTGAAAGGAGATGTAAACAATGGAATACATGACTTTAATTGGTATTTTAATCATTGTTGTTGGCTTTGCACTTAAACTAGATGTATTAGCGGTTGTTATTGTATCTGGGATTGTGACAGGGCTTGTTGCTGGAATTGATTTTGTTGAAATTTTAAGAATCTTAGGTGATTCATTTGTCAACAATAGATTGATGTCTATTTTCTTAATTATCTTTCCAGTCATTGCCATTATTGAAAGATATGGTTTAAAAGAGAGAGCGGCTTATTTAATTGGTAAATTAAAGAATGCGTCTGCTGGAAAAGTATTATCTATTTATATGGTTATTCGTTCAATTGCTTCAGCATTAAATGTTAGAATTGGTGGACATGTTCAATTTGTTAGACCATTAATTTTACCAATGAGTGAGGCAGCAGCTGAAATTGATAAAGAAAAACCATTGACTGAAAAAGAAGATGAAGATATTAAAGGATTATCTGCAGCAGTAGAAAACTATGGAAACTTCTTTGCTCAAAACTGTTTCCCTGCTTCTAGTGGTGTTGTATTGATTCAAGGAACATTGGTTGGTTTAGGTTATAAAGAAATTACTTTATCAATGATTTCTTCTTCAGCTATTTATATTGCTGTGATTGCTGTTATTTTAACAATTGTTCAAGTTCTATTGTATGATAGAAAATTAAAGAAGGAGGGAAAAGAATAATGACTCAATTTTTAAGTGTTTATCTTCCTGAATTTTTCTATGTGTTATGTGGATTAGTAAGTTTTGATTGTGCCCTTCGTGCAACAAAAAATGAAGAAGCACGTATTGGTACAGCGCTATTTTGGAGTTTATTAGGAATTATCTTTATGTTTGGGAAAATGATTCCTTCAGTTGTTACAGGAATTTTACTTGTTGTGATGGGATGTTTAACTGCAACAAAACAAGTAAGAATGGGTAAATTTGTTGAATCTACACCTGAATTCCGTCAAAAAGCCAGTGAAAGAGTAGGAAATAAAATTTTTATTCCTGCCGTATCAATTGGTTTAATGGCATTAGCTTTATCATTTGTTAAATATAATGTTGAAGTTGATGGCGTTATTAAAGCACAAGCTTTAGATGGTGCAGTAATGACAGGAACTGCTTGTTTAGTGGCACTTGTTTTAGCTTTTGTTATTTGTAAACCAAAGGTTTCTGAAACAAGATCAGATACATCACGTTTATTAATGCAAGTTGGAGCTTCTTGTCTATTGCCTCAATTATTAGGAGCATTAGGTGCTGTCTTTAAAGAAGCTGGTGTTGGTGATGTTATTTCACAAATTATTTCAAGTGTTGTGCCATCTGGAAACATTGTGATTGGTGTTATTGTCTATGTTTTAGGTATGGTTATCTTTACAATGATTATGGGTAATGCTTTTGCTGCCTTTACAGTTATTACAATTGGAATTGGTTATCCATTTGTTATTGCTCAAGGTGGAAATCCTGCCGTAATTGGAGCGTTAGGGATGACTGCTGGATATTGTGGAACTTTGATGACACCAATGGCGGCAAACTTTAATATTGTGCCTTGTGCGGTCTTAGAAACAAAAGACCAAAAATGGGCAGTTATTAAAGCACAAGCACCAATGGCATTAATTATGATTGTTATTCACATTATTTTAATGTTAGTATTAGGTTTCTAAGGAGGAACATTATGAAAATATTAGTTACTGGTTTTGATCCTTTTGGTGGAGAAAAAATTAATCCAGCGATTGAATCAGTTAAAAAATTACCAGATGAAATTGCTGGTGCTCAAATTATTAAATTAGAAATTCCAACGGTTTGTCATCGTTCATTAGAAGTTATTGATCAAGCTATTCAAGAACATAATCCAGATGTTGTTTTATCAATTGGTCAAGCAGGTGGAAGAAGTGATATTACAGTTGAAAGAGTTGGAATTAATGTTGATGATTGTCGTATTCCTGATAATGCTGGACAACAAATTATTGATGAACCAGTATTTGTGGATGGACCAGCTGCTTATTTTGTTAATTTACCAATTAAGGCAATGGTTGCTCGTATTCAACAACGTCAAATTCCAGCATCTGTTTCTAACAGTGCCGGAACATTTGTTTGCAATCATGTAACTTATGGTGTAAGACATATTATTGAAACAAAATATCCGGGTAAAAGAAGTGGTTTCATTCATATTCCATTCTTACCACAACAAGTTATTGATAAAAAGAATATGCCAAGTATGTCATTAGAAACAATTGTAGAAGCATTAACAGCTGCGATTGAAGCTATTGTTGATACTGATGTTGATTTAAAAGTAACTGGTGGGGCGACTCATTAATGAAACAAAAAATATTTGTTTATGGAACATTAAGAAAAGGTATGTACAATTATGATCTTTATCTTAAAGATGAAGATTCATTTCGACAATATGGATATATCAAAGGTAGCTTAATGACAATTAGAGGTAAAGCTTATCCGGCTTATATAACAGAAGGTCAGGATATGATTTTAGGTGAGATTCATGAAGTGAGTGAGAAAACACTTAAATTGATTGATGAAATGGAAGGATATTTTGGAAAAGGAAATCCAAATAATGAATATAACAAAGAAATTTGTGATATTTATGATGAAAACAATCAAATTATCGATCAAGCTTACGTTTATGTCTTTAATATGGACAATCGTAGAAATGTTTCTGCTCTTGAAAATGATATCGAATCTCATGATTATGTGAAATACATACAAGAAATAAAAAGAAATGAAAAAACTTATTCAATTGATGAATAAGTTTTTTTTCATTTATTCTATAATTTCGATTTGCATTGATTTCATAACATCGATACTTTCCTGATGAACTTTTTCATCAGCACTTGCAGTACCTCTTAAATCAACACGAATTGGTGTATCAGGTTGTGCTGCTTTAGCCACAATTGCATTGGAAAGAACACAAATATGTGAAACAACTCCAACAAAAGTAATATCTTCATATTCTTTACCTTCTAAGTAATAAGCTAAATCCAATGAAGGAAAAGTTGGCTTTTTAAAGCATAGACAATCTTGTAATAAGTCTTTCACTTTACCATAAAGTTCCCAACCTTCACTATGTTCAATACAATGTTCAATAGGTAGATGAGCCCCCTCATAAGTTTCTAAATAATTTTGAGTATGGGTATCCATCGTATAAACAATTTCATCACCATTCATGTGATATTCCTTAATGAGATTCACAATATGGTCTTCTAATGCTTTCGCTTTATCAAAACCTAAACTACCACTTACAAAATCATTTTGAAAATCTACAACAACTAATAATCTTTTCATATTTTCACCCCGTTTACTTTATTTTATCAAATTTCATTGACTTGTCAAACATTTCATTATATAATCATATTAACATATGAATAATTGTTCATATAAAAGGAGGAAGAACATGGATAAATCAACGATTGTTAATCAAGATGTTGTTAATCAAGTAGTTGAAGCATTACCTGATGAAGAAATACTTTATGATGTTGCAGAGCTATTTAAAGTATTTGGTGATTCTACGCGTATTAAAATTATATGTGCGCTTTTTGAATCAGAAATGTGTGTTTATGATTTAGCTGCAGCTTTATCAATGACACAATCAGCAATTTCACATCAATTAAGGATTTTAAAAACTGCGAATCTTGTAAAATTCAGACGTGAAGGAAAACTTATTTATTACTCATTGGATGATGAACATGTTCAACAAATCTTTGATGCAGGATATAAACATGTGATTGAATAAGGGAGGGAATTTTATGATCAAAAAATACACACTCAAGAATCTTGACTGTGCATCATGTGCACATAAAATTGAAAACATGATTAATCAAAGAGAAGATATTAATGAAGCTACACTTTCTTTTGCAAATGGATTATTAATTATTGATTCCAATCAAGCTATAGATATACACGAATTAGAAAAGCTTATTCAAGCATTAGAACCAGAAGTCACAATTGAAGAAAAAGATGCTCATCATCACCATCATCATGAAGAACATACACATCATCATGATGAATGCAGTTGTGGGCATGAGCATCATGAACATCATCATGAGCATTGTGAATGCGGACATGACCATGAAGAAGATCATCGTATATTAAATGAAAAAGGGACAATTTCTTATCACATTGCTGGATTAGATTGTGCATCATGTGCTATGAAAGTGGAAGATGCTATTCAAAAATTATCAACGGTTGAAGAAGCAGTTCTTAATTTTTCTACTGAAACTTTACAAGTGAAACCTCAAGGTCATGTTGAAAAAGATGTTTTGTTAAAGGAACTTCAAAAAACAATTGATCAAGTTGAAGATGGAGTCGTTTTATCTTATAAGAATCAAAGTCGAGTGATTGAAAAACCTCAATTATTTGTTGTTAAAGATCATCTTTCATTGATTGTAGGGATTTTGATTTATATTGTAAGTTTAATATTTGAAGCACAGGCTTTTTCTTTTGTTGGTTTTTTAATCGCTTATATATTGATTGGTTATGATGTTATTTTAAAAGCGGCTAAGAATATTTTAAGAGGAGAAATCTTTGATGAAAACTTCTTAATGGGAATTGCGACAATTGGAGCTTTTGCGATAGGAGATTATCCTGAAGCAGTTGCGGTTTTATTGTTTTATTCTATTGGTGAGATTTTTCAATCTTATGCTGTTAATAAAACAAGAAATTCGATTTCGGCATTAATGGACATTAAAAGTGAATATGCAAACTTAAAAACTTCAAATGGTGTTCAACAAGTGGCTCCTGAAGAAGTGAAAGTAGGCGATATTTTAGTTGTAAAGGTTGGAGAAAAGATTCCTTTAGATGGAGTGGTTGTTCAAGGTCATTCTTTATTAGACACTTCAAGTTTAACTGGTGAATCAGTTCCTCGAGAAGTTTTAGAAAATCAAGAAGTATTGGCTGGAGTCGTTAACTTAACTGAAATCTTAGAAATTAAGGTGACAAAACCCTATGTTGATTCAACAGTTTCTAAAATCTTGGAATTAATGGAAAATGCGGCAAGTAAAAAAGCCCCAATTGAAAAATTTATTACAAGATTTGCTAGAATTTATACCCCAACAGTTGTTGGCTTAGCCGTTTTATTAGCTATTGTACCAATGTTTATCTTTGAAGATGCCCAATTTACCGATTGGTTGTATCGTGCACTTACATTCTTAGTTGTTTCTTGTCCTTGTGCATTGGTTATTTCAATTCCTTTAGGATTGTATGCTGGACTTGGAAAAGCTAGTAAAGTAGGGGCCTTAATTAAAGGTGGAAACTATTTAGAATTGTTAAAGGATGTTGATACAGTTGTATTTGATAAAACAGGAACTTTAACAAAAGGAAGTTTTGATGTTGTTGAAATAAATGGTCAAGATGATTTATTAATGTATGGGGCTTATGGTGAATATTATAGTAATCATCCACTTGCTAAAAGTATTGTTAAAAAATATGGAAAAGCTATTGATGAAAGTCTTATTTCTGATTTTAAAGAAATTGCTGGTAAAGGTATAGATGTTTATATAAAACAACATCATGTTATTTTAGGAAATGCGACTTTCTTTGAAGAAAAGAATATTGTTGTTAAAGAACCATCAAGAGTTGGAACAATTGTTTATATTGCGATTGATGAGAAGTTTGCAGGTTCAATTGTTGTTGCTGATCAAATTAAAGAAACGACTAAACAAGGGATTCAGTCGCTTAAAAAAGTAGGAGTAAAAAATACTGTTATGTTGACAGGTGATCATCATAAAGTTGCTCAAGATGTAGCTAGTCAATTAGGAATTGACAGCGTATATAGTGAATTATTACCAAGTGATAAAGTCACTCAAGTTGAACAATTGTTATCACAAAAACAAGGATATGTTGCCTTTGTAGGTGACGGAATCAATGATGCTCCCGTTTTAGCAAGAGCTGATGTTGGAATTGCAATGGGTGGTGTTGGTAGTGATGCTGCAATTGAAGCTGCTGATGTTGTTTTAATGCAAGATAATATTGAAACAATCAGTGATGCGATTTCTATCTCATATAAGACAAATAGAATTTTGAAAGAAAATGTTGCTTTTACATTAATCATTAAAATAGGTGTTTTGATTTTAACGATGTTTGGTATGTCTAATATGTGGATGGGAGTTTTTGCTGATGTTGGTGTAACCTTAATTGCAATCTTAAATTCAATGCGTATTTTACGATAAATAAAATAGAGTAAGGAGGAAAGAGTAAAGTATAACTTTTTCCTCCTTTAGTTTTCATTGCATGGTTTCCAATCCGTGTAAAATGAGTTATAATATAGAAAATGAGGTGGAGATGAAAGATGACATTAGATGAAATTTTACCAGGCGGATTGGTGGAAATTGTATCAGTTGGCGGAGAAGGACTTTTAAGGCGCCGTTTATTAGAAATGGGCTTAACTCCTAAAACAAAAGTCAAAGTCAGAAAAGTAGCACCAATGGGTGATCCAATAGAAGTTTATTTGCGAAGTTATGTATTAACCTTAAGAAAAGATGATGCTTCCAAGATTGCTGTCAAGGAGGTTTGTAATGAATAAAAAAATTGCTTTAATCGGAAATCAAAATTGTGGGAAAACAACATTATTTAATGCTTTAACTGGTTCTTCTCAACATGTTGGAAATTTTCCAGGTGTTACTGTTGAACAAAAAAGAGGATTTATTAAAAAACATAAAGATGAATTTGAATTGATAGATTTACCAGGAATCTATTCTTTATCCCCTTATACATCTGAAGAAATAGTTTCTATTCAATTTTTATTAGAAGAACAACCAGATTTAATTATTAATATTGTTGATGCAACAAATATTGAAAGAAATCTTTATTTAACAATGCAATTGATGGAATTAAATATACCTATTATTCTTGTCTTAAATATGATGGATGAAGTGATTAGTAGTGGCAATTGCATTGATATTGATGGTTTAAAAGAGAGATTAGGAATGCGAGTTGTACCAATCTCAGCAAGTAAGAATGAAGGAATTGAAGATGTTATTACAGCAATTGAAAAAACATTAGAAAATCCTGGACGACATTTAGATTTATGTCATGGACCTGTTCATAAGGCCATTCATTCAATATCACATATTGTTGAACAAAAAGCACATATTTTACATTTACCAGTACGTTATTGTGTGACGAAGCTCATTGAAGGTGATGAGGACATGTTTAAGACATTGGATGTCAATGATAATGATCGTCATATTATTGAACATATCTTAGAAGGAATGGAACAAGAATCAGGAACAGATCGTGAGGCAGCCTTGGTTGATATGCGTTATTCTTTTATTGAAGAAGTATGTTATTATTGTGTTTTTACTGAATGTGAGACAAAAGAACAAGTACGTTCAGAAAAGATTGATTCACTATTAACCCATAAATATTTAGGGATTCCTATCTTTATCTTGATTATGTTAATGATATTTTATCTAACATTTTATTTGATTGGTGCACCATTACAAGATTTAATGGATAATCTTATTGGAATGATATCACAAAATATTATTCAATTACTTGAACATTATCATGTGGCTTATTGGTTACGTGCCCTCATTGGTGATGGGATTTTAGCTGGAGTGGGTAGCGTTTTGTCGTTCTTACCAGTGATTGTGATTTTATTTTTCTTCTTATCTTTGTTAGAAGATAGTGGATATATGGCACGTGTTGCTTTTGTTATGGATAAGGCATTAAGAAAGATTGGGTTATCAGGACGTTCATTTGTACCAATGTTGATAGGGTTTGGATGTAGTGTACCAGCAATTATGGCAACAAGAACATTATCAAGTGATCGTGACCGTAAAATGACAATTGTTTTGACTCCATTTATGTCATGTAGTGCGAAATTGCCTATTTATGGTATGATTATTGCTGCATTCTTTCCACATAAAGCAGCGATTGTCATGATTACGATTTATTGCATTGGAATTTTAGTAGCAATTATCTCAGCATTACTTTTGAAAAGTACAATCTTTTTAGGTGAGCCTGTACCTTTTGTTTTAGAGTTGCCTGCTTATCGTATACCAACTATAAAAAATGTTGTTTTAAATGTTTGGGATAAAGCCAAAGATTTTATTCATAAAGCATTTACAGTTATTTTTATTGCATCAATCGTTATTTGGTTTTTACAAAGCTTTAATTTTACTTTTGATATGATAGAAGATAGTAGTCAAAGTATTTTGGCAGCTATTGGTTCCTTTGTTGCTCCAATATTTAAGCCATTAGGATTTAGTGATTGGCGTGCTTCAACTGCTTTAATGACAGGAATTACTGCTAAAGAATCAGTCGTTTCAACATTAACTGTTTTAACTCAAGCTGCTACGACAACATCATTAAATAACGCTTTAGCAACTATTTTTACACCTTTAAGTGCATTTACATTTTTAGTATTTACCGTTTTATATATGCCTTGTATTGCTGCGTTTGCTGCAACGAAACGTGAACTTGGTTCGTGGTGGCAAGCGATAAGTACCGTTTTATTTCAAACTGGTATGGCTTATATTGTGGCTTTTGTGATTTATCAGATTGGAAGTCTTTTTCTATGAATATAGCAGATGTTATTGTTTTATGCTTTTTAGGAATTTGTCTCGTTTTGGCAATTCGTGGTTCATCAAGAAAATGTCATGATTGTACGCATTGTCATAAAATATGTGGAGGAAAGAAAAATGGAGAAGAATTTAGAAAGTTTATTGAGGATCAAAGAAACAGAATTAATTAAGGCTTTTGAAGCCAATAACATGACATGTCTATTTGTTAAAGATAGAGATGAATTAACGCATTATTTAAAGAGTATTTTAAATCAATCAAAGAAGGTTGCATTAGGCGGGAGTGTGACATTAAATCAATTAGGGGTTATTGATTTGATTAAAGAAAGTGATGTTCATTTTATTGATCGTTATGAAGAAGGACTATCAAATGAAGAATTGATGAACCGTTTTCGTGAAGCATTCTTTGCTGATTTATTCATTACAAGTACTAATGCTTTAACAATGGATGGTTGTCTTTATAACATTGACGGAACAGGAAATCGTGTGGCAGCAATGATTTTTGGACCACGTGAAGTCATTGTCATTGCAGGGTTGAATAAGATTTGTCAAAATGAAGAAGAAGCTATCGCAAGAATCCGTCATTGCAGTGCACCAGCCAATGCGATTCGTTTAAATAAAAAAACACCTTGTACCAAGACTGGACATTGTATGGATTGTCATAGTCCTGATCGTATTTGTTCAAGCTATGTAAAATTAGCTTATCAAAAGCAAGTAAACCGTATTAAAGTCATTATTGTTGAAGAAAATTTAGGATATTAGGAGAGTATTATGAAAAAAAAGGCGGGGCTTTTGTTTCCCATTTCAGCTTTACCAAATCGTTATGGAGTTGGGGATTTTGGCAAAAATGCATATGAATTGGTTGATAAAATGGCTAAGGCACATATAAAGTTATGGCAGATTTTACCATTGAATCCATTAGGATATGGGAATTCTCCGTATCAACCATTATCAACACATGCTGGTGATGAAATTTATTTGGATTTAGATGATTTAAAGAAAGATGGTCTATTAAAGGAAGAAGAAGTGACTTATTTTAATAGTCAGGTTTCTTTTGTAGCTTATCAAAGTGTTCGTAAGGAAAAGGAAAAACTTTATCGTTTAGCTTTTTCTCGTTTTGTTGAAAATGTAGATTATCAACAATTTATAAAAGAGAATGATTGGGTTTATAACTATGCTATTTTTCAAGTCTTTAAAGAACAAAATCATCAAAAATCATGGATTGAATGGGAAGATAAATATAAAAATTATCCAAAGAATCAATCATTTTCTCTTTTACCTTTTGAAAAAGAAATTCATTACCATATCTTTTTACAATATTATTTCTTTAAACAATGGCAAGATTTAAAGACTTATGCAAATCAAAAAGGTATTGAAATTATTGGTGACATGCCTATATATGTCGGTTTAGATTCAGCTGATGTTTGGACACATCAGGAATGTTTTTTATTAGAAGAAGATGGAACACCATCTGTCGTTGCCGGAGTACCACCTGATTATTTTAGTAAATATGGACAAAGATGGGGTAATCCAATTTATGATTGGGAGTATTTAAAAACTCATCATTATGATTTTTGGGTTGAAAGAATGCTTGCAGCTCATCAAATGTATGATACTGTAAGAATTGACCATTTTAGAGGGTTTGATACGTATTGGCAGATTCCTGCAAGTGAACCAACTGCAGTTATTGGTGAATGGGTTGAAGGACCAAGTTATGATTTGTTTGATGAACTTTATAAAAAGATTGATGATCTTTCTATTTTAGCCGAAGATTTAGGTGAGTTAAGGGATGAAGTTTATGAGTTAAGAGATTATTATCATTTAAAGGGAATGTATGTTTTCCAATTTCATTATCATTATGATTTTGATTTTGATAAAGTTGTTGTTTATAGTGGAACCCATGATAATGATACACTTGTTGGTTGGTTGACTTCATTGGATGAAGAAGAATATGAACAAGTTGAAACGCTTTTAGAAGATTATCAAGAAGAAAAAATGTATCAGAAGATTATACATTATTGTTTAGATTTAAAAGCTAATGATGTGATTATTCCAGTTTGGGATATGATGGGTTGTGATTCATCATGTCGGTTCAATGTGCCAGGTAAAATTGGTTCTCCTAACTGGGAATATCGTTTAACTTCATTTGAAGAATTTGATTCATATTTACAGGTTTATCAAAGTATGGTAGAACAGAGTCAAAGAAAAGAGGGGTAATATGAAACGTGCAGTTGTCCTTGCTGGTGGGGGTTCTAAAGGAGCCTATGAAGCTGGATATATGAGAGCTTTAAAAGAATTAGGAATTGATTATCAAATAGTGACTGGAACATCTATAGGGGCTTTAAATGGATGTTTATTGGCTCAAAATGATCAACAAGCAATGGAAGATTTATGGGAAAATTTAGATATTTCTAAAGTCTTTGCGGGAGGATTTAGTCCTGATTTTAATTTTGATTTAGATACAATGTTGGATCAATCAAATCTTGTTGTTTCTTTCTTTAAAAGCTATTTAAAAGAAAAAGGTGCTGATATTACACCATTAAAAGAATTAATTCGAGGATTATTAAAAGAAGATCAATTACTATCTTCACCAATTGATTTTGGTTTATGTACTGTCCATTATCCATCATTAAAGCCTCTACTCATTACCAAATCAGAGATGGAAAAAGAATATATCTTTGATTATTTAATTGCCAGTGCCTCATGTTTCCCAGTTTTTCCAACTCATAATTTTCAAAATCAATCATTTATTGATGGAGGTTATTATGACAACGTTCCAGTTGATTTAGCTTTAGATATGGGAGCCGATGAAGTTATTGTTGTTGATATGCATGAAGAAGCAACCCACAAACATTATTTAAATCGACCTCATATTATCTATACAACACCTTATGTAGATTTAGGTGGATTTATGGATTTTTCTAAAGATGCTTTACAACGCAATATGCGAATTGGCTATCAGACTGCAATGAAATATTTCGGAAATTTAGTTGGTGTTCAATATACTTTTGAACAATTTGAAACACCTTTATTTCATGAGTTTTATAAAGAAGTCTTATATTTAGAAAGATATATGCGTTCCCTATTAAGAAATGATTCTGCTGGTAATTTAGTTTATAAATATATGGAATCACATAAAGAACAACCACTAGATGAAAAAGATTACCTTTATGTAACACTTGATTGGTTAGGACAATTATTAACAAAAGATCCAAGTTATGTTTATCAGTTTGATATTTTTGTAGATGATTTATTAAAAGATTTTGAAGAATATATGAATCCTGATTTCCAGATGTTATCATTACGTTTGGCTGATGATATATCTAGAACATTTAGTAATATTAGTAAAAAAGGCATCATTGGCCGTTTCTTACATGCCATGTTATATCCTGAAGAAGAAAAAATGGACATTTCCAAATTTTTAACACTATTTTCAAAAGAAGTTATTCAAGCTAAATTACTCTATATGCTTTTTCAAGAAAAAAATAATCTTAAACAAGAAAAGGAATAATTCATCGATTATTCCTTTTCTTGTTTAACATGACTTAAAATATAAGAAAATACACTTTTTCCATCCATGAGTCCATAATCTCGCATAGAAATTTCAGCAACTGGAATAGGAGAGACAAGCTTTTCTATCTGTTTTTTAGCATACTTGACTTGAGGAGCCAAAAGAATTATATCAGCTTGAGTTCTCTCATCAATATCATTAATACCTTGAGCTTCTATATCTATTTGAATATTTTCATTTATCGCTTCATTTTTTATTTTTTCAACCAATAAACTTGTTGACATTGCAGCACTACAACATAATATAACCTTTAGCATCTTCATCACCCCATTCACTTTCAAACTCATTATAACATGTTTTTTTAAAATGATGATAAATTTACAAAATCTGCAATTATAAAATAAAAAAGAGGGGCATCCCCTCTTTGATTAATATAGATTTTTCTTTGTTTTTTCGTATATAATTTTAAGTCCCTTAAATGTTAAATCAACATCATAAATATCTATCTGATCAGTTTCACTAGCAATAATTCTTCCAAGACCACCAGTAGAAATAACCTTTAAATCTTCACCGTATTCTTCTTTAATCTTTTTTATGATATATTCTGTTTGTCCAATATAGCCAAAAACAATTCCTGCTTGCATACTATGAATGGTATTACGGGCAATGATTTTACTTGGCTTTTTAATTTCGATTTCTGGTAATTTAGCAGCTTGCGAAGAAAGGGCATTGGTACAAATACCAATTCCTGGAGCAGTTGCTCCACCTAAAAATTCACCTTTACTACTTACAACATCATAAGTTGTTGCGGTTCCAAAATCAATGACTAAACAAGGTCCACCATAAGTATAATAAGCACCAGCGGCATCAACTAAGCGATCAGCTCCTAGGGTAGAAGGATTATCAATGCGAATATCAATTCCAGTTTTCACTCCAGGACCAATAAAGATAGGATTTTTATGTAAGTATTTCTTTATACAGTTTGTAAAAGAATAATTAATCTTTGGAACGACACTACTAATAATAATATCTTCAATATCTTCAACTAAAATAGATGAAGCATTTAAAAAAGATAATAACATAAATCCATATTCATCCGATGTCCTTTGAAATTTCGTTGTCAAACGATAATTTCCAATTAATTCATCTTGACGATAAACTCCCATTGTAATATTTGTATTTCCAATATCAATAACAACTAACATCTTTGTCCCTCCAAATCCATTAAAGTCTCTAAAATCACATAAGCTAATTCTTCTTTAGACATTAAGCCATAATCCAACATATCATCTTGTGTTATCATTGTCACAACATTGGTATCACCCTGAAAACCAGCACCTGCAGTCTTTAAATGATTAGCAACAATCATATCACAATTCTTCTTTTCTAGTTTTTCTTTTGCATGTAAAATCAAATCACTTGTTTCCATAGCAAAACCACATAAGACTTGATTGGCTTGTTTTCTTTGACCCAATTCATATAAAATATCTTTATTCTTCTGTAAGTCTAAAGTAAGTGTTTCATCATTTTTCTTGATTTTTTCATCAGCAATTTCTTGGACTGCATAATCTCCCACTGCGGCGGACATGATAATATAATCTTGATGACTAGCACTCTCAATAATTGATTCATACATATCTTTAGCGCTAATAACATCAATACATGTTATACCATATGGGACTTTTAAATGCGTAGGACCACTCACTAAAGTCACATCAGCCCCTAGGCAAAAGGCAGCCTTAGCAATAGCGTAACCCATTTTTCCACTTGAATGATTCGTGATATAACGAACTGGATCAATACTTTCTTGGGTTGGACCAGCACTGACTAAGATTTTTTTACCTAGCAATGGCTTATTAGCAAGTGCAAAGTCAATCATATCCATCAAATCATCTTCATCAGCTAATTTTCCTTTACCAATATCGCCACATGCTAAGATTCCTGAAGTTGGTTCAACAAAATAAACTCCAAGTTCCTTAAGACTTTGAATATTTCTTTGCGTGATAGGATTTTCATACATATGGACATTCATTGCTGGAGCAATCAACTTTGGACAAGTTGCAGCTAAAAATGCACAAGTTAACATATTATCAGCAAGACCATTGGCTAATTTAGCAATAGTATGTGCACTTGCTGGGACAACCATAAATAAATCTGCATCTTTGACAATATCAACATGCGTAATGATTGCAGGATTTTCATCATCAAAAGTATCAACATAAACTTTTCGTTTGGTTAATGATTGAATACATACAGGTGTCACAAACTGAGTTGCACTTTCACTCATCATGACTTCTACATGAAAGTCTTTTTTCATCAAGTCACTAATCAATTGAATGGCTTTATATGCAGCAATACTACCAGTAATACCAATAATAATTTTTTTTGACATCGGGGACCCTCATTTCTTTAATTCATTTTAATTAATATACGAGAAACCATCACAGCAATAATTGTTCCAACAATTGCTTCAACAATTCCATTTGTTGTTATAATTCCTAATAAATAAGGAAGTAATGCGGAAAAATCTTGTCCAATAGCACTGGCATATTGAGACCCAAAAATCACATAAATTCCTCCAAGAACAAGAATTGTATTTGTCATGGCACCTAAAAAAGAACCTACGATCATAGCGATTGTCTCATTTTTACCTTTTAATAATTCGTAAATGAGACCGGCAACATAACCAATCAAAACACGTGGAACAATAGCAATAAAAGCACTTAAAATAGATCCACTAATAAATGGGGAAAAGACAAATGATGTCACTGTAGGTTGAATTGTATTCATAATCAAACTTGATAAACCAAATACCAGACCAATTCCAGCACCTTTTTCTTTTCCTAAAACAATACCTGCAATAATAACAGGAATATGCAAGGTTGTTGCACGTAATGGACCAACTGGGATAAAGCCTAAAAATGGCACCATCACCATGAGAATTTCTATCGCTATAAATAGCGACATGAACGCAAGGTTCTTTGTTTTTTGTTTATTCATTTTTTACCCTCCACTGTCACTTCTTTAATAGAATGCGACGTTTCTATAAATTTGTTAAAAGAAAGATAAAGTTAATGCCAAATGGTCATTACTATAGATATCCCTTTTAACAGTGCTATTATACAACGCGTTTATAAAAAAAACAATTGCTATATCTTATCAATAGGAAAAAAGCGAAACTTTCAGTAAAAAACATCTCAAATATATCACATTATAAATTTTAGTTAAAATATTTTTTTATGAGAAAAGTCAAGAAATAAGCCACTTTTATATAGTAATGATTACTATTATTAAAAAAGTTCTTGATTTTGTTAAAATTTGTAGTATAATAAAGGCAGATAAAAAATTGAAGGAGGAAAAAATAATTATGGCAAAATGGGTATGTAAAGTATGTGGATATGTTTATGAAGGAGATGCTGCTCCAGAACAATGTCCAATTTGTAAAGTTCCAGCTAGTCAATTTGAAAAAGTAGAAGAAGAAAGAACATCAAAATATGCTGGTACAAAAACTGAAAAGAATTTAATGGAAGCATTCGCTGGGGAATCTCAAGCGAGAAATAAATACACTTATTTCGCAGAAATGGCAAGAAAAGAAGGATTAGAACAAATCGCTGCGATTTTTGAAGAAACTGCTAATCAAGAAAAACAACATGCAAAAATGTGGTTTAGTGAATTCCATGGTATTGGAGCTACTGATGAAAACTTAGAAGCTGCAGCTGCTGGTGAAAACGAAGAATGGACTGACATGTATGCAAGAATGGCTAAAGAAGCAAGAGAAGAAGGATTTGAAGAATTAGCTATTAAATTTGAAAATGTTGGTAAAGTTGAAAGATCACATGAAGCACGTTATTTAAGATTATTAAAGAATTATAAAGAAGATAAAACATTCAAAGGAGATGCTCCTAAAGGATGGAAATGTAGACAATGTGGATTCATCTATGAAGGTGAAGAAGCACCTGAAAGATGCCCAACTTGTGGATATCCAAAAGCTTTCTTTGAAAGAATGGTAGAAAATTATTAATGATTAGAAGTGATGAGTTTTTCTCATCACTTTTTATTTTTATTAAAGTTTTTACATTTCGCTTTTTTTAGTGTAAACTATATGTTACGTAAAAAAGGGGAGTTGAATTATGGAAAGAGAAAAGTTTTCATCTCGTTTAGGATTTATTTTGATATCAGCGGGATGTGCAATAGGTTTAGGAAATGTTTGGCGTTTTCCTTATGTCGTTGGACAATATGGTGGAGCCTTGTTTGTTTTAATTTATTTATTGTTTTTAGTTATTTTAGGGGCACCGATTATGACGATGGAATTTGCGGTTGGACGTGCGAGTCAAAAAAGTGCTGTAAAAGCATTTGAAACAATTGAACCAACTAAAAAGAAATGGAAATATATTGGTTATTTTCAAGCTGCTGGAAACTATATGTTAATGATGTTTTATACTACTGTTGGTGGTTGGATGATTTCATATTTCTTTAAGATGCTTAATGGTGATTTTCAAGGTGTTTCACCTCAGGGAGTTGCTGATATTTTCAATCAATCATTACAAGATCCTTTTATGCAAGTTTTTTGGATGGTCGTAGTAGTTGCTTTAGGATTTGGTGTTTGTTCACTCGGTTTACAAAATGGGGTTGAAAAAATGACGAAGATTATGATGTCATCTTTATTTGTAATTATTATTATCTTGGTCGTACGTTCTGTGACCTTGCCAGGAGGGAGTGAGGGGTTATCATTTTATTTGATTCCTAATTTTTCGACCATTGCTAAGTATGGATTACTTGAAGTTATCTTTGCGGCAATGGGACAGGCATTTTTTACTTTGAGTCTAGGGATTGGGGCCATTGCGATTTTTGGAAGTTATATCAATAAAGATCAACGTTTATTCGGTGAAACATTAAGTGTATGTACCTTAGATACTGTTGTTGCAATTTGTTCTGGATTAATTATTTTTCCGGCATGTTTTGCTTTTGGAGTCAATCCAGAAAGTGGACCAGGACTTGTTTTTATTACATTACCTAGTATTTTTAATGAAATGTGGTTAGGACAATTATGGGGATGTTTATTCTTTGTCTTTATGAGTTTTGCAGCTTTATCAACAATTGTTGCTGTCTTTGAAAATATTATTTCTTTTGGTATGGATTTATGGCATTGGTCAAGACAAAAATCTGTCTTCATTAATATTGTTCTCATTTTTGTTTTATCTCTACCTTGTGCATTAGGTTTTAATGTATTGAGTGGAGTCAATCCTTTTGGTGCAGGAACTTATATTCAAGATTTAGAAGACTTCTTTGTCACATATAATTTCTTGCCATTAGGTTCACTTGCCTATCTTCTTTTCTGTACATCTCGTTATGGTTGGGGATTTGAAAATTTCTTAGTAGAAGCAAATGAAGGAAAAGGAATTCGTTTTCCAAGTTGGACAAAGTATTATTTAAAATATATTTTACCATGTATTATTATCTTTATTTTTATTCAAGGATATTGGACGTTCTTTATGAAATAGCACATTGTGCTATTTTTTATTTTATTTAAATACTTGTTGACACATAATACTATGTAATGTATAGTATTATGTGTCAGGAGGCATAAGATGGAAATACAATTAAAAAAAGGGTTATTAGAATATTGTGTTTTAGCGAGTCTTGTAAAAAAAGACTCTTATGGTTATCAAATTATAAAAGAAACAAGTCAATGTATTCAAATTTCTGAATCAACTTTGTATCCAATCTTGAAAAGATTGGAATCACATCAATTTGTAGAAACATACTCAGTAGAACATAATGGACGTTTAAGAAAATATTTTAAAATTACTGATTTAGGAAAAGAAAGAATTCAAGATTTCTTGGAAAGTTGGCAACAGGTTGAAAGTATTTATCAATATATTAAGGAGGCATCAAGTGATGAATAAACAACAATTTATAGAAAATTTAAAATTAAAATTGAAAGATGAAAGCTATGAATATGTTTGTCAAGTCATTGAATATTATGATGAAATGATTAGTGATTTGATTGAAGATGGGAAAACAGAACAAGAAGCAATTGAAAGTTTAGGAGATATCAATGATATTTTAAGTCAAATGAAAGGTGAAGAAGAAAATATTGTTATTAAAAAACAAAGTAAAAAGAATATGGCTTTCATTTCATTATTATTGGTTTTAGGATTTCCTTTATGGGGTTCTTTATTAGCTACGGCTTTTCTTTGTGTCTTATGTGCTTACATTATTTTATGGTGTATTCCGATTATGACAATTGCTGTGGGAATGGCTGGGGATGTGTGTTTTATTGTTGGAATATTTGGCTCATTTCCACTTTTCTTTACATCTTTATCTTTAGGCTTAACGCAACTTGGAGTAAGTGCAATCTATGGGGCTTTTGGTATCATAGGACTTATTTTGACTTATCTTGTTTCACGAAAGATTTTAGCTTATTCTCAAACTATGACATCATATATCAAGAAGTCAAGTTATCAACTTTTAAGAAAGGTGGGGGTTGTATGTTAAATGATAAGAATAAATCTTTAATAAAAATTGGTGGTCTTATTTCAGTATTTATGTTGGTACTTGGAATTGTTTTGTGTACAGCAGGATATTCAATGGAAAACAATATTGAATATTTAAAAACAGATCAACATCAGTGGTATCGTATTGTTTATGTGAATGAAGATGATGAATTACACTTTGGAATTTCTTTTGATCAAGTTGGAGTCCTTGGGGATATTGAAATACCTTTAGATTAAGGAACTATGAGAATAGTTCTTTTCTTGATTAGGGAGAATTGTCGATAAATGTTTACAACATCATCACATCAATGGTAAAATAAGTCATAGAATAGATAGGAGGGTAAACATGGATTTATTAGATATGATTTTTGGGAATATTGCAGTTGTGATAGGTGTGATTGTCGCAGTTTTGGTATTAGTCATTGTTGTGACAGGATATGTGAAAGCATCACCTGATACAGCCTATATTATTTCTGGGTTAAGAAAAGAGCCAAAAGTTTTAATTGGGAAAGCTGGGATTAAGATTCCTTTCTTAGAAAAGAAAGATGAATTGAATCTACAGTTAATTCCGATTGATGTGAAAACATCAAATGCGGTTCCAACCGCTGACTATATTAATATTAATGTTGATGCGGCAGTTAATATTAAAATCAGTGATGAGCCATCACGTTTAAATTTAGCTGCTCAAAACTTCTTAAATAAGCCAGTAGAATATATTGCAAATGTGGCTAGAGAAGTTTTGGAAGGAAATATGCGTGAAATTGTTGGTCGTATGAATCTTGAAGAAATGGTTTCTGATCGTCAAAAATTTGCTGAATTGGTGAAAGAAAATGCTGAACCTGATTTAGCGAAAATGGGGTTAGATATTGTTTCATTTAATGTTCAAAATTTCGTAGATGGGAATGGTGTAATTGAAAACTTAGGTGTCGATAACATCGTTAAGATTCAAAAAAATGCTGCGATTTCTCGTGCTGTGAGTGAAAGAGATATTGCTCAAGCTCAAGCAAAAGCTTCTCAAGAAGCAAACGATGCCAAGATTGCAGCAGAAACAATCATTGCTGAAAAGAATAATGAATTGGCTATTAAAAAGGCTGAGTTAAAGAAAGTGGCTGATGCTAAGCAAGCGGAAGCAGATGCAGCTTACAAGATTCAAGAAGAACAATCTCGTAAATCAATTGAAATTGCAACAGCTGATGCCAACATCATGAAACAAGAAAAAGAAATTGAATTAAGACGTAAGGATGTTGAAGTTACTGAACAAGAATTAGATGCGAAGATTAAAAAACAAGCTGAAGCAGAAAGATTTGCTGCTCAACAAAGAGCTGATGCTGAATTGTATAAACGTCAAAAAGATGCTGAAGCGCAACTTTTTGAAAAACAACGTGAAGCTGAAGCTAAAAAAGCCGAAGCCGAAGCTGTGAAATATCAAATGGAACAAGAAGCTGCTGGTATTCAAGCTAAAGGTGAAGCTGAAGCCAAAGCAATTGAAGCTAAAGGAATGGCCGAAGCTGAAGCTTTAAATAAAAAAGCTGAAGCTATGAAGAAATATGGTGAAGCAGCTGTTATGGAAATGTATTTTAATATGTTACCTAAAGCTGTTGAAGCAGCAGCTAAACCACTTGAAAAAGTTGATAAGATTACTATGTATGGTGATGGAAATAGTGCTAAACTTGTTTCTGATATCGTGACAACAGCAACCCAAGTGAGTGAAGGAATGAATGAATCAATGGGAATTGATTTAAAGAGTTTATTAGCTGGATTTATCGGTGGTAAAATCGCAACAAATGATGATGATCAAAAGTAAAAGAACTGATTTTTCAGTTCTTTTCTTATCAAGGAGAACATATGCAAACAATTGAAGCAAAAACAATTTTAAGTAAAACAAAAAATCCCCAATATTGGTTTGGGAATGATTATAATATGAATTTATATCGTGGTTGTCATCATGGTTGTATTTATTGTGATAGTCGTAGTGAATGTTATCAAAATGATGAATTTGATATTGTTAAAGTCAAAGCAAATGCTTTAACGATTTTAAATCAGGAATTAATGAAAAAGAAATATAAAGGTGTTGTTGGAATCGGGGCAATGAGTGATACTTATAATCGCTTTGAAGAACAAGAAGAAATCACAAGAGGAGCTTTAAAATTACTTGCTCAATATCATTTTGGGGTATCTTTAGAAACCAAAAGTGATTTGGTTGTTAGAGATATCGATTTATTTTTAGCTATTCAAAAATATAATGATGTTATTGTTAAAATGACAATAACAACTTATGATGATGAACTCTCAAAAATAATTGAACCCCATGTTTGTGTATCTTCAAAACGTTTTTTAGCCATTCAGAAAATGAGTGAAGCAGGTCTTTTTACTGGCGTTTTAATGCAACCACTTTTACCATTTATTAATGATACAGAAGAAAATGTTGTGCAAATTGTCAAAATGGCTCATGAGCATGGGGCACATTTTATACATGCTTTTTTCGGTGTCACATTACGTGATAGACAAAGAGACTATTATTATCAGAAGTTAGATGAACATTTTCCTGGATTAAAAGAAAAATACATAAAAAGATATGGGGCTCGCTATGTTTGTAATAGTAAAAATATTCATCATTTAAGATATGTTTTTCAAAGAGAATGTGAAAAATACGGTTTGTTATATAAGATGGAAGATATTATTAAAGCTTATAAAACCCACCAACAAACCGTTGAACAATTAAGTTTATTTTAATCACTTACAGGACTTGATAGAGGATGACGAGAGTCATTCTTTTTATCATAACTGATTTTATTTTGAATATTTTGATCATAATCTTTTTGAAAGATACATGAGAAAATCACGTTTAATAAATATTCCATAGAAACTTGTGAAGCAAAAGGGGCAATTTTGGTAAAGATTTTTTCTCGTGAACCAATATTTAAAATATAGTCAGCATAATGTGATAAATGATTGTCACCAATAGAAGTTAAAACAATAATAGGGGTTTTCTTTTCTTTTAAAATTTGCGCAATTTGAATCAAATCATGCGTCTCTCCAGAATAAGAAATAATCACAGCAATTCTTTTTTCATCAGAATTATATGATAAAAAGACTTGCTCCCCATGTAATGCTTTTAAATTTACATTTCTAGCAATCCGCATCATTTTATGTTGAAAACTCATGGCTGCAAGTAAAGAATTACCCGAACCATAGATATCAATATCATGAGATTGATATAATAAATCAACAATTTTCTCTAATTGATCAAAATCAATAAGTTTAATTGTATCTGCAATAACTTCTTCAGATAAAGAAGCCAGCTTATGACAAATCATTGGATGGGTGTCTTTTTTTTCAAAAGGAAAATTCACATCAATCCGATTAGAATGATGCAAATCATATTGGAGTTCTGCAGAATATTTGATCTTAAAATCATTATATCCTTCTAATCCGATCTTTTTACATAAACGAACAATAGTTGCTGGGGAGGTATAAGTATTTTTCGCCAGTTCTTTCACTGACATACTTAAAACATCATCTCCATGATTTAAAATATATCTTGCTATTTCTTTTTCTGATTCAGAGAATTCAAGCTCAAATTCTAGTTGTGTCATTATACTCATTTTTATCACCATACTTAGTATATCATGAAATAGAATAAAATAAATCCTTAAACACGATCGTATTTGTTTAATTCTCCCTGTTTTTATAATATAATAAAGATAAAATAAGGAGGAATAAAAAATGACAATAAAATTACCTAAAGATTTTTTCTTTGGTGCAGCAATGTCTGGACCACAAACGGAAGGGAGTTGGAATGTAGGAGGTCGACTTCGTTCCTATTGGGATATGTATTCAGATATGGAAATTAATGCTTTTTTTAATAACGTAGGATCATATGTAGGAAATGACATGTATCATAAATATGAGGAAGATATTAAGCTTTTAAAAAGTATGAATTTTAAATCTTTTAGAACATCTATGCAATGGACAAGATTATTGGATCAAGATGGCAATATCAACCCAGAAGGGGCTGCTTGGTATCATAAATTGATTGATTGTGCCAATGAAAATGGGATTGATATTTTTATGAATATGTATCATTTTGATATGCCTGAATATTTGGTAAAACGTGGTGGATGGCAGAATCGTGAAGTGGTTGAAGCTTATGCTAATTTTGTAAAAAAAGCAATGGAAGAATTTGGTGGAAAAGTCAAATATTGGTTTACTTTCAATGAACCAATTGTTGAACCAGAACAACAATTTTTATTAGGAACTTGGTATCCTTATTTGCATGATTTTAAACAATCTATTAATGTACAATATAATATTACTTTAGCTCACTGTTTAGCCGTTATGAATTTTAGAAAACTTCAAAAAGAAGGAAAAATGATGGAGGGAGCAAAAATTGGAATGATCAATTGTTTTGCACCACCATATACAAAAGACAATCCAACTCCTGAAGATTTAGAAGCTGTTCGCATGACTGATGGATTACATAATCGTTGGTGGTTAGATGTTGTGGCTCATGGTCATTTACCAGAGGATGTTTTAGATACGGTTGAAAATGATTGGAAAGTTGAGATCAATCGTCGTCCTGGTGATGAAGCAATTTTATCACAAGGTAAAGTGGATTGGTTAGGATTTAACTATTATCAACCTACACGTGTTCAAGCACCAGATTCAAAATTTGATGAAAATGGTTTACCATGTATTTCAAAACCATATATTTGGCCAGAAAGAAAGATGAATGTGCATCGTGGATGGGAAATCTATCCTAAAGGTATTTATGATTTTGGTATGAAAATTAAAAAAGAATGTCCTGATTTACCATTCTTTATTTCTGAAAATGGAATGGGTGTCGAAGGTGAAGAAAAATTCATGGATGAAAATGGTGTCATTCAAGATGATTATCGTATTGAATTTGTAAGAGATCATTTGGAATGGATTGCAAAAGCCATTGAAGATGGAGCGAATTGTTTAGGATATCATTATTGGGGTGTTATTGATAACTGGTCTTGGTGTAATGCCTTTAAGAATCTTTATGGATTTGTAAGAGTATGTCTTGATGATGGATATAAACGTAAAGAAAAGAAATCTGCTGCTTGGATTAGAGAAGTTGCTAAAACAAATGAATTTGAATAATAAAAATGAGCTGTAAATTCCTATTTGAAAGGAGTTATAGCTCTTTTTTTGTTTGTAGATGATTAAAGGATGGATAAATGATATAATAAAGATAAATAAATCATTTCATGTAGGAGAAGTATTTGTTTCTATAAGAGGTAGGTGATTGTTTTGAATGAATTATTTATACAGAAAATTAAAATTGATTGGGAACGCATTTCAAAGCAAAGTTATCTTAGATATATTGATTCACTTTGTCAGCTTGATGAATTAAAATTAGAGAAAAATGTTACATTTTTTGTGGGCGAGAATGGTAGCGGGAAATCTACTTTACTTGAAGCAATTGCCATAGCTAGTGGGTTTAATGCAGAAGGTGGAACAAGAAATTATTATTTTTCTACCTATGAAACACATTCTGAATTATGTCAGGCAATGACTATTGTCAAAGGATGGCGTAAAATTTCGTGGGGATATTTTCTTCGCGCTGAAAGTTTCTATAATGTTGCAACAAAAGAAATGGAATATGCTGATTCAAGACATCCATCTAAAAAATATCATGAAAAATCTCATGGTGAAAGTTTCTTGGCTTTAGTACAAAATAATTTTAAACCTAATGGATTGTATTTATTAGATGAACCAGAGGCAGCATTGTCGCCTCAACGTCAATTGACATTACTGGTTGAAATGAATAAATTATCAAAGCTTGGAGCACAATTTATTGTGGTAACCCATTCGCCTATCTTACTTGGATTACCTGATGCTCAAATTTATTCTTTTGATCATTATGTTCATGAAATAGAATATGAAGAAACAGATAGTTATCAAATTACAGAAATGTTTATCAATAATAGAAATCAATTATTAGAAAAACTTTTTGATGGGGATGAGATATAATTTTAATTAGATAGGATATTTAGTAAGAGGGTTGGTTGATTTTTAAAATATTTGACATGAAAAAGGCAACTGTTTTGTTTATGATATGGATAAAAGAATTGATATTTTTAAAGAATAATGGATATGAGCATTCTTGAGGATGCTTTTTCTTTACTTTGTCATAAGACTCCTTTAGAATAAAAAAATAAGGAGGTTATTTTATGGATTGTACAATACGAAAATGGCAAATAGACGATCAGTATGATTTAGCTAAAATATTAAATAATCAAAAGATCATGAATCATTTAAGAGATGGATTACCTTATCCTTATACAGTTGAAGATGCAAAAGAATATATTTCTTCTATGTTGCAAGCCAATCAAGAAAAAATGTTTGCTTTTGCTATAAGTGTTGATGAACATGTTATTGGCAGTATTAGCGTTACCCGTCTTGATAATATACATTATTGTACTGGTGAATTAGGATATTATATAGGTGAGTATTATTGGGGTAAGGGTTATGCGACAAGTGCTGTTAAGCAAGTTTGCCAATATGTTTTTGAACATAGTGATATCATAAGAATTTTTGCTGAGCCTTTTGCTTATAATACAGCATCATGTCGAGTTTTAGAAAAGGCTGGATTTATATATGAAGGAACCCTTCATAAAAATGCTATTAAAAATGGACAAGTACAAGATATGAAAATGTATGCGTTGCTAAGAAAGGAATTGAAATAATGGAACCAACACATAAAAGAAGAAAAAGATATAGTGGGACACATCCTAAAAGATATGATGAAAAATATAAAGAATTAAATCCTGATTTATATCCAGAAACAATTGAAAAGGTGATTAAAAAAGGAAGTACACCTGTAGGTATGCATTTATCTATTATGGTTCATGAAATTTTAGAGTTTTTAGATATTCAAGAAGGACAAATAGGATTGGATTGTACTTTAGGTTATGGTGGTCATACACTCAAGATGTTAGAAAAGTTAAATCATACTGGACATATGTATGCTTTGGATATTGATCCTATTGAAAGTGTGAAAACAAAAGAAAGATTATTGAAAAAGGGTTATGGAGAAGATGCTATTACAATTAAAAATTGTAATTTTAAAGATATTGATCAAGTTTCTCAAGAGGTAGGCTTATTTGATTTTGTTTTAGCAGATTTAGGTGTATCATCTATGCAAATTGATAATCCAAAGCGTGGCTTTTCGTATAAAAAAGAAGGCCCTTTGGATTTAAGATTAAATCCTCAAATGGGAATTCCAGCATCCCTTCGTCTTAAACAATTAAATAAAGATCAATTAGAAGAACTCTTTATCCAAAATTCTGATGAACCTTATGCAAAAGAAATTGCCAAAAATATAGATTCTTATTTAAAATCAGGAACAATCATTACCACAACAACACAACTCTATAAAATTATTGAAAAAAGCTTATCATTTTTACCTCAAGAAGAAAGAAAAGAAGCAACTAAAAAATCAGCAGCAAGAGTGTTTCAAGCTTTGCGTATTGAAGTGAATAATGAATTTGGAGTGCTTTTAGAATTTATGGAGAAATTACCAACTATTTTAAAACCGGGTGGAAGGGTCGCTATTTTAACTTTCCATTCAGGTGAAGATAGAATTGTTAAAAAGGCTTTTAAAGAAATGAAAAATTTAGGGATATATAGTGATGTATCACGTCATGTTATTCGTCCTAGTCAAGAGGAATGTCGTATCAATAGCCGTGCCAAGTCTACCAAAATGCGTTGGGCGATTAAGGCATAGATTTTTGTGATGAAAAATTGTTTCATATTTTGATGAAAATATGATGAGTTTATGAAACGTTGTTATAAACTCCAGATGAACTATTTACTATTAAAAATATTTTCTATACAATGGGTTTATCAAAGATTAAGGAGGAATTTTTAAGTGGAAAAGAAAATGCCAAAAGATTTTTATTGGGGTGGTTCTGTTTCATCATTTCAAACAGAAGGTGCAAGAAACGAAGGTGGAAAAGGTTTATGTGTTTATGATGTTAGACCTATGAATCCAGAATTCTCTGATTGGAATGTTGCGATTGATGCATATCATCGTTATGATGAAGATATTGCTTTAATGAAAGAAATGGGATTTAATTTTTATCGTTTTTCAATTTGCTGGTCAAGAATTATTCCTAATGGAACATTGGATGAACCGGTTAATGAAGAAGGAGTTGCTTTTTATAATCAATTGATTGATAAGTTATTAGCTGCTGGAATTGAACCAATGATTACATTAGTTCACTTTGATATGCCTTATCATTTAGTTAAAAATTATAATGGTTTTGCTTCTCGTTATGTTGTTGATTGTTTTGAAAGATATGCGAGAGTATGTATTGAAAGATTTGGAGATCGTGTGAAACATTGGATGAGTTTCAATGAACAAAACTTACATGGTATGATGTTAAGAGTGTCTAATGCTGAAGATATTCCTGAAGGTGTTAGCTTACCTAAACATTTATATCAAGTTAATCATAATGTTTTCATTGCTCACTGTAAAGCTGTTAAAGCATTAAGAGAATTACAACCAGATGCTAAATTCTGTGGAATGAATGCTGTGACAAATATTTACCCTTATACAAATACACCTAAAAACAATTTATTTGCTTGGCAAGCTTATCAATATATGAATGGTTTCCATTGTGATGTTTTTGCTAAAGGAAAATATCCTGATTATATGGTTGCTTATTTAGAAAATAGAGGATGGATGCCAACATTTGAAGAAGGCGATGATGAACTTTTAAAATATACAGTAGATTATATTGCATTTAGTTATTATCGTTCTAATACAGTTACTGAAGGTGAATTTGATTATGAAAGACCTTATCATGAAATTGTGAATGAACATTGTGTGAAGAATCCACATTGTGAAGCAAATGAATGGAATTGGGAAATTGATCCAATTGGATTTAGATGGACATTAAATGATTTAGCTACACGTTCTGGATTACCTGTATTTGTATTAGAAAATGGTCTTGGTTGGCGTGAAGATATGACTCAAGAAGAAGTTGATCAAATGCTAGCTGAAGGAAGAACAATTGAAGATGATTATCGTATCAATTATCATAGAGAACATATCAAAGAAATGAAAAATGCAATGTTTGAAGAAGGTGTTAAATGTTTAGGCTACATTACTTGGGGACCTATTGATATTTTAGCAAGTATGTGTAATATGGATAAACGATATGGTTTTGTATATGTCAACAGAACAAATAAAGATATGAGAGATTTAAAACGTATTCCTAAAAAATCATTTGCTTGGGTTAAAAAAGCATTTGAATCAAATGGGGAGGATTTAGATTAACAAGAGATTTTCTCTTGTTTTTCTTCATATAAAACAATGAATATATTATTAAGTTCTTATGATTTTCATGAAAAGTGGGCACAAGATATCATGGGACCACTTTTACATGATGATATGAAGGTTGTTGTGATTCCTTTTTCTTTTGATGAAAAAGAAGTCACAAATATTCAAGAATTTGATCAAAACTATGGCATAAATGGAAAACATACACCTTATATTTTAAGACCTTTTCATTATTATGGTTTAAAGGATATCACATTTATTGATTATTTCAGAGATAGTCATGAAATTGCTCAACAAAAAGTGAAACAAGCTGATATTATTTTTCTTACAGGTGGATTACCTGATCAATATTTTAAACGTTTAAATGATTTTGGATTAACTTTGCTTATTCAAGAAAGTAAAGCGTTAATTATTGGGGCCAGCGCTGGAGCCATGGTTCAATTTGATCATTATCATATAACACCGGATGATGATTATCCAACGTATCAATATCAAAAAGGTTTAGGATTGGTTCATGGTTTTGAAATAGAAGTGCACTATTGTCATAGTCCTATTCAAGATGAAGGAATTCAAAGAGTCATTCAAGAAAAAGGATTACCAACTTATACAGTTGCAAATGATGGTGGTTTGTTTTATCATCATCAACGAGTTATCCCTTTTGGAAATGCTCATTTGGTTAATGAAAAACGTCAGAATCGACTTTAAAAGCATATGAATTTTTATATGAGTGAGAATCATCTTCTCATTCTTTTTGGTTATGGTAAAATAGAAATACAAGGATGTGAAAGAATGGAATATATACCAATTCAATGTAAAAGTGCAATACGAAAAGTTCATGGAGGTATGCCTTATCAACATGATGTTAATATCTATCGAGGATGTGAACATGGTTGTTTATATTGTTATGCTTTGTATTCACATGATTATTTAGAAGATGAAAAGTTTTATGATCATATTTATTATAAAGAAAATATTGTAGAAATTTTAGAAAAAGAAATAAGTAAAAAAAGCTGGCAGAAAAAAATCATTAATTTTGGAAGTGTTAGTGATAGTTATCAGCCATGTGAAAAAAAGCTGGAATTAATGCGTGACGTTTTAAAACTGATGATTAAATATCAAAATCCAGTTAATATTTCAACAAAATCAACATTGATTTTAAGAGATTTGGATTTAATCAATGAACTTTCAAAAGTAGCTATGGTTAATATTACATGTACGATTACTTGTGCAGATGAAGCAATTCAAAAAATCATTGAACCCAATGCTGCCTCAAGTGTAGAAAGAATGAAAGTTTTACAGCTTATTAAACAAAAAACAGATGCAAGCGTAGGCATTTTGATGATGCCTATCATTCCTTATATGACTGATTCTGTTGAAAATTTTGAAGCTATTTATAAGTTAGCACAAAATATTGGTTTGGATTATATTGTTCCAGGGACTTTGTATTTACGGGGAAAGACACGACCTTATTTTTTAAATAGTATTCGTCAATATGATGAAAATATGTATTGGAAATTAACAAAATTATATTCTCAAAAAGATGCTTTAAAAGAATATAAAAAGGGTATTTATCAAAGATTAAATCAAGTTCGTAAGGTTTATCATTTAGAAAATAAATTATTAAAAAAAGAGAATGAATAAAAATCATTCTCTTTTAGCACTTTAGACTTGACTGTGCTAATGGAAAGGTGTAATATACTATTAGCACATAGATTGGTTGAGTGCTAATAAGAAGGAGACGATAGTATGGCAGATAAAAAACAATTTAAAGCTGAATCACAAAGATTATTAGATTTAATGATTAATTCTATTTATACGCATAAAGAAATCTTTTTAAGAGAGTTGATTTCTAATGCTAGTGATGCTTCTGATAAATTATATTATAAAGCATTAACAGAAAAAATTAATGGTATTTCTAGAGATGATTTATCAATTCAAATTGTTATTAATAAAGATCATCGTATGTTATCAATTATTGACCAAGGAATTGGGATGAATGAACAAGAATTAGAAGAACATTTAGGAACAATTGCTAATTCTGGATCATTTGAATTTAAAAATGCTTTAGAAAAAGGTGAAGCTGATGTAGATATTATTGGTCAATTTGGAGTTGGATTCTATTCTGCTTTCATGGTTGCTCATAAAGTAGAAGTCATTTCTAAAAAATATGGTGAAGATAAAGGTTATATTTGGGAATCTGATACAAGCGATGGATATACAATTCAAGAATTTGATTATCCAAGTCATGGAACAAGAATTAATCTTTATTTAAAAGAGAATACTGATGATGAAAATTATGATCAATATTTAGATGAATATGAAATTCAAAGATTAGTAAAAAAATATTCTGATTATGTTCATTATCCAATTGAAATGGATATGACAACTTCTAAGAAAAAAGAAGATAGTGATGAATATGAACAAGTTATTGAACATCGTACATTAAATTCAATGGTTCCATTATGGAAAAGACCTAAAAAAGATATTACTCAAGAAGATTATAATGAGTTCTATAAAGATAAATTCAATGATTTTTCTGACCCATTATGTGTTATGCATAATAGTGTAGAAGGAACAATTTCTTATGATTCATTGTTATTTATTCCATCTCAACCACCAATGAATTACTATTCTCAAGATTATGAAAAAGGATTACAATTATATTCACGTGGAGTCTTTATTATGGATAAGGCGAGTGAACTTGTACCAGAACATTTTAGATTTGTAAAAGGTTTAGTTGATTCACAAGATTTATCATTAAATATTTCTCGTGAAATGTTACAACATGATCGTCAATTAAAACTTATCGCTGATAAGATTGAAAAACGTATTCAAAGTGAACTTGAAAAGATGTTAAAGAATGATCGTGAAAAATATGAAGAATTCTTCAAGAGCTTTGGATTGCAATTAAAATTTGGGGTTTATAATAGCTATGGTATGTTAAAAGATAAATTACAAGATTTATTGTTGTTCTATAGTGCCAACAATAAGAAAATGATTACTTTTAATGAATATGTTGAAGCTATGAAAGAAGATCAAAAAGAAATCTATTTTGCTAGTGGTGAAAGTGTTGAAAAGATTGATCATTTACCAACTGTTGAAATGGTTAAGGATAAAGGATTTGATATTTTATATCTAACTGATAATGTTGATGAATTCTGTTTACAAATGTTAAGAGATTATAAAGAAAAAGCATTTAAGAACATCAATCAAGGTGATTTAGATATTGAAAGTGATGAAGAAAAGAAAGAACTTGAAAAAGTCAATGAAAGCAATAAAGATTTATTAGAAACTTTAAAAGAAGCTTTAAAAGATCAAGTTCAAGATGTTAAAGTATCTTCAAGATTAAAATCACATCCAGTATGCTTAGTCAGTGGTGAAGGGGTTTCTTTTGAAATGGAAAAGGTTTTAAATCAAATGCCTGATGGTCAAAATATTAAGGCTGGTAGAATCTTGGAAATTAACCCAAATCATCAAATCTTTACGGCTTTACAATCTATTTTTGAAAAAGATAAAGAGAAAGTTAAAGATTATGCATCATTATTATATGATCAAGCTTTATTGATTGAAGGATTTACAATTGATGATCCTGTAGGCTTCTCAAATAAAGTTTGTGCTTTAATGGTTGAAGCAAATAAATAGTTAAATGAAACTGAAAGATTAAAAAAGTCTTTCAGTTTTTGTATGAAAATATATTTTTATAAGATATTTTGTTATAATGGAATAGGAGGTTTTCAATATGGAATTACAAGATGTTTTAGAAAAAAGAAGAAGTATAAGAAAGTATCAAGCAACAAAAGTAAGTGATGAGATGATTCATCAAATTATTGATGCAGCGATTTTAGCACCATCATGGAAAAATTCACAAGTTACCCGTTATTATATTGTTAGAAGTGATGAAATGCTTGCAAAAGTAAGAGAGGCCCTACCTGATTTTAATCAGCAGAATGTCGAAAATGCTCCGGTTTTGATTGTTACAGCAATTGTTTTGGATCGTTCAGGATTTAATCGAGATGGTACACCTAGCAATGAATTGGGCAATGGATGGGGATATTATGATTGTGGATTGCATAATATGAATTTGTTATTGAAGGCAACAGAATTAGGACTATCAACCCTTGTTATGGGAATCAGAGATGCTAAGATTCTTCATGAATTATTAGCGATTCCAAATAATCAATCTGTTGTGAGTGTCATTGCGTTAGGATATGGTAATATTGATCCAGCAATGCCTCAAAGAAAGACTTTTGAAGATATTGCAGTTATGAAATAATAATAGCTATGCCTTTAGGCATAGCTATTTATAGTAATTAATCATTTTTTGAATTTGTTGAGGTGTTGGAGTAAAGCTTAAAGATAATAATACAACACGATTTTCTTTTTGAATAATTAAAGTTGTTAATTTTTGATTTTGATATCCATATAAAATATGATGATCTTCTTTCACAGAAGTGCAATAATACTGCTTTGGATTGGCTTTAAAATCTTCCATTAATTGTTTAGCAGATTTTTGAGAATGTAATTGGTATTCTTTGGTATAAAGCATTGGCTGATTTGTTGATTCAAGAACAGAATAAGAATGAGGAACTGTGAAGCTTCGATGTTGTAAGGTTGAAAGTTCACTTTTATCATTTATTCCTAAATCCTTGATTGTTAAAACCGGATGTTCTTTTAAAGTAAATTCTTGAGCATTGAAGGTATCTTCAACAAATCCACCACCAATAAGACATAAGCAAGTGATTGAACAAATCATATATATTTTTCTAAAGTAAGAAAGCCGACTATAAGATAAAGGTTGTCCTTTTTTGGCTAACTGCTTGTAAAAGGCTTTGGTATAATAGAAATTCACAAAGCAGCGAAATACTGCTGTTAGGCAGAGTAAAACAAGACCAGCATAGACAAAAGTAATCCCATAACTTAAAAAGGTATCAATATTCATAGCATATAAAGAGCCAAGAATGAAAAATGCAGCTAACCATAATGAAGCAATAAAAGCACAAAATGATTGGATTCTTTTGATATTATCAATCAGATCTTTTTTGTTTTTAAGATTGATTTGAAAATCTTTTTCTTGTTGACTTGCAAAAACATACATATCACGTTTATTATAAATAAACTGATAAGATTTTTTGATATATTTTTTTACAAAAGCTTCTTTATCGGCTTTTTTTTCTTTTCTATTTTTCCCAAATGTTTTATGAAAATCAATATAGTAATAAACTGGATGATTAACTTGTTTAAAGATTGAAATCAAAGATAAATCACGACAATAATAACCCATTTGACCTAATTGATTTAATTTTTTTTGGAATAATTCATGTTCATAAGGACGATAATTTATGATTTTAATTTGATATTTCATATTTCCACCAGACTTTCTATAGTATTATATCAAACTCCATGGATATTGTCTAATAGATGCTTACCTTAAGAAAATATTAAGAATTTGTTAAAAAAATGTAAATTGTTTGTTTTCAAGGTATCAATTATATAGTATAATAACTTTGTAACTTTGTGTAAAAATGACAAAAATGAGGAGGTCATTTATGGATTTGACGTTAGTTTTCTCGCTTATGGGAGGACTAGGAATGTTCTTATATGGGATGAAACTTATGAGCGATTCCTTAGCCAACGTAGCGGGAGCAAAATTGCGTACAATATTAGAAAAAATGACAAAAAATACTTTTGTTGGGATGTTAGTGGGAATGGCATTCACGGCTGTTGTCCAATCATCATCTGCGACAACTGTTTTGGTAGTAAGTTTTGTCAATGCTGGATTGATGAATTTATATCAGGCAACTGGAATCATCATGGGAGCCAATATTGGAACGACAATTACAGGACAATTAATCGCATTTAATTTATCGGATATTGCACCACTGTTTGTTTTAATTGGTGTGGTTATGCTGATGTTCTCAAAGAAAGCAAATATTCAAAAGATTGGTGAAGTTATTTTAGGTTTTGGTATTTTATTTGTTGGTTTAGCTTCAATGTCAGGGGCAATGTCAACTTTAAAAGATTCACCAGTGATTGTACATATGCTTTCTACTTTAACGAATCCATTCTTAGCAATATTGATTGGATTTGCGATTACAGCAGTATTACAATCATCATCAGCAACAGTTGGGATTGTTATTTTGTTAGCTTCTCAAGGGTTATTACAATTGCATATTTGTTTCTATATTATTTTAGGATGTAATATGGGATCATGTGTTTCTGCTTTAATTGCTAGTCTTGGTGGGAAGAAGAATGCCAAACGTGCGGCTTATATTCATTTCTTATTTAATGTCTTTGGCTCACTAGCAATTGTTGTTTTATTGCAATTGTTTATGCCACAAATTGAAGGTGGTATCATGGCACTCACTGGTTCACAACATTTAACAGGACAAGCGTTACATGATGAGATGGCAAGAAATGTTGCTAATGCGCATACGATTTTTAAAGTATTCCAAGTCCTTATTCTCTATCCATTTACGAAATGGATTGTCAAAGCTACTTATGTATTGGTTCCAGGTGATGATGAAGAAAGTGGATTCTCATTGCAATATATTAGTGATAAAGTTGCTTTTTCTGCAACAACAGCTATCCCTCAGGCTATTCATGAAGTTGAACGTATGGCTGAGATTGCTCGTTTAAATTTAAATTTAGCAGTTAATTCTTTATTGGAAATTGATACTTCAACACAAGAAGAAATTGCTAAAAATGAGGAGCATATTGATTTCTTGAATCATGCGATTTTTGAATATTTAAATCGGATTAATCAGGTTCCTTTACCAGAAGAAGATTCACGTATTATTGGACCATTGTTCCATGTTATTGCTGATATTGAACGTATTGGTGATCATGCCAAGTCAATCGCAAATATTACTTTAACATGGGAAAGAAAAAAATATCAATTTACTCATGCACATAAAACAGAAATTAGAGAACTATTAACAATGGTTAATTCTGAATTAGAATTAAGTTTAGATATGTTTACACAAAAGTCATTAGATCATTTAAATGAAATCTTAAAGTTAGAAGATTTAGTTGATCGAAAAGAAGATAGGCTACAAAAAGCTTATTTAACAGATATCAAGAGAAAAGAAACAGCACCACGAGAAGGAATGCTTTATTCTGATTTGGTTGCTGCTTTGGAAAGAGTTGGAGATCATGCAACAAATATTGCTTTTTCAATTTTAAATGATGATAGTGAAGAAATTGGTCGTTTAATTGAAGAAGAACATGTTGATCCTTCAGATTATATTTTATAAGCCTACGCTGTAGGCTTTTTAGCTAAAGGAAAAGGGGGAAAAGTAATGAAAGGAAGATTTAGAAAATTTATTTCATATTATAAACCATATAAGAAGATCTTTATCTTAGATATGGTTTGTGCAATGTTGGCAGCAGGAGTTACTCTTGTTTTCCCAATGATTACACGTTATATTACAGGGGTTATTTTAGTAGCAGAACCGATTGAATTAGGTAAGATTTATCAATTAGGGTTATTGATGCTGGTTTTGGTTGTCATTGAATTTTTCTGTAATTTCTATGTGACATATCAAGGACATGTGATGGGAACTTATATGGAAAGAGATATTCGTAATGAACTTTTTGAACATTATCAAAAATTATCTTTTAGTTTTTATGATGAACAAAAAACTGGACAATTGATGTCACGTATTACGAATGATATTTTTTCTTTGACTGAACTTTATCATCATGGACCAGAAGATATTGTTATTTCTTTAATTAAATTTGTTGGGGCATTTATTATTTTGTCATCAATTCATTTGAAGCTGACTTTGATTGTTTTTGCTTTTATTCCAGTTATGGGTGGCTTTGCCTATTACTATAATAAAAAAATGAAAAAGGCATATAAGAGAAATAAGCAAAGAATTGGTGATATTAATGCCCGTATTGAAGATAATTTATCAGGGATTCGAGTTGTTAAAAGTTTTGCTAATGAAAGTCAAGAAATGGATAAGTTTCAAGTAGAAAATATGAATTTTGTTGATAGTAAACGCAATAGTTATTTATATATGGCAAAATATCATTCTGGTTTAGGTGTTTTTACAAGTATGATTACGATTGCCGTTATTTTCTTTGGGGCATTATTTATTAGTCAAGAAGCTATTACAACCCCAGATTTAATTGCTTTTGTTTTGTATATTGCTAATTTAATAGAACCAGTTAAGAAATTAATTAATTTTACTGAACAATTTCAAGAAGGCGCAACTGGTTTTGAACGTTTTATGGAAATTTTAGAAGTTCAACCAGATATTCAGGATAAGGCAAATGCTGTGGAATTAAAAGATGTTCAAGGACATGTTTGTTTTGAAGATGTTGCTTTTCGCTATAATGATAAAAGTGAGTATGTTTTAAAACATATTCAACTTGATGTACAGCCAGGAGAATATATTGCTTTGGTTGGTTCATCTGGGGTTGGGAAAACAACGATTTGTTCATTGTTGCCACGTTTTTATGAAGTCAGTGAAGGAAGAATTATGATTGATGGTCAAGATATTCGTGATGTAAAACTTGCGAGTCTACGTCAAAATATTGGAATTGTTCAACAAGATGTTTATTTGTTTGCTGGAACAATTATGGATAATATCCGTTATGGTAAGTTTAATGCGACGGATGAAGAAGTTATCGAAGCAGCTAAAAAAGCGAATGCTCATGAGTTTATTATGGCTTTACCTGAAGGTTATGATACAGATTGTGGTCAAAGAGGAGTAAAGCTATCCGGTGGGCAAAAACAAAGATTATCGATTGCTAGAGTTTTCTTGAAGAATCCGCCAATTTTAATTTTTGATGAAGCAACCAGTGCCTTGGATAATGAAAGTGAACATATTGTACAAGAATCATTAGAGTCCTTAGCTGCACATCGTACGACATTCGTTATTGCTCATCGTTTATCAACAATCAAGAATGCTAAACGAATTTGTGTCTTAACGTCAAAGGGAATTGAAGAAGAAGGGACACATGAGGAATTATTGGCTAAACAAGGTCAATATGCTTACTTATATAACATGCAGTTTAAAGAAAATTAATAATTTACAAAGAAAAAGGAAGAATCAATTTAACAGATTCTTCCTTTCTTGTTATTTATGAAAAGTTGATTTTGATTTTTCAATTCCATAACACTGTTCAGGGATTAATTCTTCTTCAATTCTTAATAACTGATTATATTTTGCAATTCTTTCACTACGTGATAATGATCCGGTTTTGATATAACCAGCGTTTGTAGCAACTGCTAAATCAGCAATAAATGTATCTTCTGTTTCGCCAGAACGATGAGAAACAACAATCTTATATTGATGTCTTTTTGCTAATTCAATCGCATCCAATGTTTCAGTTAAGGTTCCAATTTGATTGACTTTGATTAATATTGCATTTGCAATATTTTCATCAATACCCATTTGGAGACGATCTTTATTTGTGACAAACAAATCATCACCAACCAGCATAATATGGGATAAATGTTTTGTTAAAGCTTGCCAACCATCAGTATCATCTTGGTCTAATCCATCTTCAATAGAAATGATTGGATAACGATCACATAAGTTTTCATAATAAGTGATAAGCTCTTGAGAAGTATATTCTTTATTTTGCATATGATAGAGACCATCATGATAGAACTCACTAGCAGCTACATCTAAGGCAATGCAAATATCTTCTTGGGGTTGAAAACCAGCAGCTTGAATAGCTTCTAGGATACATTGTAAAGCAGTATCGTTATCTTCTAACATAGGGGCAAAACCACCTTCATCACCAACTGAAGTATTGAGTCCTTTTTGTTTTAATATCTTCTTTAAATGATGAAATGTTGTTGAACCCATCTCAACAGCTTGTTTCATACTATGAGCACCTACAGGAACAATCATAAATTCTTGAAAATCTAAGGGGTTATCGGCATGGGCCCCACCATTGATAATATTCATCATTGGAATAGGAAGGACATGTGCATTACAACCACCAATATATTGGTATAAGGACATATCATAGTAATTTGCCCCACAGGCAGCAACAGCTAAAGAAACTCCTAAAATAGCGTTAGCTCCTAATTTAGATTTATTCTTTGTTCCATCTAACTGAATCAATAAATCATCAATATATCTTTGATTTGTCACATCACAACCCAATAATTCATCTTGAATACAATCATTAACATGATTAACAGCTTTAAAAACACTTTTCCCTAAATAACAATCTTTAACCTCATCTCTTAATTCATGAGCTTCATAAATTCCAGTAGAAGCGCCAGAAGGTACGATTGCTCTCCCTTTCGCTCCACTTTCACAATAAACTTCCACTTCGATTGTTGGAAAACCTCTGGAATCTAAAACTTGTCTAGCAAAAACATTTGTAATATATGGCATTTTTTTCTTCACTCCTTTTTGTAAAGGATGGTCAAAAGATAAGAAAATATTCATGAAATGTCTTGAATAAAGATATTCAAAAAGGAAATAGTATGATATAATAATCAAAGAAATGAGGGATGAATATGATTTTTATTTATATTATAGGTGGTCTCATTTTTTTAGCTTTAGCGATTTATTTATTAGATAAAAGAGAAAAAATGGCACGTGAAATTAAAATAATCAAAGAATATCGTCAAGACATTGATGAAATGAATACTGAATTAGATGAGTTACAGACTCAATTAGATCAAATGAATGAACCATTATCTCGTTTAAATGAGATTTCAAAGAAAATATTAAGCTATATGAAATAACATTTCTTTTGAAATGTTTTTTTAATCGGAGGGGAAAAGATGCTTTTAGAAACAAAACGTTTATATTTAAGAGAATTCAATGAAGATGATTTTGATGACTTGGCAACACTTTTACAAGATCCTCAAGTTATGTATGCATATGAGCATGATTTTTCCAAGCAGGATGTCAAAGACTGGCTGGATAGACAAATACAAAGGTATTGTCAAGATGGTTTTGGATTATGGGCAGTGATTTTAAAAGCCAATCATAAGTTTATAGGACAAGTTGGTTTGTCAATGCAAGATTACAGAGGAACGCAGATATTAGAATTAGGATATCTTTTAAAAAAAGAATATTGGCATCAAGGATATGCTTATGAAGCATGTTGCTGCTGTCAAAATTATGCCTTCTATCATTTAAAACAAGAACAGTTACATGCGATTATTAAACACGATAACTATGCTTCAATCGCACTGGCTAAAAAGCTTGGCATGCAAAAAGAAGATGAGTTTTTAACAACTTATTATCATGGTGAGATGTTGCATTATCTTTATACAAGTGATAAAAATTCACCTATTTGTTTAAAAATGAGAGATGAACAACTACAAGAAAGTCATGTACAGAAGATTCAAGAATATAATCAAAAAATTATTTTGCATGAGTATGATTCTAAGTGGATCAATGATTATCAATACGAAGAAAAGAAAATTAAAGAAATTTTAAAAGACAAAGTTATTCAAATAGAACATGTTGGTTCAACGTCAGTACCGGGTTTATGTGCTAAACCAATTATTGATATTTTGTTGATTGTTGCTGATTCTAGCAAAGAAGATGATTATGTACCACAGCTTCTAGAAAATGGCTATATTTTAAAGGTGAGAGAACCTGATTGGTATGAACATCGGATGTTTTTAGCAACTGATAGAGCAATTCATTTACATGTTTTTTCCAAGGATTGTTTAGAAGCTAAACGGATGCTTGTTTTTCGTGATTGGCTTATAAATCATCCAGAAGATAGAGAACTTTATGCTCAAACAAAGCGTTCTTTAGCCCAGAAGGTTTGGCGTTATGTACAAGATTATGCAGATCAAAAAAGCGCTGTTGTACAAGCGATTATGACTCGTGCTTTAAAAAATAATAATGAGAAAAAATAAAAAAAGACAAATTTATTATGTCAAGCAAATTTGAAAATGTCTCAAAAATCGTTAAACATTAGCACCAAAATTT